>Ga0187842_1000194_pt1 | contig 33165 bp, 22 predicted proteins | sample SpaLakP09_SKY_41_FD_134514 | JGI IMG/M metagenome (GOLD analysis project Ga0187842, IMG submission 134514) | Oligotrophic lake water microbial communities from Sparkling Lake, Wisconsin, USA - SP09_SKY_41 | ecosystem: Environmental > Aquatic > Freshwater > Lake | place: USA: Sparkling Lake... | reverse complement strand
CAACTATCGCCCGCAGTTCTACTTCCGCACGACGGACGTCACCGGGATCATCAAGCTGCGCGAAGGCGTGGAAATGATCATGCCGGGCGACAACGCCGAGCTGGACGTCGAGCTGATCACCCCCATCGCCATGGACCAGGGCCTGCGCTTCGCCATTCGCGAAGGCGGCCGTACGGTCGGCGCCGGCGTGGTGGCCAAGATCGTCGAGTAGTCGAACGGTCTTAGCTTCGGCTAGAACGACAAGCGAAGGCCCCGGAGAGCAATCTCCGGGGCCTTTTGCTTGCCGTGTCTATGTTGAATTGATCTCGAAACCACGCTTCCCGGGCGTTAGGGTTCATCGATGAATGTGGGGCTGCCTGTAGACAAGTACGACGTATTGGCGGTCGAACGGCTGGTGCAAGCCGGGCCGAAAAACGCGCTGCCTCATCTCGCTGAGTTGCTGACCTGGATGCAGGACCTAAACTGGCCCGTGGCGCAGGTGCTGCAACCGTTCCTCGCTGAGATTGGGCTGCCGCTTGAGCCCTACATTCGAGACGTGTTGGCATCGGACGACGACGGCTGGAAGTTCTGGACAATCAGCGCCGTCGTGGGCGAATCTATGCCTCTTGCACGGGTCTTTGAGCCCGAGCTGCGACGAATGGCTTCGTATCCTAGCCCGGGCGAGCGCCTGGAGGGCCTTCAGGAACGGGCCATGGAGATTCTCCGGGTAACTCAGCGCAGCTAACCGAGGGCTTGTCGGCAACGCGTGGCGCCGTGGTGCAACACAAGGGCCGTGGCGGGGACCTCGCCCGAACCGCCTTGACGCCGCCCTGGGTTTCGCCCACGTCCAAGGGGAAGGCGACCGTGCAGAGGTGAACCATGAACGGCCGTGGACTTCAGGGCGCACCGATCGCAGGCTACGGCGTGGCTGTGGCCGCCGCCGCCCTCGCATTCCTGGTCCGTCTGGGCCTCAATGACTGGTTCCCGCCAGGCTTTCCCTATGTGACCTTCTTCCCGGCCGTGGTCATCACCGCCTATTTCGCGGGGGCGCGACCGGCCATCCTGTGCGCGGTCCTGTCGATGATCGGGGCCGGCTACTTCTTCTCGCGGCCCTATAACGGCTTTCAGCCGAGTCTCGCGACCACGGTCGCCGTGGCCTTCTATGTCTTTGTGGTCGCCGTCGACATCTTCTTCGTCGACGGCATGCGCGGGGCCCTGCGCCAGCTGACGGCCGAGCGGGAGCGCTACGCCCAGCTCGCGGAAAGCAAGGAGCTGCTCTATCGCGAGCTGCATCACCGGGTCAGCAACAACATCCAGGTGGTCGGCTCGCTGCTGCGCCTGCAGGCGGCCGGGGTCCAGGACGGCGATGCGCGGCACGCCCTCTCGGAAGCCGGGGGGCGGATCGAGGTGATCGCCCGCATCCAGCGGGACCTGCACAACCAGATCGGCGATCCGGTACCCTTCCGGGACTTAGCGGCCGGCCTGCTTGAGTCCGCCAACCGGGCGGCCGGCGGCCACGTCCAGATCACGCTGGAGGGCGGCAGCCAGCCCCTGCATGCCGACCAGGCCACGCCGGTGACCCTGGTGCTGCTCGAATGCTTCAACAACGCCCTTGAGCACGGCTTTGCCGGGACGCTGGTGGGCAAGGTCCAGGTTACGCTCGATCAGGACGGGGCCGAGCATGTGCTGACGGTGATCGATGACGGCTGTGGCCCGCCCGAGGGCTTCGATCCGGCAGCCTCGCGCAGCCTGGGCCTGCGGATTGTCCGGGCCATGGCCGGTCAGCTCGGTGGCCGCTTCGAGATGCACCGCGAGGCGGGCACGACGGTCAGCCGCCTGACCTACCCGGCCCGCAAGGACTAGGGCCCGGCCCCCGGGGACCGGGCCCGGTCATCAGGCCTTGTTCGGAGCCTCTCGCGGCGTGGTCAGCCGGCCCAGCCGGGGCTTCAGCCAGTTTTCGAAGTCATCGATGATCTCGTAGACGACCGGCACCAGGACCAGTGACAGGACAGTCGAGGTGATCAGCCCGCCGATGACCGCGACGGCCATGGGCTGACGGAACTCTGAACCCTTGCCCAGGCCCAGGGCCGTCGGCAGCATGCCGGCCATCATCGCCAGGGTGGTCATGACGATCGGACGCGCCCGCTCGCGACAGGCCTCGAGGATCGCCTCGCGCTGCGGCTTCCCGGCCCGCTCCTCCTCGATCGCGTAGTCGACGAGCAGGATCGAGTTCTTGGCCGCCAGACCCATCAGCATCAGGAAGCCGATCAGTGAGGGGATCGACATGCTCATGCCGCAGGCCAGCAGGCCCATGAAGGCTCCACCGATCGCCAGGGGCAGGGCGGACATGATGGTGATGGGCTTGAAGAAGCTGCCGAACAGCAGGGCCATGACCCCGAAGACCAGGAACACGGCGGAAAGCAGGGCGATGGCAAAGCCGCCGAACAGTTCGCCCATGGCCTCCTCGGTGCCGCCGGTGGCCTTCTGAACGCCGGGGGGCAGGTTCTTCATGATCGGCAGATTATCGACCTCGGCCGTCGCAGACCCGAGGACGACGCCCTGCCGCAGGTCGGCTTCGGTGGTCAGCTGCCGCTTGCGGCCATAGCGCTCGATCTTGGCGGGGCCGGCCTGGAACTCCACGTCGGCGACGGCGTCGAGCCGGGTATAGCCCCCGCCGGCGGTCGGAACGCGCAGGGCCTTGATCTGGCCGAGGTCGGATCGGGCACCGTCGGCGAGACGGACCCGGATGGGCAGGCGGCGTTCGCCGTCGGTGAGCTTGGCGACATTGGCGTCGATGTCACCGACCGTGGCCACGCGGGCGATGGCGGCGATGTCATTGGCCGAGACCCCGAGGCGTGCAGCCTCGTCGGGACGCGGGCGGATGACGATCTCGGGTCCGCTGGGCGGCGAGGCCGGTCGCGGGTCAGCAACGGTTTCAAGGCCGCGCATCTGCCGTTCCAGGGTCAGGGCCGCCCGTTCCAGGGCCGCGCCGTCCTCACTGGTCAGGATGGTCGCGACCTCTGCAGCCCCGTCATCGCTGAGCAGGTTGACCCGGACATCGGGCAGTTCGTTCAGGCGCTCGCGCATCAGGGCCTTGATCTCGGGCACCCGCAGTTCGCGCTTGTCATGCAGGACCACCGTGACCGTACCGTCGCGCAGGTCACTGCCGCCGGAGCCGCCGCCGGGGCCGCTGGCGGCGATCACCGAGCCGATCTGGGCGAAGACGTGGTCGGTTTCGGGGCGTTCCTTGAAGAGCTTGGTGATCGCCTGGACCGCACGGTCCATGTCGGCTGCCGTCGCCCCGGGCGGGCCCTGGACCTTGAGATAGTAGTAGTTGTTGTTGGCCGGCGGCTGGAAGCCGGCCGGCAGGCCGCTGGCCATGAAGATCGAGGCGGCGAAGATGACGCCGCCGATGATGCAGCTGACGATCCGGTGGTCGAGGGCCCATTCAAGGGTGTTGCGGTAAACGCCTTTGAACGGCTTGCGCGGATGCGGTGCCTTGGCCGGCTTGAGGAAGTAGGCGGCCAGCAGCGGGGTCAGCAGGCGCGCGACCACCAGCGAGAACAGGACCGCGACCGCAACGGTCAGGCCAAACTCGCGGAAGAACTGGCCGGGGATGCCGGGCATGAAGGCGACGGGTGCAAACACCGCGACGATGGTGAAAGTGGTCGCCACGACGGCCAGGCCGATGGCGTCAGCCCCGACAATGGCCGCCTCATAGGGGCGCTCACCGGCCGACACCCGTTTCTCGATATTCTCGATCTCGACAATGGCGTCATCGACCAGGATGCCGATCACCAGGGTCAGGCCCAGCAGGGTCACGACATTCAGCGAGAAGCCCATGACCGCCATGAAGATGAAGGTCGGGATCAGGGACATCGGCATGGCGATGGCCGTGATGGCCGTGGCCCGCCATTCGCGCAGGAACAGGAAGACGACCAGGGCCGCCAGCAGCATGCCTTCCAGCAGGGTCGCCTTGGTGGCGGCGAAGCTGGCCCGGGTATCGTCGACGATCGAATAGATCTTGGTGAAGGTTACGTCGGGATGGGCGGCGATCAGCTTGTCGAGGGCGATCTTCACGCCATCCTCGACCCGCACGTCACTGGCCTCCTTGGTCTTGCTGACCTGGAACGCAACGACGGGCCGGCCGTCCAGCCGGGCAAAGGAGCGGGCCTCGCCGGCCCCGTCACCGACCTCGGCCACGTCGGTCAGCTTGACGAACCGGCCGCCGCTGGTCGGGATGGTCAGGGCGCGCAGCTGCTCGACGGAGCGGGCCGCCGCAAGCACGCGGACGGTCTGTTCGCGGGCCCCGATCGAGACCCGGCCGCCGGGGGCATCAAGGCTGAAGCCCGCCAGGGCCGCGCTCAGCTGCGGGGCGGTGATGCCGGAGGCCGCCATGCGATCCGGATCGATGACGATGTTGATCTCGCGATTGACCCCGCCCACGCGGGCCACCTGGGCCACGCCCTTTTCGCCCTGCAGGGCCCGGCTGATCGTGTCGTCGACGAACCAGGACAGCTCGCTCATCGTCATGGTCGGCGACGAGACGGCGTAGGTGACGATCGGCAGCGAATCCAGGTCGATCCGCTGGACGATCGGCTCGTCGATCTCGCGGGGCAGCAGGGCCCGGGCCTGGTCGACCTTGGAGCGGACCTCGTCGGTGGCCTTTTGCAGGTCCTCGCCCAGCTCGAACTCGATCGAGGTGGTCGAGACACCCTGCACGACCGACGAGCGGATGCTCTTGACGTTGGAGATGCCGGCGACGGCATCTTCCACCTGGCGGGTGATCTGGGTTTCCATCTCGCCGGCGGCCGCACCGCTTTGGGTGATGGTCACTGCGACCAGCGGGAACGAGACGTTGGGATACTGCTTGACCGGCAGCATCATGTAGCTGGCGATGCCGGCCAGGATCAGGGCGATGAACAGGACCGCGACCGGAATCGGGTTGCGGATCGACCAGGCGGAGATACGGAGCTGGGCCATTAGCGTGCCGCCTTGCCGGCCGCGTTCGTCGGGGCGACCAGGTCACCGTCCAGGGTGAAGGCCGAACCGCCCAGCAGCACGCGGGACCCGACCGGCGGGCCGTCGAGGATCTCGACCCAGCCGCCGCCGCGCTGACCGGTGCGGACCGCCGACTGGCGGGCCCGGTTGGCGCTGTCGACGGTGACGAGCGACGAGCCTTCGGCGTCGTAGCGGATCGCGGTTTCGGGCACGGCCTTCACGGTCTTGCTGGAGGCGGCGAAGGTCGCGCGGCCGAACCCGCCGGGACGCAGGTCCGAATCGAGCGGAAGGCGCACGCGCACCTTGCCCAGATGGGTTGCGGGGTCGATGCGCGGGCTCACAAGGCGAATGACGCCGGTGACGACCCGACCGTCCGGAAGGGCCACCTGGGCCGACTGGCCGGGGCGAAGACCTGACAGCTGGGCTTCTCCGACCTCGGCATCCAGTTCGACAAGGCCATCGCGGGCGATCCTGAACCAGGGGCCCGTGGCCCCGCCCGAGATCTCGCCGGGACGCACGGTCCGCTCAAGCACCCGGCCGCTGACCGGGGCGGTGATGGTCATCCGGCCGGCCCTGGTCTTGAGTTCGGCCAGGGCCGCTTCCTGGGCCTTGGCGGCATAGCGGCGGGCTTCGATCTGCTCCTGCGACAGGACACCCTGGCCGTCGAGGCCGGCGACGCGCGCGGCTTCGGCCTGGGCCTGGGCGGTCACGGCCGCCTGCTGGGCGATCTGGGCGCGCAGCAGCGTGTCGTCCAGTTGCACAAGCGGCTGGCCGGCCCGGACGAAGGCCCCTTCCTCGACCAGAACCCGGGCGACGCGATAGCCGCCCAGTTCCGAGCCGACAGCGGCTTCCTCGCGCGGGACCAGCTGGCCGGAGGCTTCGAAACCGGCACCGAGGGGACGGCTTTCAATCAGGCCGACGGTGACCGCACGGGCGGCCCCGGCGGCAGCGGGAGCCTTGGTCGGCTTGGCCTCATCCTTCTTGCCGCCACAGGCGGTCAGGCCCAGGGCCGTGGACAGGAGCAGGGCAGCAATCAGCGGGCGGGTCATCGGGGCGGATCTCATTGCGAGGAGACTTTGACGGGAGCGGCCATCGGGTTGGTTTGCGGCGACCAGCCGCCCCCGAGAGCCTTGTAGGTCTGAACGGCGCGCAGCAGGGCCTGGCCCCGGGCACCGGTGAGCGCCGAGCGGGCCGCGCGCCAGGACTGCTCGGCCTGCAGGGCCGAGGTCAGGTCGGTCAGGCCGGCGGCATAGCCCTTGCGCGAGGCGTCATAGGCCGATGCGGCCCGGGCCTCGCCGGCCGTCAACAGGTCGACCCGACGCTGGTCGGCGGCCAGTTGCAGCAGGGCCCCTTCGGCCTCGCCGAACGCGGTCTGCACGGTTTTCTCATAGCCGATGGCCGCCTGTTCGGTGCGGGCGTCCTGGGCACCGATATTGGCCATCAGGACGGGAAGGTTCAGGACCGGCACCGACAGGTTCAGGCCGACGGACCAGGCCGAGCTGGTCGTTGAGGAGGTCGAGCCGGGTGACAGGAAGCTGGGCGAAACCGCCTTCGTCAGGCCGATGCCCGGCGCGAGGCTGAAGGTCGGGAACACGGCCAGTTCGTTGACCCGCAGATTGGCCGAGGCCGAGGCCAGGCGCGCCTGGGCTTCGCGTACGTCGGGCCGGCGGGCCAGAAGCTGGCCCGGGATGGCGGCCGGCGCGGCCGGGGCCCTGGCCAGGTCGGCCGTCACCGGCAGGCTGGCGAGATCGTCAATGCCCCGGCCGGTCAGGATCAGCAGGCTGCGGCGGGCGACCTGAAGCTGGGCGTCCAGTTGCGCGACCTGGGCCTCGGCCTGGGCGCGGTCGGCGGCGATGCGGTCGGTCTCCGAGGTCGGTGACAGGCCGGCACGGCTGCGCGCCGTGGCGGTGTCGAGCAGGGTGCCGCTGATCCGGGCGGACTCGCGGGCGTCTTCCAGCTGCACGGCCAGGACACGGGCCTCGAAATAGGACTGGGCGACATTGGCGGCGAGCGCGGCGCGGGCCCCTTCAAAGGCAAAGCGGGCGGCGGCCAGATCATTGTCGACCACCTTGCGGGCGGCGCGCCGCCGGCCGATCAGGTCGAGTTCCCAGCTGACGTCGAAATTGACGCTGTAGCTCTCGCTGTCACCGCCCTGAGTGAATCCACCGGCACCGCTGCGCTTGATGATGTCCGTCGAACTGCGGTTCGCGGCGGCGGTGAGGGGCGTCGAAGGAATATAGAGCTGGCGGATCTGTCCGCCGCGCACCGACCAGGCCTCGTCCAGACGGGCGGCGGCCAGGCGCGCATCGGGGCTGCGGGTCAGGGCTGTGTCGATCAGAGCGGACAGGGCGGGGTCGTCAAAAGCCGTCCACCACTGGTCGAGGGCCTGTTCGGGCAAGGCCGTGCCGGCTGCGGCCTGATAGGCGGCGGGCAGTCGGGTGTCGGCTGTGTGGCGCGGGGCGGTCGCGCAGCCGGCCAGGGACAGCCCCGCCAGGGTCAGGGCCGACAGGGTCGTGACAGTCCCCGCTCTCAGACCGTTCTTGCTTGGTTTCATCGGCCAGTATCCGGGCGCGCTAGAGGGCAGAGGAGGGGGTGTCATCAGGCTCATTCGGTTCGGGACACGGGGCCGGCGGTCCCGATGCCTGGAGATAGATATCAACGACCTGGTCCAGAAATGTCTCTATGATGCGACGTTCGGCGGGGTCTAGACCGGAAACTGCGCCACTCAGGGCATCGAGCATCGGGGCCAGCAGCGCAAAGGCCCTTGCCTCTGAAGCTTCCACCGGAGCGACGAAGATTTTGTGACGGTCGACGGCCTTGCGCTCGCGCGTGACATGGCCGGCCCGCTCCAGACGATCCACGATCTGGGTGGCGGCGGCGGTCGTCACCTTCAGCTGACTGGCCAGCTGGCTGGGCGTCAGGGTCCGCGCGTCGATGAGCAGCTCCATCGCCGTCATGTCCGTGACATTGACCCCGAGGGTCTCGCCGATCTTCTTGCCGATCTCGAGGTTCAGGAACGAGATCGCCTTCAGGCGCTGCATGATCGGATCATGCAGCCTGTCGGCATAGGCGGCGCGCGGCGCACACTCGGACGGGTCGGAATCACCGATCATGCTCCGGCATTATCACTAAGTAACTTAGCAATCAATGCGCTTAAACATGTGCGGACTGCCTCCCTGCGACAGAACTCCGCGTGACGAGCATGGCTCTCCCCGCCCCGGGCTGCGCAGAGGTTGACGTCGGGTCAAAACATACCGCATCATCGAAACAGGTGTTCGGATTGAGGCGTCGGACCCGCTGCCGCACGGTATTGCGGCGCAACAGGCGTGATTTTCCGGGTACCGGCTCAGGGGAGGTCCCAGTTTGACGGCCATGGCAGGCACATCATCACGTTTCGAAAACGACTCACATGCGCCCGCGCATGTGGGGCGCTGTTCGGGGTGCGGTGGGCTGCAATGTCACCGGCCGGACGGCTGAAGCCGATCCCGATCCCGCAATAAGCATTCAAAAAAAGCAAACGAGGGAGGGAAGTAAAATGACAAGAACCGTGTTCCTGCGCGGCGGCTCAGCCATGGCCATGGCCATAGCCCTGTCGGCCGGCGTGGCCCAGGCCCAGACCCAGACCAAGCCCGACACGTCGACCGAGGTCGAGGAAGTCGTCGTCACCGGTTCGTTCATTCGGGGCACCCCCGAAGACGCGGCCCTGCCGGTCGATGTCATCGGGGCTGAAGAACTGCAAAAGCGCGGCTCTCCCTCCACTGTCGAACTTCTCAAGGCCCTCTCCGTGTCAAGCGGTGTTCTGGGCGACACCAACCAGTTCGACGCCCGGGCCCAGGGCTCGGAAGGGTCCGGTTCGGTCAACCTTCGGGGACTGGGGTCACAGCGGACCCTGGTGCTGCTGAACGGCCGTCGCCTGGCCATCAATCCGTTCGGTGCGGCCGGGGCCGGCATCGTCGATACCAACATCATTCCGGCCGCCGCCATCGGTCGCCTGGAAGTGCTCAAGGACGGTGCGGCGGCGACCTACGGCTCGGATGCCATCGCCGGCGTCGTCAACTTCATCACCAAGAAGAACTTCGACGGCCTGGAAGTCGGTGGCGACTATCGGGTCATCAACGGCTCGGACGGCGACTACGGGCTGAATGCCACCTTCGGCAAGCTGTGGGACAACGGGAATATCCTGGTCAGCGCCGGCTGGCAGCACCGCTCGAAGCTGAGCGTCGCCGAGCGCGACTGGGCCAACCAGCCCTATCTGTCCAATCCTGAGGGCGGCTGGTCGGCGGCGGGCAATCCCTCGACCTTCATTCCCCTGGCCAGCAGCACCAATGCCATGCGCGATCCGTCGTGCACGGGCCTGGGTGGCTTTGCCGGCTTCAGCGGCCTGACGCCGGTCTGCTACTGGCACTATACGCCGTTCGACAATCTGGTGGAAAAGTCGGACGCCGTGCAGATCTACGGCGAGGTCAATGCCGACCTGTCCGACAAGACCAAGTTCCACGTCGAGGTTCTGTACGCGCACACCGACGTGCCGGACTGGAATACCTCGCCGTCCTATGCGGCCCTGGCGACCCCGACGGCGGAAGCCTCGGCCATCCCGGGCCGTTATGTCGTGCCGGCCACCAATCCGGGCCTGATCGCCTTCATGGCGGCCAACCCGACCGTCAACCTCTACAGCCTGGCGACCGGGGCCCAGACGACGGTTCCAAGCTCGGTGTTCGCCTTCGGCGCGCTCGACGTCGCCAACCGTCCGTTCGGCATCGGCGGCAATCCGCTGTTCGGCTACGGGGCTTCGATCGGTTCGCGCGCCTTCGATGCCTTCCGGGTCTCGGGTGACCTGCAGGGTGAATGGGACAACGGCATCGGCTGGGAAGTCGCCCTGACCTATTCGCAGGAAGTGGGCATCCGCACCGGCTATGACACCCTGGTCAACCGGTTCGCCCTGGCCCTGCAGGGTCTGGGTGGTCCCAACTGCGACAGCAACCCGTCCCTCCCGGGCATCCAGGGCACGGCCGGCGTCGGCGGTTGTATGTATTACAACCCCTTCGCCAGCGCGATCCCGGGCAATGCCATCACCGGAGTCGCCAACCCGGGCTACAATTCGGCCCTGGCGGTCAACAAGGACCTGGCCAGCTGGTTCTTCAAGAAGCTGTCGACCAAGCAGTCCTCGCGACTGTTCGTCGGTGAAGCGGTCCTGAACGGCAAAACGGCCATCGCCCTGCCTGGCGGTGACGTGGCCTGGGCCGCCGGTGTCCAGTACCGTCGGACCTACTTCAAGGCCGACTACAACGACATCAGCAACGCGGCGATCAATCCCTGCGTCAACACGCCGGACTTCGGCGTCACGACCTGCACGGGCTCGACCCGCAACGGCCCGTTCATGTTCCTGGGTGTGGGCAATGAAGCCGACAACCAGTCGGACGTGATGGCCGCCTTCGGCGAACTGTCGCTGCCGATCACGGATGACTTCCAGGCACAACTGGCTGCCCGCTTCGAGGACTATGGCGGCGCCGTCGGATCGACGTTCAACCCCAAGCTCTCGGTCCGCTGGCAGACCCTGCCCTGGCTGGCCCTGCGGGCCTCGGCCGGTTCGACCTTCCGCGGTCCGCCGGATCCGCAGACGACCACCACCTCGGTGACGTCGCTGCAGGGCATTCTCGGCGTCTTCCGGGCCGTGGACATCTTCGGCAACCCGAACCTGCAGCCCGAAAAGGCCAATACCTATAACTTCGGGACGCTGTTCAAGGCCGGCAACTTCAAGGCCAGCATCGACTACTTCCAGTTCGACTTCAAAAACCCGATCGTCGCCGAGCCGGTCGCAGGGATCGTCAACACGCTCTATCCCAACGGGGCCGCCGGAGCCAATAACTGCGCCAATACGGCCTATGCGGCCCTGGTCGCACGCTTCACCTACAGCACCTCCTGCGCGGTTCCGAGCAGCATCGCCCGCCTGAAGACCAACTATATCAACGGCGCGGCGGTGAAGAACTCCGGCTTCGACTTCTCGGCCGACTACCGGTTCGACGAGTTCATGGGCGGAGAGCTGTCGATCGGCGGCAATGCGACCTACATCTCCGAGTACAAGGTCGGGGCCACGATGGTTGAAGGCGTGGTCGTCGAGAAGGCCTTCGATGCGGTCGGCCTGCTCAACTACCAGACCACGGTCGTGCCGATCCCGCAGTGGAAGGGTGACGTGTTCGCCGAGTGGAACACCGGTCCGCACAATGTGCGCCTGACGGTCCACTATATCGACAGCTATACCGACCAGCGCACGGCGCCCTTCGCGGCCAACGCCTACAAGGACACCACCGGCGCGGGGGTTCAGGTTAGCAAGGGCAAGACCATCGACGCCCAGGTCCTCACCGATCTGGCCTATCGCGTCTTCCTGCCCTGGGACACGACGGTCACGGCGGCGATCACCAACGTGTTCGACCAGGATCCGTCCTATGCCCGCCTGGATCTCGGCTACGACCCCTTCACGGGTGATCCGCTGGGCCGCACCTACAAGGTTGGGATCCGCAAGAAGTTCTAGGGTCTCCACCTCCGGAACAAACGGGAAGCGCGCCCTGTGAGGGGCGCGCTTCTTTTTTGGGTGAAGCCCTGGCGTTGGACTGTCGGCAGCCCAAAGAGCCCTAGCCGAGATAGTCCAGCAGGGTCATGGAGCCTGGGGAGGCGAGGCCGCCGCCGGCGCTGAACAGCGAGGCCAGCTTCTCGCGGGTATCCTGCAGGGCGACCATCCTGTCATAGAGCTCCGGCGTCCAGCCCGAGGCCTCGCGTTCTTCGGCGCTCAGGGTGGCATAGCGGGTGATCATCGCCTTGCCGAAGGTCGAGGCGTCGGTCGACGAGGCGCTATCCTTGTAGCTGCTCATGACCGACTGATGATCGCGGGTGCGGATCTCGCCGGCCGCCTCGGCGACCTCGTGATCCGAGAACAGCCCGTCCCGATTGAGGGAAATCGCTGCGAGGGACCGGGTGTCAAACCGGGCAAAGTCGATATCGCCGGTGTCTGGTCCCCTGGCCGCACCCTTGCCGGTCGCCAGGGCATACTGCCGGTCGAGCACGGCCCTGACGTCGGTCGCGACCTTGTCGAAGTCGCGGGTCCGGGCATTGGCGACGACCGACCCGACATCCTTGAGATAGGCCGCGACCGGATCGCCGTCGATACCGGCCGGTGCGACTCCGGGCCGGGCGATGGCCTGCCTGCGCCCCTCGACGAGGGCCGCGCGATCCCTGGCCCACTGGCCGGTCGCCTTTTCCTCGGCACCGGCGGCGTCCAGCCTGTCGAGCGCGGCCTGGTAGAGGCCGGCATAGTCGCCGGTGGCCCGGGCCGAGGCGGCGGGACCGGAGAGCGCGTCAGCCTGGCGGGACTTCAGTTCAAGGGCGGCAACCACCTGCTCCTCGATGGCGAACTTGCCGCCCCGGCCACTGGCGACGGCGAAGAGTTCGCGGCGATCGAAGCCGGCCAGATCGAACGTGGGTTTGCCGTCCGCCAGGGCGTTGCTGGTCCGCGCGGCCTTCAGCAGGCTGTCCAGGGCGACCCTGGCCTGGGCGACGACGCTGTCGGTGGACCGGGAATCCGTCTGGGCCTTGAGGGCCGCCTGGGCTTCGGCCGACAGGGTGACATTGACTGCGGCTGTCGCTGTGCCCGCTGTGCCGGGCTGCGCCGAGGGGCCGCCGGACGGTGTGGCCGCGCTCTTGCCGGCCGCCACACCCGCATTGGCATAGCCGGAGACATAGGGCGAAGATCCGATGATGGTCATGGGCAGGCCTGCGGCGAGTCGCTTGCCGCAAGCCTATCAGGCTGGCCACACTTTGAAATCTTGGGAAATCAGGCCCCGGCGGGGTCAGGTGGTGAAGACGCCCATCAGCAGGGGCCGCCCGAACAGGTAGGCGGCTTCCTCCCGTTCCAGGCCCGCCACCCAGGTGCCGAGGGCGGCGGCGGCGTTGAGCATCGAATTGATCATGTGCGCAGCGATGATGGCATCGACCGGGCGGATCGAGCCGTCGGCGATCCCGTCCGAGATCAGGGCGGCGAACCGGCGCGATCCGAGATCATAGCCTTCGGTCATCTCGTGGCGGATGTCGGCGGGCAGGGCCCCGAGGGACGAGGCGCGAAGCAGCGGGCCGTGATCGGAAAGCTGATAGGCGACCAGCGCAGCGACGGCGGCCGAAAGCTGCGACCAGGAATCGCCCGCCAGGGCCCGGGCGTCGACCTGGGCCTTGCGCGTGACCGCGAACGTGCGCTGGAAGCACTCGACGACCAGGGCGTCCTTGTCGTCATGGTGATGATAGAATGAGCCCTTGGTGACATTCAGGGCCGCCGAGATGTCCTCGACCGAGGCCCCGCGATAGCCCCGTTGATTGATCAGCCGGGTGGCGGCGACCAGGAAGGTCTCGCGGGAATCGAGGACTTCGCCCGGCGTTGGATCGGGCAGGGCAGGGGGCGCCCAGGCTCGTCCCGGCACCGCCAGACCGCCGACCAGGATGTCATAGATCTTGTCGCGGACCCGGTCATAGTCGTCGAGGTCGTAACGTCTCAGCCAGGTCCCCGACCAGAAGACCTGTTCGAGCAGCAGGTGGGTGCGGGCATTGCGCTCCCGCTTCTCCAGATGCTCGAAGGCCGGGCCCTCGAAGAAGCCGCGAACCCGACGGAACAGGTCATTGAACGCCGCCGTCACCGAGCCCCGCATCGGCTCCTTCAGGGCCTTGATCTCGGTGAAGCTAACCAGCGGCGGCATCTCGCCCAGTCGAACCTGACGGTTCAGGTCGAGATAGAGCGTGATGAACTTGCGCAGACGGGCGGGCGGATCGGGCTGGTCCGCAGCCTGGGCGATCATCGCCTCCAGCCGCTCGAGGCCGCGCATGAAACAGGCGGCGGCCAGATCATCCTTCTTGCGATAGTAATAGGTGACGCTGGTCGTGATCAGACCGACCTTGGCTGCGACATCGGCCAGGGTCATGCCGCGCACACCCTGGCGGTTCAGGATGGCCGTGGCCGCCGCCAGGATCGCTTCCTTCTTGCGGGCGTAGCGCGCGGTCGCTGCGCTTCCGATCCGACCGTCATCCATGGCGTGGTTTCCCGAAGCACCTGGTCCGGATCACGGGAGCCGGCCCAGGCGAGGTCTATCTAGGCATCCCCGCCGCACAGGCAATGGCCGGGGCGGCAGTTCCGGGTGCAGGCACCCGTATCGCCGCATCTAAACGCGCAGAGTTTTCAGTTGTGTTTCAGGACGCGCACGATACGGGCATTGAAGGTGCGGAGAGGCTGGCCGAGAGGGTTCTGACCAGAGTTGCCGGTGACAGCGGCTTGGCGATGACCCCGTTCATGCCGCTGGCGATGTAGAGGGCCTGCTGATGGGCCAGGGCGTTGGCGGTCATGGCGAGGATCGGCGTTCGGGATGAAGGCCCCGCCAGGGCCCTGATCCGCCGGGTGGCCTCAAGACCATCCATGCCGGGCATCTGGATATCCATCAGGATCAGGTCGAAGCCCCGGCTCGCGGCAGAGACCCCCTGCAGGCCGTCCTCGGCGGTCTCCACCACGGCCCCGAGCGCCTGAAGCATCCGCGAGGCCACCAGCCGGTTGGTGGCGTTGTCCTCGACAAGCAGAATCCGCAAGCCGGCGAAGATGGCGCTGTCGCGATCCGGCTGCGCCATAACGGCCTTTGCACGGGCGGCCTCGATCTCGATCCAGAAGGTCGACCCCTTGCCGGGTGAACTGTCGAACCCGATCTTGCCGCCCATCAATTCGACCAGGCGGCGGCTGATCGCGAGGCCGAGCCCGGCCCCGCCGAAGCGACGCGTGGTCGAGCCGTCGGCCTGGCTGAAGCGTTCGAACAGACCCCGGCCTGCAACCTCGCTGATCCCGATGCCCGTGTCCTCGATCTCGAACCGGCGACGGTATCCATGCGGTTGAGGGCAGGCCATGAGGCGTGCCGTGACCCCGCCCTCGGCCGTGAACTTGGCGGCATTGCCGAGCAGGTTGAACAGGATCTGACGCAGCCGCAGGGGATCGACGGAAACCCAGCCGAGAGTCTCCGGAACCTCGACGTTCAGATAGAGACCGCGCTCGCGTATCTGTGGTCGCAGCATGTCCGCAACCCCCCGCAGCAGGGCCACCGGATCGGCCGGCTCGCGGGCTAGCTCCAGCTTGCCGGCTTCGACCTTCGAGAAATCGATGATGTCGTTCAGCAGTTCCGCCAGCATGGCCCCGCAGCCCAGGGCCTCGCCCAGCAGCAGCCGGCCATCCTCGGACAGGGACTCCTGCTTGAGCAGGTGCATGACCCCGAGCACGCCATTCATCGGGGTGCGGATTTCATGGCTCATATTGGCCAGGAACTGGCTCTTGGCGTCAGCCGCAGCGAGGGCCGCATCGCGGGCGGCGACTAGTTCGGTAATGTCCTGGGTTATGCCGATGACATCCCAGGTGTCCGGGCCCTGACCCGGGATGCCCCGCCAGGCGGCTCTCATGGTGGCCCAGTCCCGGGTTTCCAGGTCAAGAAAGCGATAGTCCAGGGTTCGGTATTCACCCGTTTTGAGGGTCTCGGAAAAGGCCTCCCGAACCCGGGTGCGGTCGTCTGGATGGGTGGACCGCGTCATGTCCGCGATGGACATGATCCGGGCCCCGCCTTCGGGCTGGCTCAGGGTGGGGATGTCCTGCTCGAAAACGTAGTGGCCCTTGCGCGCGCTGAAGCGCCAGACATAGACCCCGGCGGTCGACCGCAGCATTTCGTTGGCGCGTTCGGCCTGCTGGCGGGCAATGGTGCGGGCGCGGTCTTCCGTGAAATCCTGGAACACCACCAGCAGGACATCGGGGGACAGTTGTTTCGACTGGGACCGGACCCACAGCCAGCCGCCGCCCTTGCGGGCCAGCCGGTGCTCCGAGCGGGCGCTGCCTTCCTCGCGCAGGGATCGTCCGATCGCCTGAAATACGCTGGTGTCATGCAGGTGGAAAAAGTCCCGCATCGGCCGTCCGAGGGTTTCTTCGGCGGTCCAGCCCGCCAGATCGGTCCAGGCGGGATTCAGGCGGGCGATGATGCCCTTTTCCAGAACGACGAACATGTCGAGGCTGTTCTGGAAGAACCAGTCCGCAGCGGCCACGTCCATGCTTGGGGGGCTCTTGTCATCCAAGTGCTTGCCCATCGGCGCTCCCTCGTTTTCAATCAGTATGCGCTGGACCCGTAAAGGCGACGTTGCGTCAAGACGTCTCGCCTCTCCTGTCCGCTAGGGCGCCAATGACAAGCCGGTGGTCGCCACCGGAAACAGGGGAGCATTCGATCTTGACCAAGCCAGAGGCCGTTGGCCTGTCGTCCGAGCGCCTGCAGCGCATCGAGACCTTCATTCAGAGCCGCTATATCGACACCGGAAAGTTGCCCTGCGCCCTGACCCAGGTCTGGCGGCGCGGCCAGCTGGCCTATTCGGCGGTTCAGGGGTTCGCCGACCGTGAACGCGGCACGGCCCTCAAGGCCGACAGCCTGTTTCGCATCTATTCAATGACCAAGCCGGTCACCAGCGTCGCCTTCATGATGCTGGTCGAGGAGGGGCTGGTGTCCCTGGATGATCCTGTGCACCGCTTCATTCCCGGCTGGCGCGATTTGGGGGTCTTCAACGGCGGCGTGCTGGGCAGCTTCCTGACCAAGCGCGTCAACGAGCCCATGCGGATGATCGACCTGCTGCGGCACACGGCCGGCCTGACCTACGGCTTCCAGCAGCAGACCAATGTCGATGCCGCCTATCGCAAGCTGAAGCTGGACGGCATCGACAGCGAAGGCGGCCTGCAGGAGTTCGTCGACCGGCTCGGGACGGTCCCGCTGGAGTTTTCGCCCGGCCAGTCGTGGAACTACTCGGTCGCGACCGACGTGCTCGGCTATCTGGTGGAAAAGATCTCTGGCCAGCCGTTTGATGCCTTCCTCAAGACCCGGATCTTCGATCCGTTGAAGATGGTCGATACGGGCTTCTTCGTGCCCGAGAGCCAGAAGGCACGCTTTACGGCCTGCTACGCCCTGACGCCGACGGGCAAGGTGATGCTGCAGGACGATCCGGAGACGAGCCGCTTCCTCTCCGATCCGGCCGTCAAGTCCGGCGGCGGCGGTCTGGTGTCGACGGCTGACGACTATATGCGCTTCTGCCGCATGCTGCTGAACGGCGGCGAACTGGACGGTGCGCGGTTGCTCAGCCCCAAGACCATCAGGCTGATGACGATGAACCACCTGCCGGGCGGCAAGGAGCTGACCGAGCTCTCCAAGTCGCTGTTCAGCGAGGCGGTGTTCGAGGGGCTGGGCTTTGGTCTCGGCTTCGCCATGACCGTCGACCAGGCCCGAACCAAGAACATCGGCTCGCACGGCGAGTACTTCTGGGGCGGCATGGCCTCGACCGCCTTCTGGATCGATCCGGTCGAGGACCTGGCGGTGGTGTTCATGACCCAGCTGATGCCGTCCAGCGCCTATCCGATCCGGCGCGAACTGCGGCCCCTGGTCTATTCAGCCTTTACCGACAGCGCGGCCTGACGCGCTGTCAGGTTCGCCACAAAGAAGCGGCGCGGAAGCCTGGCTTCCGCGCCGTAGTGGGCTCTATTCAAGTTCGACGCATTGGCCACAACGCGCCGCGTCCGCATAAAATCCACGACTTCGAAATTCAGGGACGCTTGCAAGTCGCGTCCCTAGCCCTAGCTTCCACACGTACGCCCTCCCCCAGCACGGATCGTTCTGTTTGCTCGGAGGGGATCAGGCCGCGTTCACCGCGCCGTCCGCCCCCGCGGACAATCTCGGCTGAAATCACTGTTTCGAAGTTGGAGTATGTTTCGGAGCGCGTCAACTTCGGTTGCACACAAATCGGGCACCGTAGCGGAGGGTCTGGACATCCGCGTCCGAGCGTGCAGGTTTTGTCTTCAAACAACCGTTCAAACATAAGAGCAGGGTGGGAGCCGCCATGGCCGCAATCAACGCCGTCACCGATTTTTCCGTCGAAGGCGATATCGGGATCGTCACGCTGAATTCACCGCCGGTGAACGCGCTCTCGGCCGCCGTGCGCGAGGGCCTGGCCGGTGGTTTTGATGCCGCCATCGCCGATCCGGCCGTCAAGGCGATCGTGCTGATCTGCGACGGCAAGACCTTCATCGCCGGGGCCGACATCACCGAGTTCGGCAAGGCCATGACCGGCCCGTCCCTCCAGGACGTGCAGGCCACGATCGAGAACTCGCCCAAGCCGGTGATCGCCGCGATCCATGGCACGGTTCTGGGCGGTGGCCTTGAGGTGGCGCTCGTGGCGCACTACCGCGTGGCGGTGCCATCCGCCAAGGGCGGCCTGCCCGAGGTCAATATCGGTCTGCTGCCCGGAGCCGGCGGCACCCAGCGCCTGCCGCGCATCGTCGGCGTCGAGAAGGCCCTGGAGATGGTCACCAGCGGCCAGCACGTGCCGGCCAAGTCGGCCCTGGCCATGGGTCTGTTCGACGAGCTGGTCGAGGAGGGCAACCTCCGCGCAGGCGCCATCGCCTTCGCCCACAAGGTCCTGGCCGAAAAGCGCCCGCTGACCAAGGTTCGCGAGCAGAACGAGAAGGTCGAGGCCGCCCGCGGCAAGCCCGAGATCTTTGCGGCGTTCCGCGCCGCCAATGCCAAGAAGTTCCGTGGCTTCAAGGCCCCGGAAAGCAACATCCAGTGCATTGAAGCGGCCGTGAACCTGCCCTTCGATGAGGGCCTCAAGGCCGAACGCAAGCTGTTCATGGAGCTGATGACCGGCAGTCAGTCGGCCGCCCAGCGCTATGTGTTCTTCGCCGAACGCCAGGCCGCCAAGATCCCGGATGTGCCGGACGACACTCCCACGATCCCCGTCAAAAAGGTCGGCGTCATCGGCGCCGGCACCATGGGCGGCGGCATTTCGATGAACTTCCTCAATGCCGGCATTCCGGTGACGATCATCGAGATGAAGCAGGAGAACCTGGATCGCGGCGTGGCCACGATCCGCAAGAACTACGAGAACACCGCCAAGAAGGGCCGTCTGACCCAGGACGACGTCGAAAAGCGCATGGGGCTGCTGACCCCGTCGATGCATCTCGAGGACCTGGCCGATTGCGACCTGATCATCGAGGCCGTGTTCGAGCTGATGGAGATCAAGAAGGAGGTGTTCGGCAAGCTGGACGCCATCTGCAAGCCCGGTGCGATCCTGGCGACCAACACCTCGTACCTCAATGTCGACGAGATCGCCGCCTGCACCCAGCGTCCGGAAAGCGTCATCGGCCTGCACTTCTTCTCGCCGGCCAATGTCATGCGCCTGCTGGAAATCGTGCGCGGCGAAAAGACCGACAAGTCGGTGATCGCTACGTCCATGAAGCTGTCGAAGGTGATCGGCAAGATCGGCGTGCTGGTCGGCGTCTGCCATGGCTTCGTCGGCAACCGCATGCTGGCCCAGCGCCAGCGCGAGGCCCAGAAGCTGATCCTGGAAGGGGCCATGCCCTGGGATGTGGACCGGGTGCTCTACGACTTCGGCCTGCCGATGGGACCGTTCGCCATGAGCGACCTTGCGGGTCTCGACATCGGCTGGGACCCGGCCAAGACCAGCTCGTCCACGGTGCGCGAGGTGCTGTGCGAGATGGACCGTCGCGGCCAGAAGAACGGCAAGGGCTTCTACGACTATGACGAAAACCGCGTCGCAAAGCCGTCGGCCATCGTCGAGGAAGTGATCCGCGACTTCGCCGAGAAGCGCCAGATCCAGCGCCGGTCGATCACCGACCAGGAGATCCTGGAACGCTGCCTCTATCCGATGGTCAATGAGGGCGCGAAGATCCTCGAAGAGGGCAAGGCCATCCGGGCGTCCGACATCGATATCGTCTGGATCAACGGCTACGGCTGGCCGGTCTATAGCGGCGGCCCGATGTTCTGGGGCGAGCTGGTCGGCCTCGACAAGGTCCTGGCCAAGATGAAGGAATTCCACGCGGCCCACGGCGACGACTTCAAGCCGTCGGCCCTGCTGGAACGCCTGGTCGCCGAGGGCAAGGGCTTCAAGGACGCCTGAAGCCGAACCCTTCCCCCTTGATGGGGGAAGGGCAGGGTTGGGGGTGATGCAGCGGTTGGGTTGTTTCGGTCGCGCCTCATCCTGACCCGTTGTCACCCCCATCCCCGACCCTTCCCCCATAAAAGGGGGAAGGGAGAAGAAGAGCGTCTTCCATGACCACCCTCGCCGACAGGATGACCGCCGACTATGGCGTAATGGGCGACATCCTGCGTTTGCGGACGCAGGAGAATCCCGACCATCCCGCGATTGTCATGGAAACCGGCGAGTCGGTGACCTACGGCCAGTTCGACGCCCTGGTCGACCGGGTCGCAGCGTCACTGCAGCGGGACGGCATCCAGCCCGGCGAGGCGGTGGCGGTCTGCGCCCTGTCTTCCATCCCCTATACGGCGCTGTTCCTGGGCGGCCTGCGGGCCGGGGTGGCGGTGGCGCCGATCGCGCCGTCGTCTACCCCCCAGGCCATTGCCGGCATGGTCGCCGACTGCGGAGCGAAGCTGTTCTTTCTCGATGCCGGTGTGGCCGAGGCCCAGGCCCCGGTCCCCGTGCCGGTCAGGACCCTCGCGCTGGACGGCTCGGCCGCCGGCGAGGCGTTTGAGGCCTGGCTGGCGCCTGAGGGTGCCAAGCCGAAGCCCGTGGAGATCACGCCCGGTCACCCCTTCAACATCATCTATTCCAGCGGCACCACGGGCACGCCCAAGGGCATCGTCCAGTCGCACGGCATGCGCTGGAAGCATGTGTTCCGCGGCGACGCCGTCGGCTATGCGCCGGGTGCGGTCACCGTCCTGTCGACGCCGCTCTATTCCAACACCACCCTGGTCTGTTTCTTCCCCACCCTGGCCGGTGGCGGCACGGTCGTGCTGATGAAGAAGTTCGACGCCGGCAAGTATCTCGAACTGGCCCAGGCGCACCGTATGACTCACACCATGCTGGTGCCCGTCCAGTACCGCCGCCTGATGGAGCGGCCGGATTTCGACAGCTACGACCTCTCCAGCACCCACCTGAAATTCTGCACCAGCGCCCCCTTCTCGGCCGAGCTGAAGGCCGACGTGCTGAAGCGCTGGCCCGGCGGGCTGGTCGAGTATTTCGGCATGACCGAGGGCGGGGGCACCTGCATCCTCATGTGCCATGAGCACCCCGACAAGTTGCACACGGTCGGGCGGCCGGCGCCGGGCCATGACATCCGTCTGATCGACGAGGACGGCGTCCAGGTCGGCCCCGGTGTGGTCGGGGAGATTGTCGGCCGCTCGCAGGGCATGATGAACGGCTATCACGGCCAGCCGGGCAAGACCGCCGAGGCGACCTGGGTCTCGCCCGAGGGCTGGAACTTCATCCGCACCGGCGATGTTGGCCGCTTCGATGAGGAGGGCTTCCTGACCCTGATGGATCGCAAGAAGGACATGATCATCAGCGGTGGCTTCAACATCTATCCCAGTGATCTTGAAGCCGAGATCGTGCAGCACCCGGCGGTGGCCGAAGCCGCCGTCGTCGGGGTGCCGTCTGATGCCTGGGGCGAGACGCCGGTGGCCTTTGTGGCCCTGAAGACGGGCGAGACGGCCGAGGCCGAGGCCATCCGCGCCTTCGTCAACGGCAAGGTCGGCAAGACCCAGAGGCTGGCTGAACTGCATCTGGTCGACGCCCTGCCGCGCAGTCATATCGGCAAGGTTCTGAAACGCGAACTGCGCGACTTCTGGCAGGCATCGCTGAAAGCCTAGGCGTTTTCCCGCGACGGCCGGTCGCAGTCCGGCTGGCAGAATCGCGCGTTACGGTTGCTTAACTATACGGTGAAGCCAATGGGTCTCACCGGCCCTTCGTGGAAGCGACCGTCCCATGCGTCCTTCGTCTGTCCAAGTCCCTGTCGCCGTGCCGGAAGCCGCCGGGCGTCCCCCGCTGGTGGGCGCGTCCGGTGCCGTCGATTTCGACGCGGTGGCCATCGCGCTGCGGGCCGCCGGGCATGGTCCGGGCCAGGAGGCCGGTCTGATGGCCCGCTTCTGCCGGCCTGTCGCGGTTCGGGTGATGTCCGACCACGCCGAGGCCGTCGCCGCCAGCCTGCTGGCGCTGGGGGTGCGTCCGGGAGGCTACTGCGTCGTTCCGGCCCTGGCCTCGGGCCCGACCCTCGACGGGATTGTCCGGGCCGGACTGAAGCCCTGGCAGGTCGATGTTGATCCCTTCAGCTGGATGTTTGATCCAGCCCATCTGCGCGAGCGTCTGCCCGAGGCCCCGGGGCCGCTTGAGGCGATCCTGCCGATCGGGGCCCACGGCCGGGCACCGGACCTGCGGGCCTGGGCGGCCTTTCGTGACGAGGTCGGCCTGCCGATCCTGGTTGAAGCTGTCGAGGCCTTCGACGTCATCCAGAGCGCCCCTGTCCCGGTCATTGTCGGCCTGCCCAGCGGGCAGGGGGTGTTCATCGCCTGCGAGGATGCCGTTCCCGTCAATGCCATCGAGGGGCCCCTGTCTGACTGCGAGGCGGGTCTGGAACTCTGGTCGCGGGCCCGGCCCCGACTGGCGACCGCCGCCCAGCGCTTGCGGGTGCTGCTGCTGGATGCGCCGCTCGGCTTCCAGCCGGGCTGGGGCATGAGCTGGATTTCGGATGTCTGCGCTCTGAGCGTCCCTGAGGGCACGGCCCGGTCGATCCTCGCCCGTCTGGCGGCTGACGGTGTCGTGGCCGGTCTGATCCGGGAGGACCGACCCGGTCTCGCCACAGATTCGACTCCCGTGGCCGACCGCCTGGCCCAGTCGGTTATCGTGCTGCGACTCGACCCGGAGCTGGACATTCCGGCCCTGGATGACCTGGCTGCCGTCCTGCGCAGTGCTGTTCCAAGCGCCTAGACCTTATTGATCGCTTCGAGACGGAATCGGCTCTACGCGATAAAAAATCTATCAAATCAATCAGATACTACAGGGTTGGAGTCGAATCCGGCTTCTGTTCTTGCCGCGCGGCCCTAGCCCATCCGCGTGGTCTTGACGTCCACAGCGCCCTCACAGGCCCCGCAGCGCACCACGGGAACCAGTCGAGCCCCGCAACTGTGGGTCAGGATTTCCGGCGGACCGGCCTCGCCGGACAGCCAGCGGTCGCCCCACGCCATCAGGGCGGCGATCAGGGGGAAGAAGTCCCGGCCTTCCCGGGTCAGCCGGTACTCCCAGCGCTCGGGGCGGGTCTGGTAGAGGCGGCGCTCCAGCATGCCGCGCTCGACCAGCCGGGTCAGACGGTCGGTCAGGATGTTGCTGGCCACCTTGAGTTGGGCCTGCAGGTCCTTGAACCGCGTCTGGCCATAGAAGCTGGCGGCCACCAGGTGGGCGGTCCAGCGGTCCCCCAGCACCTCGATGGAGCGCTCGAGCATGGGGTGCAGGGGAACGCCGCCGACGCCCTCGGTTCCCGGACCATCGCTGGCGCGACGGGAGTGGCGGGCGCGGGGCGCGGGCTCTGATCCTGCGCCCGGTCCCGGCGACAGGACGATGTCGCGCACCTTCACCGGGGCCGTGCAGGCTTGGCAGACAAGGACGGGCCGCAAGGGGTGTCCGCAGGGGTCGTGGATAATCTGGTGCGAAGGACAGGCGGGATCCATCCGCCAGCGCATCTCCCAGCCCAGCAGCATCAGGGCCGAATCGTAGAGGTCCTTGCCCATGGCGGTCAGGTGATACTCGTGGCGGGCGGGCCGGGTCTGGTAAGGGCGGCGCTCCAGAACGCCTGCCGCTTCCAGCCGCCCCAGCCGGTCGACCAGTAGCGAGCGGGCCATACCGGTCATGGCGATGAAGCCCTCGAACCGGCTCACCCGCATAAAGGCGGCATACAGCACCAGCAGGGTCCAGCGATCGCCGATCAGGTTCAGCGCGCGGGCGGCTGAACTGTTCGGGACGAGGGCAGGAGCCTTGGGCTGGACCATGGGGCTTGGTGCGGCGCCGCGCGCCGGACTGTCAATCCGGGCGATGGACTCTGCAAGGGTCGCTTGTATAGTCGGACTAACGAAAAGGCCGTGGGGGAGGTCGCAGTGGTCTATGTGTTGGGCGGATGGCAGAGCGATTTCGCCGCCAACTGGAGCCGGCAGGGCCGTGAGCTGGCCGATGCCTTCGGTGAAGCCGTCGGGGAGGGCCTTGCGGCCGTTGACCTCGATCCCGAGGAGGTCGAAGCCGGCCATGTCGGGAATTTCGCCGGGGAGCTCTTTGCGGGCCAGGGCCTGCTGGGCGGTCTGTTCGGCCAGGTGCATCCGGCCTTCGACGGTCTTCCCACTGCCCGCCATGAGGCCGCCTGTGCGTCCGGCAGCGTCGCCCTGCTGGCCGCCACGGCCGAGCTCGAGGCCGGGCGCTACGATCTGGCCTGCGTCGTCGGCATCGAGCTCATGCGCAATGTCCCCGGCCAGAAGGCCGCCGAGAACCTCGGCAGCGCCGCCTGGGCCGGTCACGAATTCCAGGATGCCCGCTTCCTGTGGCCGCGGGCCTTTTCCGACCTGGCCGAGGAATATGACCGGCGCTACGGCCTGAAGTACGAACATCTGATGGGCATCGCCGAGACCAATTTCGCCAACGGTCGGCGCAATCCCAATGCCCAGACCCGTGACTGGCGGTTCGGGCCCGAAGCCTTCACCGAAAACGACGAGACCAATCCCGTGGTCGAGGGGCGCACCCGCAAGCAGGACTGCGGCCAGGTCACCGACGGCACCGCCGTCGTGTTTCTGGCTTCGCCGGCGCGGGCCAAGGCCTATGCCGACAAGCGGGGCATCCCTCTGGACAGCCTGCCGCGCATCAAGGGCTGGGGGCATCGCTCGGCCCCGATCAGCTATGCCCGCAAGATCGAGAACAGTCGCGAGCAGCCCTATGTCTTCCCGCAGGTGCGCCGCGCCATTCTCGATGCCCGCGCCCGGGCCGGGCTCGCAGAGGACGTGTCGGGCATCGATGCCGTCGAGACCCACGACTGCTTCACCGCCACCGAATACATGGCTATCGACCATCTGGGTCTGACCGCGCCGGGCGAAAGCTGGAAGGCGGTCGAGGCCGGCGATATCGCCCTCGGTGGCAAGCTGCCGATCAACCCGTCGGGCGGCCTGATCGGGGCAGGCCATCCTGTGGGGGCCACGGGCGTCCGCATGATGCTCGACGCCTTCAAGCAGACCACCGCCACCGCCGGCGACTATCAGGTCGAGGGGGCCAGAACGGTGCAGACCCTGAACATCGGTGGATCGACCACGACTACGGTGAGTTTCGTTGTGGGGGTCTGATCAATACATCATCCCCCTCTGGGGGAGGTGGCCCGGAGGGCCGGAGGGGGACATCTGGAAATAGGCCGAGAAGGCCCCCTCAGTCGCTCCGCGACAGCTCCCCCAGAAGGGGAGCATCTCGTCAGTACCCGCCTTCGTAACTGCTTCAAACCCAATCGGACGTCCATGCCGCCTCTTCTTTAGCTCCTCGCCGTCAATGCCGCCGTTTCGGCGGCCGCCTTCATCGCCCTGTGGCTGATCAGCCTGCGGCTGAAGGACGTCAGCTTCATCGATGCCTGGTGGGGTGTCGGCATGGCCCTGATCGCTTGGACAGCTTTGCTGCAGGTCGGGCCGACGCCACATGGGGTGCTGCTGGTCGGGCTCTGCACCGTCTGGGCCCTGCGTCTGGGCGGCTATCTGTTCTGGCGCTGGCGCAAAAACGGCCCGGATCGCCGCTATGTGACGATGATGGCCCGTGCCGAGAGCGAGCGGAAATGGAGCTTCGCCGTCGCGTCACTGCTGCTGGTCTTTGCCCTGCAATATGTCCTGCAGTTCGTGATCGCCCTGCCGGTCCAGCTGGGTCACGGCTCGCCCGCGCCCCTGGGGCCGCTGGCCTTTGTCGGGACCGCCATTGCCGTGGTCGGGAGCGTGTTCGAGACGGTCGGCGACGCCCAGCTGGCGGCCTTCAAGGCCAAGCCCGAGAACAACGGCAAGGTCATGGACCAGGGCCTGTGGCGCTACACGCGCCACCCCAACTATTTCGGTGACGCCTGTGTCTGGTGGGGGCTCTACATCATCGCCGCCGGGACGGGCCTCGGGGCCTGGACCCTGCCGGCTCCGGTGCTGATGACCTTCCTGCTGACCAAGTGGAGCGGCGTGCCGACCGTTGAAGGCCGCATGCGTCGCAAGCGTCCCGACTACGAGGCCTATGTGCAGCGGACCTCCGGCTTCGTGCCGTGGTTCCCGAAGAAGGTCTGAGACTTGCCCCTACCGGGTCGCTTCGCGACCGTCCGCCCCCAGAGGGGGCGGATGATCTCATCTTCCCCCTGTGGGGGAGGAGCGCGAAGCGCGGAGGGGGCTAGGCCCGCAACCGCTCCCGTCCTGCCCAGACGCTGTGTGTCCCGCTGCTGAGCTTGTGCGGCAGGGCCAGCCGGCAGACGGTCTCGAAGCGCTTGGCGTCGACGATCAGGCACTCCGAGGTGCCGCGGTTCTCGTCGATGATGAAGCTGACCAGATAGCCGTCGTCCTCGTCCACCGCCCCCACACGCGGCGCGAACGGCGCCTCGCTGGCATAGCGGCCCTCGGGCAACTGGATCGACCAGCTTTCACCGGTTTCCAGGTCGTGCTTGACGAAGCCGTTGAACAGGAACCAGCCGGGCTTGGCGGTGGTCGAATAGGCATAGCGGTAGGGCTTGCCGGCAATCTGCTGGTTGAACATCCCGAACTCGAGGATCCGGTCGTCCAGATGAGCCTCGGTGGTTTCGCCGGTGACGAGATTGAAGCGCCAGCGGTGCAGCTTGGGCCGGAAGCTGTGTTCGTCCAGATAGGCCATCAGGTGGCCATGGCCCTCGGGCGCGTCCTCCAGCGGGCGCGGCGTGGGATTCTCCTGGAAATAGCCGTCCAGAACCACCTCATCACCCTCCTCATAGGCATTGAGCCAGTGCAGGACATAGGTCGGGGCAGCCTCGAACCACTTCACCTCACCGCCATGGCGAGGGACCAGGCCAAAGCGCGACGGCACGCCCTTGTGCAGGCGCACGGCGTGGATATCGCGGTCCAGCAGGGTCTGGTCCCAGAACACCGGCAGGTCGTTCAGGATCGACCAGTTCTTGGTGAAGGCCATGTCGTGCGGCAGGCGCGGGCCCGGCAGGTCGATCGCCTGGTAGACCGTGCGCTTCCCGGTCGCGTCGACCACGCCATAGTGCATGTAGGGCGCATGCTTGGAGTAGTTGAAGAACAGCAGTTCGCCGGTTTCCTCATCGACCTTGGGATGCGCCGAGACGCCGTCCAGCGGAGCCCAGGCGGCCACACCGAGATTTTCCAGGGTCAGGGGATCGAGCCGGTAGGCCTCGCCGCACTGGTAGAAGGTGGCGATCGCCTCGCCGGCATGGACCACGATGTCGGTGCTGGCCGTATCCTTCAGGCTGCCATGCGCCCCGAAGCCCGGGCGCTTTGAGGTGCCCGGGCCGTCGGCGAGACCGCCCCAGAGGCTTTCCCCGGCTTCCTGCTCGGCCTCGAAGCCCCGGGTGCGGACAAAGCGGTTGCGATAGGCCGCCGTGCCGGCCCGGAACTCGATCTGGTGGATCATCCCGTCGCCGTCGAACGGATGATAGCGGCCGAGCGGCGCGTGCACTGGGTTCTCGGTGTTGCGCAGATAGACGCCGTCCAGATCGGCCGGGATCTCGCCCTCCAGCACCTCGAGGTCCCAGGCATTGACCTCCTCATGCAGCGGGGTCCACGCCCCGGTCATATAGGGGTGGTTGGTGTGGCCCAGCGAGGTTCGGACGGGCGGCAGGCGTTCGATCTTCATGGCAGACCTCGTGGAGCGTCGCCCGATCTTATGGCCAGTCAGTCTTGCTGTGCAAGTTGCCCATCAGGTCAGCCTGCCGGGCTGACCCGCCAGATCACATTGCCGACGTCATCCGCCACCAGCAGGGCTCCGGCCTTGTCCACCACAACGCCGACCGGACGCCCCTGGGCCTCGCCCTTGGCATTGAGGAAGCCCGTCAGAACGTCTTCGGGCTTCCCGGCCGGCTTGCCGTCCCGGAACGGGATGAACACCACCTTGTAGCCCGATTGGGGATTGCGGTTCCACGATCCGTGCTGGCCGATGAAGACGCCGTTCGTGTAACGGGCGGGCAGGGCGGCTGCGGTGTAGAAGGTCAGGCCGAGGGAGGCGGTGTGGGCTCCCAGCGCATAGTCGGGCACCAGGGCGCGCGCGACCAGGTCAGGCCGCTGCGGCTTGACCCGCGCATCGACCGTCTGGCCGTAGTAGCTGTAGGGCCAGCCATAGAAGCCGCCGTCCTTGACCGAGGTCATGTAGTCGGGGACCAGATCATTGCCAATCTCGTCGCGCTCGTTGACGGCGGTCCAGAGCTCGCCGGTCACCGGGTTCCAGTCCATGCCATTCGGGTTGCGGATGCCCGAGGCAAAGACCCGTGAGGCCCCGCTGGCGATGTCGATCTCGAGGATCCCGGCCCGGCGGACCTCGGACTCCATGCCGTTCTCGCCGACATTGCTGTTCGAGCCGACGGTGGCATAGAGCTTCGAGCCGTCCCGGCTGGCGATCAGGCTCTTGGTCCAATGGTGGTTGATCGGGCCGGCGGGCAGGTCGGCCAGCTTGCGGCCCGCGGCGGTGATCCGGGTTTCGCCGGCCACATAGGGGAAGGCCACGACCGCATCGGTATTGGCGACAAAGAGGGTATTGCCGACCAGGGCCATGCCGAACGGCGAGTTGAGGCCGGTCAGGAAGGGCGTCTTGACCTCGGCCACGCCGTCGCCGTCGGCGTCGCGCAGCAGGCTGATCCGGTTGGCGCTGGGCACGGTGGCCCCGGCCTTGCCCATGATCTGCTTCTCGGCCCAGGCCCGGATGTCGAAGCCCTTCTTCTTTTCCTTGGGCGGCCCGTTGGTTTCCGCCACCAGCACGTCGCCGTTGGGCAGGACCAGCAGCCAGCGCGGATGATCCAGTCCCGCGGCGAAGGCCTTGACCTTGAGCCCTGCGGCCGCGACCGGCGTTGCGCCTTCGGCCCAGCGGTTGACCGGCGCGACCTTGACCGTCGGCAGCAGCGTTTTGGTCGGCGCAGGCAGGGCCGGATTGGCCCCGTAGCCGACCGCCGGGGTTTGCGACTCGCCGGGGCTGCAGGCGGCCAGGACCGACAGCGCCAGAAGGGTCAGGGCGGCGGGGTGACGAAGGTTCGGCATGGACATCTCCCTGGGGTCGTCCCGTAACGCGCAGGCGCGTTCCGCGTTCGTTGGCGCGAAGGATCGACCCGACAAGGCTAACCTTTTGTCGGCCAAGGTCGAGCTTGCCCCAGGGTCAATCCGCGCGCAGCACGGGTGCCGGACGCTGTGAAAGCGCCTGGGCCGCCGCCAGCAGGCCGCCGAGGGCCGACAGCCCCGCCGCGCCACCCAGCAGGATCACCACACCAGCCCAGTCAATGCTCCAGCTGGCCTTGAAGACCAGGACCACGACCGGCCAGGCCGCCGCGATACCGAGCAGGACACCGGCCGCTCCGGCAATCAGGCCCACGGCGCCGTACTCGACGAGATAGGCGGTCAGGATCTGGGTGCGGGTGCCGCCCAGGACCTTGAGGGTCGCGGCTTCACGGGCCCGGGCCCGGGCCCCGGCTGCAATGGCCCCCGCCAGAACCAGCAGACCGGCCAGTCCCGCCACGCCTGCCGCGCCGCGAATGGCCAGGGCCAGACGGTCGAAGAGACCGGCTGCGGCCTCAAGCTGCTCCCGGACGCTGATCACGTTCACGGCCGGAAAGCTCTTGCCCAGCGCGCGGGTCACGCGGCTTTCGGCAGCGCGATCCAGACGGGCGATGGCGATATTGCGCAGGACCGCGCCTTCAAGGCTCTTGGGGTCCAGGACAATCGAGAAGTTGGGGCCAAAGCCGCCGAACTCGACCTTGCGCAGGACCGCGACCTTGGCCTCCAGGTCCCGTCCGAGCACCGAGATCGTCAGGGTGTCGCCGGCCCTGAGCCCGGCCCCCTGGGCCAAATCGACCTCGAGCGCAACCAGCGGCGGACCGGCATAGCCGGCGGGCCACCAGGCCCCCTCGATGACTTCGCCCTCCTGCGGGGCAGAGGGCAGGACGGTCAGGCTTACATCATTGTCAAAGGCCCAGCGCTCTGACGGCTTGATGGCCTTGATGTCGACCGGCTGGCCCTTGAGGGCCACGATCCGGCCGGTGGCGAAGGGCAGGCGCAGCCAGGTCTCCGGCGTCAGGGGGGCACCGGCGGCGCGGGCGACCTCGGCATCGAAGGCCATGGCCTGGTCGCCGGGGATTTCCGTGAAGACCATGGCCGGGGCGCTCTTGGGGGCCACATCGCGCACCTGGGCCAGAAGCGATGACTGGATCAGCACCACACAGGCCAGCAGGGCGACGCCCAGGCCGATGGCCGGGGTCGCCGTGCGCGCGGCCGAGCGCGGTCCGGCGAGGTTGGCCAGTCCGATGCGGACCGGGCCGCCCGCCAGGCCTCTGAACTTACCGGCCAGCCAGGCCGCCACCAGTCCGAGTCCCCAGAGGGCCGCAAAGGCGACGATGACGCCGGCGATCATGATCCCGGCCGCCACCGGGGTTGGGGCCGTGGCGACGGCCAGGGCGGCCAGGCCAAGGCCGCTCAGCCCGGCCAGCACCGTCTCCAGGCCGAAGGGCGCGCGAACGCCGAGGGCGCGGCGGAACAGGGCTGACGGCGGGGTGGCCCGGGCCCGGGCCAGCGGGAGCAGGGAAAAGGCCGCCGCAGCCAGAAGGCCGAAGACACCGGCCTTGACCAGCGGCAGGGGATAGATCGCAAACAGGGCCGGGATCGGCAGGGCGCTGCCGGCGATCTGGCCGATCAGCAAGGTCACGGCGGCTCCGATCAGCAGGCCGATCAGCACGCCGAGCGTCGCCAGCAGGCCGATCTGGATCAGATAGACATTGCGGATCAGCGCCCCGTCTGCGCCGAGGGCCTTGAGCACGGCAATCGAGGGCTCGCGCGTCGTCAGATAGGCGGAAACGGCTCCCGCGACGCCGAGGCCGCCCGCGACCAGTGAGGCCAGGCCGATAAAGCCCAGGAAGTACTCCAGCTGGTCGATCAGTCGCCGAGCCCCGGGGGCGGCTTCCGACCGGTCGCGCACGCTCAGGCCGGCCTCGCCGAAGGCGGCCTTGAGAGCCTTGCCGGCGGCGACGGGGTCGCGGCCGGCGGACATGGCGATCCGCGCCGACTGGTCCGAGGGCAGACCCGGTTGCAGCAGGCCGGTGGGATCCAGCAACTCCCGGCGCACCAGGACGCGGGGGCCCAACACGAAGCCGCGCGAGACGCTGTCGGGCTGGCGCAGCATGGTGGCCCGGACGACCAGGGTCAGGGGCCCGGCCTCGAACCGGTCACCGATCTTCAGGCCCAGCCGGTCCATCAGGGCCGGTTCGACCGCCGCGCCCGGCAGGCCGTCGCGGTCGGCGAGGGCCTCGGTCAGGTTCTTTGCCCCGGCCAGTTCGACGGACCCGGCCAGCGGATAGTTGGCATCGGCACCGCGAAGGTCCACCAGGCGGCGGTCGCCCGAGGGCGCCTGGGCCATCACGCGGACGCGGGCCGTGTAGGAGACCGTGCCGAGCTTGGCAAAGGCGGCGCGTTCAGCCGGCGTGAAGTTGCGGTTCTCGATCGAGACGGCGAGGTCGCCGCCCAGGATTTCCCGTGACTGTGAGGCCAGGCCGCGTCGGAAGGCCGCGGCCGTGGAACTGGCCGAGGCGATGGCAGCGACGCCGAGCGCCAGGCAGGCCAGGAAGATGCCGAAGCCCCGGACGCCCGAGCGCAGTTCCCGGGCGGCCAGCCGGAACGAGAGCGGGCTCATGCCGCAGCCTCGACCACCTTGCCGTCGGCCATGCGGACGATCCGGTCGGCGCGCTCGGCCAGAACCGGATCGTGGGTGACCAGGACAAGGGCGGCGCGGCACTCGGCGACGAGGTCGAACATCAGGTCGGCGACCGATCCGGCATTGCGGGAATCGAGATTGCCGGTCGGTTCGTCGGCGAACAGCAGCAGGGGACGGGCGGCGAGGGCCCGGGCCAGGGCGACGCGTTGCTGCTCGCCGCCGGACAGCTGGTGCGGATAGTGGGTAAGGCGCTTGCCCAAGCCCACCTTGTCCAGCCAGTCGCGGGCGGTCTGCAGGGCGTTGGGCGCCCGGGCGATCTCCAGCGGCGCGGCGACGTTTTCCTCGGCCGTCATGTTGGGCAACAGGTGGAAACTCTGGAAGACCAGCGCTGCGCGGCCCCGGCGTAGGCGGGCGCGGCCGTCTTCGTCCAGTCTGGCCAGGTCCTGGCCAAACAGCGCCACCGTGCCCGACGTCGGTCGCTCCAGTCCGGCCGCCACGGAAATCAGCGACGACTTGCCCGATCCCGACGGACCGATAATCGCCACCCGCTCGCCGGCCGCTACCGTCAGGTCGACCCCGCGCAGGATATTCACGGGCCCCGCCGCCGAGGGCAGGGTCAGGGTGACGGAGGTCAGGACGAGGGGGGCGGCCTCAGCGGACATGAAGTTTCCTTGATCAGGGCTTATTCTGGCGCAACTGAACACCAGATAGGGACACATGAGCCTCAGCACACGCCCCCAGCCTGCCCGTCGCGCCGTTATGATGGGTCTGGCCGCATCTTTTTCCGGTCTTGCCGCGACGGCGGCCCCGGCCAGGGCCGCCGTGGTCACCGTGCTGGGGGATTCGATCACTGCGGGCCTCGGCCTGCCGGCGCGGGATGCCCTGCCGGCGCAGCTGCAGGCGACGCTGGAGCGGCTGGGCGTCAAGGCGGTGGTTCGCGGGGCCGGTGTGTCCGGTGACACCAGCGGCGGCGGACTGGCACGGGTCGATTTCAGCGTCGCTTCCGATACGGCGGTCTGCGTGATCGCCCTGGGCGGCAATGACCTGCTGCAGGGGGCCGACCCGGCCAGCACCAAGGCCAATCTGCGCCGGATCATCGAACGCCTGAAGGCCCGCCGCATCCGCGTGGTCCTGGCCGGGCTGCGGGCCCCGCCGCTGATCGGCGCATCCTATGCCCGCGAATTCACCAACCTCTATCCGGCTCTGGCCCGCGAAACGGGGGTGGCCTTCCATCCGGACTTCGTCACGGGCGTGGTCGGCGTCCCCCGACTGATGCAGCGCGACGGCATCCATCCCAATGCCGCCGGCGCGCGGATTGTCGCCGAGCGGCTGGCCCCGGCGGTCGCGGCCGCCTTGCGGGGCTAACCGCGCCGCACGCCGCCTAGCGGTCGACCAGCGACGGTGCAACGGGCGCAGCCGTGT
>Ga0187842_1000191_pt1 | contig 33540 bp, 26 predicted proteins | sample SpaLakP09_SKY_41_FD_134514 | JGI IMG/M metagenome (GOLD analysis project Ga0187842, IMG submission 134514) | Oligotrophic lake water microbial communities from Sparkling Lake, Wisconsin, USA - SP09_SKY_41 | ecosystem: Environmental > Aquatic > Freshwater > Lake | place: USA: Sparkling Lake... | reverse complement strand
GCAGGCCGGCCTGCCACAGCGGCGGCACCTCGGCCAGCGCAATCTTGCTGGCGACCTGGTTCAACCCCCACAGCGCGCAGCAGGCAAGCAGGGTGATCAGGGCGAGGGTGTCGAGATGAGTTTTTCGAGTCATGGAATCGTTGCGGGTCAGACCTTGAGACCCATGCCTTGCATGGCCGAAAGCTCTGACTTCAACTGACTGGAGCGTTCTGCGGAGGGCGCATGATGCCCGCTCAAATCAGTATCTGCCCCTGCGGTGGGACACGAAATGCACCAGGAGGGCGCACAACGCCCCGGCCAGCGCGCCGGTCGCATGGGACAGCGGTGTGATGGCGATGTCCCAACCGGGCACCTGGCGCAGGGCCGGGCCCAGCGGCTGCTCCAGCACGAGCTTGATCAGCAGGCCCAGGCCGATGACCCCGCCCCACAGCCGCTCGCTGCGGCGCGGAACGAAGGCCAGCGAGACCACCGCCACCGCCACGCCGGCATGCAGCACGCCGGACAGGCCACCGAAATGCAGCAGCTCCGGCTTGATCAACAGGCCCAGCTGCGTCAGCGGCCAGGCCAGGGCCCAGGCCAGCGCGGCGCGGCGCGGCAGCCGGGCGGCCCAACCGAGCGAGGCCAGCACCAGCGTGCCGGCCAGATTGGCCATCAGGTGCTGGGCGCTCCAGTGCACCCAGGCCGCCGTCCACCAGCGCCAGATCTGATCGACCTCGCCCGGCTGCCAGTCCAGCGCGGCCGTGGGCAGCGCAAACACCAGCGCCGCGCCCCAGGCGAGCAGCAGGCACAGCGCCGTCCAGTCGCTGAAGACCGGTTTCAATCGAATACGGCCTGCCACAGCGCCAGCACGGCATCACGCTGCGCGGCCATTCGCTCGGGCGGCACCGAGGTCGGCTGCTCGTCCAGCCGCGCCCGGTGCTGGGCGCGGCGCAGCTCGCGGTAGGCATCGGCGGCGGCCACGCCCACGCCGGCCGGCAGCAGACCCGCGGCCTCGGCGCGCTGCAGCAGCGCGATATTGCCGGCGTTGTCCAGCAGCTCGGCGTGCGCTGCGCCATGCAGCAGCACCAGCACCTGGACGGCGAACTCGGCGTCCATCATGCCGCCGGGGCTGTGCTTGACGTCGAACAACTCGGCGCCTATCCGATGCGCGCCGCGCACCTTCTCGCGCATCGCCTTGACCTCGGCCTTCAGCGCCGCGGCGTCGCGTGGCGCTGTCATCACCGCCCGCCGCACGGCCTCGAAACCGGCCGCCAGCTCGAGGCTGCCCGCGCTGAAGCGCGCGCGTGTCACCGCCTGGTGCTCCCAGGTCCAGGCCACATTGCTGCCGCGGCCCTGCTGGTAGTTGGCGAACGAGTTCAGCGAAGTGACCAGCAGGCCCGAGTTGCCATTGGGGCGCAGCGCGGTGTCGATATCGAACAGCTCGCCGGCGGCGGTGCGCAGGGTCAGCCAGGTGATCAGCTTGCGCACAAAGGCGCCGTAAACCTCGGAGGCACGCTCGTCCTCGTCGTCGTAGAGAAACACCACGTCCAGGTCGCCGCCGTAGCCCAGCTCCTTGCCACCGAGCTTGCCGTAGGCGATGACGGCAAAGCGGGGCACCTCGCGGTGGCGCTGCTTGAGCCGGTCCCAGGCCCAGGTGATCGTGCATTGCAGCACCGCATCGGCCAGGGCCGACAGCTCGTCGGCGACCTGCTCGACGCTGATGTGGTCCTCGACGTCGCGCACCAGGATGCGGAACACCTCGGCATGGTGGGCGCGGCGCAGCGAATCGAGCAGGGCGCCCTCGTCGGCCTCGCCGGCGCGCTGCCAGGCCTTGTGGCGGGCTTCGAGGTCGGCGACGAAGGCCGTGCCGTCGAAGCGCTCGTGCATCACCCGCTCGTCGGCCAGCTCGTCGATCACGCCCGGGTGCAGCATCAGATAGCGCATCGGCCAGCGGGCCAGGCCCAGCAGGCGCAGCAGCCGGGTCTGCACCGAGGGCCGCTCGACCAGCAGGGCCAGATAGGTCTCGCGGCGCAGCAGCGGCTCGATCCAATCGACAAAGCGCACCGCGGCGACCATGCTGCACTGGCCCTGCTCGACCGCCTGCGCGGCGCGGGCCACCAGCTTGCCCAGGCGCAGCTTCGACTCCTCGCGCAGGCCCTGCACCTTGGGGGTCAGCGCCAGGCGCCGCACCGGCGTGGCCAGATCCAGCGGCAGGCGCTCGAGCAGGTCTTCGGAATCCAGCGTCGGCGGCGAGCTGCCGCAACCCTTGCAGCCACCGGCCTTGCTGGCCGGCGGGGCATTGCCGTCGTGCAGCAACGCGTCGAACTCCATCGCGACCACTTCGCGGATCTCACAGAGGCGATCCAGCAATTGGCAAGCGTCGGCGCGGCAGGTGAGCCCCAAGCTCGCGGCGATCCAGTTCAGATCGCCATCGGCGGTGGGCAGCAGATGGGTCTGCTGGTCATCGAGGAACTGGATGCGATGCTCGACCCGGCGCAGAAATACATAGGCCTCGGCCAGCTTCTCGGCGGCGCTGACTTTCATCAGCCCCCGGGCGGCCAGCCGGTGCAGGGCCTTGACGGTGGAGCGGGTGCGGATCTCGGGGAACTGGCCGCCGCGCACCACCTGCAGCAGCTGCACGGTAAATTCGATCTCGCGTATGCCGCCACGCGACAGCTTGACGTCATTGGCCCGCTCGGGCCGGCCGGCGGCGCGCTTTTGCGCCTCGTCGCGTATCTTGCGGTGCAATTGCCGCAGGCCCTCGAACACGCCGTAATCCAGATAGCGGCGGTAGACGAAGGGGGTGACCAGATCGCGCAGCGCCAAGGCTCTGCCCGGCGTCTCAAGGCCCGCTGCACAGGCCGTCACACTGGCCAGCGGGGCCACCACCCGGCTCTTCAGCCAGGCAAAACGCTCCCATTCGCGCCCCTGGACCAGGAAATACTCCTCCAGCATCGCCAGGCTGACCACCGCCGGGCCGGAATTGCCATTGGGGCGCAGCGCCAGATCGACGCGGAACACATTGCCGTCGTCGGTCACGTCACCAATCAAGGTGTAAAGCCGCTTGGCGACCAGCGAGAAATACTCGTGGGCGCTGATGGACCTGGCGCCATCGGTCTGGCCCTGCTCCTCGTAGACGTAGATCAGGTCGATGTCGGACGAGACATTGAGCTCGCGCGCGCCCAGCTTGCCCATGCCTATGACCCAGAACTCGATCTCGCGGCCCTGGGCGTCGCGGGGCACGCCGTTGACGGCGTCCTGGGCGCTGCGCGCATCGGCCAGCGCCAGGCACAGGCTGACCTCGGCCAGGGTGGTCATCACCAGCGTGACGTCTTCCATCGCCGCGCCGGCCTCGATGTCCAGCACCGCCAGCCGTTCCAGCACCAGATGACGGGCCACGCGCAGGGCGGTGGCCAGCGGCCGGCCGGCGGCCTGCAGCGTGGCGACCAGGGCCTCGATGGCGGCGCGATCGGGCAGGCCCGGGGGGAGCAGACCGAGTTCGGCCTCGTAACGGCGGCGCACCCGCTGCACGAAGCGGCTGTGCTCGGCCAGGGCGGTAGGCGTGACCGCTGCGGTGTTCGGGGGCGTGGGTGAAGTCATGTCGCCCACAACGCTGTGCTAGATTGATCGCGCCCGCTGCCGGGGGTTGTAGAGGGAACGGGCTCAGGGCCGGGCCGTCCACGCGTCGGCGCTGTTGTTGTTCGTACCACTGCTGGTGCCCCCGAATTCATGTCTTTGTTCACGTCCGCTCTCGCTGCCACCCGTCGCCCAGGCCGCCTGTTGCGCGCCCTGGCCCGTTGGGCGGTGGGCCTGATGTTATTGGCATGGGGCCTGGTGCTGGTCGCCTGGTTGGTGCTGCACTGGGCAATTCTGCCGCACATCGATGACTGGCGCGGCCGCATCGAGACCCAGGCCTCGGCGGCACTAGGGCTAAAGCTAAGCATTGGCAGCGTCCAGGTACGCTCCGGCGGCTGGGTGCCGGCCGTTGAAATGCGCGACCTGCGCTTCTCCGACACCCGCGACCGCGAGGTGCTGCGCCTGCCCATGGTGTCGGCGGCGCTGTCGGCCCGCTCGCTGCTGGCCTTCGAGCTGCGCTTGAGCAGTTGCTGATTGATGGCCCACAGCTGGAGGTGCGGCGCGACAAGCAGGGCAAGATCTTCGTCGCCGGCCTGAGCGTGGACGACACCGACCGGGCCTCGACCGATGGCGCCGAGCTGGCCGACTGGTTTTTCAGCCAGCATGAGTTCGTCGTGCTGCACGGCACCCTGCGTTGGGTGGATGAAGGCCGCGACGCGCCACCGCTGAAGCTCAGCGACGTGAATCTGGTGATACGCAACGGCCTGCGCAGCCACCAGCTGCGGCTGGACGCCACGCCGCCGCCGCAATGGGGCGAGCGCCTGAGCCTGCGCGGCCGCTTCACCCAGTCGCTGCTGAAGCGCCCTGGCGAGCTGCGCCACTGGAGCGGCCAGCTGCATGCCGATCTGCCGCGCGCCGATGTGCGCGAACTCAAGCGCCATGTGCAACTGCCGTTCGAGCTCAGCGAGGGCGATGGCGCGCTGCGTGCCTGGATCGATTTGAAGGAGGGCGAGGTCGTCGGCGCCACCGTTGATCTGGCGCTGCGCTCGGTGCAGATGCGTCTGGCGCCCAAGGCCGATGCGATCGACCTGGAGCAGATCCAGGGCCGCCTGGCCCTGCAGCGCGATGACAAGGGCCTGTCCGTGACGGCCACCCAGCTGGGCTTCGTCACCGGCGACGGCCTGGTCTGGCCGCGGGCCGACCTGGGGTTCAAGCTCCGGCAGACGCGGGCCAGGGATGGCACGCTGGCGGCCGTCAGCGGTGGCGAGTTCAGCGCCCAGCAGCTGGACCTGGCGGTGATGGCACAGATCGGCTCGCGCCTGCCGATGGGCGAGGCGCTGCGGCGGCTGCTGGTCGAGCTGCAGGCCAAGGGCATGGCCAGCGAGGTGGCGGCGCAGTGGGAGGGGCCGCTGGACCAGCCCTCGGGCTACAAGGTCAAGACGCTGCTGAGCGGCCTGAGTTTTGCATCGCACCAGACCGGCGATGCCAAGGTCGCGGGCCGCCCGGGCCTGCGCAATGCGCAGCTGCAGCTCAGCGCCACCGAGCGCGGCGGCGAGGGCCGGCTGCTGATAGACAAAGGTGCGCTGGAGCTGCCGGGCGTGTTCGAAGACCCGCTGGTCGAGCTCGACAAGTTCAGTGCTCATCTGAACTGGCGCATCGACGCGCAGCCCGCCAGCCAGGCGCCGAAAATCGAACTCAAGCTCGGTGACGTGAAGTTCGCCAATGCCGATGCACATGGCGATCTGACCGCCACCTGGACCACCGGCCCCGGCACGGGCACCGGGCGCGGCGGCCGCTTTCCGGGCCTGCTGGACATGAGCGGGCGCCTGGACGAGGGCCGTGCCAGCGCCACCGCCCGCTATCTGCCGCTGCAGATTCCGGCCGACACGCGCCACTGGGTGCGCGACGCGATCCAGTCCGGCAGCGCCCAGGACGCCACCTTCAAGGTGCGCGGCGATCTGTGGGACTTTCCGTTCGATGCCGGCCGCCAGGGCCAGTTTCAGATCACCGCCAAGGCCCGCGACCTGCAGTTCGCCTACGTGCCCAGCCATGGCGCGACCGAGGGTCGACCGGCCTTCGAGTCGCCCTGGCCGGCGATGGAAAAGTTGAATGCCGACCTGGTGTTCGACCGTAGCAGCATGGAGATACGCAACGGCCGGGCGCGCATCTTCGGCGTCGAGCTGTCGGGCGTGAAGGGCGGCATACGCGACCTTAGCCATGACGCGGTGCTGGTACTGGATGGCGCGGGCCGCGGGCCGTTGAACGACTTTTTGCGCTTTGTGCGCAGCTCGCCGGTGGCCGAATGGACCGGGCAAGGTCTGACCCCGGCAACAGGCTCCGGCATGGTCGACCTGAGTCTGGGCGTGCAGATTCCGCTCAGCGACTCGGCCAGGTCCACCGTCAAGGGGAGCATTACCCTGGCCGGCAACGAGTTGCGGCTGCGCCCCGAGGCGCCGGCCCTGGCCAATGCCAGGGGCCGCATCCACTTCAGCCACAAGGGCCTGAGCCTGCAGGGCGTCACCGCGCGGGCTCTGGGCGGAGATCTGGCCATCGAGGGCGGCAGCGGGGCCGACGGCCATCTGCGCTTCACGGCCCAGGGCCTGGCCACGGCCGAGGCCCTGAAGCGAAGCACCGAGCTGGGTGCTCTGTCACGACTGGCGCAGTCCTTCACTGGCCAGACCAACTACCGGCTGGAGCTGGGCGTGGTGCGCGGCCTGACCGAGCTGCAGCTGACGAGCAATCTGCAGGGCCTGGCGCTGGACCTGCCCGTGCCGCTGCGCAAGGAGGCCGAAAGCCTGCTGCCGCTGCGCCTGCAGACTCAACTGTCGCCGGAGACCCGCGCCGGCGGCAGTCCGCCGCGCGACACGCTTCGCTTCGAGATGGGCACTCTGCTGCAGCTGCAGTACCAGCGCGACCTGAGCACTGCCCAGCCGCGGGTGCTGCGCGGCGTGATCGCGGTGCAGGACAGCCTGCCGACGCTGCCGCCCTCGGGCGTGCATGGTCGCGCCAGTCTGAGTGCAGTTAATGTCGATGCCTGGCAGGCACTGGCGGCACGGGTGCTGGGCAACGGCAGCGGCACAGCCGAGGTACTGGATGCCGGCTACGCGCCGAGCGCGCTCACGCTGAAGGCGCAGGAGCTGCAGTTCAGCGGCCGCAAGCTGAGCAAGCTGGCGGCCACCGTCAATCGCGGCTCGGTCACCACGGCCGCCGATCAGGGCCTGTGGCGCATCAATGTCGAGGCCGAGCAGCTCGGCGGCTACATCGAGTACCGCGACGCACGCAGCGGCGCCGGGCGCGTCTATGCGCGGCTGGCGCGGCTGTCACTGCCCAAGTCGGACGCCGAGTCGGTGGAGAGCCTGCTCGACAGCCAGCCCACCAGTGTGCCGGCCTTGGACATCGTCATCGACGACTTCGAGCTGCGCGGCCTCAAGCTCGGCAAGCTGGAGGTCGAGGCCCAGCACAGCGGCGCGGCACGCGAGTGGCGCTTGAGCCGCCTGCAGCTGGCCCAGGCCGATGCGACGTTGACCGCCACCGGGAGTTGGGCACAGGGGGCCGCCGAGCCGGGCCAGCCCCGACGCCGCGCGCTGATGGACTTCAAGATGAAGATTGCCGATGCCGGCAATCTGCTCGAGCGCCTCGGCCTGGGCCGGGTGGTGCGCGGCGGCAAGGGCGAGATGTCGGGTCAGGTCGGCTGGCTGGGCTCGCCGTTGAGCCCCGACTACCCGAGCATGAGCGGTCAGGTCGCGGTAGCGCTGGACGCCGGCCAGTTCCTGAAGGCCGATCCCGGCGTCGGGCGGCTGCTGGGCGTGCTGAGCCTGCAGTCGCTGCCGCGGCGCTTCACGCTGGACTTCCGCGACCTGTTCCAGGAGGGCTTTGCCTTCGACAGCTTCAGCGGCAATGTGGGTATCCAGCAAGGCGTGGCCAGCACCAACAATCTGCGCATGCGGGGCGTCTCGGCCGTGGTGCTGACCGAGGGCCAAGCCGATCTGGCCCGCGAGATCCAGGACCTGCGCATCATCGTCGTGCCCGAGATCAGCGCCACCACCGCCTCGCTGGCCTATGCGGCGATCAACCCGGCCATCGGCCTGGGCACGCTGTTCGCGCAGCTGCTGCTGAGGAAGCCGATGATGGCGGCCGGCACACGCGAGTTCCATGTCACCGGCAGCTGGGCCGATCCCAAGGTCGAGCGGGTGGAACGCAAGGTCGAGGGGGCTGCCGAGGCCGCCTCCACACCCAATAACTGAATCAGGAGCAGGCAACCATGAAGCTGGCCGTCGTTCAAATGGTCTCCGCCCCCGATGTGGCACGCAATCTGATCGCCGCCAAGCGCCTGATCGCCGAGGCCGCGGCCCAGGGCGCGCGGCTGGTCAGCCTGCCCGAGTACTTCTGCCTGATGGGCCGGGCCGACACCGACAAGCTCGGCATTGCCGAGGAGCCCGGCGATCTGAACGCCCCCATCCAGCAGATGCTCAGCCAGGCGGCCCACGAGCACGGGCTGTGGCTGATCGGCGGCACCCTGCCGCTGCGCACGCCCGATGCCAGCCGCGTGCGCAATGCCTGCCTGGTGTTTGCACCCGACGGCACCCTGGCCGCGCGCTACGACAAGATCCATTTGTTCCGCTTCAACAACGGCCGCGAAGACTACGACGAGGGCCGGGTGCTTGAGCGCGGTGACACGCCCACCGCCGTGCAGGCCGGCCCGTTGCGCGTCGGCCTGAGCGTCTGCTACGACCTGCGTTTTCCGGAGCTGTACCGGGCGATGAGCTTTGCGCCGGGCGCCACCCCCTGCGATCTGATCAGCGTGCCGGCCGCGTTCACCTACACCACCGGCCAGGCCCACTGGGAGCTGCTGCTGCGCGCCCGCGCAGTCGAGAACCAGTGCTATGTGATCGCCGCCGCCCAGGGCGGCCAGCACGAGAACGGCCGCCGCACCTGGGGCCACAGCATGATCGTCGATCCCTGGGGCGAGGTGCTGGCCGTGCTGCCCGAGGGCGAGGGCGTGGTGGTGGCCGAGGTCGATGCGGCGCGGCTGGCAGCGGTGCGCGCACAGCTGCCGGCGCTGACCCATCGGGTGTTGCCATGAGTGAAGCGGCCCTGGACGCCGCCTTCGCGCTGCACCGCGCCGGGCGCCTGGACGACGCCGCCAGCGCCTACCGTGCGATTGCGCCAGACGATGCGGCGTACCTCGAGGCGCTGCATCTGCTGGGCATCGTCGCCGGCCAGCAGGGGCGGCACGACGAAGCGGTTGGGCTGCTGACGCGGGTCACCGTGCAGCGGCCGGACTTCATACCGGCACGGTCCAATCTGGGCAATGCGCAGCTGGCGGCGGGCCAGCCGGCCGCTGCACTGGCCAGCTTTGATGCGGTGCTGGCCAGCCAGGCCGGGGACTTGTTCGCCACCCGCGGCCGTGCCCGCAGCCTGTATGCGCTGGGCCGCCTGGCCGAGGCGCTGGCCGGTTATGACGCGACTCTGGCGCTGGAGCCCGGCTGCGTGATCTCGCTGATGCAGTGCGGCGATGTGCTCTTGCGCCTGGGCCGTCGCGACGAGGGCGTGCAGGCGTTGCAGCGGGCGCTGGGCCTGGGAGTTGATGCGCAGCGTACCCAGCACACGCGTTTCGTGCTGGCCACGGTGGGCGCGGACGCGATGCCGGAGCAAGCCCCCGCCGCCTACGTCAAGGAACTGTTCGACGGCTATGCCGAGGGTTTCGATCAGGCGCTGGTGCAGGAGCTGGACTACCAAACGCCGCAGTTGCTGGCCGAGCTGCTGCCTGATCAGCCAGACGCCGCGCTGGCCGTGCTCGACCTCGGCTGTGGCACGGGCCTGTGCGGGGCCTTCTTGCGACCACGGGCCGCAAGGCTGGTGGGCCTCGATCTGTCCGAGAAAATGCTGGCCAAGGCCGGGGAGCGTGGCTTGTATGACGCGCTGCACAGCGCCGAGCTGACGGCCTGGCTGGCCGCCTGCGGCGAGCGCTTCGATCTGGTCGTCGCCGCCGACGTGTTCGTCTACCTGGGCGATCTGTCGACCGTGTTTGCCGGCGTGCGGCGGGTGCTGCGGCCGGGCGGGCGCTTCCTGTTCTCGGTCGAGGCCGCGCAGGATGGCGAAGTGGAGCTGGGTGCCAGCCGGCGCTACCGCCACGCGCTGCCCTATCTGCAAAGGCTGGCGGCGCAGCAGGGCTTTGCGCACGAGCGCACCGAGTCCCGCGTGCTGCGGCGGAATCTGGACGCCGATGTGTCTGGGCATCTGCTGCTGCTGCGTGCGGGCGCATAGCGCGCAGCTGCATACTCGCCGGCCATGACGAGTGACCTCTGGATCAAGCTGCTGGTGCTGTTCGTGGTCGTGGCGATGGGCTGGACGGCTGGCCGCACCCGCTTGCTTGGCGGCGGCGACACCGTGCGCGTGCTGTCCAACCTGGCCTTCTACCTGTTCACGCCGGCGCTGCTGTTCCGCGCCACCGCACGCATCGACTTCGCCACCATGCCCTGGGGCACCCTGCTGGCCTTCTTCGGGCCGGCGGTGGTGTGGATGCTGGTCGTCTATGCCCTCAACAAGCGCCATGCGCGGCTGGAGCCGGCCGCGCCGGCCGTGCGCGCCATCAGTGCCAGCTTCGGCAACACGGTGCAGCTGGGCCTGCCCTTCGTTGCCGCGCTGTATGGCGACCCCGGCCTGAGCATCCATGTGGCCATCATCAGCCTGCACGCGCTGACCCTGATGAGCCTGGCCACCCTGCTGGTCGAGCTGGACATCGCCCGTGCCGCCCACCATGCGGGCCAGGGCGCCGCGCTGATGACCACATTGGCCCAGACCGCCCGAAGCACGCTGATACACCCGGTGATACTGCCGGTGATGGCCGGGCTGATCTGGAACCTGCTGGGCCTGCCGATCTGGCCGCTGCTGGATGCCGGCCTGCAGATGCTGGGCTCGGCTGTGGTGCCGATGTGCCTGGTGCTGATCGGCCTGTCGCTGGCGCACTACGGCATCAAGGGCGCGGTGAATATCGCCCTGCTGCTGACCGTGGGCAAGATGCTGTGCCTGCCGCTGCTGGTGCTGGTGGTGGGCCACTGGCTACTCGGCCAGAACGGCGTGCCGCTGGCGGTGATTGTGCTCGGCGCGGCGCTGCCGGTGGGCTCCAACGCACTGCTGTTCGCGCAGCGCTACCAGGCCCAGGAGGCCCAGGCCACGGCCGCGATCGTGCTCTCGACCCTGGCCTTTGTGGTGATGGCGCCGGCCTGGTTGTCGGTGCTGGCCTGGCTGGGCTGAGGCCCGCGCCCCGTTCGCCCCGTTCGGCCGGCCAGCGGGCGCCTGCACCGGCCATGACCTTGCTCGTGCAGTTCATCGGTCGGCGCTGGCATCGGGCGACAGCCCTGGCGACACTGCCCCCGCCCTCCATCCGCGCTCATCTCCCGAGCACCCAGCCACCGGAGGGCGGCCCTGCAGCGACCATGCGCAGGGCCGGCGCACCACGCTGGAGACCCGGTCGAAATGATGATGATGAAGCAGATTTGTGCGCTGGCCCTGGCCGCCGGTGCCGCCCTCGGCGGTAGCGCCTACGCGGCCGAGCCGTCAACGGCCACCGCGCCGGCCCTGCAACCGGGCCAGTCCGTCGGCCTGGAGGCCCTGCTCAGGGCCGGCATCGAGGGCAGCAAGGTGCCGGCCATGGGTGCGGTGTTGATACGACGGGGGCAGGTGACGGAGCGTGCGGTCGCCGGCCTGCGCGCCAAGGGTGGGAGCGATCCGGTCCAGCCCGGTGATGTCTGGCACCTCGGCTCCAATGGCAAGGCGATGACGGCCACGATGGTGGCGCGCCTGGCGGAGCGCGGGCTGTTGTCCTGGGACGCGCCGCTGAGCCAGATGCTGCCCGAGCTGGCCACCGACATGCAAGCCGCCTACCGCGATGTGACGCTGCGTGATCTGTTCGCCCACCAAGCCGGGATGCAGGCCAACATCGACGAATCCTGGGTGGCGGTCTTCCATCAAGACAAGCGCCCCCTGCATGAGCAGCGCCTGGCCTACGCCCGCATCGCGCTGGCACAGACGCCCGCCTATGCCCGCGGCGCGGGCGATGGCTATTCGAACAATGGGGTGCTGATCGCAGGCCTGATCGCCGAGCGCGCCAGCGGCCTTCCCTACGAGACCTTGATGCAGCGCGAAGTGTTCGAGCCGCTGGGCCTGCGCAGCGCGGGCTTTGGCGCCACCCGCCGGGGTCAGCCGCTGGGACACAAAGCGGGCGAACCGGTCGAAGGCAGGGAAGCCGACAATCCGGCGGTGATCGCCCCCGCCGGCGGCATTCACATGTCGCTCGACGACTGGGCCAGCTTCGCCATCGACCAGATGGCCGGCGAGCAGGGCCGCGGCAAGCTGCTTAAGACCGCGAGCTATCGTTTGCTGCATCAGGCAGCGCGCGAGGGTGGCAAGTTCGCCCTTGGCTGGCGCCTGCAGACCAGCATGGCCGGCGTCAGCGCCAGGCATCTCGCCCACACGGGCAGCAACGAGGCCTGGTTCGCCCTCATCGTGCTGCGCCCGGACAGCGAGGATGCCGTGCTGGTGAGCAGCAGCGCGGGCGAAGACGTCGGGGCCGACAAGGCGGTCCGTGAGGTGGCCACCCGCATCCTCAAGGCGATTGCGCCCTGAGTCCTCCGCCAAGCAATTAGCGAAGGGGCAAGCGCCAATTGCCCGGGGCTCCGGCTCACAGTATGGTCCGCCAGCTTCCACTGACAGCAGGACCGTTCTTCATGCTTCTCAAACTCCTGGCCATTGCCGCCGTCTGCGCCGGCCTCGGCGCTGTTTCGACCTGTCCCGCACTCGCGGCCGGCCCGCTGCAGGGCGCCGTCGTGTCCGACGGCGGCAGCCTGTCGGTGCGGCATGAGAAGCTGAAGCTGGCCAACGGCTTCGAGGTGATCCTGATCGAGGACCACCGCCTGCCCCTGATCGCCTTCAATCTCTGGGTGCATGCGGGGCCACGCAACGAGGCCAAGGGGCAGACCGGCTTCGCTCACCTGTTCGAGCACCTGATGTTCGCCGGCACCAGGCACATCGCCCGCGGCGAGGCCGACAAGATCGTCGATGCCGCCGGCGGCACCGACTCCAACGGCTCGACCAACTTCGATCGCACCAACTACTACTTCACTCTGCCGTCCAACCAGCTGGCGCTGGGGCTGTGGATCAAGTCCGACATGCTGGGCTACATGATCGACGAGGTCGATTCGGTGGCCCTGGCCAACCAGCAGGACGTGGTGCGCAACGAGCGCCGCCAGACCACGGAGAACCAACCCTATGGCATCGTCGAGGAGGCGATCTACCGGACGCTGTTCCCCGAGGGCCACCCGTATCGGGCCGTCGTGATCGGCTCCCATGCCGACATCCAGTCCATCCAGCTGGCCGATGTGAAGGCCTTTGCGCGCAGCTACTACCGGCCCAACAACGCCACCCTGGTGCTGGCCGGCGACTTCAAGGTCGCCGAGGCCAAGCAACTGGTGCAGAAGTACTTCGGCACATTGAAAGCCGGCGACCCGGTGCCGCCGGTGCTTGTGCCTCAACCGCGCATCACCGCCGAGCAGCGCGTGCAGGTCACCGACCGCGTCGAGCTGCCGCGCCTGACCCTGGCCTGGCACACGCCGGCGATGTACCAGAGCGGCGATGCCGATCTCGATGTGGTCTCGCACATCCTCGGCGGGGGCAAGGCCAGCCGCCTGTACAAGAAGCTGGTCTATGAGCGCCAGCTGGCACAGAGCGTGGAGGTGGTGCAGAGCTCGCTGTCGCTGGGCTCGGTGTTCGCCGTCGAGACGCTGGCGCGGCCCGGCAAGTCGCTGGACGAGATCGAGGCGCTGATCGATGCCGAGCTGAACGAGCTGGCCGCCAGGCCGCCCTCGGCCGAGGAGGTGCAGCGCGCCCGCACCACCATCCAGACCCAGCTGTTCGCACGCATGGAGAAGATGGGCACGCTGGCGGATCTGATCAACCACTACAACCAGATGGCCGGCGACCCCGACTTCATCGGCAAGGACCTGGCCCGCTACCAGGCGGTGACGCCCGAGACGGTGCGCGCCGCCGCGGCCCAGTACCTGGGCAAGAACGCACGCGTGGTGGTGCAGGCCACGCCCGGCCCGAAGGTGCTGGCGGCCGAGGTGCCTACACCGCCGGCGCCCGCAGCGGCAGCCAAAGGCGAGCGCGAGGCGCTGAACGCCGATCAGGCCTGGCGCAAGCAGCAGCCCAGGCCGACCAAGGCACTGGCCCTGAGCTTGCCGGCAGGCAAGCGCCTCACCTTGGCCAACGGGCTGACCGTGGTGCATGTCGCCAAGCCCGGCCTGCCCCTGGTCAGCGCCGCCCTGGTGCTGCGCGCCGGCCAGACGGCCAACCCGGTCGATCAAGCGGGCCTGGCCGGCTTCACCGCCGCCATGCTGCAGGAAGGCACCAAGTCGCGCAGCGCCCAGCAGCTCGCCGACCAACTGGCCAATCTGGGCGCCAGCCTGCAGGCCACCGCGGGCCGCGAAGACACGCGCATCGAGCTCAGCAGCCTGAAGGCCAACTTTGGTCAAGGCCTGGCCCTGCTGGCCGATGTGGAACTGAATCCGGTGTTCAGCCCGGCCGAGGTCGAGCGCCAGCGCAGCGCCCGCCTGGCCGCATTGGCTCAACAGCGCGCCGAGGCACAGGCCGTGGCCACGCAGGTGGGCAATCGCGCCATTCACGGCGAAGGCCATCCGCTGGCCATGCCGGCCCTGGGCGACGAGGTCAGCATCAAGGCCACCGACAGCGCCGCCCTGACCCGCTTCTGGCAGACCCAGTACCGCCCCGACCAGGCCGCCCTGGTGGTGGCCGGAGACATCACCGAGCCCGAGCTGAAAGCGCTGACAGACAGCCTGTTCGGCGCCTGGCAGCGCCCGGCCATCCCCGCCGCCTCGCAGGCCGTGCGGCCCTCCCGCAGCACCGCCGCCCGCCTTGTGCTGGTGGACAAACCCGGCGCGCCGCAGACCGCACTGGCCGTGGTCTCCACCGGCCCGCTGGCCTCGCACCCCGACGCGGCCTCGATCAAGGTCATGAACGCGGCCCTCGGTGGCCTGTTCACCTCGCGAATCAACACCCAGCTGCGTGAGGTCAAGGGCTATACCTATGGCGTCAAGTCCGCCTATGCGATGGGACGCGACAGCGGCCAATTCGGCATCTACGGCAGCGTGCGCACCGACGTCACCGGCCCGGCCCTCGTCGATATGTTCACCGAGATCGACGGTCTGCGCGTCAAGCCGATGGGCGCCGCCGAGTTGAGCCGCGTGCGCAATGCCCAACTGCTGTCGCTGCCGGGCATGTTCGACACCAACCGCGTCGTCGTCGCCAGCTATGCCAGCGACTGGGCCCTGGGCCTGCCCGCCGACCACATCGTCAAGCTGCCCGCCCAGTATGCCGCCGTCACCGCCGCGAGCGCCTTCAAGGCCGCCCAGCAACAGGTCAAACCGGCCGAGCTGATCGTTGTCGCCGTCGGCGACAAGGCCAAGGTGCTGCCGCAGCTGGAGGCACTGGGGCGCAAGCCGCTGGAGGTGCGGGATGATGAGGGCAAGCTGCTAACTCCCTGAATCAGCATCCAGATGGCCGCTGACGGTCTCACGCGCTCACATCGACTCAGACATGGAATTCAAAGCTACCGTCGAAGACGCAGTGCCCGACCAAGTCCGGGAAGCAATCGTCCACTTGGTCGTTGAGTACAACAACTCGAAAGTAGGCCCGAGCAATGGGCGGCCTCTGTTCGTCGTTCTGCGCGACGAGAACGCGAACGTCTCTGGTGGGCTTTCCGGCTCTACAGGCCGGGGATGGCTGTTCATCGACCACCTGGTCGTGCCCGAAGTGGCTCGGGGGCTCGGCATTGGGACGAATCTGGTCGAACTGGCCGAGCGTGAGGCCCTGCATCGAGGTTGCAACAACGCCTGGCTCAACACCTTTGAGTTTCAGGCACGCGGCTTCTACGAGAAGCTCGGCTATACATGTTTCGGCGAACTGCCTGACTACCCGCCCGGGTTCAGTCGGTTCTTCATGAAGAAGTCGCTGACAGACGCCATGTGAGGCTCCAGTCGATCTCTGCATCGAGCATGCAACAACCGGTCGCGCATAGTGATGGTCACCTGCCGCAGCAGCAGATACTCGCCTCGCCACCAGCCTATGAACACCCGTCAGGCAGCAGCATGATTTCCTTCATCGTGGGTGGGCACAAGTTTCAGCTTCGGGCCGCGGCAGTGATCATTCATGAGGGCTGCGCCCTTCTTCACAGAACCGAGTTCGATCCGTTCTGGACGCTGCCGGGCGGCCGGGTTGAACCGGGCGAAGACGCCGCCGCAACCGTTGTCAGGGAAATGCAGGAGGAGCTTGGACAGGACGTGGCTTGCGAGCGCCTGCTGTATGTCGCCGAGAACTTCTTCGACTATCAAGGTATGCGCAATCATGAGGTCGGCCTGTACTTCCAGGCTCACTTCACACCCGGCTCGGTGCTCCTCGCCAAGGACCAGTTGCACTTCGGCAACGAGGGCAAGCAGCGGCTTGAGTTTGCATGGTTCCCCCTCGCGGAACTGCATCAGGTCGACTTGAAGCCCTCGTTCCTCACCGTTGCATTGGCGCAGCCTGGCTTGCCGTTCGGGAACTTCATGCAAAGGGAGTGACACACCATGCCCATCCACGCTGACACCCTGTCCCTCCTCGCCAACCGCTACACGCTGGACATGACCCCCATTCGCGGCCGCCGCGTGCAGAGACTTCTGCAGCGCGAGTTTGCCGGTGCTGACGAGGTGCGGCTGTTGAAGCTGGGGTCTGGCGCCATGGTTGTCTTGGGGCGCTCCAAAACCGGCGCAGCCCTCTGTGCCACGGACGGCAGGGGCCAGTATGCGGCCGTCTTCAAGTGGCTCCATGACTCGACGCAAGCGCTCGAAACGCGCTTTGATCTGCGCAAGGACTCCTTGCCCGTGTTGGCATCGAGATCCGTGCACTATCCGCCCGGGATCGGCCGCCTCGGCAGTCATCTTTCTCCAGAACTGGGCGTTGCAGAATTTCTTCACTCAAATCAGGTGGAATAGCTGCGCCCGCATGTCGAAGTTCGATTCCCTCAATCGTCGTTCAGATGGATTCATTCACCCCACTGACTGCGCGCCAACTTCGCTCGGCAGAATCGCTCAAAAGGAGTCATCCCATGGCAACCGGAGAAACGGTCAAAGGCCCGGCTTCCTACTTTCCCTCCATCGAGAAGAAGTACGGCATGCCCATAACCCACTGGATGGAAGTGCTCAAGCAGACCGGCCCGCTCAAGCATATGGAACTTGTCAGCCATCTCAAGACGGAGCACAAAATGGGTCATGGCCATGCCAATGCCCTGGTCGCCTGGTACAAGGCCAAGCAGTAGCTGCTGCATCGATGCGGGCCTCACCTGAGAATCATCATGTCACTTTCACCCGGAATCCTCTCGCTCCTGCTCGCAGCCTCGTGCCCCGTCTTCGCTCTCGCGCAAGACAGCCGGTCAGCGGGGCAAGCCACGCGCTCCAAATCTGCATTGCTGGTGGTGGATGCCCAGGTGGGCGTGGTTTCCGGTATCTGGGAATCAAAGCGCGTGATCGCCAACATCGAAACGATCGTGCACCGGGCCAGAGCCGCCGGCGTGCCGGTGATCTGGGTTCAGCATTCCGACGACGATGAGCTGAAGTACGGCTCTGAGAGCTGGAAGCTTGCCCCGAACTTCGTCCCGGCCGCTGCGGAGCTCGTCATCCACAAGAAGTACAACTCCTCGTTCGCGAACACGGACCTGGATCAGAAGCTGAAGGCCCTTGGCATCTCCCGGCTCGTCCTGGCCGGCGCAGCCACCAACTGGTGTATCCGCGCGACCGCCTATGCCGCCGTGGACCGCGGTTACGACCTGGCGCTGGCCAGCGACGCGCACTCAACCGAGTCGATGAGGCTCCCGGGCGGAACGACGGTGGCCGCGGAGGCTATCGTGGCGGAGCTGAACGCGGTGTTCGAGTGGATCAGCGTTCCAAACGTGCGCACGGAAGTCAAAAAGGCCTCGGACATCGCTTTCTAGGAGGCCCCCATGAAAACCCAGTACTACACCGCGACCAGCCTCGACGGCTTCATCGCCACCGAAGACGATTCCCTGGACTGGCTGTTCCCGCTTGGGGACATCAATGACACCGGCTATCCGGCCTTCATCGCCGAGGTCGGCGCCCTGGCCATGGGCGCGACCACCTACGAGTGGATGCTGCGCCATGCCGACAAGGTCGCGGATGAAGCGGGCTCGGCATGGCCGTACACACAGCCGACCTGGGTCTTCACGCACCGCGAGCTGCCCAGGGTGCAGGGTGCCGACATCCGCATGGTTCAAGGAGGCGTCCGGGAAGTCCACGCCGAGATGACACTCGCCGCCGGCAACAAGAACATCTGGATCGTCGGGGGCGGTGACCTTGCCGGGCAGTTCCATGATGCCGGGCTGCTGGATGAAGCCATCATCCAGGTGGCCTCGGTGACCTTGGGCAAGGGCAGGCCGCTCTTTCCTCGCCGCGTCACCAGTCCACCCTGGCAGCTGCTGTCGGCCCGCCAGATCGGGCCGGGCTTTGCGGAGTTGCACTATCGCTTGCCCCGCTGAGCCAGGCCAGCGGGGCGAGGCTCATCAACGCCCCGAGGTGAAATAACGGCTGAGCACATGGCTGCCGGTGGCCCGGACCTCGATCCATACGCTGGCCGCATGGCCGCGCGCATTCATCGCGATGCCGGGCTGCCCGGTCCCGTCGTCGCCGGTCTGGTGGAGGCTGGCCCCCACCCAGCCGCTGCCGGCCTGATGGCGGTTGATCGCCAGCTCGGTGCGAGCGTTGGCGGGGTTGAGGGCCGACCACAGCGTGAACAGGTCGCCGCTCGCATCGATGCCGATGGCGGGCAGGCTGCGCAACTCGCCGCCTGCCGGCCTGACTACGGCCGCCGTGCCCCAGCTGCCAGCGGCGCTCATCTGGTTGACGAGCACGCTGTTGTCACTGCGCCCCCAGGCCACGGCGACCACCCCCTGCGCATTGGCCGCCAGGCGGGGCTCGCTCAGCACGGTGCTGGCGACCGCGTCCCCCACCGGGGTGACGGTGGCGCTCCAGGCCCCCGCCGCAAAGCGCTTGGACACCAGCTGAGTCATGAACTGCCCCCCTTGCACGCCGCCCTGAGCCCATACCGCCACCGCTGTGCCATTGGCGCCGGTCACGACTCGCGGTGACGCGACCGTGTTGCCGATCAGGCCCTCCGCAAGCCGGGTGGGTGTGCCCCAGACCCCGGTCGAGGGCGCCCGGCTGGCCCAGACACCGCTGCGCGACCGCGTCCAGACCACAAAGGCCTCACCCGCGCCGGACAGCGCCAGCTGCGGTGCCAGATCCGTCTCGCCATCATTGGCCACCCGCGCTGCCGTGCTCCAGCCGCTGGCGCCGCCAAAGCGGTTGGACCAGACGGTCCAGTTGTTGTTCGTCTCGAGCTGGCTCCACACCGCCGTGGCACGACCGCTGGGGTCAACGGCGACGCGCAGGCCCGCCACATTGCGGTCCAGGCTGTCGATGCGAGCAGCCGTGCCCCAGACACCGCTGGCATCCGCCGGCCGGGCCCAGACATCGTGCACGCCGCCCGTATGCTCGGTCCAGACCACCATCGCCTGCCCGCTGTCAGCGTCGATGGCCAGCTCGGCCTCCGCGATATCGCTCTCGCTGGTCTCCAGGCGCACCGGTGCGCTCCAGGCTGCACCCGCGCTGCGCCGGCTGGCCCAGACGCTGCGACGGAAGACCCCGCTGGACTCCAGTTGCAGCCAGACAGCGGTGGCATTGCCGGCGCTGTCGATGACCACGCGCGGCGCGTCCGCACCGCCCGCCGACACCAGTACCGGCGCGCTCCAGGCGCTGGCTGCCGGCGCCGGCGCAAAACCGGCCGAGACCGTCTGCGCAGAGCCAAGCGTCAGCACACAGCTGGCGGCCGTGCCGCTGCAGGCACCGCCCCAGCCGCTGAAGACCTGCCCAGCGGCCGGGGTAGCGGTCAGTGTGACCGCCGTACCCGCCGCGAAGTTGGCCGTGCAGCTGCTGCCGCATGTGATGCCGGCCGGCTGTGACGCCACACTGCCGCCCCCGGTCACCGTCACCGCCAGCGCGTGGAGCACGGGGGCGGGCTGGGCCGCGAGGCGGCTGTCACGGTGCGCGCCTCGCTCATCACCACGGTGCAGCTGGCGGCCGTGCCGCTGCAGGCACCACCCCAGCCGGTGAAGCGCCCCCCGGCCGGCACCACCGGCGTCAGTGTCACGGAGGTGCCCGCTGCATAGGCTGCGCTGCAACTGGCACCGCAATCGATGCCGGCAGGGGTGGACGTCACGCGGCCCGGGCTTGCGGTGCCGGTGCTGGTGACGCGGACGGTCAGCTCGACATCAACGCTGTCGTCGCCGCCGCCGCAGGCGCTCAAGCCCAGGGCGCTTGCGGCCAGCCATGCGACCAGGGCCGGGGTTCTGTTGTGGGTGATGCTGTGAATCATTTCGCTCCCTCGTTGCGAATGCTGTACGGATGTACGGGTCTGCCAGGGCCGGCCGATGCGGCGCCGCCCACAGCCGCCCGCAATGTGCCCGGCGTCGCAGCGGCCACAACGGGCAAGCCGACGAGCTACGCCCTCGGCGGATCGAGCAACGATTTGTGCCGACGAGTACCGGCGCCGCCGGCCATCGGCATTCGTCGCCGCCGGTCGTGGCTCGACCCGGCCGGATCGCCACCGGTCCTGGCGCTACTTGCCCACAGGCGCCTGCCTCTCCAGACTGGCCGGCAGGCGTGCTGGCTTGCACGTCGATGGAGAGTCAAGTCATGCCCCCTACCCACACCCGACCCGGCGGTCTCGCGTTGATGCTGAACCCGCAGCGCCTGCTGATCACCCTCACCGCATCGCTGCTACTTGGCTGGCTGAACAGCCTGCCGAGCCAGGCGCCGATGGGGGTGGTGCTCACCCGGGCCACCATCGTGGGCCTGGGCGCGATGCTGGTCTTTGGCCTGTTCGAGCAATGGCCCGCGCGGCCGCCGGCGTGGCTGGCCCGTTGGGCGCTGCAACTGCTCGGTGTCGTGCTGGCCATTCCCGTCGGTGCCGTGCTGGCCTACTGGATCACCTTCGGCGGCAATCCGCAGTTCGGCGCCAACCCGACGCGGGAGACCGGCCTGGCCTATCTGACCTTCACCGGTGTGCTGGTCGCGCCATGGATGGCGCTTGGGGCCCTGGTGCGCCAGCGCGAGGCCTTCGCCCGCCGCCAGGCGAACGCGTTTGCGCTCGAGCGCAGCGAATTCGAGCGCCAGGCACTCAACGCGAGGCTGCGGCTGCTGCAGGCGCAGGTTCAACCTCACTTCCTGTTCAATACCCTGGCCAATGTGCGCTCGCTGGTCCGCAGCGGCTCGCCGCGCGCCGGCTCGGTGCTGGACAGCCTGATCGACTATCTGCGTGCCGCCGTGCCGCAGCTGGACAAGCCGGTAACGACGCTGGCCCAGGAGGTGCAACTGGTGCGCGCTTACCTGGACCTGATGCATATGCGCATGCCCGACCGCCTGCAGTTCGCCCTGCATATTGACGAGGCGGCCCTGTCTCTGCACTGCCCACCGCTGACCCTGCTGACCCTGGTGGAGAACGCGGTGCGCCATGGCATCGACCCCGCCGAGGACGGCGGTCGGGTCGACGTCAGCGTCAGGCTGAGCTGCGAGCGTTGCCAGGTGCGCGTTAGCGACTCAGGCGTCGGGCTTCCGCCCTCCGGTCAGGGCCAGGGCACAGGCCTGGCGACCCTGCGCGAGCGGCTGGTGCTGAGCTTTGGCGGCGACGCGCAGCTGCGGCTCAGCGCCGTTCAGCCGCGGGGCTTCTGCGCCGCGCTCGACTTTCCCGCCCAACGGAGCACGGCATGAGCCCCGTCCGGGCGCTGATCGCGGACGACGAGCCGCTGCTACGCGAGGAACTGAGCGCCCTGCTGGCACAGGCCTGGCCCGAGCTGGAGGTGGTGGCGCAGGCACGCAACGGGCGTGAGGCCATCGAGCTGTTCGAGGCACTTCAGCCCGAGCTCTGCTTTCTCGATGTGCAGATGCCGGGCCTGTCAGGCCTCGAAGCGGCGCGGCAGATCGGGCGTCGCGCCCACCTGGTGTTCGTCACCGCCTACGACCACTATGCGGTGCAGGCCTTTGCCCAGGGCGTGCTCGACTACATCGTCAAGCCCGTGCATCCCGAGCGCCTGGCCGAGACGGTGGCGCGCCTGCAGGAGCGGCTGCGCCTGGCTCAGCCGGCGCTCGACACCCAGCCCCTGCTGCAGCAGTTGCTCGGTGAGCTGCGGCAAGGCGCGGCATCGGCGCCGTTGAGGTGGATACGCGCCTCGGTGGGCCAGGCCCTGCGCATGATCCCGGTCGAGCAGATCGACTTCCTGCGCTCCGATCAGAAGTACACCCTGGTGGCCTGGCGCGGCGAGGACGGCAAGCCCGCCGAGGCGCTGATCACCACACCGTTGAAAGACCTGCTGGCCCAGCTCGACGCCACGCAGTTCGCCCAGGTGCACCGGTCGGTGGTCGTGAACATGGGCGCGATCTGCCATGTCACCCGCGGCCTGCACGAGACCGCCGACATCCACCTGAAGGGCCGCAGCGAAGTGCTGCGCGCCAGCCGCAGCTACCTGCACCTGTTCAGGCAGATGTGAGGCTCGATAGCATCTCAGTAGCTGATGCGAAAGCGCTGGCCCTTGAACGACAGCACCGCGCCCCTGTGCTTGATCTGCTCCAGCACCAGATCGGGGGCGATCTTGTCGCCCTCGCGAAAGAGCTGGCCGTTGACGATGAGGATCCGGTGGGCTGCGGACTCGGAGTACATGGCACCGCCCGCCACCAGTGGCGGCAACTGCCGGCGGATGTCCTCGGGCAGGCCGCTGGCCATGGGCAGCGGACGCTCGACCGCTGCGGTGGGGGCCGGCGGCCGCAGCGGCGCCCGCGGTTTCGTCTCGGAGGCAGGGTTTGCCTCGACCGGCGGAGGCGTGGCCGCAACGGCTTGAACGGCAGGCGGCGGCGGTGGTGGTGCAGCCACGGGCTGGGGCTGCGCAGGCAGGGTCGGCGGCGGTGCCGGCGGTACGGCGTCGTCGCGCATCAGCCAATGCGCCGCGGCCGCAGCCAGCACCGCCAGCAACAGCAGCCCGCCCGCCCAGATCCAAGGCCGCGCGCGCCGCACGGCGACATCGTCGTCGGCCAGGTCTGCCGCCGCCGGGTTGGCGCTCAAGGTGGGCACGGTACCGCGCTCGCGTTCGGATTCGGCACGCCTAAGGGCATCAAGGATGTACGACATGGGCGGCCCTAGTTGGCAAGGTCAGGCGTCGGAAGCGGCTGCAGGTGCGGCTCGGCCACGCCCGCGGCGCGGTTCAATTGCATCAGCGTGATCGGTCCCACCCGGCCATCGCTGGCCATGCCCTGGGTGCGCTGGAAGGCCGCCACCCGCATCCGCAGGGCGGCATCCAGGCCGCGCCCGCCCGGCCCCGGGGTCATGCCCAGGGCCTTGGCCAGCTGAAGGTCCAACCAATCCATCGCTGGGCCCGGGCCCAGCCTTGCCTGATAGCCGGGGGGCGCGCGCCACAGCGTGGCGAACTCACCGCGCCACTGCTGGCCCAGCGTGAGCAGGCTGATCGTCTGCGTGCGCGTGCCGGCGCGCACGGTGGCGTGCTGGTTGCCCAGGCCGAGCAGCAGCACATAGGAGGGCTTGCCATCGTCGTCGCGCAGGGTCAGGAGGCTGGGCCGATCGAGCATGCGCAGCAGGGCCAGGCCGCCATCGCTGCGGAAACACTGCAACTGCTGGCGCCTGGCGGCCTGGCAGGGATCGCCCTCGGGCAGGGTCACTCGCCAGGCGGGGGCCAGTTCTCGCCAGGCCTCGCCTTCATCAGGCAAGCCCCAGCCCATGGCCGCGGAAGAGGCCTCCGGCGTCGGCACCGGCCGCGAGGCGGCCGCCGTCACCACGCTGACGCTCGACGCTGCGGCGCGGCTGGCCGGGGCCCCAGCCGTCGGGCTTGATGACGGCCGGGCCGCGGCCAGCGGGAGACCCGCCCCCCGCTCCAGCAGGCCGGTGAACAGGACCACCGCCACAGCGACCACGCCGGTCGCGCCGGCCAGCCAGGCGATGGCGCGGCGGCGGCCGGGCGCCGCCGCGCGCAACCGGCCGGCATCGAACACCTCCGCGGCGGCCTGGTCGACCGTGGCGACATCGACCTGCCTGCGCCCCTGGGCATAGGCGCCCAGCAAGGCCCGGTCGCAGAGCAGATTGATGCGCCGCGGCACGCCACCGGTCAGACGGAAGATGCGCCGCAAGGCCTTGCGATCAAACGGCAGCACGCCGCTGAAGCCGGCCACGCCGAGACGATGGCGCACGTACTGCGAGGTCTCCGGCTCGGACAGGGCTTGCAAATGAAAGCGCGCAATCACGCGCTGGGCCAGTTGCTCCAGCTCAGGTCCGGCCAGCAGGGTGCGCAGCTCGGGCTGGCCGATCAGGATGATCTGCAGCAGCTTGCGCTCGTTGGTTTCAAGATTGGTCAGCAGGCGCAGCTGCTCCAGCACCTCGATCGACAGGTTCTGCGCCTCGTCGATGATCAGCACATTGTTCTGGCCGACCGCATGGGTGCGCAGCAGGAACTCGTTGATCGGGTCCAGGTACTGCTTGACCGTTTCAGCGCCACCCGCCGGGTGCTCGTGCCGGATGCCGTATTCTTCGCAGACCGTCTTCAGCAGCTCGTTGACGGTGAGCTTGGGGTTGAAGATATAGGCCACATTGCAGCGCTTCGGTATCTGCTCCAGGAAGCAGCGGCACACCGTGGTCTTGCCGGCGCCGATCTCACCGGTCAGCAGCACGAAGCCGCCGCCGCCACGCAGGCCATACAGCAGGTGCGCCAGCGCATCGCGGTGGCGCTCGCTCATGAACAGGTAGCGAGGGTCGGGCGCGATCGAGAACGGCTCGTGCTGCAGGCCAAAGAATTTCGCGTACATGGTGGGGGTGACGGCCGTGTCAATGCGCGCGTTGATCGTCCTGCGGCCAGGTGCGGGATCAACGCCCGTTTCGGGGCTATCGTAACGGCTCGCGTGTCGCAGCTCGATCAGCCCGCCGGGCGCGAGGTCGAGCCGCATCGGTGAAAATGCGTGCATGACCGCCTCCACCCAAAACCTGAACGCCTATATGGCCGAGCTCGGCGCTAGCGCGCGCCGCGCCGCCACCGCCATGGCCTCCGCGCCCACCGCGGCGAAGAACGCCGCCCTGCTGGCATTGGCACGCCGCCTTCGCGCCCAGGGCCCGGCCCTGCAGGCCGCCAATGCCAAGGACCTGGACGCCGCCATCGCCGCCGGCCTGGACGCGCCGATGGTTGACCGCCTGCGCCTCACGCCCAAGGTGCTGGAGACGGTGGCCGAGGGCTGCGAGCAGCTCGCCGCAATGGCCGACCCGGTGGGCGAGATCACCGGCGTGAAGCGCCGGCCCTCGGGCATCAGCGTCGGCCAGATGCGTGTGCCGCTGGGCGTGTTCGGCATGATTTACGAGAGCCGGCCGAATGTGACCATCGAGGCCGCCTCGCTGGCCATCAAGAGCGGCAATGCCTGCATCCTGCGCGGCGGCTCCGAGGCGCTGCAGTCGAATCTGGTGCTGGCGGCACTGGTGCGCAATGCGCTGGCCGAGGCCGGCCTGCCGGCGGACGCGGTGCAGATGGTCAACACCACCGACCGCGCGGCGGTGGGCCACCTGATCACGATGCCGGAGTTCGTCGATGTGATCATCCCGCGCGGCGGCAAGGGCCTGATCGAGCGCATCAGCCGCGAGGCCAAGGTGCCGGTGATCAAGCACCTGGACGGCAACTGCCATGTCTACATCGATGCCGAGATCGATCTGGAGCAGGCGCTGGCGGTGACCGACAACGCCAAAACCAACAAATACAGCCCCTGCAATGCGGCCGAGTCGCTGCTGGTGCATGAGCAGCAGGCGGCGGCCTTTCTGCCCCGCATTGGCGCGATCTTCGCCGCCAAGGGTGTGGAGATGCGCGGCTGCGGCATCAGCCGCCGCATGCTCGCCGAGGTACCCGGCGCCAAGGTGGTGGCCGCCACCGAGACCGACTGGAGCGAGGAATACCTGGCGCCCATCATCAGCATCAAGGTGGTGAAAGGTCTTGACGAGGCGATTGGCCACATCAACCGCTACGGCTCGCACCACACCGACGCGATCCTGACCACCAACCACCCCAACGCGATGCGTTTCCTGCGCGAGGTGGATTCGGCCAGCGTGATGATCAATGCCAGCACCCGCTTCGCCGACGGCTTCGAATACGGCCTGGGTGCCGAGATCGGCATCTCGACCGACAAGTTTCACGCCCGTGGCCCGGTCGGCCTGGAAGGGCTGACCTCGATGAAGTGGGTGGTGCTGGGGCAGGGCGAGGTACGGGGCTGAGGGCGCCGGCCGCTTAAGTACGGCAGCGCACAGACGCCGCCGACCGAAGGTCTTACAACGCAGGCTTGTCGTGGCATCCGCCGCGATCTGGCACTGTGCAAGGACCTCACCATGCAACCGCTCCACACGTTCTTCAATGCCCTGAACCTCGGAGCCTGCACCCTGTTCATCGCCGCGCTGTCGGCCTGCGGCGGCGGCAATCTCGACCCGGTGCTGGGCACGCCCGAGATCACCCGCGTACCCACCGTCACCGCCACCTCGCCGGTGGCGAGCACCCCGTTCGTGACCGCCGTTGACACCCATGCCAAGGTGATGGTCACCTTCAGCAAGGCGATGAAGGCCGCGTCATTGACGACCAGCAGCTTCAGCGTGAACTGCCCGACCGGCTCCCCGGTGGCCGCCAGCGTCAGCTATGACGTAGCCACGATGATGGCCACGCTGACACCGGCCGCGCCGTTGCCCCCAACGACAACCTGCACGGCCACCGTCAGCGCAGCCGTGATGGACACCACCGATGTGCCGCTGGCCGGTGCCTTCGTCTGGAGCTTCGTCACCGCCACGGCCGCACCGCTCGATACGACACGGCCGACGGTCATCTTCACCGTGCCCGCCATCGGCGCCGCCGCCGTGGCCGTCAACACCAAGATCAGCGCCACCTTCAGCGAGCCGATGAACCCGGCCACGCTGAGCAGCACCACCTTCAGCGTCACCAACACCACCGCGGGCACCGCGGTCGCGGGCGCCGTCAGCTATGTGGCCGCATCGCGGACCGTCACCTTCACACCGGCGCTGGCCGCCTCGCTGGCGAGCGGCTCGCTGTACACGGCAACGATCACCACCGCAGCCGCCGACCTGGCCGGCAATGCACTGGCCGGCAATACCGCCAGCCTGCCGGCCGCCGGCAACCATGTCTGGACCTTCACGACCGGAGCGGCCGCCGACAGCTCCGCCCCGACGGTGACAGCCATCAGTCCGGCCGACGGCACGGCCTCGGTCTGCCCGCTGACGGGCAGTGCCAGCGCCACGTTCAGTGAGCCGCTGGATGCCGCGACGATCAACGCCGGTACGTTCACGGTGACCGACAACGGCGTGGCCGTGGCCGGCACGGTGAGCTACAGCGCACAGACGCAGGTGGCGACCTTCGTGCCCTCCGCCGCGACCGGCTTTGCCGCCAACCGCAGCTTCGTCGCCACGATTGCCTCGGGCAGCACCGGGGTCAAGGATCTGGCCGGCAACCCGCTCGCAGTCAACCGGGTCTGGGGCTTCGCGACCGGCGCGGCGACCTGCGGACCCAAGGTCACCACGGTGAACCTGGGCACGGCAGCTTCCTTCGGCGCGTTTGGCGGCGGCGCGGGTGTCACCAACCAGGGCATCAACACCGTGGTGGGCGGCAATCTGGGCACCACCGCGGCCTGCACGCTGGTCACCGGCTTCCACGACGCGAGCAATGTCTACACGCAGACGCCGCTGAACGTCGGCGCGGTCAACGGCAGCATCAACTGCGGCCCTCCGGCCCCGGGCACGACAGCAACGCTTGCGGTGGCCACGCAGGCCCGCGCCGATGCGCTGGCGGCTTACACCGCCCTGGCCGCCATGCCTCCCGGCACCGATCCGGGTGCCGGTCAGCTGGGTGGTCTGGTGCTGGAGCCTGCGGTCTATACCTCGGCCGGCGGCACCTTCGCCATCACCACCGGTGACCTGACGCTCGACGCCCTGGGCGACCCCAACGCGGTGTGGGTGTTCCAGAGCGCTTCTGCGCTGACCGTGGGGCTGCATGCGACGCCGCGTCGCGTGATCCTGATTGGTGGCGCCCAGGCCAAGAACGTGTTCTGGCAGGTCGGCAGCGCCGCCCGCATCGAAGATGGCAGCAGCATGGTCGGCACCATCATCGCGCCGGCCGGTGTGACCTTCTCGACCGCAGGCCAGGCCATACAGACCACCCTGGTCGGTCGCGCGATCGGCCTGACGGCCTCGGTGACCCTGGTCAACACCACGATCGTCGCGCCATGAGCGCGCCCACCCCGGCCCGATTCAAGCGCGTCGCAACGACTGCCCGAAAGCACAAGATGATCACCACCCATACCCTGCGATTCCTGACCCTGGCCGGCCTCGGTTCGGTGCTCGCCACCGCCGCCCTGGCCCAGGACGACAGCTACTACTACGGCGGTCTGTCCGTCGGCTCGGCACGGGCCCGGATCGACCAGGAGCGCATCAGCAACGCCCTGGTCGGCAACGGCCTGACGGTCACCGGCTTCAGCCGTGATGAGCGCGACACCGCGTTCAAGCTGTTCGGCGGTTACCAGTTCAACCGCAATTTCGGCGTCGAGCTGGGCTACTTCGACCTCGGCAAGTTCGGCTTCGCCACCACCACGACGCCAGCGGGCACGCTGAACGGCGACATTCGCCTGCGCGGCCTCAATCTGGACCTGATCGGCACCATGCCGCTGACCGAGAGCCTGTCCGCCTTCGTGCGGCTGGGCGCGCAGCATGCACGCACCCGCGACTATTTCAGCAGCACCGGCGCGGTGGCCGTACTGAACCCGAACCCGACCGCCCGCGAGGTCAACTACAAGGTCGGCGCGGGTCTGCAGTACGCCTTCGGCCCCTCGCTCCTGCTGCGCGGCGAGGCCGAGCACTACCGTGTCAATGACGCGGTGGGCAATCATGGCGGCGTCAATGTGGTGTCGCTGAGCCTGGTGTTCCCGTTTGGTCGCGCGCCCACCGTGGCCCCGCGCGTCAGCGCCGCACCGGTCTATGTGCCGCCGCCCGCGCCGGCGCCGGTGATCGTGGCCGCCGCGCCACCGCCACCGCCACCGCCGGTCGTCGTGCCGCCCGCACCGCCCCCGCCCAGGCGCGTCAGCTTCACCGCGGAGTCGCTGTTCGGCTTCGACAAGTCGACGATCAAGCCTGAAGGCCGGCTGGCGCTGGACCAGTTCGCGGCCGAGACCCGCGGCACCCGCTACGACGTGATCATGGTCGAGGGCCACACCGACCGACTCGGCTCGGACGCCTACAACATGCGCCTCTCGACCCAACGTGCCGAGGCGGTCAAGGCCTATCTGGTCACCACCGGCGGTATCGAGGGCAGCAAGATCAACGCCCGCGGCAAGGGTGAAACCATGCCCGTCACGCAGCCGGGCGATTGCAAGGGCGCCAAGCAGTCGCCGAAGCTGATCGCCTGCCTGCAGCCCGATCGTCGCGTCGTCATCGAGGTGACCGGCACCCGCTGAGTCGGCCTCCGCTGCTCAGGCCCGGGTCTGGCCCAGCTGCTCGCTGGCCACCCGGGCTTCTTGCCGTACGGCCGTGGCAATCACGCCGTCCGCCGCCGGATCGAATCCTCCCGTCGCACCCAGCGCCGTCAGCACCGCACAGACGCGGCCGGCATGGTCGTACAGCGGTGCGGCAACGGCGCTGATGCCGCGCAGATAGGTGTCGCGAACGGTGGCGCAGCCGGCGGCCTGCACCTCCCGACGCAACTGGCCGATCGGATCGGCGGCATCCAGCTGCGCGCGCTGCTCGGGCGGGGCGGCGGCCAGTTCCTCCTCGGCGAAGGCCCGCACCCGCGATTCATCGAGAAAGCCCAGGAACGCGCGGCCGCTGGCCGACCACAGCATCGACAGCACCGAACCGGCGCGCACATTCACTGTGACCGGCAGGCCGGGCTCCTCCATGCGCACGATGGTGGGCCCCTTGTTGCCCATCACGGCCAGGAAGCAGGTCACCTCCAGGCTTTCGCGCAGACGCACCAGGCCCGGCTCGGCGGCCCGTATCGGATCGGCCTGGCGCATCGCCGCCAGGCCGATCTGAATCGCCTCGGCGCCCAGGTAGTAGGCCTGCGAGCCGGCGTCCTGTGCGACCAACCCCTCCTCGACCAGGCTGGCCAGATAGCGGTGCACCTTGGCCGGGCTCTCGCCGACGTGGGCGGCCAGCGCCGTCAGGCTGGCGCGGCCCCCCAGGCGGGCCAGGCCCTTCAGCACGGCCATGCCGGTTTCGGCCGATTGCACGCGCTGGCGGCGGGCACGAGGTGCGGAGTCGTCGATGGGATCCATGGGCGCCGATGTTAAGCACATGTCGAAGCGGGCTTGCGCTTGATTCGAATCAAGGGTATTCCCTTGATGCCTTAATTACGCAATGCACATAATACTTACGCATTGCGTGATTTGAATCAAGGAGACATGATGAAAAAGCTGCTCGGCGGTCTGATCCTGGCCCTGCCTTTGGTGAGTTCGGTGGCCACGGCCCAGAACTTCCCGGCCAAGCCGATACGCTGGCTGGTGCCCTATGCGGCCGGCGGCGGCTCGGACTTCCTGGCGCGCACGATTGGCCAGACGCTGTCGACCCAGGTCGGCCAGACCGTCATCGTCGACAACAAGCCCGGCGCCAACACGGCCATCGCGGCAGCCGAGACGGCGCGCTCGGCCGCCGATGGCTACACCGTGCTGTCGGCGGACAACGGCACGCTGATCTTCAACCCGGTGCTGTACAAGGCGCTCAGCTACAACCCGGCCAAGGACCTGGCGCCGGTCACGCTGATGGGCCGCTTTCCGATGATTCTGGTCGTCGGGCCCAGCCTGCCGGTGACCAGCGCCAAGGACTTCATCGCCAAGGCCAAGGCCACCCCCGAGGGCCTGAACTACGGCTCGGCCGGCGCCGGCAGCCCCCACCATCTGGCGATGGAGCTGCTGAAGGTCGAGACCGGCCTGACGATGACCCATGTGCCCTACCGCGGCGCCGCACCGGCCCTGGCCGAGGTGGCCGGCGGCCAGGTGCCGGCAATGATGGTGGACCTGGCCGCCGGCTCGGCCTTCATCAAGTCCGGCAAGGTCAGGGCGCTGGCCGTAGCCAATGCCAAGCGCCTGCCGCAGCTGCCCGATGTGCCGACCTTTGCCGAGCTGGGCTACAAGAACGTCGAGGCCGCCGCGCTGGTGGGCATGGTCGTGCCGGCCGCCACGCCGGCCGACGTGATCACGGCGCTGAACAAGCAGGTCGTCGCCGCCATCAATGAGCCGGCCGTGCACAAGCGCTTGAGCGAGTTCGGCGTCGAGCCGGTCGGCAACACGCCGGCCCAGTTCGCCGAGCTGCTGAAGAGCGAGACGACGCGCTGGCAAAAGCTGATACGCGATCTGAAGATTACGCTCGACTGACAGGAGCTGCGCCATGGCCAACTGCCCCTTCCCCCACGCCGCCATGGCGCCTGAAGCTACCGCGGGCGTCTGCCCGGTCAGCGCCCAGGCGATCGCCTTCGACCCCTTCGGCGACGGCTATCAGCAGGACCCGCCCGAGTACCTGCGCTGGGCCCGCGAGCAGGAGCCCACCTTCTTCAGCCCGCAGCTGGGCTACTGGGTGGTGACGCGTTACGACAGCATCAAGGCGATCTTTCGCGACAACATCACCTTCAGCCCGGCTATCGCGCTGGAGAAGATCACGCCCACCGGTCCCGAGGCCAATGCGGTGCTGGCCTCATACGGTTATGCGATGAACCGCACCCTGGTCAACGAGGATGAACCGGCCCACATGCCGCGCCGCCGCGTGCTGATGGAGCCGTTCACGCCCGAGGCGCTGAAGGCCCATGAACCGATGGTGCGCGAGCTGACGCGCCAGTACGTCGACCGCTTCATCAACGACGGCCGCGCCGACCTGGTGGACCAGCTGCTGTGGGAGGTGCCGCTGACCGTGGCCCTGCACTTCCTGGGCGTGCCCGAGGAGGACATGGACGCGCTGCGCCGCTACTCGATCGCCCACACCGTCAACACCTGGGGCCGGCCCAAGCCGGAGGAGCAGGTGGCCGTGGCCCATGCGGTGGGCAATTTCTGGCAGCTCGCCGGCCAGATCCTGGACAAGATGCGGCTCGACCCCTCGGGCCCGGGCTGGATGAAGTACGGCATTCGCCAGCAGCAGCTGCACCCCGAGGTCGTGACCGACTCGTACCTGCACTCGATGATGATGGCCGGCATCGTCGCCGCCCACGAGACCACGGCCAATGCCACGGCCAATGCGATGAAGCTGCTGCTGCAGCATCCCCGCGCGTGGCAAGACATCTGCGAAGACGCCAGCCTGATTCCGAATGCCGTCGAGGAATGCCTGCGCCACAACGGCTCGGTGGCGGCCTGGCGGCGGCTCGCGACGACCGACGTGGTGATCGACGGCATCGCCATTCCGGCCGGCTCCAAGCTGCTGATCGTGACCTCATCGGCGAACCACGACGAGCGCCATTTCGCGGATGCCGATCTGTTCGACATCCGCCGCGACAACGCCAGCGAACACCTGACCTTCGGCTACGGCGCCCACCAGTGCATGGGCAAGAACCTGGCACGGATGGAGATGCAGATCTTCCTCGAGGAGTTCACGCGCCGGCTGCCGCATATGGTTCTCGCCGAGCAGCGCTTCAGCTATGTGCCCAACACCTCGTTCCGCGGGCCCGAGCACCTGTGGGTGCAGTGGGACCCGGCGCTGAACCCCGAGCGCCGCGCGCCCGAGGTGCTGAGCACGCATCAGCCGGTGCGCATCGGCGAGCCATCCAAGCATGCGATCACGCGGCCGGTGATCGTCGAGGCCATCACGCCGCTGGCCGAGGGCATCGTCAAGCTGCGGCTGGTGGCGCCCGATGGCCAGGCGCTGCCGCGCTGGGCGCCCGGCGCGCACATCGATGTCGAATGCGGCAGCGCCGAGCGGTCGCGCCAGTACTCGCTGTGCGGCGACCCGGCCGATGACAAGGCACTGGAGATCGCCGTGCTGCGCGAGGACGCGGGCCGCGGCGGCTCGGCCTGGGTGCATGAGCAGGTCAGCGTCGGCGACCGGCTGAAGATACGCGGGCCGCGCAATCACTTCCGGCTCGATGAGTCGGCGCAGAAGCTGATACTGATTGCCGGCGGCATCGGCATCACGCCGGTCAGTGCGATGGCGCGCCGCGCGCAGGCGCTGGGCATCGAATATCAACTGCACTACTGCGGCCGCTCGCGCGCCGGCATGGCCCTGCTGGACGAGCTGGCGACGTTGCACGGCGAGCGTCTGCACGTGCATGTCAGCAGCGAAGGCAATCGCCTCGATCTGCAGGCGCTCCTCGCCGCGCCCGAAGCCGGCACGCAGATCTATGCCTGCGGGCCTGTGCGTATGCTCGACGCGCTGGCGCAGGCCTGCGCCGGCTGGCCCGGGGACGCGCTGCGCGTCGAGCACTTTGTCTCGACCGTCGGCTCGCTGGACCCGGCCAGGGAGCAGGCCTTCGAGGTCGAGTTGAAGGATTCGGGCTTCACCATCCCCGTACGCGCCGACCAGACCCTGTTGGCCGCCCTGCGCGCCGCCAATGTGGACATCCAGAGCGATTGCGAGGAAGGGCTCTGCGGCTCCTGCGAGGTGCAGGTGCTCAGCGGCCAGGTTGATCACCGCGACGTCGTGCTGACCCGCGCCGAGCGCGAGGCCAACCGGCAGATGATGAGCTGCTGCTCGCGCGCCTGTGGCGGGCAGAAGCTGGTGCTCGAGTTGTAGATCGCTGGTTCAGCCACAATGGCCAGGCCCGCACCCGCGGTCACCGCCTCTGACAAGCTGAACCATGACCGAAACCCG
>Ga0187842_1000189_pt1 | contig 33582 bp, 31 predicted proteins | sample SpaLakP09_SKY_41_FD_134514 | JGI IMG/M metagenome (GOLD analysis project Ga0187842, IMG submission 134514) | Oligotrophic lake water microbial communities from Sparkling Lake, Wisconsin, USA - SP09_SKY_41 | ecosystem: Environmental > Aquatic > Freshwater > Lake | place: USA: Sparkling Lake... | reverse complement strand
GGCCGCCTCGCCGCCCCGTCGCGGATGGAGGAGACCCTGCGCACGCCCGCGCCGTCACCGCTGGCCACCACGGCCGGACCGGGCGCGCCGCTGGGCCGGTTCCGGCGGGGCGACCTGATCCACCGGCTGCTGGAGCGACTGCCGGATATTCCCGCGCCCGATCGCCCCGACGCGGCCGCGCGGATGCTGTCCCGCGAACGGGACATCGATGACGCCCAGCGCGCGGAGATGATCGCTGCGGCCTTCTCGGTCCTGGACGACGCACGGTTCGCGCCGGTGTTCGGGGCCGGCTCCCGGCCCGAGGTGGCCCTGACCGGATCGGTCGGGACGACCGCCGTTTCGGGTCGGATGGATCGGCTGGTGGTCACGCCGGACCGGGTGCTGGTCATCGACTACAAGACCAACCGCCCCGCCCCCGACCGGATCGAGGACGCCGACCCGGCCTATGTGCTGCAGCTGGCGATCTATGCCGCGGTCCTGCGCGAACTCTACCCGGACCGGGCCGTAGAGGCTGCCCTGGTCTGGACCGATGGCCCCCGCCTGATGGCCGTTCCGCAGGCGATGCTGGACGCCGCCCTGGCGGTCTGAGCAGATCGTCCGTTGATTTGATCGGCAACCCGCCCCACGTCGGCTGTCGAAGCGCCGGAATCACCTCATGATGGCCGGCCGATCCGGAGAGATTTCCCCATGGCCACCATCAAGGTCACCGACGACAGTTTCGACGCCGACGTTCTGAAAGCGTCCGTCCCGGTTCTGGTCGATTTCTGGGCCGAGTGGTGCGGTCCCTGCAAACAGATCGGCCCAGCGCTCGAACAGATCGCCGACGAACTGGCCGGTCAGGTGGTGATCGCCAAGGTCAATATCGACGACAGCCCGATGATCCCGTCGAAACTTGGCGTGAAGGGCATTCCGACCCTGATGCTGTTCAAGGACGGCCAGATGGCCTCGATGAAGGTCGGGGCCATGCCCAAGGGCAAGATCGTCGAATGGCTGGCCGAAGCCGGGGTCGGCAAGGCCGCGGCCTGAGACTGGCTCTCCGGCCTTCCGGGCCTGTCCGAACCGTAACTTGTCCTGCTGGTTGAACGGTGTTTTCCTTCCGGCCATCCCAACGGATGCTGGAGAGTCACCATGCTGACCGCCGCCCTGTTCGCCACAATCCTGCTTGCTGACGGAGGCCAGGTCGCCGTCATCGCCGGCGCAGCCCCGCCGGCCGAGGCCCGCCCGGCCAGCGCGCCACCCGGACCCGAGGGCGACACCCGCCGCGTCTGCCGGCTGGAGCGCGCCACGGGATCCAACATGCAGCAGCGCGTCTGCCGCGACATCCCTCGCGCCGGGGTCCAGGATCAGCAGACGCGGGAGTTCTTGCGCGCCATGCAGCGGCCGCGGCTGCCCGATGGAGGCGCGCAGCCCACGCCGGGCGGGCCCCAACGGCTGACGAACCCGGCCGGCTCAGTCCGGCCAGGTTTCGCGGGAAGCGCCCAGCACCTCGCCCGCCAGATACAGCGATCCGCAGATCGTGACCCGGCCGGCCCCCAGCCGCAGGGCGCGGGTCAGCGCCTCCTCGACCGAGCCGCATGACGTCGCGCCGAGGCCGTGACCGCGCGCCACCGCCGCCAGGGCCTCCGGCTCGGCCGCCGCCCCTTCGAAGGGCACCGTGAAAACCGCCGCGCCGGACGGGCTGAGCGCCTCGAAGAAGCCTCCGGCGTCCTTGTTGGCCAGCATGCCGACGATCAGGGCCAGCGGTCGCGGTGCCCGGGCCTGTCGTTCCGCCAGGGCCGCCGCCAGGGCCGCGCCCGCATGCGGATTGTGCCCGCCGTCCAGCCACAGTTCGGCATCCGCGGCCCGGGCGGCCTCGCCATAGGGGCCCGCGGTGAGCCTTTGCATCCGGGCCGGCCAGCGCACCGCGCGCAGGCCTTCGGCGATGGCCGTCTCCGGCAGGTCCAGTTCGAGGGCCACGGCGACCGCCAGACCGGCGTTGTCGACCTGGTGCGGACCGGTCAGGGCCGGTGCCGGCAGGTCGAGGAACCGCTCCTGGTCCTGGAAGGACAGGCCGCCGCGATCGGCCCAGGCGTCGAAATCCACACCCATGACGGTCAGGGGGGCGTGCACGGCCCGCGCCGCCGCCTCGATCGCCGCGATGGCGACTTCCGACTGGCGGGCGATCAGGCCCCGCGCGCCCGCCTTGAGGATTCCGGCCTTCTCCACCGCAATCCCGTGCAGATCCGTGCCGAGGAACTCGGCGTGATCGAGGTCGACCGGCGCGATGACGCTGAGCAGGGGCCGTTCGATGACGTTGGTGGCGTCCAGCAGGCCGCCCAGCCCGACCTCGATGATGGCCAGGTCGGCGGGCGTCTCGCTCATGGCCACGAAGGCAGCGGCGGTCGTGCTTTCGAACACGGTCGCCTCCCCGCTGACGGCCTCGATGCGGTCGAGGATGGCGTTCAGGGGTGCGTCCCCGATCAACTGGCCCGCCAGCCGGATCCGCTCATTGAAGCGCACCAGATGGGGCGAGGTGTAGGTGTGGACCCTCAGGCCCGCGGCCTCCGCGATGGCGCGGATGAAGGCGACAGTCGAGCCCTTGCCGTTGGTGCCGGCGACATGGACGATCGGCGGGAGGCGGTGCTGGGGATCACCGAGCGCCGCGCACAGGATGCGCATCCGCTCCAGCGACAGGTCGATCCGCTGCGGATGGCGCGCGCGCAGGCGTTCGGAGATCGGGTCCATGGGCCGAGGCTACGCCGCGCGGCGCTTCCCGCCCATCAGCATCGACAGGATCTGGCCCAGGACGACCGGCAGGTCCGCCCGCGGCACGACCTTGTCGACCATGCCCTTTTCCTGGAGGTATTCGGCCCGCTGGAAGCCGGGCGGCAGCTTTTCGCGGATGGTAGCCTCGATCACGCGCGGGCCGGCGAAGCCGATCAGGGCGCCCGGCTCGGCCAGGTGCACGTCGCCAAGCATGGCGTAGCTGGCGGTGACGCCGCCCGTGGTCGGATCGGTCAGCACCACAACGAAGGGCAGTTGAACCGCCTTCAGCTCCTGAATGGCCAGGGTGGTGCGGGCCATCTGCATCAGGCTGAGCGCGCCTTCCTGCATCCGCGCGCCGCCGGCGGCGGTGAAACAGACCAGCGGCACGCCACGTTCAATGGCCGCGCGGGCGGCCGCGATGAAGGCCTCGCCCGCCGCCATGCCCAGCGACCCACCCATGAAGGTGAAGTCCTGGACGATGACCACCGCCGGCGTGCCATCCAGCTCGCCGAAACCGATGGCCATGGTGTCCTTGCGGCCCGCGGCCTTGCGGGCGGCGGCCAGACGATCCTTGTAGGATTTGCCGTCCGAGAATTTCAGCGGGTCTTCGGGGACCTCGGGGGTCTCAATGGCCTCGAAGTCGCCGTCGTCGAAGGTGGCGCGCAGACGGGTGGGCGCATCGATGCGCATATGCCGGCCCGACGGCGTGACCCACAGGCTGGCCTCCAGATCCGGGCGATACAGCATCTCGCCGGAATCGGGGTCCTTGACCCACAGAATGTCGGGCGTGTCGCGCCGGCTCACGATCTTGCGAACGCCGGGCGCGAAACGGCTCAGCCAGCCGCCGCGTTTTTCCTGGGGGTTGGGAGGGTTCTTGTCAGCCATGGGCGCGCTTTAGACCGTTTCCGCGACCCGTGCACCCCGGACGGCGTCCGCGAGGGCCTTCACCTTCGCCAGAACGCGCGGAGCAGCCGGTTCGTTCGCCGCCAGCGCCGCCGCGACCTCGTCGACCAGAATCGAGCCGGCGACCACCGCATCAGCGACGCGGGCGATGCTCGCGGCGCGCTCCTCGGTCTTGACCCCGAAGCCGACGGCGACCGGCAGGCCCGAGGCCTTGCGCACGCGCTCCACGGCCGGGGCGACAGACAGGGTCTGGGCCTCCTTGACCCCGGTCACGCCGGCGACCGAGACATAGTAGACGAAGCCCGAGGTCCGTTCGGCGATGATCTTCAGCCGCGCGTCGTCCGAGGTCGGGGTCGCCAGCCGGATCAGGGAAACCTGCGCCGCGTCCAGGGCGTCCGACAGCGGCCCGGCCTCTTCCGGCGGACAGTCGACCACGATCAGGCCGTCGATACCGCTGGCTGCCGCGTCACGGGCGAAGGCGTCATAGCCATAGCTCTCGATCGGATTGAGATAGCCCATCAGGATCACCGGCGTGTCGGCGTCTCCGGCGCGGAAGTCCGCGGCCAGGGCCAGCGTCCCTTTCAGCGTCAGACCGGCCTTCAGCCGCGCAGGGCGGCGCGCTGGATCGGCGGCCCCTCGGCCATCGGATCGGAGAAGGGGAAGCCCAGCTCGATGAGGTCGGCCCCGGCGGCGGGGAGGCCGCGCAGGATCTGCAGGGCCTCGTCCCGCGTGGGATCGCCGGCCATCACATAGGCCACAAATCCGGCCCGTCCTTCCGCCTTCAGGGCGGCGAAGCGGGCGTCAATACGGGCTGTAGTCATTGTGCCGGTGCGGGCGTCGCCGCAGCCGCAGGCCGGGTCGCGCAGACATCGCCCGGGAGGGCCGCAAAGGCCAGCCAGGCCGCCTCGGCCGGGCCCGGAACCCGGGACTCATCGGCGAAGGCCAGCATCTGGAAGCCGTCACAGCCGCCTTCGGCACGGCGTCGCACATAGACGACCCGGTTGTCCTCTCCGCCGGCGGCCAGCCAGTTCTGCCGTCGGAACGCCTCACTGTAAGTGTCGACCAGACCGCCGATGGCACCCTGGGTCGTCATCACGCACATGGCCTGCTGCGCCAGGCCAACCTTGCCGCCGCAGGTCGGATCGTTGACCGCCGTCGGCAGTTCCGGGATCTCGACCTGCAGGGGAGCCGGGGTTTGCGCCATCGCCGGCGCGGCCAGAAGGGCCGCCGCGGCGGCCATCATCACGATTTTCATGGTCTACAACTCCACGCCCAGATGCTTCGCCACGGCGAAGATGTCCTTGTCGCCCCGTCCGCACATATTGAGCACGACATCACCGCCCTTGCCCACTTCCTTCGCGATTTCGCCGATCCGGGCGAGGGCGTGGCTGGGCTCGAGCGCGGGGATGATGCCTTCCAGTTTCGAACACAGCTGGAAGGCCTCGAGGGCTTCCATGTCTGTGGCGGCGCGGTATTCGGCGCGGCCGATGTCCTTCAGCCAGGCGTGTTCGGGGCCGATGCCGGGATAGTCGAGACCGGCCGAGATCGAATGGCCCTCAAGGATCTGGCCGTCCTCGTCCTGCAGCAGATAGGTGCGGTTGCCGTGCAGCACGCCGGGGCGGCCGCCCTGCAGACTGGCCGCGTGGTCCGGGCCGTCCAGACCGCGTCCGGCGGCCTCGACCCCGATCAGCCGCACGCCGGCGTCGTCAATGAAGGGATGGAACAGGCCGATGGCGTTCGAACCCCCGCCGATGGCCGCCACCACCGCATCGGGCAGCTTGCCGCGCCGGGCCAGCATCGAGGCCCGGGTCTCGCGCCCGATCACGGACTGGAAGTCGCGCACCATGGCCGGATAGGGGTGCGGACCGGCGGCCGTGCCGATCAGATAATAGGTGTCCTCGACGTTGGTGACCCAGTCACGCATCGCCTCGTTCATGGCGTCCTTGAGCGTCGCCCGCCCGGCCGTCACCGGCACGACCTCGGCCCCGAGCAGCTTCATCCGGAAGACGTTGGGCATCTGCCGCTCGACGTCGGTGGCGCCCATGTAGACGACGCATTGCAGGCCGAAGCGGGCACAGACCGTCGCCGTCGCCACGCCGTGCTGGCCGGCACCGGTCTCGGCGATGATGCGCGTCTTGCCCATCCGCATGGCCAGCAGGATCTGGCCCATGCAGTTGTTGATCTTGTGCGCGCCCGTATGGTTCAGCTCATCGCGCTTGAACCAGATGTCCGCAGCCCCGTAGTGGGCCGTCAGCCGCTCGGCCAGGTACATCGGGCTGGGCCGGCCGACATAGTCGGTCAGGAAGCCGTCCAGCTCCGCCTGGAAGGTCGGATCCGCCTTGGCCGCCTCGTAGGCAGCGTTCAGCTCATGCACCAGCGGCATGAGGGTCTCGTCCACGAACCGTCCGCCATAGGGACCGAAACGGCCCTCGGCGTCAGGCATGGCGTAGTGGTTCGGCAGGATGGCGTTCACGGAGAAAGCTTTCACGCGGGGGAGCGGCGAAAATCAGGCCGACCGCACCGCCTCGAGAAACGCCGCGATCAGGGCCGGGTCCTTAACACCCGGCGCGCTTTCGACGCCAGAGGACACATCCACCAGGGGCGCACCCGACACCGAAATCGCCTGCGCCACATTGTTCGGGTTCAAACCACCCGCCACGAACCACGGATGGCGGAAGGCCCGGCCGGCCACCAATGTCCAGTCGAACCGTGCGCCGACTCCGCCCGGCAGGTGCGAGCCCTCGGGCGGTCTGGCGTCGAACATCAGATGGTCGACGAGCGGCTCCCAGGCCTCCGCTTCCGCGAAATCCTCTGCCGACCGGATCGGCAGGACCTTGATGATCCCCGCCCCCGTCAGCATCCGCACCCGCTGTGCCTGCTCGCGGCTCTCATGGCCGTGCAGCTGGATCAGGTCGGGCTTCAGGACGAGGGCGATTTCGGTCAGCAGGGCGTCGTCGGCGTCCACCGTCACCGCCACGATCTTCGCCCGGTTGCGGGCCCGTTCGAACAGGGTCGCCCCGTGCAGCGGGTCGATGTGGCGGGGGCTCTTCGGAAAGACCACCGCGCCCACGAAGGCCGCACCGCCGGCGAGGGCGGCGTCGAGGGTTTCGGGCGTGGTCAGACCGCAGATCTTGGCGTGGGCGCTCATCGTTCGCAGGTGCGCCCGGCGCCCGCCGCGGTCAAGGCCGGTAGAGGTCCGCATCGGGATCACTGCCGCCCCGCAGCGCCGTCGACACCACCTGTGAGGCGATCACCGAATAGGTGATGCCGTTACCGCCGAACCCCATCACCGCCCAGGCGTGGTCCAGGTCGGGCACCGGCGCGATCGAGGGCAGGCCCGTGGCGCTCTCGCCGAAGGCCCCGGCCCAGCTGTAGTCGACCTCGAACGCGATCCCGGGCAGGAGGGTGTGGAGCTTGCGCACGATCGTCTCGCATTTGCGCTTCAGCTTCGCCGGATCGGCATGGGCGTCCGGATCCGCCTCGTCCTCGCCGCCGACGATCAGCCGGCCGTCTCCGCCCATGCGGAAATAGAGGTAGGGGTCCGACGCCTCCCAGACGAGCGTCTCCCTCAACCAGGCGGGACAGTGCTGCCGCGGCTTCGACGCCAGGGCCCAGGTCGAGATCACCTTGGACCCCGGCGTCGGCACGCCCTTCCGAAATTCATAGCCGCAGCAGAACACCACCGCCCTGGCCCGCACCGCATGGCCGGCGTCGGTCAGCAGGGTCACCCCGTCCGGATCGCTGGCCGCCTCCAGCACCTCGACGCGCGACCAGACCCTCGCTCCGGCCGCCTGCGCCCGACGCAGCAGCCCCGCCGCCAGCCGCGCCGGATCGGCGCTGGCCGAGCCCTGGCTGACGATGGCCCCGGTCCGGGCGATGCCGAACCGCTCACGCAGCCCGGCCGCTCCGACGTAATCGCTTTCCAGCCCGATCGCCGCCCGCGCCGCCGCCTCGGCCTCCATTGCCCGGTGGCCGTATTCGTCGCCGGCCAGATAGAGGGTCGCCTTGTCCTTCAGCCCGCAGACGATCCGCTCATCCGCCACGATCCGCTTCAGGGCGTCGACCGCCGAGCGCGAGCGCAGATAGGCCCGCTTCGCCTTCGCCGGCCCGATCTTCTCCGCCAGCGCCGTCAGCGGCAGGTCGATCTCCCATTGCAGCAGGGCGGTCGAGGCGACGGTAGATCCGGTCAACGGCGGTCGCCGGTCCAGCACCGCCACCGTGTGATCCCGGCTCAGCTCATGGGCCATGAAGGCACCGCTGATCCCGACCCCGACGATGGCCACATCGACGGAGATCGCCGCCTCCAGCGGTCGAGCGGGCACGCCCAGGCCCGGACTATCGGCCCAGAGGGACCGTCCGGTGCGCAGGTTCTTCTTGATCGTGGCGCCGCTCATGTCGTCTCCGCTGCAAGCGGAGCGATAAGTCAGACGGCTGGACGGGGTTCCGTCAGACGAAGATCAGATCGATCTGGTCCTGATCCAGCAGCCGCCACGCCCCCGGTGCCAGATCGTCCGGCAGGGCCAGGCCGCCGACCCGCTCGCGGTGCAGGCCCTCGACGTGATTGCCCACCGCCGCGAACATCCGCCGCACCATGTGATAGCGCCCCTCGGTCACCGTCAGCCGTGCCTCCGTGGGCGACAGGACTTCCAGCACGGCCGGCGAGAGCGGCTTGTCCTCGCCCTCCAGCACCAGCCCCCCGGCGGCGAAGACGTCGCCCTCGGTCCCCACCAGCGGCCGGGCCAGGGTGGCGCGATAGACCTTGGCCACATGGCGTTTGGGCGAGATCACCCGGTGCAAGAGGTCGCCGTCGTCGGTCAGCAGCAGCAGGCCGGTGGTCTGTTTGTCCAGCCGGCCGATGGTCGAGATGGCCGGGTCGCGCCGCCGCCAGCGGGGCGGCAGGACGTCATAGACCAGGGCCCCGTCCTCCTTGCGCGAACAGGTCATGCCGAGCGGCTTGTGCAGCATCATCACCAGACCCGGCACCGGATCCAGCGGCTGGCCGTCGATTTCCATCCGCGCCGTCAGGTCCGGCGTCACCGCGATCCGCTTCGACACATCGGTCAGGTCGGTCCCGTCCAGCACAATGCCGCCGGCCTTGCCCAGCCGCGCCATCTCGGTCCGCGAGCCATAGCCCATCGAACCCAGCAGCTTGTCCACGCGGCTGGTCGGGGTCTTCACTTGACGGCCTCGAACACCTTGTAGCCGCCGGAGTCGGCGATCATGTCGACCCGTTTGAAGGCGTCCTTCAGCTCGGCCTCATAGGGCAGGTGGCGGTTGGCCACGACCCACAGCACGCCGCCCTTCTTCAGCAGGCCCGCGGCCTTGCGGATGAAGGCCTGGCCCAGCCGCTTGTCCTCGGCTCCGCCGTCATGGAAGGGCGGATTGCTGACGACGAAATTCAGCTCGCCGACATCGTCCAGCGTCCGCGCATCGGCCCATTCAAAGGTCGCGCGCGGATCCGAGACGTTCTTTTTCGCGGCCGCGATCGCCCGCCGGTCCAGATCGACCAGACGCAGCGAGGTCACCGCCGGTGAGCCCAGCACCACCGTCGCCAGCGCGCCGTAACCACAGCCGAGATCAACCCCCGCCCCTTTCAGCGGCGGCAGGGCCTGGGCCAGCAGCAGGGAGCCCGCATCGATCCGGTCCCAGGCGAAGACACCGGGCTGCGACCAGGCGTCCAGGCCCTCGACCAGCCGCGGCGCGCCTGCGGCGATGGCCGCATCGAGCCCCGTCAGCGTCTCCGGGCGGATGACGACGCAGCGGCGGTGGTGCGCCTTGGCGCTCTCGCCGACCTCGACGCCGAAGCCCTGCAGCTCCTTCTTCAGCCGCGACCCGCCCTTGTCCTTGGCCGCCATGACGTCCAGCCGGCCGCCGGGCTTCAACGCCCTCAGAGCCAGCGCCAGCGTATACCGCCGCTCCAGCACGCCGGGCGGGGCGTAGATCATGATGTCGTCGGCCGAGCCTTCGGCCAGGTCCTCGATCGGCGTCGCGCCGGGGATCAGGGGCGAAAGCTGCGTCGCTGCACCGGGCGGATCGAACACGGCGGGCGGGCGGCCGTAGAGAAGGGATGTCATGGCGGCGCCTATAGCCGGAATGCGGGGCCGCGCGAAGCCAAAGACAAGATCGCGCGCGGTTGGTGCGGTCTCCGAAGTCGCCCCGGAAGAGGCCAGTATTTCTACCGGATTGGCCCGCTCCCATTCGGCCCCTACCAAGGCCGCAGCGCTGATTACGACGCCGGCGGTCCTTGCCGTTGCGCGTTCACCGCCGAACCGATCATGGCCCCACAGGGCCGATCACCCGGAGCGATGTCGATGCGCCTGCTCACCTTGTTGATCGGCTTCTCGATTGGAGCCTTCCTGATCCGGGCGGTCGCGCCCGCACCCGTTGCGATCCCATCCTGCCAGACCGGGCCGGGCTGCGGGGTCGACGGAACCGTCGCACCCGCTCCGGGTCTGCGGGTCGTCCTCTACGATCCGTTTGCCGAACCGAAGCCGGAGCAGGACAATCCCGCGCCGCACTTTCCGGGGTGGTCGTCGGCCGAAGATGCCGGAATCGCCGAGCGTTCGGAGCGGCCGGCCCGTCCGCGATTGTCGTCCCCGACCGGGCTTCGGCTCGTGGGATTGGGTCAGCCCGGGGCCCAAGGCGCATGCGCCGTCCTGAATGGCAAAAGATTGCGCTGTTTGGCGTTGCTCACCCCTGGGGATGAATAGCGAGAGAATTTCCCGAATAAAGAGAGTAAAGGTCAGGCGGGGTCGGAGTGTCCGGCACCCCGGATCACAATATCCGATGACCACGCCATCATGGGGTCGGGATATGCTGACTGATCGTTGCGTACACATCGTCGAGGCCGACCCGGTCGACCGGGCGCACGGTGCCGAGCTCCTGCGTTCGGACGGCTATGATGTGAAGACCCATGCCTCCGGTCGGCATTTCCTCGACTCTCAACCGGATCGGAAGCCGGGATGCGTTCTGCTCGACATCCACATGCCCGAACCCGATGGGCTCCGAGTTCAGGATCAGATGATCGCCAGTGGCATGGCGCTGCCGGTGATCGTCTTCACCGGCGACAACAATATCGAGATTGCGGTCCGTGCGATGCGGGCGGGCGCCCTGTATTTTCTGGAAAAACCCTATGCGGATGCCGAGCTGCTGAACATGGTGGCGGAGGCCTTCGAGCGCCTCGACACGACCGAAGCCGAAGCGGACCGAAAGGCTTCCGCCAATGCCCGGCTGGCCTTGCTGTCTCCTCGGGAAATACAGGTCGTGCAAGGCTTGCTGGCGGGCTTGTCGAACAAGCTGATCGCCTACAATCTGGAACTCAGTATTCGAACTGTTGAGATGTATCGCATCAATTTGATGGAAAAACTGGCACTTCGAAGTCTGTCCGCTGTATTCAGGCTCTGGTTTGACGCAGAACGGGAAGCGCCGGACTTGTCCGGACGTGTAGAAAATCAGTCGGCGCAGTAGAACTACGATATGGCGGCAGACCTTCGTTCTCTTACAAGGGAGAGAACAGTCAAAGGGCTTCTGTCATGTCCCGTCGAGAATCTGCGACATTCTTCAAATCGCACATCACCCTCATCGCCGGCTCCCTGGTCGCCACCGTTCTGGGCGGCCTTTCCGCGCTCCAGTTCGAACGCATCGTCGCCGTGGGTCATCAGCTCACACTCGAGGCAGGCCAGGAAGCCCTGGTGAATGCCGCCACCAAGGCCGGGCTGACGGGCTTTCTGCTCTGGGTGGCCTGCGTCCTCACAGCGCGGACGATTGGCGGCATTGCTCTCAAGCCCTACCGGGATCTCGCGGATCGCCTGGACGCCCTGGTTGACGGTCACACGGATGACCTCGTCGATCTCCGTGGACCGGTCGTTGGCGTTCGCCGCCTGGCGCGGGCGATTTTCGTCTTCCAGGAGGCGGCAATGGCGAGTCGACGCTCCGAGGCGGGCCTTCAGGCGCGGTACGACGCGCTCTACCGGGTCCATATGGAAGAACGACGCCTGCTGATGAACAGGCTCGTGGGTGCCCCGTCGTCTTTCGTGGACGAGCTTCCAGGTCCTTCGCCAGACGCGACGACGGTGTCGGAATTTGAGATCCCCGACCTCACCGGGATTGAAGCGACCCCGGAGAGCCCGGCACCGCAGACCGGGCTCGTGATCGATCTCAGCGGGCGGTTCGCGCCGCGGAGAGGTCTGGGCGTAGCCGCGGGATGGACCTGGCCCGCCTGGACTGTCGATCCGCCTCAACACGCCGAACCTGGCTGACTCTGCCGCGCCCCGGGGGAGTCGACGTCGGGAGGCATGCGGCCGCCAAAGACCTGTCGGCGGCCGACCAGACCCCCAACAGCGCTAGTCCCTGGGCTTTGCCGACCCCTTTGTCGCCCGTTCCACCACGGCCTTGCCGGCGTCGGTCTGGGCCAGTCCTTCGAGCATCGCCCCGAGGGCCTGTCCGCCCTTGGCGCTGAACACGTCGGTGATGCCGTTCATGCCCGAGGGCACGTCGCCGCCCGTCACGATCACCTTGATGTCCGCGGCCTTGAGGGCCTCGGCCTGGGCGACACCCACGGTCTGCCCCGCCTTGATCTGCTCCACGCGCACCAGATAGGTCTGGTAGCCCTCGTTGCCGCCGATCTCCCGGGCCAGTTCAATCTGGGTGGTGACCGGCGCCAGAAGCAGCAGCCGCTCGGCTTCGGCGCGGCTCTGGCCTTGCGCCAGCAAGCCTTCGGCGTCGAGCTTCTGCTGTGCCAGCGTGCCCTGTGCGACCAGCTCCAGACGCTGGCGTTCCGCCTCCGCGCCGATGACCTGTTGCTGGCGCTGGCCCTCGGCCCGGATGATGGTGACCTCGCGCTCCTGCGCGGCCTGAACCTCCGCGACGCCCTTGGCGATGTCGGCGGCGCGCGTATCGGCGACCCGCTTCACATCCATCTCGCGTTCGGTGGTGTCCTTCTGGGCGACCAGAACCTCCTGCTCGGCGACCTGTTTGGCGATGCCGACCTGCTTCTCCTGCTCGGCCGTCCGCATGCCGACCTGCTGCAGGGCGTCCTGCTGGTTCACCTCGACGATGCGCTCGGCCTCGATTTCCTTGGTCCGGGCCATCTGGCTGTTCATCGCAACGGCCTCGCGGCTCTCGCGATCGATGCGGGATTTTTCCTTGGCCATGATGTTGGCGATGACCTGGGAGTTGGCGCTGTCGCGGATGTCCATGAACTCGATGTTCTTGACCGTCTCGACGCCCCAGGCCTGAAGCTGGTTGTCCACCTGGGCGGTGAAGGCCTCGGCCAGGGTGGATCGGGCCTCGAGGATGTCCTCGAGCTTGTGGGTGGCGAGCACGTTCCGGACGGCGCCCTGGAGGATGCCGGACAGCTGGTGTTGCAGCTCGTCGAAATTAGCGACCTTTTCCGCCGCCGTGTCCGACTTTGCGATCCGCATGAAGGCCTGCACGTCCACGCGGAACGGGAGACGCCCGGTGTCGTAGGCCTCGTAGTCTTTCAGGTTCACGTCAAAGATGGAGACCGGGAATTTGGTCACCAGAACGCCGATCCGGGGCAGGAAGGCCGGCCACTCGTAATAGACGTTTCCGGCCGTCTGGCTGGCACCGTAGCTGACGCGCGACCGGCCGCGCTGGACGATGTGAACCTCGTTGGTCGGGACCACCCGGCGCAGAACAAGCGCGATCAGGAAACCAATGACGAAGACGCCGAGCGCTACGCCGCCGGCGATGAAATACATATGCATGAGACCCCCTGAATTGGCCGGACTATGTCCATAATCCCCGGGGGGCGCAACTATTGCGGGAGGCTCCGCGCGTGCCGGTATCCCACCCCCTGAAGGGCAGGGAGAACCGCGGCCCGGATACGGACTTCCCCACTGACAGACCGGAACAAATGAGGCACAAGGCCGCCATGTTCGCCGACTCGATCCTTTCCCCGCCCGCCCTGTCGCTCGCCGACGCGCGGGCGACGCTGGAGCGGGTCTGGGGCCATGCCGATTTCCGCGGGCGCCAGGCCGAGGTGGTGACCGAAATCCTCGCCGGGCGCGACGTCGTCGCCGTCCTGCCGACCGGCGGCGGCAAGAGCGTCTGCTACCAGATTCCGGCCATGCTCCGGCCTGGTCTGGGTCTCGTCGTCTCGCCCCTGATCGCCCTGATGACCGACCAGGTCGAGGCGCTGAAACAGCAGGGAGTGGCGGCCGCGCGGCTCGACTCGGGCGTCTCCATGGACGACCGCTCGGCCATCTGGCGTCAGGCCCGGGCGGGGGAGCTGGACCTGCTTTATGTCTCACCCGAGGGACTGGCCCAGCCGCATCTGATCGACCGGCTGCACGACCTGCCCCTCAGCCTGATCGCCATCGACGAAGCGCACTGTGTCTCACAGTGGGGACATGATTTCCGCCCGGATTACAGGACCCTGGGCCGTCTGGCCGAGCTGTTTCCCGGCGTGCCGAGGATTGCCGTCACCGCCACGGCCGACGCCCGAACCCGCGATGACATCGTCCGTTCGCTGCGGCTGGACGATGCGAAGGTCGTGGTCGACAGCTTTGCCCGGCCCAATCTGCAGCTCTCGGCGGTCCGCAAGGAAAGCGCCTCGCGGGCCCGCACGGACGCCGCCGTCATCGATCTGGTGCGCCAGCGGCGCGGCAAGTCGGGGGTGGTCTATTGCGGCAGCCGCGACGGCTGCGAGCGGGTGGCCCAGGCGCTGCGCGAGGCCGGGACCAACGCCATCGCCTATCACGCCGGCATGGACGCCCGCGACCGTGACCGCCGGCTGGAGCGGTTCCTGGCCGAGGACGGGGCGGTCATGGTGGCGACCATCGCTTTCGGCATGGGGGTCGACAAGGCCGACGTCCGCTTCGTCATCCACGCCGATCCGCCCGGCTCGCTCGAGGCCTACTGGCAGGAGATCGGCCGGGCCGGCCGCGACGGCGAGCCCGCCGACGGCATCACCCTGTACGGCCCCTCCGACATCGCCTGGACGCTGAAACGGCTCGAGGGCCGCCCCATGGCCGAGGAGGTCAAGGCGGTGCAGGTGCGCAAGGCCCGCCAGCTGTTCGCCATGCTGGACGGGGCCGTCTGCCGCGCCCAGGCCGTGCGCCGCTATTTCGGGGAAGAGGGCGCCGAACGCTGCGGCGTCTGCGACCTGTGCCTCGACCCGCCCGCCGTCTTCGACGCCACCGTCCCGGCCCAGAAGGCGCTGGCGGCGGTGCAACGGCTGGGCGAGCGGTTCGGCAAGACCCGGGTCATCGACCACCTGCTGGGCAAGACGAAGGACGTCCAGCCTTGGGAGACGGCCCTGTCCACCTGGGCCATCGGCGCCGACACGGGCCAGCACACCTGGCGCGACGTCGTCGACCATCTGATGTTCGAGGGCCTGCTGGCCGAGGACCCCAATGAGGGCAAGCCGCTGGTCCGGCTCGGCGATCCGGAGGCTGTGCGCGCCGTCTATCGCGGCGAGCGCGCCATCGAGGTCCGCGCGGCGGCCGCCCGGGCCGCCTCAACCCCACGCGAGCGGACCCGCACGGGTCGCAACGCCGCGCTCGAGACCATGGACGCCGACGTCCGCGCCCGGTTCGAGGTGCTGCGCGCCTGGCGCCGCGACCGGGCCGCCGAGCAGCGCGTTCCCCCCTATGTGATCTTCCAGGACAAGACCCTGCTGGAAATCGCCCTCGCCGAACCGGCCGACCTCGAGCGGCTGGGCCATATCTCCGGCGTCGGCCAGACCCGGCTGGACCGCTATGGCAAGGGCGTGCTGGAGGCCCTGCGGCAGGGCGCGGCCTGAGCCGACGGCCAAGACCGGCGTTCGCTGGTTAAGCTTCGTGCAAGGTCTCGGAAGGGGGGCCTTAAACTTTGATCGTCACAGTCCGGGGGTGATCCCAAGCCGCGCCCCGTCCCCGGTCGACAAATTGGCTCTGGCCGTCGTGCATCAGCCCGACCGCGCCATTCCCGCGCCCGCCGGCGCGCGCGAGGAATCCCTGCGCCTGCTGCTCCAGACCGCCGCCGATTCCGGCATCACGCGGGTCGCGACCAAGCCTGACGGCGACGGCGAACGCTGGCTCGGCCAGGCCTGGCCCTTCCCTTCGCCCTTCCAGGTTTCGGTGCGCACCGTGTCCGTGAGCGACGGCGTCGACCGGGTCGAGGCCCGCGCCCGCCGCTCGCTGGAGCGTCTCGGCCTGCCGCGCGGCGACCTGCTGCTGGTCTCCAGCGCCGCCGATCTGGCCGGCGCAGAGGGCCGCGCCCTCTGGGACCGTCTGCTGGCCCTGAAGGACCGCGGCCTGTACCGGCGCATCGGTTTCTGCGCCACGGTCGAGGACGGCCCGAGCCTGCTGGCCCGGCGCTTCCAGCCCGACGTCGTGCAGCTGAAATGCAACCTGCTTGACCAGCGCGCCCAGCATTCCGGCGCCCTCGCCGAGCTCGCGGCCCTCGGCGTGGATATCCACGCCGCCTCGGTCTTTGCCGACGGCCTGCTGTTCATGAGCGGCGAGGCCCTGCCCCTCGAAATGCACCGCCACGCCCCGACCCTGTCGCGCATCCGGCGGCGTCTGGCCGAGGCCCGCGTCGATCCGATGCAGGCCACCCTGGCCTACGCCATGGGCCTGCCAGAGGTGTCCGCCGTCGTCGCCAGCATCGCCTCGGCTGCCGAACTGCGCGCCGTCATCGCCGCGGCCCATGCCCAGACGCCCGATCTCGACTGGGCCTCCATGCAGCTGGAGCCGGCGACGATCGCCGCCGCCGGCCCCCGCAGGATCAGTAGCGCAGCCTGATTCCGACCGAGCCGGACCGGCCCGGCTCGCCATAGCCCAGCAGTTGTTGCCAGGTTTCGTCCGTCAGGTTTTCGATCCGCGCGGTCAGGGTGATGGCATCCGTGACATCCCAGGCGGCGTTCAGGTTCGCCGTCACGAAGCCGTCCCGCGTTCCGCCCGAGTCGGGCATGTCGCCCTCCGCCCGCACGGTCAGGGCTCCCGACCAGCGACCGCCGGTCCAGCCCAGGGTCGCGGACCCGGCCTGTTCCGGCACGCGCAGGATGGCGGCGCCGGTCGTTTCATTGACGGCGTCGGTCCAGGCGTAAGAGGCGCTGAGGTCAAAGCCTGCGCCCAGCACGGCCCGGCCCTCGAGTTCGACCCCGTCGGTCCGGGTCTCGGCAATGTTGACGTAGTAGAATTCGAAGCTCCCGGAATCGAAGAAGCCGTCGATCTGGTCCTCGACCTCCAGCCGGTAGAGGGTCGCGCGACCGTCGAAGCGGCCATCCGTCGACCGCCAGCCCAGGGCGATCTCGCCACCGCGGGCGTATTCGGGAACCAGCGGCGCGACCGCCGTACCCGGCAGTACGAAGCAGAAGTCGCAGACCGCCTGGCTGACGCTGGGCGTCTTGAAGCCGGTCCCGAACGCGCCGGACAGGGTCAGGCCGCCGTCGAGCCGGTACGCGGCCGAAATCCGACCGGTCGTCTCGCCGCCGAAGTCGTCGGTCGAATCGTGGCGCAGGCCGAGATTCAGCGTCAGCCGGTCCGACGCGGCCCAACGCAACGTCCCGAAGGCAGAATCGACGCCGAGGCCGGCGCTGTATCCGTTCAGATCGGCCCCGGTCTCCTCGCGCTCGATCCCGAAGGCATAGATCACCGGGCCGGTCCCCCGGCTGTCGGCCTGCCAGCGCCAAAGGCGGTGCTCGCCCTGATAGGTCGAGGGGAAGGCGCTGTCGGTGGTCCGCGCGATGTCCGAGACAGCCGCCGTGACCCGGTGATCGAGGCCGAGGAAGTCGGTGAGCGCCAGTCGGACGAAACCCGAGCGGTCGGTGGTGTCGGTCGTGTCCAGCGAATCGACCGGGCCGAACCCGTCGAGCTCGGCAAAACGGTCGGTATGACGGATGCGGCCGTCGATCTCGACGCGGCTGCTGAAGGCGTAGCGGCCGTTCACGCCCCAGGCGGTGGTCTCGAAGCTATCGGCCTCGGTCCCGCTCGCCGCGGCCGAGACACCCTCGCTTTCATGGTGTGAGACGAAGGCACCGAGCGCATGGCGGTCGTCTGCCCGGCCGATCTGCAGCCGACCGCGCCGGGTGCCGAGCGATCCGGCCTCGACCCCGGCGCGCAGGCCGTCCAGTTCGCGGCTGGTGAAGGCGATCACGCCGCCGATGGCGTCCGAGCCCCACAGGGACGACTGCGGTCCGCTGAGCGTCTCGATGCGTTCGACGTCGGTCAGGTCGAAACCCGCGAAGTCGAAGCCGCCGGCCGGCTGGGACGGGTCATTCACCGGCACGCCATCGACGAGGACCAGCGACTTGTCCTGGCTGGCACCGCGGATTCGCACCGAGGTCACCCCGCCGAGGCCCGCGCGATAGACGGACAGGCCGGGCACATCGCCGAGGATGTCGGCGGCGAAGACGGCACCGCGCCGGTCGATGGTCGCCCGGTCGATGATCCGGGCCCCCGGTGTGTCGGCGACGATGGCCGGCAGCCGGGTGGCGGTGACGACGACCTCGGGCAGATCGGCGCCAGGTTCGCCGGAGGTCGTCGCCCAGGCAGGCAGGGGAAGGCACACGGCCGCAGCCGTGGCGTAGAGGATGGATCGCGTCATGCGCGGGTCTCCGTCGGCCCCGCGCGGGCGCTGCGCGGCGGCAGGTGAAAGCGACCGACCCGGCCCCCGGAAGGGGCACGGCGCTTGGGTCGGGTCGCTTCGACGGAACAATTTCCGCAATTGCGGAAGGGTTGGCCCCACGCCTCTGTCTGGTCCCGGACAGCGGACGAGCGACGTCGGCGGCCAGGTCTCCTGGCTTGCGGGTCAACAACAGCCGTCCACGCCTTCCCGGTTGCCCAGTGGCGCCGGAGATCGCTCCCCGGATCGAACGACGGCCTCGCCGCCTACAGTTGCGGGCACAGCCGCGGCATCGCACCGCGTTCCCTTAACCGCCTGACGGGCTTGTCGCAGCCCGGCCATGCCTGTGCAAGGCCGCGCCATTCCGCTTGAGCGCGCCCGCGCAATCCTTCACCCTGTCGCGTCCCCATGAACGCCCCCCTCGTCCATCCCCCGACAGCCGACGCCGTCCCGTCCAGCGAGGGCGTGACGCCGGTCATGGCGCAGTTCCTGGCGGCCAAGGCCAGCCAGCCGGACGCCATCGTCTTCTTCCGCATGGGCGATTTCTACGAGCTGTTCTTCAAGGACGCCGAGATCGCCTCGAAGGCCCTGGGCATCACCCTGACCAAACGGGGCAAGCATCAGGGCGAGGACGTCCCCATGGCCGGCGTGCCGGTGCATGCGCTGGACGGCTATCTGGCGCGGCTGATCCGGCAGGGATTCAAGGCCGCCATCTGCGAACAGCTGGAGGCCCCGTCCGAAGCCCGCAAGCGCGGCTCAAAGGCGGTGGTCCATCGCGACATCGTCCGCGTCGTCACCCCCGGCACCCTGACCGAGGACAGTCTGCTGGATGCGCGCGGAGCCAACCGGCTGGCCGCCGTCTCGGTACGCAAGGGCCGGGCGGCGGTGGCCGTGGTCGAGCTGTCGGCCGGATCGGTCGACGCGGTCGCCTGTTCGCTGGAAGATCTCGGTGCCACCCTCGCCTCCTTCCGGGCCTCGGAAGTGCTGGTGCCCGACCGCCTGTTCTCGGCCGAAACGACCAAGGCCGCGCTCGACGGCTCGGGCGGGGTTGTTCAGGCCCTGCCCCAGGCGCTGGCCGAGCCGGTCGGGGCGCGGGTCCGGGTCGAGCGGCTGTACGGCGCCGCCTCGCTGGACGGCTTCGGGGCTTTCGAGGAGGCCGAGGTTTCCGCCCTGGGCCTGATCGCCGCCTATCTGGAGACCACCCAGGCCGGAAAGATCCCGGCCCTGTCGCCGCCGCGCCGTTCGGGCGACAGCGGCTTCCTCGCCATCGATCCGGCGACCCGGATGAGCCTCGAAATCGACCGCACCCAGCGCGGCGAACGCGAGGGGTCGCTGCTGGCCTGCATCGACCGCACCGTCACATCCGGAGGAGCGCGCGCCCTCGCCGAGCGGATCGCCCGGCCGCTGCGCGACCCGGCTCAAATCAATCATGGACTCGATGCCGTCGAATGGCTGCTGGAGCGCCGCGACCTGCGCCGCGACCTGCGCGACGGCCTGAGGGCGTCGTCGGATGTGGCCCGCGCCGTCTCGCGGCTGGTTCTCGGCCGCGGCGGGCCGCGCGATCTGGCCGCCATCCGCACCGGCCTGTCGATCGCCGAGGGCATCGCCGGCCTGTTCCCGCCGTCGCGCGACCCCCTGTCCGGCCCGCCGGCGCGGATCATCGCCTGCCTCGACCGGATGACGCTATCGCCCGATCTGGGCCGGCTGCTGGTCGATCTGGCCGAGGGTCTGATCGCCGAACCGCCGCATCTGGCCCGCGACGGCGGCTTCGTCTCGGCCGGCTATCGTCCCGAGCTCGAAGAGGCGCGTCGTCTGCGCGACGACAGCCGCCGCGTGGTCGCCGACCTTGAGGCTCGGGCCGTCGCCGAGGCGGGAGTGCCGTTCAAGGTCCGGCACAACGCCGTGCTCGGCTATTTCCTGGAGACATCGGCCAAGGCCGCGGAGCCGCTGCTCCGGCCGACCGGCGAGAGTCCCTTCATCCACCGACAGACCCTCGCCAACCAGGTCCGGTTCACCACCGTCGAACTGTCCGAGCTCGACGCGAAGATCAGCCAGGCCGGCTATCGGGCGCTGGCTATCGAGGGCGAGACCTTCGAGGTCTGGCGCGCCACGGTCCAGTCGCTGGCCCGGCCGCTTCAGGCGGTGGCCGAGGCGCTGGCCGAGCTCGACGCCCATGCCGCCCTCGCCGAATGGGCCGAGGAAGTCGGCGGCGTGCGCCCCGCCATCGACGATACAGGCTGTTTCGAGGTCACCGCCGGTCGGCATCCGGTGGTTGAGGCGGCGGTGAAGGCCCAGGGCGATCCCTATACGCCCAACGACTGCAGGCTGGACGGATCCGGCACAGCCTGCGCGCGCCTGTCGATCGTCACCGGCCCGAACATGGCCGGCAAGTCGACCTTCCTGCGCCAGAACGCCCTGCTGGTGGTGCTGGCCCAGGCGGGCGCTTTCGTCCCGGCGAAGGCCATGCGGCTGGGCGTGGTGGACCGGCTGTTCAGCCGCGTCGGCGCCGGCGACGATCTGGCGCGCGGGCGCTCCACCTTCATGACCGAAATGGTCGAGACCGCCGCGATCCTGACCCAGGCCACGGACCGCAGCTTTGTGGTGCTGGACGAGATCGGGCGCGGCACCGCCACCTATGACGGCCTGGCCATCGCCTGGGCCGTGGCCGAGGCCCTGCACGACCGCAATCGTGCCCGCACCCTGTTCGCCACCCACTATCACGAGCTCGCGGGCCTCGAGACGCGGCTGGCGCACGTCTGCAACCTGTCGATGGCGGCACGGGAATGGAACGGCGATCTCGTCTTCCTGCATGAGGCCCGGCCCGGTGCCGCCGACCGCTCCTACGGGGTGCAGGTGGCGAAACTGGCCGGCGTGCCCGCCGCCGTGGTTGAGCGCGCCCGGGAAGTGCTCGAACGGCTCGAAGGGGAGAAGGCCGCCGCCATCAGTCTCGACGACCTGCCCCTGTTCGCGGTCGCCGAACCCGCGCAGCCGCCGCGGTCGTCGGCCGTCGAGGACGCCCTGCAGGCCATCGAACCCGATGAACTGTCGCCACGCGAGGCGCTGGAGGCCCTGTACCGGCTGAAGGGCCTCGGCCGCCGGTGACCGACGTGCTCGACGACCGGCTGATCGAGGCCGCGTCCGCGTCCGATGTTCGCAAGGCCGTGGCGGCCATTCTGGGCGAGTCGTTCGACGCCGCCCGCGCCCGCATCGCCCGCCGTCTCGACGCGGGCGGTGAGGGCGTCGAGGTGGCCCGGCTCTATTCCGCCGCCGCCGACGACCTGCTGAACGCCCTGTGGCGGTTCACCACCGAAACCCTCTATCCCGCCGCCAACCCCAGCGAGGCCGAAAGGCTCAGCCTGATCGCGGTCGGCGGCTATGGCCGGGGCGTACTGGCACCCCACTCCGACCTCGACCTGCTGTTTCTGCGCCGTGGAAATCGATCCCGCGCACCGAACAGGTGATCGAGTTCATGCTCTATGTCCTGTGGGACCTTGGCATAAAGGTCGGTCAGTCGGCACGGTCGGTCGACGAATGTCTGGCCCTGTCGAAATCCGACATGACGGTGCGCACCGCCCTTCTGGAGGCCCGCCCCCTGGCCGGCGACGAGAAGCTGGCCGACGACTTCATCACCCGTTTCCGCGCCCTGGTGGTCAAGTCCGACCCCCGCCCCTTCATCGCCGCCAAGCTGGAGGAGCGTGACGTCCGGCACCAGAAATCCGGTGCGGTCCGCTACCGGGTCGAGCCCAACGTCAAGGAAGGCAAGGGCGGTCTGCGCGACCTCAACACCCTGTTCTGGATCGCCCGGTCGCTGGCACCCGACAGCCCTCTGGGCGCGCGGGTGATGGACGGCCTGCTGACCGCGCGCGAACGGCGCACCTTCGAGGAGTCCTTCGACTTCCTGTGGCGGGTCCGGGCGCATCTTCACCTCACGGCTGGGCGGCCCGAAGAGAAGCTGACCTTCGATCTCCAGCCCGAGGTGGCCCGGCGGATGGGCTGGCGCGGGCGCGGCGACGAGCCGGCGGTCGAGCGATTCATGCGCCGATATTTCCTCGTCGCCCGCGACGTCGGCGCCCTGACCCGCGCCATGTCGGCCAAGCTGGAAGCTCGCCAGCAGAAATCGACCATGAGCCTGTCGCGGCTGATCCCCGGCCGCAAGCGCAAGCTCGGCGTCGAGGGCTTCATCGAGGCCGCCGGCCGCCTGTCAGTCAAGGGTCCCGAGGTGTTCGCCGAGGCACCCGAGAAGCTGCTGATGCTGTTCCGCACGGCGGACGAGCACGACCTGGACATCCACCCCGACGCCTTCTCGGCCGTCAGCCGGTCCCTGTCGCTGGTCACCCCCTCGCTGCGCCGCGACCCGGAGGCGACGCGCGCCTTCCTCGACATCCTCGCACACGGCCAGCGACCGTACCGGGTTCTGACCCTGATGAACGAGACCGGCCTGCTGGGCCGGTTCCTGCCTGAGTGGGGTCGGATCGTCGGCCAGACCCAGTTCAACATGTACCACGCCTATACGGTCGACGAGCACACGCTGCAGGCCATCGGCATCATCAACGACATCTGGCGCGGCAAGCTGAAGGCCGACCATCCGTCCTCGTCCGAGATCGTTCACCGGATCGACGACTTCGAGGCCCTGATGCTGGCCATGCTGCTGCACGATGTCGGCAAGGGTGGCGACCGGGGACAGCTGGAGGACGGTGCGATCGCCGCGCGCCGCGCCTGCGACCGGCTGGGCCTCGATCCGCGGCGAACCGAGTTCGTGGTCTGGCTGGTGCGCAACCACCTGGCCCTGTCGGACTATGCCCAGAAGCGCGATGTGTCCGATCCGGCGACGGTCAGGGCCTTCACCAGGCTGGTGGGCGATCCCGAGCGGCTGCGGACCCTGCTGATCCTGACCGTGGCGGACATACGCGCCGTCGGGCCGGGCGTCTGGAATGCGTGGAAGGGCGGGCTGATCCGCGACCTGTACCAGCGCACCGAGGGCGTATTCCGGGGCGAGGACGTGACCCATGCGGACCCGCTGGACGACTACCCCGAACTGGTCGGGCGCGCCCGCAAGAGCGGCGCGGCGGTCGAGGTGCTGACGATCCGGGAGGACGAGGCCGAGGAGTATGCCGCCACCCGGGTTGCCGTCGCCGCGCGGGATCGGCCCGGCCTGTTCGTCGATCTGGCGGCCGCCCTGGCCGCTGCGGGCGCCGATGTTGTCGGGGCCCGGGTGGCGACCGCCGGGGACGGGACTGCCCTGGACGTGTTCGAGCTTCAGGACGGCGGCGGTGCCCCCTATGGCCAGGCCGAGCCGCGCCGCCTGACCCGGCTGATCGCCACCCTGGAGGCCGCCGCTCGCGGCGGTGCCCGGATCGCGACCGCGCCGGCGCCGGCGCCCAGCCCGCGCCGGGCCGCCTTCGACGTGCGGCCGACCGCCATCGTCGATCTGGACGAGAGCCCCGACGCCGCCGTGGTCGAGGTCTCCGGGGCCGACCGGCCGGGTCTGCTGGCCGACCTCGCCCGCGTCCTCGCCGACAACGGCCTGTCGATCCGCTCGGCCCATATCGCCGGTTTCGGCGAGCGCGCGGTCGACAGCTTCTATGTCACCGACTCCCGGGGCCGGAAGCCGGGCGCGGGGCCGAAGCTGGAACGACTGCGGCTTGAGCTGGAAGCCGTGCTGGACCGCGTGGACCGCGCCGGGACCCGGCATTCCACACCGGTCCGGGCCAGCCTGCGCGACGTGTCCGAGGTCGGCCGGCGCGCTTCCGCGCCAGACCCCGTATCGCGCGCGCCGGAAGCAGGATAAGCGCTGATCCGAACCGCTTTTCCGAGCCCCTGATGAGCCTCGCCCGCAATACCCTGGTCCAAGCCACCCTGACCCTGGGCAGCCGGATACTCGGCTTTGCCCGCGACATGGCCCTGGCCGCCCGCTTCGGCCAGGGGCCGATGATGGACGCCTTCACCACGGCCCTGATGCTGCCGAACATGTTCCGGCGGCTGTTCGCCGAGGGGGCCTTCGCCCAGGCCTTCGTGCCGGTCTATGGCGGCGTCCGCGCCCGCGAGGGCGATGCGGCGGCGGCGGTGACGGCGTCGGAGGCCATGTCCTTCATGCTCGCCGTGGTCGCCGGCTTCTGCATCGTGCTTCAGGTGCTGATGCCCTGGATCATGCCGTGGCTGCTCTCGGCCTATCGGGGCCAGCCGGAGATCATGACGGTCGCGGTCACCGCGACCCAGATCGCCATGCCCTATCTGGCCTGTATGACCGTGGCCTCCCTGCTGTCGGGCGTGCTCAACACCGGCGGGCGGTTCGCCCTGTCCGCGGGCGTGCCGGTGTTCCTGAACCTGTGCACCCTCGCCCCCCTGCTGGCGGCCTGGGTCATTCCCGCCAGCCAGCCGCAGGTGCTGCTGTGGGTCACCGCCGCCGTGACCGTCTCCGGCCTGATCCAGGCGGGGCTGCTGTGGTGGGGCGTGCAGCGGCTGGGGATCACCCTCCGCCTGTCCTGGCCGCGGCTGACGCCCAATGTGAAGCGTGCCCTGGCCCTCGCCGTGCCGGGCGCGATGGCCGGCGGGGCGATGCAGGTCAATTCCGTGGTCAGCCAGATGCTGGCGGGATCGGACGAGGGCGCCCGGTCGGTGCTCTACAACGCCGACCGCCTGTACCAGCTGCCGCTAGGCCTGATCGGGGTCGCTATCGGCCTGGCCCTGGTGCCGCGTCTGACCCGGGCCTTCGTCAACGACGATCACGAGGGCGGACGCAAGACGCTGGACGACGGCATCACCCTGGCCATGGCCTTCACCCTGCCGGCGGCGGTGGCCCTGTTCGTCATTCCCTTCTTCGTCATCGACGCCACCGTGACGCGCGGTGCCTTCACCAGCGACGATGCGGCGCGGACCGCGGACGTCCTGCGCCAGTTCGCCTGGGGCGTACCGGCCTTTGTCCTGGCCAAGGTCCTGACCCCGCCCTTCTTCGCCCGCGAGGACACCCGCCGGCCGATGATCTACGCCATCACGGCCGTGGTCTTCACCATCGTGGTCGGCGCCGGCCTGTTCTTCACCCTGACGCGCATGGGCGTCGACGGGGTTCTGGGTCTCGCCGTCGCCACAAGCCTGTCGGCCTGGATCAATGTGGCCCTGCTGGGCGGGACCCTGATGCGCGAGAACATCTGGCGACCCTCGCCGGCCTTCCTGTCGCGCCTGTTCCGGGTACTGGCCGCCAGCGCCGTGATGGCCGGCCTGCTGCTCGTCGCGGGGATCGGCTACCCGACCCTGAGCCGCGTCCTGCTGGCCAAGGAAATCGCCGTCCTCGTCGTCTGTGGCGCGGGAGCCCTTGTCTATGCGGCCTGCATCGTGCTTTTCCGCGCCGTCAGCGTGGCCGAACTGAAGGCCACCCTGAAGCGTGAACCGGGCGCTGTTGCGCCGACCGGACTGGATTGATGACCGACGACGCTCCCGCCGCCCCCGCCTCCACCTACGCCGGCCCCCGCCGCATCCTGTCCGGCATCCAGGCCTCGGGTGCCCTGCATCTGGGCAACTACCTGGGCGCCCTGAAGCGGTTCACCCAGCTGCAGGACACGGGCGCACCCTGTTTCCTGTTCGTGGCCGACCTGCACGCCATCACCGTCTGGCAGGACCCGGCCCTGCTGACCGCCCAGACCCGCGAGATCGCGGCCGCCTATCTGGCTTCGGGCCTTGATCCGGCGCGCTCGGTGATCTTCCCGCAGTCGGCGGTGCGGGCCCATTCGGAGCTGGCCTGGATCCTCAACTGCGTCGCCCGCCTCGGCTGGCTCGACCGGATGACCCAGTTCAAGGAGAAGTCGGGCAAGCACAAGGAACGCTCGAGCGTCGGGCTCTACACCTATCCGGTGCTGCAGGCGGCGGACATCCTGCTCTACAAGGCCACCGAGGTGCCGACCGGCGAGGACCAGAGGCAGCATCTGGAACTGACCCGCGACATCGCGGCCAAGTTCAACAACGACTTCAACGCGCCCGGCTTCTTCCCCCTGCCCGAGCCCCTGACCCAGGGGCCGGCACCGCGGGTCATGAGCCTGCGCGACGGCGCGGCCAAGATGAGCAAGTCCGATCCCTCGGACCAGTCGCGCATCAATCTGACCGACGACGCCGACACCATCGTCGCCAAGATCCGCAAGGCCCGCACCGACCCCGACGCCCTGCCCGAGACGCTGGAAGGCCTCGAGGGCCGCGCCGAGGCCAGAAACCTTGTCACCATCTACGCGGCGTTGGCGGACATGAGCCGCGAAGCCGTTCTGGCCCAGTTCGCCGGCCAGGGCTTCGGTGCCTTCAAGCCCGCGCTGGCCGACCTCGCCGTCGCCTCCATGGCCCCGGTCAGCGCCGAGATGCGCCGGCTGATGGCTGACACGGCCGAGATCGACCGCGTCCTCAAGGACGGTGCCGAACGCGCCGCCGCCATCGCCGATCCCGTGGTGGACGAGGTCAAGAAGATCGTCGGCTTCTGGAGGGGCTGATGATCGAACTGCTTCTTGCGCTCACGGGTGCCCCCGCTGTTCAGGAAGCACCGGCTGCGCCCTTGAAGGTCGTGAATACCGCCTTCATCGTCTCGGGCACGGCCGCGCGGTTCGAGGCCAACATCAGGGTCGTCGTGCAGAACACGGGGACCGAGGCGGACCAACTGGTCGCGGTCTCCACGCCACTGGGCGAAACGCTGGAGTTCCGGACCGACGGCAATGTGTTCAGCAGCCAGGTGCCGGTCGCCCTGCCGATCACCCTGCCGCCGCCGGACGGCGGGCCGTCCTACCTGCCGCTGGTGGTGCGTGCGACGGGGCTCGAGCGCGGCGACTACTGGTCGACCGGATCGACGATCACCCTGCGCTTCGCCCGCGGCGGCGAAATGACCGTCCCGCTCAGCCAGGCCTCGCCGGCTCCGGCGCGGTAGCGCTGCATCAGGCGGTTTTCGGACCCGGCACCCCGGTCGTCTCTGGCGAACGGCGACGCTTGCGATAGACAGGGGCGATGACTCTCGCCCACCCCCTCGACAGACCCGTCTGGAGCGCCCTCAACACCCGCGTGGCGCCCTTCGCCATCCGCCGGGCGCAGGACGGTGGGACGGCCGTGCGGCTGGACCCGGATGTGGGAGTCTTCGTCGCCGCCGCCGACGACACGCCCGCGAGCCGCACACTTCTCGATGCCCTGTGCCGCGAATATCCGGGGGCGGGCCTGGTCGAGCCTGAGGGCCAGCCGATCGCGGCGGTCCTTCCGGACGTGCCGGTCCTCTCGCAAGCCTCCTGCGTGCAGATGACCGCCGCCGCCCTGACCGCCGGCCACGAGGGCGATCTGGATATCCTGACGCTGGGCGAGGCCGACGCGGACGAGATGCTGGCCCTGGCCACCCTGACCCGCCCCGGCCCGTTCCGGCGCGGGACCCTGCGGCTCGGCGGCTTCATCGGCGTGCGACGCGAGGGCCGGCTGATCGCCATGGCCGGCGAGCGGATGAAGGTCGAGGGCTACAGCGAGCTGAGCGGGGTCTGTACCCATCCCGACTTCCGCGGTCAGGGTCTGGCGGGCGTGCTGAGCCGCACCGTCGTGTCGCGGATTCTGGCGCGGGGCGAACAGGCCTTCCTGCATGCCTACGCCGAACACACGGCGACCGTCGCCTTCTACGAAAGCCTCGGGTTCAGCGTCCGCGCGCGGATGACCTATACGGTGCTGGCCTAGACCATTTTTGTTTCAGGTCGAATCGACCTGAACCCAAAAAATGGTCCAGAATTATGCTGGAGCGAAATCTGGGTCTTGGCGGACTGCGTCCACCAAGACCGATTTCGCTCTAGGCGACGCGGTCCAGCCGGGCGATGAAGAAGCCGTCCAGCCCGCCCTTTTCCGCCCACATCGACGGCAGGATGCGCAGCCAGCCTTCCGGCGTCAGCGCTTCGTCGGGCGCACCGACCTCGGCCGGAACGGCAGGGGCGGTCCTGAAGGCCGGGTTGCGCCGCAGGAAGGCGATGATCTGGGTCTCGCCCTCCTCGCGCTCCAGCGAACAGACGCAATAGACCAGACGGCCGCCGGGCTTGACCCGTTCGGCAGCGGCGTCGAGCAGCCGGTGCTGCACATCGGCCAGTTTGGCCACGTCAGCGGGCTTGGTGGCGCGCAGGACTTCGGGATTGCGGCGGAAGGTGCCGGTGGCGGTGCAGGGCGCGTCCAGCAGGACGGCATCGAAGGCGCGCGGGTCGTCCCAGTCCTCGGCGGGCACGGCGACGACCTCGGCGGCCAGGGCGGTGCGGGCCAGATTGGCGCGCAGCCGGTCCAGCCGCTTGTCCGACCGGTCCAGCGCCACGACCGAGGCGCCCGAGGCGGCGATCTGCAGCGTCTTGCCGCCCGGGGCGGCGCAAAAATCAACGATGGATTCGCCGGCCTTAGGCGCCAGCAGGCGGACAGGCACGGCGGCGGCGGCGTCCTGGACCCACCAGACGCCATCGTCGAAGCCCGGCCAGATCGACAGGTCGCCGCGGCGACCGGTGCGGACGGTGTTTCCGGCCATCACCTCGCCGTCCAGCGCCTCGGCCACGGCGGCGGCGTCCACGTCCGGCTTGAGGCTCAGGTCCGTCGACGGCTCCTCGCGGGCGGCGAGCGCCAACCCGGTCAGGGTCGCCTCGCCGTAGGTGGCGCGCCAGCGCGCGGCCAGCCATTCGGGCAGGTTGGACTCGGCCGTGGTCAGGCCGGGGCCTTCGCGTTCGATGCCGCGCAGGACGGCGTTGACGAGGTTCTTGTACGGCCGCGTCTTGACCTCGCGCTCGGCCAGTTTCACCGCCGTCGACACCGCCGCGAAGGCCGGGGTCTCCAGCACCAGGGTCTGGGCCAGGGCGACACGCAGGATGGTACGCACCGCCAGCGGCGGGGCCTTCTGAAGCTTGCGATCGAGGATCTGGTCGATCTCGCCAAGGCGGCGCAGGGCGGCCATGGCCACGGCGCGGGCGAAGGCACGGTCGGGACCGGGCAGGTCCGAGACCTCGCGGAACGACAGGGCCGTATCCAGCCCGCCCCGGCCTTCCAGCGCCGCGTTCAGCAGCACGCCGGCGGCCAGACGGGCCTCGACGCCGATGTCCGGGCCGTCGTCGCGGGGGTCCGCGACCCGGGGTTTCGGGGGACGGGTTCCGGCACGGGCCTTGTCGGCCATGCGACGGCCGCGGGCGGCGGAGCTGCGCCCCTGGTCAGGTCCGCGGCTCACACCACCACCTGCGTGCCCAGCTCGACCACCCGGCCCGGCGGGATGTGGAAGAAGTCGGTGGGGTTGGCGGCGTTGCGGGTCAGGAAGATGAACAGTCGGTCCTGCCACAGGGGCATGCCCTGGGACGCCGAGGCGACCACCGAGCGACGGCCGAGGAAGAAGCTGGTCGACATGATGTCGAACTTCAGACCCTGTTTGCGGCACACGCCCAGCGCCTTGGGAATATTGGGCTGCTCCATGAAGCCGTAGGAGATGGTCAGCTTCTTGAAGTCGTCCGAGATCGGCTCGATCGTCACCCGCTGGCTTTCCGGCACGCGCGGCCGGTCGGTGGTGCGGACGGTCAGGATGACGTTCTTCTCGTGCAGCACCTTGTTGTGCTTGAGATTGTGCATCAGGGCGACCGGGGCGACGTCGGGGTCCGAGGTCAGGAAGATGGCCGTACCGGGCGCGCGGTGCGGCGGACGGGCGCGCAGCATCTCGATCAGATCGGTCAGCGGCAGACTGTCCTTGCGGGTCTTGTCGGTCAGGATCTGGGTGCCGCGCACCCAGGTCCACATCAGCAGGATCAGGGCCGCGCCGAGCACCAGCGGGAACCAGGCCCCCTGCGGGATTTTCAGCATGTTGGAAGTCAGGAAGACCAGGTCCAGCGCGACCAGCGGACTGATGGCGGCCAGCGACAGGGGCAGGCTCCATTTCCACATATTGCGGACGATGAACCAGGCCAGCAGGCTGTCGACGAACATCGAGCCGGTCACGGCGATGCCGTAGGCCGCGGCCAGATTGGTCGAGGTCTGGAAGGTCACCAGCAGGACCAGCACCCCGACCATCAGCATCATATTGACCGAGGGCACGAAGATCTGGCCGGCCTGGCTTTCCGAGGTGTTGCGGATGTCGATGCGCGGCAGCAGACCCAGTTGAACGGCCTGCTGGGTCACCGAGAAGGCGCCGGTGATGACCGCCTGGGAGGCGATGACGGTGGCGATGGTGGCCATGATCAGGACCGGCCAGTAGGCGACCTCCGGGACCATCATCCAGAACGGATTGGCCGCGGCGGCGCGGTTGTCGAGCACCAGCGCACCCTGGCCGAGATAGTTCAGCGTCAGGCAGGGCAGGACGAACCACAGCCAGCCCATCCGGATCGGCGCTTTTCCGAAATGGCCCATGTCGGCATACAGCGCCTCGGCCCCCGTCACGGCGAGGAAGACGCTGCCCAGGATGACGAAGCCGAGGAAGCCGTTGTCGAACAGGAAGACCACGCCGTAGTGCGGCGACAGGGCCCGCAGGATCGAGACGTCGTCAAAGATGTGCCAAAGGCCCAGCCCGGCGAGGATCAGGAACCACACCGCGGTCAGGGGGCCGAAATAGCGCGCCACACTGGCCGTGCCGCGTGACTGGATCAGGAACAGGGCGATCAGAATGCCTGCCGCGATCGGCACGACGAAACTGTCCAGCTGGCCGGACAGGCCCGGCGCGTCGCGCAGGCCCTCGACCGCTGAAAGGACCGAAACAGCAGGAGTGATCACCCCGTCGCCGTAGAACAGGGCGGCGCCGCAGCCGCCGAGGATGAAGATCAGGCCGGAGCGCCGCCCGATGGCGTGCTGGGCCAGGGCCATCAGCGCCAGGGTGCCGCCTTCGCCCTTGTTGTCGGCCTTCATGAGGAAGACGACGTATTTCAGCGTCACGACGAGCAGCAGGGCCCAGAAGACCAGCGAGACCACGCCGAGGACGGCCAGTTCATCGGCGCCGCCGTTGCGGCTGTGATGCAGGGCCTCGCGCATGGCGTAGAGCGGGCTGGTGCCGATGTCGCCGAACACGACGCCGATGGCGCCGATGATCAGGCCCCATTTGCCGGCCTTGACGTGACCGCCCTCGCCGGCCGCCGCGGGGTGCGGATGGGCCGGTGCGACCGATTTGTCGGCGGGAGTCTGGGAGTTTGAGGCGGCGGCGCTGGCGCCGTCTTCACCTTGGGGAGAAGCCCCGGCCATGAAGTTCCTCCGGGACCCCGCACACTGCGGTTCCCATCCAAAGAGCGGCGAGCCTTTAAGCCCTTTCCGCGAGCCGTTCAATCGTGCTGCAAGCGCGAAGGTCATTGCCCGCCCCGGGTCCGACCGGGGGTCGGCCCGAGGGCAGGCGTCGGGTCGGGAGATCCCGAAGGGTCGACGACCGCGGTCCACCAGAATGACCCCGTTTGTGAAAGCGGTCCCGCGCGCCTATCTTGGGGGCTCACCATGTCAGACAGCCAACGCTTTCCCGTCGCCGCCCACGCCCTGGCCTATCTGGCCCACAAGGGCGCGCACTCGCCGGCCCAGGCCGTGCCGAGCGCGATTCTGGCCGCCTCGATCCCGACCAATCCCGTCGTCGTGCGCCGCGTGACCGCCCTGCTGGCCAAGGCCGGGCTGATCGCCACCCGGCCCGGTGCCTCGGGCGGCGCCTGGCTGCTGCACGAGCCGCAGGCCATTTCGCTGGAAACCGTCCTACGCGCGGTCAACGGTTGCGCCCACCTCGGCTCTCCGCCCGCCGGGGCCAAGGGCTGCCCGGTCAGCGAACACATCCCCCGTCAGGTGGCCAAGGCCCTGACCGCCGCCGACCAGGCCGCCGGTCAGGCCCTGTCGAAGATCACCATCGCCGACCTGCTCGACCAGGACCCGGCCTCGCTGGCGGCCTTCGCGCCGCACTCGTCCTGCCCGGTCGCCGCCTGAGATGAGCCTGCCGTCGCGGCCGCGTCCCGTGGTGCTGATCACCGGTGCCTCGGCGGGCATCGGCGCCGCCCTCGCCCGCATCTACGCCGCCGAAGGCTGGGACCTGATCCTGACGGCGCGGCGGGAAGCGCCGTTGCAGGCGCTGGCGGACGAACTGGCCGGCAGCGGCGCGGCCTCGACCATACTGACCGACGACCTGGCCGATCCCGCAGCCCCGCGCCGGCTGTTCGACGCCATCCGGTCGAAGGGTCTGACCGTCGACGGCCTGATCAACAATGCGGGCTTCAGCCGCACGGCCGGCTTCCTGAACACCGACCCCGCGGCGCACAGGGCGATGATCCAGGTCATGCTGGCCCCCCCGGTCGAACTGGCCCGGCTGTTCGCCCCCGGCATGGTCGCGCGCGGCTATGGCCGTATTCTCAATGTCGCCTCCCTCGCTGGCCAGATGCCCGCGACCGGCGGCGACACCCTGTACGGGCCGATCAAGAGCTTCCTCATCAAGGCGTCGCAGGGCCTGCATCTGGAGCTGCGCGGGACCGGCGTCCACGTCACCGCCCTGTGCCCCGGCTACACCCTGACGGAATTCCATGACGCCAACGGCACCCGCGAACAGGTGTCATCGGCCTATCCCGCCTGGATGTGGCAGACCGCCGGCCATGTGGCGCGGGTCGGCTATGAGGCCTGCGAGGCCAACCGGCCGAGGGTCACGCCGGGCGTCATGAACAATCTGCTGGCCGGTCTGGCCAAACACCTGCCCGACCAGGTGGCGCTGGGCATGGTCGGCGGGCATGCGAAGCGGCTGAAGCGGATCTAGCGGGTCGCAGAGTTCTGCCGACGTTGACTTAGCCGGAGCGTGATCCAGCCCGCCGCGATAGCCGCAACAAAACCGGCGATGGCCGCTGTGCCCAGGTACGCTTCCGGCTGGTTGCCGGTCAGCGTGTCGGGATAGAAGGGAGCCTGCACGAACAACATAGCGATGAACGTGGCCCACGCCACCGCCACTGTAGCCGTCGCGAGCCAGACGGCGGCCCAAAAGCGCAAGAAAAATTTGGCTGCCAGGAATACGACCGCGGCCGATGCAGTCATGACGATCGCCAAGGCGCCAAATGCAAAGAGCGGCCCCAATCTAGTGCCCGGCGTCCGGATACGGCGTCGTCGCGATGCTGCTGAACATGCCGGGGATGGCTTCCGACAGGCCCGCGAGGATGAACTGGATGGCGAGGGCGCACAGGATCAGGCCCAGCACCCGCACGATGATGGCCATACCGATCTCGCCGAGCAGACGGCTGATCGGACCGGTCAGGGTGCAGCAGACGAAGGTGGCGAAGCCCGCAGCGGCGATGGCCACCAGGCCGGCCGCCTGGCCCGCGGGCCCGACCTTCTCGGCCTCACCCGCCTGGATGATGATGGTCGAGATGGCACCCGGGCCAATCAGCAGCGGCATGGCGAAGGGCACGACCAACCGCTGGAAGCGGCGCCGGGCGT
>Ga0187842_1000188_pt1 | contig 33693 bp, 26 predicted proteins | sample SpaLakP09_SKY_41_FD_134514 | JGI IMG/M metagenome (GOLD analysis project Ga0187842, IMG submission 134514) | Oligotrophic lake water microbial communities from Sparkling Lake, Wisconsin, USA - SP09_SKY_41 | ecosystem: Environmental > Aquatic > Freshwater > Lake | place: USA: Sparkling Lake... | reverse complement strand
GAGCGCCAGCGCGTGGCCCTGCAAGCCCGCTTCGGCGCCTTGCAGCCGCGCCTGTCCGAGGCGGTAACGCTGATGGAAACCAATCTGGAAGAGCCGCTCTCCACCGACGATATTGCCAATCTGGTGGGCTTGTCGCGCCGCCAGCTGGAGCGTCTGTTCAAGCAGTATCTGGGCAGCCTGCCGTCGCGCTACTATCTGGAGCTGCGTTTGCAGCGGGCTCGCCAGTTGCTGCTGGAAACTAATCATTCCATCGTGCAGGTGGGGTTGATGTGCGGTTTCTCCTCCGGCTCGCACTTTTCCACCGCGTTTGGCGCCCTGTTCGGCAACACCCCGCGCGAGGAGCGCCAGCGCAAACTGGCACCCCCGGCCTAGCGCGCCAGATTGTTGATCTTTCTGGCAAGTTTATTCGCGCGGGCAAAAGTGAAAATCCTTGTCGCCATTAGAAAAGAGTTTTAGCATTCCGCTTTTTATAATGGGTCCACGCGGTGCTGTGCCGCACTGACCCAACATTGATAGGGAATGCCATGAACGCCAAGCTAGATTCAACCATCGCTAACCGTCCTGTAACGCGTCAAACTTTTGACGAAGTTCTGGTGCCGACCTATGCACCAGCAGCGATGGTGCCAGTACGAGGCGCTGGCCTGGATCTGTGGGACCAGAATGGCAAGCACTATCTGGACTTCACCTCCGGCATCGCCGTGGCTGCTCTGGGCCACTGCCACCCTGTCGTGGTGGAAACCCTGACCCGTCAGGCCAATACCCTGTGGCATCTGGGCAATGGCTACACCAACGAGCCTGTGCTGCGTCTGGCCAAGGCCCTGACCGAAGCGACCTTTGCTGACCGCGCCTTCTTCTGCAACTCCGGCGCTGAAGCCAATGAAGCGGCTTTCAAGCTGGCCCGTAAATACGCCCACACCAAGTTCGGCCCGCACAAATCGCGTATCGTATCGTGCCTGCAGTCGTTCCATGGCCGTACCCTGTTCACCGTGTCCGTTGGCGGCCAGTCGAAATACACCGAAGGCTTTGAGCCGCTGCCACCATCGATCGACCACATCGTGTTCAACGATATCGAAAGCGCCCGCGCTGCCATCGGCGATGACGTGTGCGCCGTGGTGGTTGAGCCGCTGCAAGGCGAAGGCGGCGTGCTGCCAGCCGATCCGGCCTTCCTGAAAGAACTGCGCGAGCTGTGCAACAAGACCGGCGCGCTGCTGATCTTCGACGAAGTGCAGTGCGGCATGGGCCGTACCGGCGATCTGTTCCACTACATGACCTACGGCGTTACCCCGGACATCCTGACCTCGGCCAAGGCGCTGGGCAATGGCTACCCTATCGGCGCCATGCTGACCACCAATGAACTGGCACAGGCACTGAGCGTGGGCACCCACGGCACCACCTACGGCGGCAACCCGCTGGCGACCAGCGTGGCGCTGACCGTGCTCGAGACCATCAACCAGCCAGCCTTCCTGGCCCGTGTGAAAGAAGCCAGCGCCAAGCTGCGCTCGACCATGGAGAAACTGGTAGCGGACTACTCGCAAGTGTTCACTCAGGTACGTGGCGCCGGTCTGCTGCTGGGTCTGGTTGTGACGGATGCATGGAAAGGCCGCTCGAAAGACATCCAGCGCGCTGCCGAAGGCAATGGCCTGATGGTGCTGATCGCCGGCATGGACGTGCTGCGTCTGGCACCAGCCCTGATTGTCAGCGACGAGCAGATCGCCGAAGCTGACCGCATCCTGCGCCTGTCGCTGGATCAGATGATCAAAGCTGCAGCCTGATAGGCAGCAGGTAGTAACGGCGGACTGGTTCCGCCGTCTTTCATTGAGAGCCCGGCATGATCTGCCGGGCTAGTTCGTATTGCACTGTGCACGGCACGAAGGAGTCCACATGTATGTAGTTCGTCCGGTCGAGCTGACGGATATTGCCGCCCTGGAAGCGCTGGCGGCGGTGAGCATGCCGGGTGTGCACACCTTGCCGAAGACGCGCGAGAAAATCGTCGCCATGGTGGAGCGTTCCATTGCTTCGTTTGCCGCCCACGTCGATATCCCCAGCGAAGAAGCCTATCTGCTGGTGCTGGAAGCACCGGGCGAGCCGGGCATCGTGGGGACGGCGGCGATCTTCGCGGCGGCAGGTTCCAACGGGACCTATTTCTCGTTCCGTAACGACGTGATCCAGCAGGTTTCGCGCGATCTGAATATCAGCCACAGCGTGCATGCGCTGACGCTGTGCTCGGAGCTGACCGGCTATTCGCAGCTGTCGAGCTTCTATGTGGGCGAGCGTGAACACAGCACGCCGGAAGCGGCGCTGCTGTCGCGTGCGCGGCTGATGTTTGCCGTGCTGGCGCCGCACCGCTTCTCCGACCGCTTCTTTGTGCCGCTGGCCGGTGTGACGGACAGCCATGGCGGTTCGCCGTTCTGGGATGCGCTGGGCCGCAAATTCTTCAAGATGGACTTCCTCGATGCCGAGCGGGTCATCGGCGGTGCGCGTAACCGCACGCTGATCGTCGAGCTGATGCCGCACTATCCCGTGTATGTGCCGCTGCTGCCGGGCGATGCGCAGGCCGCCATGGGGCAGATCCATCCGTCCGGCGAACTGGCCTTCAACCTGCTGACGGCAGAAGGCTTTGAAGCGGACGACTACATCGATATTTTTGACGGCGGGCCTATCCTGCAGGCGCACAAGAATTCGCTGCGCACCTTCAGCGGCGCCTTGCAGCGGCGCGTGGCGCTGGCGGACGAAGCGCCGGACCGGGGCCGCGAGCCGCAAGTGCGTTATGCCGTGGCGGCTGCCGCCGAACATCAATTCCGTGCAGTGGTGACTCACTGTGCGGCGCTGGAATCGCAAGTCAACGTGGCGCTGTCGGCCGATGTGCAGGAAGCCCTGCGCGTGACCGAAGGCGATACCGTGATCTGCGTCCGTATCTAAGGGTGGAAACCATATGCTAGTTGTACGCGCTATCACCGCTAACGATCTCGATGCCCTGTATGTCATGGCGACGCAGGTTGGCAGCGGCATGACCACCCTCAAGCCCGACATGAAGATGATGAGCGACCGGCTGGCTGTAGCCGTGGCCTCGTTCGCGGAAACCATCGCGCCGGAAAAGCGCGACTACATGTTCGTGATGGAAGACACCGACAATGGCCGCATCGCCGGCGTGTGCGCCATCAAGGGCGCGGTGGGGCTGACGGAACCGTTCTATAACTACCGCATCGGCACGCTGGTGCATTCGAGCCGCGAGATCGATGTGTTCACGCGCATGGAAACCCTGTACCTGTCGAATGACCTGACCGGTAGCACGGAGCTGTGCTCGCTGTTCCTGCACCCTGACTACCGCACCGGTAACAACGGCAAGCTGCTGTCCAAATGCCGCTTCCTGTTTATCGCCCAGTTCCCGCACCTGTTCACCGAGAAGCTGATCGCGGAAATGCGCGGCTATCAGGAGGAGAGTGGCCGTTCGCCGTTCTACGAAGGTCTGGGCCGCCACTTCTTCAAGATGGAGTTCGATCACGTTGATGCGCTGACCGCCGTGGGCAAGAAGTCCTTTATCGCCGAGCTGATGCCGCGCCAGCCTATGTACGTTGATTATCTGCCGCAGGATGCCCAGGACGTGATCGGCAAAGTGCACACCTCCACCGCGCCGGCGCGCCGCCTGCTGGAGCAGGAAGGCCTGTACTTTGAAGGCTATGTGGACATCTTCGATGCCGGCCCTGTGCTGCAAGCCCGCGTGTCGGAACTGCGCGCCATGCGCGAGAGCATGCTGGCGGAAATCGGCCCGGTGATGGCAGGCGAAATCGCCTGTGCGCCGCAGGCCGATGCCGGCGATCCTATGCTGATCTCGAATACCAACCTGAGCGACTTCCGCATGATCCTGTCGCAGACGGCAGCCGTCAACGGCGCTATCGCGCTGCCAGAAGACGAGCAAAAAATCCTGCATTGCCAACCCGGCGATAGCGTGCGTACCCTGACACTCAATCCGAGGAAGAACCCCCATGTCTAATGTGCTGAGCAATTTCATTAACGGCGTCTGGAGCGCCGGTAGCGGTGCCGAGCTGGTCACCATCGATCCATCGAATGGCAAACAGACCTGGGTCAGCCGCGCATCGACCGCACAGGATGTGGAACAGGCTTGCGCCGCTGCGCGCGCTGCTTTCGAAGCGTGGGCGCTGACGCCGCTGGAAGAGCGCATTGCCGTGTGCACCCGTTTCCGCGATCTGCTCAAGCAGGACGCCGAAGCGCTGGCGCTGCTGATCGCCGAGGAAGTGGGCAAGCCGATGTGGGAAGCCCGCACCGAAGTGACCACCATGGCCAACAAGATCGATATCTCGGTGCAGTCGTATGGCGCCCGTACCGGCGAAACCCACGCCAAGGTGGCGGATGGCGAAGCCGTGCTGCGCCACCGTCCGCATGGTGTGTTCGGCGTGTTCGGCCCTTACAACTTCCCCGGCCACCTGCCAAATGGCCATATCGTGCCAGCCCTGATCGCCGGTAACACGGTGGTGTTCAAGCCTAGTGAATATGCCCCGCGCACTGCGGTGAAAACCGTGCAGCTGTGGGAGCAGGCTGGCGTGCCGAAAGGCGTGATTAATCTGGTCAACGGTGCGCGCGATACCGGCGTGGCGCTGGGCCAGAACGCGCTGCTGGACGGCGTGCTGTTCACCGGAAGCTGCCAGACCGGCAGCGCGCTGCACAAGCAGTTCGGCGGCCAGCCGGGCAAGATGCTGGCGCTGGAAATGGGCGGCAACAATCCGCTGGTGGTGTGGGACGTGAAAGACATTGACGCTGCCGTGTTCATGGCGATTTCGTCGGCCTTTATTTCGGCCGGCCAGCGCTGCACCTGCGCCCGTCGTCTGATCGTGCGTGAAGGCGCGGAAGGCGACGCCATCGTTGCCCGTCTGGTTGATGTGGCGAGCCGCCTGGCTATCGGCGCTTCGGCAGCCGAACCGGCACCGTTCATGGGCCCGGTGGTTTCGGCAGCCGTGGCCAAGCGTCTGGTGCAGGCACAGGCCGACATGATCGCCAAGGGCGGCAAGAGCCTACTGGAGATGCGTCAGCTGGACGAGAACACCGGTTTCGTTTCGGCTGGTATCGTCGATGTCACCAATGCGCAGGGCATCCCTGACGAAGAGTGGTTTGGCCCGCTGCTGCAAGTCATCCGCGTGGCCGATTTCGACGCGGCCATGAAGGCCGCCAACGCCACCGAATTCGGTCTGGCAGCGGCGCTGATCTCGAATGACGAACAGCTGTGGAAGACCTTCCAGGTGCGTGCCCGCGCCGGCATCGTCAACTGGAACCGTCCGACCACGGGCGCTGCCAGCAGCGCGCCGTTCGGTGGCGTGGGCAAGTCGGGCAACCATCGCCCGAGCGCCTATTACGCAGCCGACTACTGCGCCTATCCGGTCGCTTCGATCGAAAACAATGTACTGGAAATGCCGGCCAAGCTGTCGCCCGGCATGCACTTCTAAGGAGCGGCCATGAGTGCACGCGAATTCAATTTTGACGTTCTGGTAGGGCCATCGCATAACTACGCCGGGCTGTCGTTCGGTAACGTGGCATCGTTCAGCAACGTCAAAAGCGCCTCCAACCCCAAGCTGGCCGCCCTGCAGGGGCTGGCCAAAATGCGTGCGCTGGCCCAGCGCGGTTTTGGTCAGGCGCTGCTGCCGCCGCAGGACCGGCCGAATTTCCGTCTGCTGCGCAGTGTAGGTTTTACCGGCACTGATGCCGAGGTGCTGTCGCGTGCGGCCAAGGAAGCGCCGGTGCTGCTGGCCTGCGCCTATTCTGCCTCGCCCATGTGGACGGCGAATGCCGCCACCGTCAGCCCTTCGGCAGATACGGCTGATGGCCGCACCCATTTCACGCCGGCCAACCTGAATAACAAGCTGCACCGCGCCCATGAGCACAGCCAGTCGGCCCGTGCCCTGCGTGCCATCTTCAAGGACGAGCAGCACTTTGCTGTGCACGATGCCTTGCCCGGCACGCCAGCATTCGGCGATGAAGGCGCGGCCAACCACACCCGTTTGTGCAGCGCACACGGCAACTCCGCCGTGGAGCTGTTCGTGTATGGCCGCTCGGAGTTCGATGTGGCCGTGCCGGCACCGAAAAAATATCCGGCCCGCCAGACGCTGGAAGCGTCGCAGGCGGTAGCCCGTCTGCATGGCCTGTCCGCTGGCCGGACTGTGTATATCCAGCAGAATCCCGATGTGATCGATCAGGGCGTGTTCCATAACGACGTGATCGCCGTCGGCAATGCCAATGTGCTGTTCTATCACGAGCAGGCTTTTGCCGATACGACCAGCAGTCTGGAACAGCTGCGCCGGGCCATGGATGGTGTGGGCGCCAAGCTCAATGCCATCCGTGTCGATACGGCGCTGGTGTCGGTGGCCGACGCGGTGGCCAGCTACCTGTTCAACAGCCAGTTGCTGAGCAAGGACAACGGCAAGATGGCGCTGGTGATTCCGCACGAATGTCAGGAAAACGCCGCCGTTGCAGCCTATCTGCAAGGTTTGGTGGCCAGCGGCGGCGCCGTTGATGAACTGATTCACTTCGATCTGCGCCAGTCGATGCGCAATGGTGGCGGGCCTGCCTGCCTGCGTCTGCGCGTGGCGTTGACGGATGCCGAAGCGGCTGCCATACATCAAGGCGTGGTGATGACGGAGACGCTGTACCACACGCTGGTGGCGTGGGTAGAGAAGCATTACCGCGACCGGCTGGAACCGGCTGATCTGGCCGATCCTGCGCTGGCCATTGAAGTCCATACGGCGCTGGAAGAACTGAGCTGCATCCTCGGTTTGCCGGGGCTGTATGATTTGTAAGACAGGGCATTGCCCCTAACTAACATTTGATGCCTATTTGGTGTCTAATGAGGCTAGGTTTTGAATTCAACCACGGCCGCGCAGCCACAAGCCGGCGCGGTCCTGCAAGCAAAGATACTCATAACGTATTGGAGAAGCAACAATGAAACAAATGTCACAAGACCTACGCGCACAGACCCTGGAACTGGTGCATGCCCGCCAGCCCGCTGGCGCTAGCGCCCACGTCGTTGCGCTGATCAGCGCCTGGCTCGGGGCACTGGACGATGAAGATCTGGCCGGCACTGCGCCTGCCAGTCTGGCGCCGGTACTGTGGGATGGTTTCACGCAGGCTTCCCAGCGTCGCGGCAGCGCTGCGCAGATTGCGCGCCTGCGCTACGACGATGGCCGCGGCGGCATGGCGACCGCACTGCTGATTCTGAATGACGACATGCCGTATCTGGTCGATTCGATCGTGATGGCGGCGCGCAAACTGCGCGTGGGCGTGAATGCGGTGCTGAACGGCGTGCTGGCAGTGGGCCGCAATGCCGATGGCGCGGCGACTGCCATAGGCCAGAGCGGCGACAAGCTGGAATCGTATGTACTGTGTTTGCTGACGGAAGACCTGCCGGATGCCGAACTGGGCATGCTGGTAGAGCGTCTGGAAATGGTGTCGCGCGATGCTGCCGTGGTGCGCCGCGATACCGCTGCCATGCTGGCCCACTTCGAGCGCATCGGCGCTGAAGCGGCTGCGCAAGGCGAAGAGGGCAAGGAAGTGGCGGCCTTCCTCGACTGGGCCCGCACCGAAGGCTTCGAGCCGTTCGGCTATGCCTACTATCAGGTGAAGGCCGGTGTGCGCGAACTGGAGCGCGATATCCCTAGCCGTATCGGTGTGCTGCAGGATACTTCCCATCCTGTGTATGGCACTTGTCTGGCGAATATTCCGGGCGACTTCGACACGCTGTCGAAACGCGCCAACGCCCTGTCCATCGTCAAGGCCGACGTGGAAGGTACTCTGCACCGCGAGCAGCAGCTGGACTTCATCGGCGTGCGCCACACCGACGCCCAAGGCGCGATTCTGGGCGAATACTGCTTCGTCGGTCTGTTCACCCGCGCCGCTACGGCCACGCCGCTGAACCGCCTGCCGTTTGCACGTGGCCGCGTAGCCAAGGTGCTGAGCATAGCCGGTGTGCGTCAGGAAGGCTTCCGCGCCGAGAAATTCATCGAGATTCTGGAATCGCTGCCGCGTACCGAAGCGCTGGAAGCGGAAACCGAATGGCTGGCCGAAGTGTGCGGCGCTGTGGTGTCGCTGTACAAGCAGCCACGTACCAAAGTGTTTGCCCGCCGTGACGTGTATGCACGCCACCTGAACGTGCTGGTGTATCTGCCGCGCGAACGCTACAGCGCCAGTGTGGCTTCGGCGCTGGCCAAGGCGCTGCAGGCCAGTTCCGGCGCCAGCCATGTGAGCTCGCAGACGCTGGTGGCCGATGGTCCGCTGGCCCGCGTATATCTGATTGCCCATGCTGCCCGCTATCCGCTCGATCTGGAAAGCGATATCCAGCAACCGCTGCTGTCCGTGCTGGACGGCTGGCATGACCAGTTCTCGGCCCAGGCCGATGCGGTGGCCGATGTGGCGCTGCGCGCCAGCCTGCGCCGCATGTGCGCTACCCTGCCGGTGGATTACGTGGCCACCACCACGCCGCAGGCGGCCTTCCTCGATCTGGGCGTGATCCTGCGCCGCAGCGATATGAGCCGCGTGAACGTGCGCGTGCAGATTGCTGACAGCGGCACCACCATCCGTCTGTATTCGGTAGAGCGTGTACCGGCCCTGTCGGCGATTCTGCCGGCACTGCATAACGCCGGTGTACTGGTGGACCGCGAGCAGACTCACGCGCTGCGCGTGGATGGCCAGCGCCATTACGTTACCAGTCTGGCAGTGGATGCAGCCAGCGCCGCAGCGCTGGCACACGACGGTATCGTCGGCGTAACGGAAGAACTGCTGGCGGCACTGCTGAACAATGAAGCCGAAGATGGCCGCCTGAATGGTCTGGTGGTGCTCGGTGGCCTGAGCGTGCGCCACATCCAGCTAGTGCGTGCCTATATGAGCTATTGGCGCCAGACCGGCAGCCGTTTTTCGGTGCGCTACATTGCCGAAACCCTGCGCAAGCAGCCGGTGGTAGTGAAGCAGCTGGTGGATGCATTCCTGCAGCGCTTCAACCCGGCCAATGACGAAGCAACCCGCGCTGCTGCGCTGGAAGCGCTGGCCGCCATCAAGAGCCGTCTGCCTGCCATCAACCACGCCGACAGCGAAGAAGTGCTGGGCGCCATGGCCGACCTGATGGGCGCTACTGTGCGTACCAACTACTTCCAGAATGGCCAGCAGGGCGACAAGATCATCTTCAAATTCGATACCAGCAATCTGGCGCTGGTGCCGGAGCCACGTCCGTTCCGCGAAATCTTCGTGTTCTCGCGCCGCTTCGAAGGCGTGCACCTGCGCGGCGGCCCTGTGGCCCGCGGCGGTCTGCGCTGGTCCGACCGGATGGAAGACTACCGCACCGAGGTGCTGGGTCTGGTGAAAGCACAGATGGTGAAGAATGCCGTGATCGTGCCGGCTGGTGCGAAGGGCGGTTTTGTCTGCAAGCAGATGCCCAAAGACGCTGTGCGTGAAACTATCGCGGCGGAAGGCGAAGCGGTCTATCGTCTGTTCATTGCCAGTCTGCTGGAAGTGACCGATAACCGCGTGCTGGGCAAGATCGTGCCACCGTCGGACACGGTCTGCTACGACGGCAACGACCCGTATCTGGTGGTAGCTGCCGACAAGGGCACGGCGACCTTCTCCGATATCGCCAACGGCATCGCCGTTCAGCGCGGCTTCTGGCTCGGTGATGCGTTTGCGTCGGGCGGCTCGAACGGTTACGACCACAAGAAAATGGGTATCACTGCCAAGGGCGCATTCGAGGCTGTGAAGCGTCACTTCTATGAAATGGACCACGACATCCACGCCGAGCCTGTGACCATGGTGGGTGTGGGCGATATGTCGGGCGACGTGTTCGGTAACGGTGCGCTGCTGTCGCGCAAACTGAAAATCGTGGCCGCCTTCGACCACCGCCATATCTTCCTTGATCCGAATCCGGACATGGAAAAATCGTTCAACGAACGTGCCCGCATGTTTGCGCTGCCACGCTCGTCGTGGGAAGACTACAGCAAGGATCTGATCTCGGCTGGCGGCGGCGTGTTCCCGCGTAGCGCCCGTTCGATCGAGCTGTCGCCGGAAATCCGCGCCGTGCTCGATATCGAAGAAACTGCACTGGCACCGGAAGAACTGATGCACCGCATCCTGAAGGCGCCGGTCGATCTGTTCTACAACGGCGGTATTGGTACTTACATCAAGGCTTCCACCGAAACCCACGCGCAAGTGAAAGACCGCGCCAACGACAACATCCGTGTCGATGGCAACCAGCTGCGTTGCAAGGTGGTGACGGAAGGCGGCAACCTCGGTGCCACGCAGGCGGGCCGTATCGAGTTCGCACTGACGGGCGGCCGTATCTTCACCGACGCGATCGACAACTCGGCCGGTGTGGACTGCTCTGACCACGAAGTGAACGCGAAGATGTGGCTGGACGTGGAAATGAATGCGGGCCAGCTCAGCGAAGCAGAGCGTAATCGCGTGCTGAACGACATGACGGCCGATATCGAACGTCTGGTACTGCGCGATAACACGCTGCAAACCCAGCTGCTGGTGCGCGAAGCACAGGCGCAGGGCGATGCAGCGGTACAGGATGGCTACGCTGCCCTGATCGCCAGTCTGGAAGAAGAGGGCGCGCTGTCGCGTGAACTGGAGCAACTGCCATCCGTCGCCGAACTGGCACGCCGCAAGGCCGATGGCCGCGGCCTGACCACGCCGGAACTGGCAGTGGTGATCGCCAACGTGAAGAACCGCTACAAACGCATCCTGTCGGCGCTGCCGCTGACGGATCTGGGCTGGGCCGAAACGGTGCTCACGCCTTACTTCCCTGATCTGCTGGTGGCCACCCGTTCGGCACTGGCGCACCCGCTGGCCAACGCCATTCTGGCCACCGTGCTGGCGAATGAATCGGTGAACCGTTGTGGTCCGCTGATGCTGCGTCAGATCGCTGCCGAACATGGCGTGAGCGAGTCCGATGTGATTCTGGCCTGGGGGCAGGCATGGGCAGCGCTGAATCTGGCGCCGGTGTTCAATATGCTGGATGCCGACGCGCTGAAGATTCCACGCGCCGTGTCGATCAAGGTGGATGGCCGCACCCGCGTGCTGCAAAAAGCTGTGATCGAAGGCGTGCTGGCAGTACCGGCAGACCAGCTGCGTGCCGGTGTGGCGGAACTGAGCAAGCTGTTTGCCCAGCCGGAAACGCTGGCCAGGATCGGTGCTGCCGATGGTTCGGCTGATGCCGAATCGACCGCCGGTCTGCGTGCCGAGTTCGTGCAGGCATGGCAGGCGGTGGATGGCATCGAAGCCATCGCTGCCTTCGTGTTTGCTGCGCTGGCCGTGAAGCGTCCACAAGGCATGGACTTGCCAGCGTTTGTGCAGGTAGGCATGGCACTGCGTGCACAGGTGGGCATCGATACGCTGGAACGCGGCCTCAAGCTGCCAGCGCTGAACCGTTCGCAGGAACAGCTGCGCAGCTACGCACAGAACGCACTGCGCCGTACCCAGCAACGCCTGCTGGGACAGGTGCTCAAGCATGCCGATAGCAGCCATAGCCCTGCCGAGGCAGTGGAGCTGGTGGTGAATGCGCTGGACCTGTCCGGCTTTGCGCTGGCCAGCGATCTGGAACAGGCCATGCTGGATGTGTGGGCGCTGTCGGAAGCAACGGCTGCACCACTGGCAGCTTAATACCAAGGCAGGTGCAATGAGTCAAATCAGTACTGCACTGCCAGCGGCAGTGCGCGCCCTCGCTGAAGCGGATTTCAGCGTGATCGCGCAGCGTTTTACTGCCGCCGGATATGCCGTCGGCCAGCCGGCGGACGGCATCCTTACCATCAGGGACACCGCCGTATCTGCCACGGCGCAGCGGCCCGCCGTGGTGCTGTCGGTGGGCGTGCATGGCGATGAAACGGGGCCGATCGAAGTGCTGGCCTATCTGCTCGATCAGCTATCGCTCGATGTGGCAGATAACCCCTCTGCACTGGCAGTCGATCTGATGCTGTGCGTGGGGAATATCGATGCGATCCGCGCCGGTAAGCGCTTTATCGATGCGGACCTGAACCGCATGTTCCGTAGCGAGCGCGGCACGCTGGCCGGTACGACGGAAGCAGCACGCGCCGATGTGATGGTGGCCGTGACCAGTGCTTTCTTCCAGCATGCTGGTCCGGTGCGCTGGCACCTCGATCTGCACACCGCCATTCGTCCTTCCGTGTATCCCGCCTTTGCCATCGTGCCGGAGCTGATAGCGGAACAGCCGCGCCGGCAACTGCTGCAATGGCTGGGCCATGCCGGGGTGGGCGCTGTCATCATGAATCCCGCTTCGGTGGGCACCTACAGCTACTACTCGGCCGAATACCATCAGGCTGCCGGGACGACGATCGAACTGGGACGCATTGGCACGCTGGGCAATAACGACATCGGCCAGTTTGCCGATGCTTCGGCGGCACTCGATGCGCTGCTGCGTGGCGTGGCCCCTGCCACGGTTGCGCGCCAGCCGCATATCTTTGCCACGGCGCGGCAGATCATCAAACTGAGCGACAACTTCCGCATGGCCTTTGGCCGCGAGACGCACAACTTCACGGCCATGCGTCAGGGCGAGGAGATTGCGCGCGATGGAGATACCGTCTACACCGTGCAGTATCCGGAAGAACTGGTGGTATTTCCCAACCCCGATGTGCGGGTGGGCTTGCGTGCCGGCCTGATGGTGCACCGGATAGGCTAGGGCGACAGCATAGCCGGCGGTGCTCAGACGTTGATCGCTACCGGCTCCATGCGTGGCTCTATCATCTGCTGCGTATAGTGCGATGGCAGGAACAACTGGTCCTTCTGGCTTTCCACCGTGGCACGCAGCCAGTCCCACACAGTACGCACGCGCTTCTGTCCATACAGGTCGGACGGCGCCACCAGCCACAGCGTGCGGTGGGCGTACACGATTTCCGGCAGCACCGGTACCAGATCGGGATATTTGCGCGCCGCATATGGCGGTGCCATCACCAGCCCTATGCCGGCATTGGCCGCTTCGCATTGCGCCAGCATGCCGGTGGCGCAGAAGCGCCGCTTCGGCACGATGCCGATTTCATCCAGATAGTTCAAGCCTGTGCTCATCAGCTGCGTCTGCACGTAGTCGATGAACAAATGCTCGGCCAGATCTTCCTTGCGCGCGATAGGCGCGAACTTGGCCAGATAGCTGCGTGAGCCGAACAGGTAGTAGCGGAAGCAGCTCAGGCGCGTGACCATGTAGCGGCCCGTTTCCGGTGCGTCCAGCGTGATGCTGAGGTCTGCCTCGCGGTTGGCCAGATTGGCAAAGCGCGGCAACAACAGTAGATCGAGATGCAGTTCCGGATTCACCGTGACCAGTTCCTGCACGCGCGGCGCCACCAGCACGGAGCCCAGCAACTCGGGTGATCCCAGCCGCACCACGCCGCGTGCGCCCTGCATTTTTCCGGCCAGCTGTTCGAGTGCCGACATGGCAGCCGTTTCCATCAGCTCCGCATGCGGCACCAGTGCGCGGCCCTGCTCGGTGAGTTCGTAGCCCTCGCGCCGGTGGTCGAATAGCGGCGTGCCGAATTCGTGTTCCAGCCGCTGTATGCGGCGCGCCACAGTGGTGTGGTCCACTGCGAGTCTACGTGCAGCGCCAGTCAGGGTGCCGGCACGTGCCAGCTCCAGAAAGTAGCGCAGGTCAGTCCACTCGGGCAGTTTATTCATGTGATTGATTGTGCAACAACGCACAATGGGTTGGCAAGAATTCCCGTTTCCGCCGTGGTTTCTTGTCTCTAAAATCCGCACACGTTGAATTCCCGACCTAGAGGATGTTATGGATGCCTTGTGTATTGCCGGCTTGCTGACGCACCACGCGCGCTATCAGCCGGAAGCGGTGGCGGTGGTGTTTGGCGAGCAGCGGCTGAACTGGCGCGAGTTTGCTGCGCGCTGCGGCCAGCTGGCGCAAGCCATGGCGCAAGCCGGTGTGCAGCCGGGCGACCGCGTGGCCACAGTGCTGGGCAACTGTCTGGAGCTGCTGACCATCTACTGGGCCTGTGCCGATCTCGGTGCAGTGGCGGTGCCGCTGTCGCCGCTGCTGCAGTGCAGTGGGCTGCAATCGCTGCTGCAGGATGCGGCACCGAAGATCGTGTTTGCCAGTGAGGCGACGCAGGCTGATGTGAGCGCGGCCATCGCGGCGCTGCCTGCACCGATGCAGCTGGTGTGCGTTGCAGCAGTGCCCGGCGCGCATAGTTACGCGGGCTTTGTTGCGGGCTGCGCACCCATGCAGCAGCGGCCGCACCTCACACCCGAACATCCCTGCAACATCATGTACACCAGCGGCACCACGGGGCAGCCGAAAGGCATACTGCTCACGCATAGGGTGCGTGCGCATTATGCGGCGCTGATGGCCAGCATCTTCCGTCTGACGCCCGAATCGGTGGTGTTGCATACGGGGGCGATTGTTTTCAATGGCGCCTACGTGATGATGATGCCGGCCTTTGCCCAGGGCGCGCGCTACGTGCTGCACGGCGCTTTTGACGCGCGTGCCTTTGTGGCGACGGTGGCGCGCGAAAAAGTCACTCATACCATGCTGGTGCCTTCGCAGATTGCGGCCATACTCGACCTGCCTGATCTCGATCCGCTTCAACTGGTTTCATTGCAGGTGGTGCTGTCGCTGGGTGCACCGCTGCCGCTGGCACGCAAGCAGTCGCTGGAGTCCTTGCTGCCGGGACGGCTGCATGAATTGTATGGGTTGACGGAAGGGTTTATCACGGTGCTGGACCGGCGCGACACGGCGCGCAAACTGGGTTCGGTGGGTGTGCCGCCACCGTTCTTCGAACTGCGCATCGTGCGTGAAGATGGCAGCGAGGCCGATGTGGGCGAAATCGGCGAGATTGCGGGACGCGGCCCGCTGCTGATGTCCGGCTACTACGGCCAGCCCGGACTGACGGCGCAGACCATACGCGACGGCTGGCTGTACTCGGGCGATATCGGCCGCATCGATGCGGACGGCTATCTATATCTGGTCGACCGCAAGAAGGACATGATCGATAGCGGCGGGGTGAAAGTCTATCCGCGCGATATCGAGGAAGTGATTGCCACCCACCCCGATGTGGCAGAAGTGGTGGTGTTCGGTGTGCCGGACGAGAAGTGGGGCGAGACCCCATTCGCTGTGGTGCAAATGAAACAGACATTCGGCCATGTCTGCAGCGCCGAGCAATTACGTGACTGGATTAATGTGCGCGTTGCCGCACGGTATCAACGAGTCAGCGCGGTGGCGCTGGTCAGCAGTTTTCCCCGTAACGCCGCAGGAAAAATTCTGAAACGCGAACTGCGCGCGCCTTACTGGGAAGGCCGTGAGCGGGCAATTTAATAATTGCGTTCATGCATCACGGAAACGTCAGAGGGAGCTGTGCATTTCTGCACACATGCCGTGCATTGCTTCATCTTTATCTATGTTGTCATAACGGGCACACTTCAGCGCAATGCCCGACATGGTGCATATAAATACTAAAAAATATCTGGAGGAGATGCTATGCGTTTTTCTAAACAAGGCACGCTGGTGCTGCGTCGTTCCGTTGCAATGATGGTGGCCGCTTCGGCCATTTCCGGTCTGGCTGCCGGCCAGGCTTTTGCTGCCGCCGCAGCTTCCGCTGATGCTGCGGCGGATGTGGCAACCGATGCTGCACCTGCCGCCAATGAACCGGACAAGGTAATCGTTACGGCGCGCCGTCGTGCCGAGCTGATTCAGGACGTGCCGGGTTCGGTCACGGCCATCTCCGGTTCGGCGCTGGAAAAAGCCGGCATCCCCGATATCACCGGCCTCGCCGATGCGCTGCCGAACACCACGCTGAAAACTTCGCGTGCTACCAACACCACGCTGACCGCCTTCATTCGCGGTATCGGCCAGCAGGACCCGGTGGCTGGTTACGAGCAGGGCGTGGGCATCTACCTCGACGATGTGTATCTGGCCCGTCCGCAGGGCGCGCTGACCGATATCTACGATCTGGACCGCATCGAAGTGCTGCGTGGTCCGCAAGGCACGCTGTACGGCCGTAACACCATCGGCGGTGCCGTCAAATATGTCACCCGCCGTCTGGCCAAAGACAACACGCTGGATATGAAAGGCACCATCGGTAGCTACAATCAGCGCGATCTGGTGGTGAAAGCCAGTGGCGAAGTTTCCGACATGCTGCGCATAGGTGGCACGGTGGCCACCTTCAATCGCGATGGCTTCGGCAAGAACGTGCTGAATGGCCTCGACAACTACAACAAGAAAGTGGTGGCCGGCCGCGTAAGCGCAGAGCTGACGCCATCGGCTGCGCTGTTCATCCGTCTGTCGGCAGACCGCACGGTGGACGATTCGCTGCCCAAGCAGGGCTACCGTCTGACTGCCGGTCCGGCACCGGGCAATGAAGCGCCGCTGCCCGGCGATTACGATACCCGCGCCAATCTGTACACGGTGCTGGGCCATCAGCAGCAGGTGACCACCGAAGGCGGCAGCCTGCTGGTGGACTACGCGATCGATCCTACGCTGTCGTTCAAGTCGATTACGGCTTACCGCAGCAGCAAATCGTATGCGCCTATCGACTTCGATTCGCTCAGCACGCCGCTGTTCGAAGCGCCCGCCATCTACACCGACCGTCAGGCCAGCCAGGAATTCCAGCTGACTTACACCGGTTCGCGCTGGCAGGGTGTGGCTGGTCTGTTCTACATGAAGACCAACGCCTTCAATGAATTCGATGTGCTGTACAACGCCGCCGGCGGCCTGTCGCTGTACACCCGCGACGATATCGACAGTAAAACCTGGGCAGCGTTTGCCGATGCCAGCTACAACGTCAGCGACGATTTCAACGTCAACATCGGTGGCCGTTATACCAACGACGAGCGTGAAGCGGCGATCTACAAGCGTACCTATCTGGGCTTGAAAGGTTCGCCGACGCTGGGCAATCCTTCGGCGACGGGGCTGGCCGCCAATACCGACCTGGGCAAGGGCGATCTGAATCGTACCGATACCAAGTTCACGCCCAAGCTGGGTGTGGGCTGGAAGATCGACCGTCAGAACAATATGTACGCCACCTATTCGGTGGGCTTCAAAGGCGGCATGTTCGATCCGCGTATGGATCTGGCAGCATCGGGTGGCCCGAACACGGCAGCTTCGCTGCAGAAGCGTCAGGGCGTAGCGCCGGAAGTGGTGAATTCGTATGAACTGGGCCTGAAGTCCAATCTGAACGGCGGCCGCCTGCAGACCAACGTGGCAGTGTTCTACAGCGATTACAAGAACGTGCAGATTCCGGGTTCGATTCCAACCTTCGCAGCTGATGGTAGCGTGAACGGCTTCGCCGGTACGCTGACCAATGCCGGCAAAGCCAAGATCACCGGTCTGGAACTGGAAGCGATTGCCCGCGTAACGGACCAGTTCACCGTGAGCGCCATGTTCAGCGCCATCGATGCCAAGTACAAGGAGTGGATGGTGGCCAACGGCAAGTCGCTGGCTAACGTGGCCGATCAGGCCGAGTTCCAGAACACGCCCAAGACGTCGGCCAATCTGAGCGCCACCTATGACTGGCCATTCGCTGCCTTTGGCCGCAACGGTACGCTGTCGCTGAATAACACCGTGTCGTACAAGAGCAAGGTGTATCAGAGCGAAATGGTGCGCATGACCGGCATCGCTTCGATTGACGCTACCGTGCCGCAGAATCTGATGCTGGCGCAGGAAGGCTTCGGCCTGTGGGATGCCGGTCTGGTGTGGACCAGCAGCGACCGCAAACTGCAGCTGGCGCTGAATGGTCGCAACCTGCTGGATAAGCGCTACAAGGTTGCCGGCTATGCCTTCGGCGGCTTCTTCAATACCGTGACCACCTTCTACGGTGATCCACGTACCGTTAAAGCTTCGCTGTCGGTGAAGTTCTAAGTAACGGGCGGCGCACGGCGCGCGAGCGTCGTGCGCCGTTTTTGTTTTTCTGCACGGAGTCTTATGATTACTTCCGAACTTCCCTACGTCGAACGGAGCTGGCGTAGCCACGATGGCTTGCGGTTGATGGCTCGCGATTATGCGCCTGCTGCCGGTCCGGCACGCTGCCCCATCGTCTGCATCCATGGCCTGACGCGCAACAGCGCCGATTTCGAAATGGTGGCGCCGTGGCTGGCAGCGCAGGGCCGCCGCGTGATATCGGTGGATATCCGTGGCCGTGGCAAATCCGAATACGACAGCAACAGCGATAACTACAATCCGCTGGTGTATGCGCGCGATGTGGCGCAGTTGCTGGAAGAACTGGGCATTGCCCGCGCCGTCTTCATCGGCACCTCCATGGGCGGCATCATCACCATGACAATGGCGATGCGCTACCGTCACCTGATTGCTGCCGCAGTGCTGAACGATGTGGGCCCGCAGCTGTCGCAGCGCGGCCTGTCGCGCATTGCCGGCTACGTGGGCACCGGTGTTCCAGTCGATACATGGCAGGCTGCAGCGGCGGCCTGCAAGGGCATAAACGCCGTGGCTTTCCCGCACTACACTGACGCCGACTGGCTGCAGTGGGCGCACCGTACCTTTGGCCAGAATGCCGACGGCAGCTTCCGCCCGCAATATGATCCGGCGATTGCCATCGCCATCAAGCAGGGCAAGATCAAAACCAGCTCGCTGATGGCGCGCTGGGCGTTCCGCCGGCTGGCGCGCAAGGTACCTACCATGCTGCTGTTTGGCGGCATTTCGGACCTGATCGAAGCGCCGCAGATTGCCGCCATGCGTGCCGATGCGCCGCAGATGAAAGTGGTGGAAGTGCCCGGTGTGGGCCATGCCCCGATGCTGGACGAGGTGGAGGCGCAGGCAGCGCTGAGCGCTTTCCTCGCCGTTGTGCCATGAGCGGGGGCGCGATGATGGTACCCGACCATGTGGCGCACGTGCAGGCGCGTGTGGGCGAACGTCTGTGGCTGTCGGACTGGGTCTGCATCGAGCAGTCGCGCATCGACGGTTTTGCTGCTGCCACGGGCGACCATTACTGGCTGCACACCAATCCGGAACGGGCGCGGCGCGAGAGCCCGCTGGGCAGCACGATTGCGCACGGCTTCCTCACCATGTCCATGCTGGCGCCGAGCTGCCTGCATGCGCTGCTCGATGTGCTGGGCGCGGACGAGGTGCTCAATTACGGTGTCGAGAATCTGCGCTTTCTTGCGCCGGTGCTGTGCGGTGCGCGCGTGCGCAGTTCCATCGTGCTACGTTCGGCCGTAGCCAAGCCCGGCGACCGGGTGCTGGTAGGATTAGACTGCAGTGTCGAAATAGAAGGGCAGGAGCGGCCAGCTTTGGTAGGCCAGTCGCTGATGCTGATTCACTTTTCCAATCAAACAGGAGTTACCCATGCCGCACAAGCTGCGTAATACCGTCTGGGCTGCCATCAGCCTGCTGGCCTGCACCGTGCTGGCGCAGGCCGCGCCACTCAAGGTCGCGCTGATCACCAGCAAGAGCCACCCCGCATTCGAAGCCTATGCGCGCCAGACCGAAGCCGGTTTCATGCTGGGGCTGGAGTATCTGACGCAGGGCACGATGACGGTGGAAGGCCGCAAGATCGTCGTTATCAGCAAGGACGATCAGGGCAAGCCGGATATGGCCAAAGCGCTGCTGACGGAAGCCTATGTGGATGACGGTGCCGACATCGCCGTCGGCACCACCACCTCCGGTGCGGCGCTGGCCATGCTGCCGGTGGCTGCAGAAATGAAGAAGGTGCTGGTGGTGGAAGCGGCGGTTGCTTCCGACATTACCGGTAAATTCTATAACCGCTATATCTTCAAGACTTCGCGCAACTCCTTCCATGACGCCTGCGCCGGTGCAGCTGCCACCATGGCGCCTGCCAGTCTGGCGTTTCTGGCGCAGGACAATGTGTTCGGCAAGGATGGCATTGCTGCCGCGCGTGACTGCCTGACTAAAATGGGCAGCAAGGCCAAGGTGGTGCATGAGGAATATGCGCCTCCGGCTAGCACGGATTTTACCGCCGCGGGTCAGCGCCTGATCGATGCGCTCAAGAAGGCGCCGGAACCGCGCTTCCTGGTGGTGGCATGGGCTGGCAGTAGCCCGGTCAACAAGCTGGCCAATCTGCAGCCGGGTCGCTACAACATTACGCTGGTACCGGGCGGGAACCTGCTGCCGGTGATGAAGGGCTGGAGCGCTTATGCCGGTTCGGAAGGCTCGCTGTACTACTACTATGACTTCCCTACCAATGCCATGAACCGCTGGCTGGTGGCCGAGCACAAGAAGCGCTTTGCCGGTACGCCGCCGGACTTCTTCGTGGCTGGTGGCGCAGCAGCGGCAAGCGCCGTAGTGCAGGCGCTGCGTGCTACCAGGGGCAGCAGCGATACGGAAAAGCTGATTACCGCGATGGAAGGAATGAGCTTCGAGACGCCGAAGGGCACCATGACCTTCCGCAAGGAAGACCATCAGGCCTTGCAGCCTATGTACCACTTCCGCATCAAGGCCAAGGACAAGCAGAAGAACGAGTGGGACCTGCTGGAACTGGTGCGCGAGATTCCCGCTAGCCAGCTGCCTATCCCGATCAATAACAAACCTTAACCACCAGCCTAGACTTTACAAGCACATGAGTGATAGCCACCGCGTCACCCTTGCCACCGAGGGCCTGGGTATCCGCTTCGGCGGACACCAGGCCGTGCAGGATGTGACGGCCAGTTTCCGCGCCGGCGAGCTGACGGCCATCGTCGGCCCCAACGGCGCGGGCAAGACCACCTATTTCAATCTGATTTCAGGCCAGCTAGCCGCCACCAGTGGCAGTGTGCGGCTGCATGGGCAGAACGTGACTTCGTTCAGTGCCGCACGCCGCACCCGGCTGGGCATAGGCCGGGCCTTCCAGCTGACCAATCTGTTTCCGCAACTGAGTGTGCAGGAGAATATCCGGCCGGCGGTGCAGAGCCGCGCCGGTGTGGGCTTCCGCATGTTTTCCGTCTGGTCGGAGCAGAAGGCGGTGAACCAGCGCACGGCGCAGATACTGGAACAGGTGGCCATGGGGCCGCTGCGCGACCAGATTGCGGCCACGCTTTCGCACGGCAATCAGCGCAAGCTGGAAGTGGCGATGCTGCTGGCGCTGGACCCCGAAATTTTCATGTTCGATGAACCCACTGCCGGCATGAGTGTGGATGAAGTGCCGGTGCTGCTGGAACTGATACACCAGATTAAAGCCATGCGCGACAAGACGGTGCTGCTGGTCGAGCACAAGATGGATGTGATCGGCGCGCTGGCGGACCGCATCATCGTGCTGCATCAGGGCTGCCTGATGGCCGATGGCGATCCGGCAGAAGTGATGGCACTGCCGCTGGTGCAGCAGGCCTATCTGGGATCGACGGGAGTACGGCATGAGTGAACCCTTGTTGAAGCTGAGCGGGGTGCATACCCATATCGAGCAATACCATATTCTGCATGGCGTGGATCTGGTGGTGCCACGCGGCGAACTGACTGTGCTGCTGGGCCGTAACGGCGCCGGCAAGAGCACCACGCTGCGCACCATCATGGGCTTGTGGCGTGCTTCGGCCGGTAGCCTGAAGTTTGACGGCCGCGAACTGGCCGGCATGGAGACGCCCGACATTGCGCGTCAGGGCATTGCGTATATCCCCGAGAACATGGGCATCTTCGCCCAGCTGACCGTGCAGGAACACCTGCAACTGGCTTGCCGCAGCGGCAAGCCTGACGCGGCGCGGCTAGACTGGATCTTCGCCATCTTCCCCGCGCTGAAACGCTTCTGGCATCAGCCGGCCGGTACCCTGTCCGGCGGGCAGAAACAGATGGTGGCGATTGCACGCGCCATCATCGAGCCGCGCCGCCTGATACTGGTGGACGAACCTACCAAGGGACTGGCCCCAGCCATCATCGACCATCTGGCCGAAGCGTTTGTGCAGCTCAAGGCCAGCGCCACCACCATTTTGCTGGTGGAGCAGAACTTCGGCTTTGTGGCGCGGCTGGGTGATTCGGTAGCCGTGATGGATGGCGGTGTGATCGTGCACAGCGGCCGCATGGCCGATCTGGCGGCCGATCAGGATTTGCAAACCCGTTTGCTGGGGCTCTCGCTCGCAGCGCATCAATAGAGAGGAACACGATGACGGCTATGCCTCCAGCTGCTACGGCGGCCGAGATGATGTTGCCGCGTAAGCGCGTCGATTACCAGCCGTGGTATGTGCTGGCGGCGATACTGGCGCTGACCTGGCTGTGGGTGGGCGACAGCGCCACGTGGCTGACGCTGACCGTGGCCGGGCTGGCCATGGGCATGCTGCTGTTTATTATGGCTAGCGGCCTGACCATGGTGTTCGGCCTGATGGGCGTGATGAACTTCGGCCATGGCGCTTTCATTACGGTGGGGGCGTATGCGGCCACGCTGGTGCTGCTGCGGCTGGGCGACTGGCTGCAGGCCGATGCCATCGGCCTGAATGCTGCCGCGCTGGGGCTGGCGCTGCTGGCCGCTGTAGCAGTAACGGCAGCGCTGGGCTGGATCTACGAGCGGCTGATTATCCGCCCGGTCTACGGCAACGCGCTGATGCAGATACTGATTACCTTTGGCGCCGCGACCGTGCTGCAGGAACTGGTGACGGCGATCTGGGGCGCCGAGCTGATTCCGCTGACCCGTCCTGCCGCGTTTGATGGCGCATGGGTGTTCGGTGATGCCGTGATTGAAAAATTCCGCGTGCTGTGCGCAGCGGCGGGCCTGCTGGTGTTCGGCGCGATGATGCTGATCCTGCACGGCACCCGCATCGGCCTGCTGGTGCGTGCTGGTGTGGCGAACGGCGAGATGGTGCAGGCGCTGGGCTACCGCGTGCGCACGCTGTTTGTCGGTGTCAGCGTGGCCGGCGCGGCGCTGGCCGGCATGGGTGGCGTGCTGTGGGGACTGTACCGTCAGGAGCTGACCACCAGCATAGGCGCCAGCAGTCTGGTGTCGATACTGATCGTCATCATCATCGGCGGCATGGGTTCCGTGGGCGGCTGCTTCCTCGCTTCGCTGCTGGTGGCGCTGGCCAGTAATTATGTGGGTTTTCTCGCGCCCAAGGCGGCGCTGCTGTCCGAAGTGGGGCTGATGCTGGTGGTACTGGCATGGCGTCCGCGCGGGCTGTACCCGATAAGCCATTGAGCCAGTACTGCGCGCGCATCAGGCTTGTGCCGATTCTGTCCTGAACGAGTACCTAAGACGACTATGAGCATCCATCTGCTATCGAATGAACTGCCGCGTAGCCGGCGCCTGAGCTGGGCGCTGGTGCTGATTGTGCTGCTGCTGGCGCTGGCGCCTTTCCTGTTCCCCGGCGCGCGCGCCATCAATGCGGCGGCAACTATCTGCATTTTCGTGGTGCTGACGGCGTCGTATGACCTGATGCTGGGCTACACGGGGATAATCTCGTTTGCCCACACCATGTTCTATGGCGTGGGAGCGTACGGGGTGGGGCTGGCGCTGCTGCACCGCGGCCCCAGCTTTGGCTCAGTGCTGATCGGGCTGGGCGCGGCCATGCTGGTTTCGCTGGCGCTGGCGCTGCTGATCGGCGTGTTCTCGCTGCGCGTGCAGGCGATTTTCTACGCCATGGTGACGCTGGCGATTGCCAGCTGCGTGAGCGTGATGACCAGCCAGTTCCCCGAGTGGACGGGGGGCGACGACGGCCTGACCATTCCGGTACCAGAGCTACTGAGCCCTGCTTTCCGCCTGCTGGAAGAGCCGCTGTTCGATAAGGTCATCAATGGCAAGGTGATTACCTACTATCTGCTGTTTGTGGTGGCGCTGCTGGCCTTCCTGCTGATGCTGCGGATTGTGGCATCGCCGTTCGGGCGGGTGCTGCAGGCGATCCGCGAAAACGAGTTCCGTGCCGAAGCCATAGGCTATCACACCGCCGCCTACCGCACGCTGGGCAGTGTGCTCGGAGCGCTGGGTGCCACGCTGGCTGGCGGCATGCTGGTGCTATGGCTGCGCTATCTGGGGCCGGATACCACGCTGTCGTTCGCCATCATGCTCAATGTGCTGCTGATTACGTTTATTGGCGGGCGCGGCACGCTGTACGGCGCGGTGCTTGGCAGTGCGCTGTATATCGTGGCGCAAACCTATCTGATCGATCTGATGAAGTGGGCCAGCGGAGCGCTGGTGCAGGGGGCAGCGGGGCAATCCGGTTCGGCGCTGGAGCCAGTGATGGCGTTGCTGGCGCGGCTGGTGCATGCCGACCGCTGGTCGCTGTGGATGGGGGTGTTGCTGGTGTTGTCCGTGTATTACTTCCCCACGGGAATAGTCGGACGTTTGCGCGCCCGACGCGGAACTTAGCTGGGCTGTTCGCTTAAACGCGGATCAGGACCGCCGCCACCGTAGCGGCCAGGCCCAGCAGAACTACAGCGGCGCCAGCCATTACCGGCCTCACGCGGCGCGAGACGGTGGGGATTTTTTTGATGGGCATGGCAGGCTCCTGGAAACGGGTAAAAAGTGACTGTAGATTAACGATTGTATTGCTGCCAATCTAGACATTACGCTGTATCAAAAGTAAGCAGGTGTAACCGGCAGTGCATGCTGGTGGTAGGGCTTGAATGTGAGTTGTTTTTTAACACACACAAACTTTAGGGTCGTACGCTGGAACAGCCTATAATCGCTAAGTTTTTTGCCCGTACCAACCTCCCACAAGGAATGCCTGTGAACCAAACGCTGGTCCAGAAACTGACTCGTACCAAGCCGGTCAGCCATCATCAAGAAACTGCTCCTACCAGTAGCAATAATCTGCATCGTTCGATCGGCCTGTTCCCCCTTACCATGATCGGGGTCGGCGCCACTATCGGCACCGGGATTTTCTTCACCATGGTGGAAGCCGTGCCCAAGGCCGGGCCGTCGGTGATTCTGTCCTTCCTGATCGCCGCCATTACGGCGGGGCTGACGGCGCTGTGCTATGCCGAACTGTCGTTCCGCATTCCTGCGTCCGGTTCTTCCTATTCGTTTGCCTACGCCACTGTGGGCGAGTTCCTCGCCTTTATCATGGCGGCTTGTCTACTGCTTGAGTACGGGCTGGCGGCCAGTGCCACGGCTATCGGCTGGTCCGATTATCTGAATAACTTCCTCAATAATGCTTTCGGCTGGCATATTGCCGAGGCACTGCGTTCACCGATGATCGTTTCCACACCGAAAGGTATCGAAATTCAGGGAGGGCATATCAATTTGCCGCCCATGCTGCTGGTGGGCCTGTGCTGCTTCCTGCTGCTACGGGGCGCCAAGGAATCGGCCACCACCAATGCCATCATGGTGCTGATTAAGCTGGTGATTCTGATTTTCTTTGTGGTGATCGCTTTCTCCGGCTTTGATATCAACAATTTCCATCCTTTCTTCAGCCCTGACAACGGCGTGCACTATACGGGCATGGCGGGTGTGACGGCAGCGGCGGCGACGGTGTTTTTCTCGTTTATCGGGCTCGATACGGTGGCGACGGCAGGTGAAGAAGTGCGCGATCCCAAGCGCAATGTGCCGATCGGCATATTGGCGGCGCTGGGTATTGTGACGCTGTTTTATATGCTGGTGGCCGTGGCTGCCATGGGCGCGCAGCCGGCGTACAAGTTCGCCGGTCAGGAAGCCGGGCTGGCGGTGATTCTGCAGAACGTGACGGGCCAGACCTGGCCTGCGCTGGTGCTGTCGGCAGGTGCAGTGATTTCCGTGTTCAGTGTGACGCTGGTGACGATCTACGGCCAGACGCGGATACTTTACGCGATTTCCAAGGATGGTCTGATTTCGCCGTCGTTCAACAATGTGAGCGCCCGTACTGGTTCGCCGGTGCGCAATACGCTGATCGTGTGCACGGTGGTGGGGCTGGTGGCGGGCTTTGTGGATGCCACCTTCCTGTGGGATATGGTCAGCATGGGCACGCTGACGGCGTTTATCGTGGTCTCGCTGGCGGTGCCGGTGATGCGCCGTCGTGCTGCGCGAGAGGGCGAGCCTGCCGTTGCGGGCTTCCGCGTGCCGTTCGGCCCGTACGTGGTGCCGGGCCTGAGTATCGGCGCCTGCCTGTACCTGATGTTCGGCCTGTCGATGACCACCTACACCATCTTCGTTATCTGGATGAGTGCCGCTATCGTGACCTATCTGCTATACGGTATGCGCCATTCGCGCCTGAATAAGGCCGCCTGATAAGGATGTGCGCAAGCGAGTTGCAGCTGCGGGGCGTAAGCCTGACCGTGGTAACCACGGATCAGATCTTGCGCCCCGTTTCACGTAGTTTGCGGCGCAAACGGATATTGTCTGCCAGCAGTGATACGAGTGCAGTCAGTATCAGAATAGGGGCGGCATATGTATCCAGATAGTGCCAGAAAGCCCATGCAGCAATGGCACAGCCTAGTCCACAAATCATTAGCCAGATCTGATCTTTCATATTTGGGCTTGCAGAACAATGTTCTCAGTCGATGTCACTTGTTTTACCACCATCGATGAATAGGCCGCGCACGAATTCAGCAAACAAAAAGCCGTTCAGTACAAACTGAACGGCTTTTTGTTTGTGCGGCCGGCATGCAAGGGCCGGCGCTGCGATTACTGTTCGTTTTGTGGTTCGGCGCCCAGATAGAGGCGCAGCAGCAGGCCGGACAGAGCGATGGCAGCAGGCAGATTTTCGATGATGGTCAGCATAGTCTTCTCCGTAGTGAATTAGCTTCAATTAACCGCGCGACGCCATGAAGCGCAACTCGGCCGACAGGTTAGGGGAATGGCGCTCGCAATCCTGAGCCAGGCTGTGCAGCCATGCGGTCGAGACTGGCTGCTCGACGACCGTTTCGACTGCGGCGCTACGCGGCTTGACAGCCAGCAGAGCGGCCAGTAACTGGCGTGCTGCGGTAGCTACGTTGCTCAGGTAACCGGTGTCGGCGAATTCGGTGTAGGTCAGTTTGCTCGTGCTCATGATTAGCTCCATATCTTCGTTTGTTGCAGTGCAGTATGGGGCTGGTTCAGTAATAAATAAACTTTTGATTTGTGATATTCGGCATAAATAAAGCATATAACTGCGTCGTTTTCCCTATGAAAAAATAGTGCTTAAAGGCTACTTTTTGAGCTGAAAAATTTTTTCTGACAGCGCGCTGTGCGGGTATGATTGCTGCCGGATTGACAATAATTTGACGGGAAAAATATGTCCTTACGCACCAAACTCATGCTGGCTTTGCTGTTCACGGGACTGGCTTCAGTCGCCATGGTGGGCGGACTGGCTTCGTATGGCCTGGGCAAGAAGGTCGATATTATCCGGCGTCAGGCTGCTGCCGAGCACTTTTACACCACAGTAAGTGATTACTTACGTCCTTACGGCAGCTGGCAGGCGGCTAATCAGGCCTAGCCTTTCGATCAGTATATGCAGCGCGTACGTCCGGCACCGGCCGACCGTCTGCCGCCGCCGGATGATGCGATGGCTGTACGGACGCCGTTACCGGATCGGGACATGGTGGGCCATATGCCGCCGGGGCCGGCATCGGATAGGCCGGGGCCACTATTGGGCGCTCAGCCAGACCGCCGGGGCCCGCCACCGGAACTGCTGCGCGACCGCCGCGGCCCGCCGCCGCCACGCGCCGATGGCGATGCGCCTTACCACTTCATCTTGGCCGATCAGGATTTCACGGTGCTGCTGGGGGCGGGCGTGTACCGGCCCGGCGCGCCTTTGCCAGAAGCGGCGCGGCGGGATGCGCGGCCGGTGCAGGTCAACGGTAAGGTTGCCGCCTATATTTCGCCGGAAGGCGTGCTCACACCAAGTAAGGAAGAACAGCAGTATCTCGACGCGATGTATGACGCCTTGTGGGCGGGCGTGAGCGGGGCGGCCTTGCTGGCGCGCGCCTTCAACGAGATGAGCGCGCAACTGGCGCAGAGCCACGAAGATTTGCAGGCCTCGCACCGTACCATCAGCGCGCAGGCCGAGCAGCTGCGCGAGCTCAGTGTGCGCGATGCACTGACAGGGTTGCATAACCGGCGCTATTTCGATGAGCAGGCAGCCAGCCTGTATCGCCACGCGGTACGTTATCAGCGCTCGTTCAGCGTAGTGATTGCCGATATAGATTTCTTCAAACGCATCAACGATCAGCATACCCATGCCACCGGTGATGCTGTACCGCGCCAAGCAGGATGGCCGCAACCGTGTCTGTTCGCTGGCAGCCTGAATTTATAGCGGGGTCAGGATTTGAGCCAGCGGCCGCCGAACATGGTGCAGAGCAGGGCGGCAACGATCAAGCTGATGCCGGCCCATTGCCAGCCGGTGATGACGTCACCCAGCGCGATCATGCCTGCGGCGATGCCGACTACCGGCACGCCCAGGCTAAAAGGAGCGACGCGGGTGACGGGGTGGCGTTTCAGCAGGCGGGTCCACATGGCGTAGCCGAGGATGGTGGCCATCCAGCCCAGATAGGCAGCCGACAGCCACGTTGATAACGGTGCCTGCAGCCAGTGCCAGCGCATTTCCGGCGGATCGAAGGCCAGCGTAAGGCCGATGAAGGGCAGGATGGGCACGAGGCTGCACCACACCATGAAGTTGACCACGTCGAACTGCGGGGTGTGATGCTGGGCGCGGCGTACCACGATATTCGAGGCGGCCCACATGGCGGCTGCCGAAAGGCAAAGGACGAAACCGGCAGCGTTGGTGCCGCCGGCATGGCCGCTACCCAGATAGTTCATGGCAAAGCAGATCAGGCCCAGTGCGGCCAGCAGCAAGCCGTATTTGAGGGCGCGGCTGGCGCGCTCGCGCAGCAGGGCGAAACCGAAGAAGGCGGTAAAGAATACCTGCGTCTGCAGGATCACCGAGGCCAGCGCGGCCGACATACCGACCCGCAGCGACAGGAATAGCAGGCCGAACTGGCCCACGCCCTGACACAGGCCGTAGGCGATGATCCAGCGGGCCGGCATTTTCGGCGGGCGCAGGAACAGGATCAGCGGCAGCACGGCAAAGATGTAGCGCGCAGCACCTAGCTGGAACGGCGTGAGGTCGCGCAGACCTATCTTCATGGCGACGAAATTGGTGCCCCAGATGAGGACGACGAGCAGGGCCGATAACAGGTCGTTACGGCTGAAAGAGGCGGGCGTTGCAGCAGTCATGCGACCAATAGTAACAGTCTGGCGCAATCTTTGCTGGCGGAGGCCTTATTCTACGTCGCGCAGGATGGCGGCACTATGCACCACGATTTTGGCGGCATCGGCCTGCAGCAGCCTTACGCGGCGCTGTACCAGCGGCCAGCCGGACCAGTGGATGTTGTCGTCCTGACCAGGGCTGGTGGCTGCCGCAGCATGGCTGGTGGTGGTCCGATGCGTGTCACCAGCAAAGCCTGGGCGCGGGTTCTTGCTCTTGTCTCGCCCTTTGCTGATCGCCCGCTGCAGGATGTCGCTGACTTGCGCACGGCTGTCTTCCAGCATGGCGTTAAGTGCCTGCTGTGGAATCTCCCTGACGTGGCGGCGTACGATGGCGCGCAGCGCTGCCACATGGGCCACCAGCAGGTAGTTCTGCACGATGAAGAGGTTGATGTCCTCCACGGCGCGCTGTTTGCTGGCCGGTTCGTCCAGCATCCGTACCAGCGCGCTATTTAAGGCGGCAAGGCTGTCCATCAGGCGTTTGCGTTCGATGCGGTAGGCGAAATCGTCCGAGCCTTTGCCCTGCAGCAGATCGGAGCTGGCCTGCATGTAGCGCAGGCTGACGCTCAGCACTTCGTTGACCAGCTTGGGCAGCGACTGGTATTCCCAGTTGGCCAGCACAAAGCTGAAGGCGGTTGCCACGGCCGCGCCGACGAAGGTGTCGACCAGACGTTCGATGATCAGTTCGTGGTTGCCCGGTGCGATCAGGTGCATTTGCAGCAGGATCATCACGCTGACGGCAATGGCAGAATAGCGGTAGCGCAGGTAGATAAAGGTGGGGGTGGCCACGGTGGCCAGTATCAGGAGGCCCAGTATCGCCGCCGGATAGTTCAGGTACCGGATGATTAGCGCCGTGATGACGCAGCCGATGACGGTGCCGACGATACGATCGCTGCGGCGCTGCTTGGTCATGCTGAAGCTGGGCTTGAGGATGATGACAATGGTGAGCACGATCCAGTAGCTGTGCGCTGCATACGGCAGCCACGAGGCGATAGCCAGCCCCACGGTAATCGCCATGGCCACTCGCAGCGAGAAGCGGAAGATGGGCGAGCCCAGCCGCAGGTGCGACAGGATCATGCGCAGCTCGTACTTCTGCTGCGACAGGAAGGGGCCCATGTCGGCATCCACCCAGAACGGCGTGCTCTCGGCCACCTTCTGGCTGGCCGCATGCAGCTCGCCTATCATCTGGATGATGGCGCGGATCTTGTTGCGCTGGGCGCGCAGCACGGCCAGCGCTTCGTGTGCGGGCTTGCCGTCGCTGATGCGCTGCTGCAGGGTGGCCAGTTCCGCTTCCACTGCGGCCAGTTCGGCGTGGTAGCTGATTTCGGGATAGGACGGCTTGTCGCGGGTGACGTCGTAAGCCACCGATTCGATATCGCGCGCCGCCTTGTAGGCTAGATCGTGCAGGGTTTTCAGCACGGGGCTATCGGCCAGATGCAGTCGCAGCTGGGCATAGTCGGTGTGGGTGGAGAGGATCAGTTCATACAGGTCGAGCATGCAGACGTGGGTCTGCACCACGATGGCGTCCTTGCGATTGAGGTGGCTGCGCAGGATCAGGTCGCGTGCCGCCTGCTGGCGGTCGGCCAGCAGGCTCTGATGGCGTACCAGTTTGTTGAACTGCTCGCTCAGGTTGTAGCGGGTGTCGTAAAAATCGGCCTTGAGGTCGATGTAGGCAGCCAGCTCGAACAGGGCTTCGGCCAGCACCTGCTGTTTGATACGGTGGCGCAGCAGCCACGAGATGCCCATGGCGTAGGCCAGATAGGCCAGTGCGCCCAGCGTGAACAGGCCGGTATGGATGAAGGCCTGGCTGGTGGTCAGCGCATGTTCCATCGACATGGTCATGATGAACAGCGTGGCCAGTTGCAGCGGCATGGACTTTTTGCCGTACACGATCATCATGCAGGCGAGGAAACTGATGGCAACCAGCATGGTCATCAACAGCCAGTGCAGCGGTGCGCTCAGGCTAATCAGCAGCGTTACGGCGCTGCACAGCAGTACCGATGCGCTCATTTCGTTGAACTTGTGGCGCAGGGGGCTGGGCATATCCATCAGCGCTGTGCAGAGCGCGCCGATGCAGACCGTCATGGCGGTTTCCAGACTGGCGAACTGCAAAGTGAGCAGGGTGACGCCTACCAGCCCGGCGGCGAAACGCAGGCCGAGATAAAAGTAATGGCTATAGAAGAACGTGCGCAGGTTGAGTGCGTAGTGCATGGCTGTGATCTTGTGGGCAGCGGGCATGCACGCGGCGGGATCGCCGCAGCGTACATAAGGTCTAACGGTGGCTGGCGCGGCGGCCGGGTGTGGCCTGCCGCGCTGCGGATATTTCTGATGCGATGATGCTGGTGCTAGCAGGGAGCCGCTAGCTGCTGGCTATTCGCGGATGCCGGAGCAAATACAAGTGCAAGTGCAGGCTTGCGGACTATGGCGAACTTTAGAATACCGACAGCACCGGATAGCGGCGCCATTCCGGCTCGGCGTGGCGGGCACCGTTTTCGAAAATGAAGTCGAGTACCTTGCCTTGGTCCGACAGCAGCTCCGGATGGGTAGCTTTCCATGCTTCGAACTTGTCTTTCAGTTCAGGCTCGCTTGCCAGCATGTCCATGGCCAGATCTTCGAACACGTAGTCGGAATAGGCTTCCTTCTTTTCCAGTACGCTGTTGAAGAAGCCCCAGCGGAAGAACGAGTCGTGGCCTTGCGGTTCCAGCGTTTCGACGGCGTAGCGGGCCTTGTCCTGCTTGAGCGGTACGTAGTAGTCGCCCGGCTGCACGGTAAAGCTGCCGGAACGCGCTTCCACTTCTACTTCTTCGTGGTACATATGGCCCTCGTAGGCATTAGGGCGTGAACGCACGGCCTTGATGTGGTAGTACTGCGCTTCGATGGTGGAGGCTTCATCGAAGCAGGCCATTTCCACACCGTTCCATTGCAGGCGTTCGATGGCTTCGCGCCATGCCTGCGGAATCACGTAACCCTTGGGCGCACGCACGGTGGCATCGGGGATGAAGCGGTTGAAGTAGGCGATATCCTTTTCCCACGGCTGGCTGCGGTCGTAGGACAGGCGCATGTAGTTACCCAGCTTGCTTGGGCTACGCACGGCGGCATAGCCTTTGAAGCGGAAGGTCGATGGCAGGTTTTCATCCAGCTGCCAGTGTACGGCCCACTCGCTGGCAGCGGCAGCCTGCGCACGTGCTTCGGCACGCAGGGCGCGGATCTGTTCGCCGTACTGCACGGTGAAGGCCAGCGTGACATCGACCAGTGCGCGCATCGATTCGTAGCGGTCCTTGAAGGGCTTGAGCATGTGGGTTTCCGGCATGAAGCCGATCACATGGTGCAGGGCGGCGTAGCCGGTCGAGAAGCGCGGCACTTCGAGGAATTCGGCGATGCCCTCGTCCGGTGAATCCTTGACCGGATTGACGTATGGGCAGGTAGGCCAGCCGCGTGCGTCCATCTGCTGGTAGATATGCGGCAGCATGGTCTCGCGCAGGAAGGGGCCAAGACCGTAGCCCAGTTTGTCGGCCTGGGTGTGGATCAGGGTCATGGTGTACGGGTAGTCGGCACCATTGGAGGTGTGGGTATCGACCATCACGTCCGGGTCCCAGCTGTTCAGCAGCTGGTTGAAAATCTGCGCGTTGAGCGTGTCGCACTTGACGAAGTCGCGGTTCAGATCGAGGTGGCGGCTGTTGCCGCGGAAGCCGAACTGCTCGGGGCCATCCTGATTCACGCGCGAAGTGTTGGAGCGGTTGTGGGCGCCGTCGACGTTGTACAGCGGGACGAACAGCAGTACGGTTTTGCCCAGTGCGGCCAGCAGTTCCGGCTGGTAGCACAGGTCGCGCACCATGGCCATGCAGGCATCCACGCCTTCCGGTTCGCCCGGATGGATGCCGTTATTGTTGAAGAATACGGGACGGCCCGTAGCCTTGATGATGTGGCGGTCGAATTCGCCGTCCGCGCTCACCACGCCGGCGTGCACCGGAATGCCGCCGTCGGAAACGCCGATCTGCTCGAAACGCAGCACTTGCGGGAAACGCTGGGCCAGCGTCTGGTAGAACGCTATGCATTCCGACCACAAGGTGGTTTGATTTTGATTGCCTGATTCGTAGGGCGTGGGCATTTCTGGGTGCATGGCAGGTCTGGATCTCGGGGTGGTGGGAAAAACGCGCTGGACAGCCTTGTGAGCCGGACGCAGCGCTGCTGCGGCTAGAATTGTATCATTCGTGCCCACTTTTTGAGCGACGGCAGGTTGGTGCACGGGGAAGGTTGCTCTGTTTCAATATTAATCGTTTGCCGAGGTGATGTACTGGCGGTTCATACCGACCGGGAGCGCAGCATGGGCACGATCATGGCATACGTCAGAGCATGGCGGCGGCTGGCGGCGCAGGCGTATGGCTGGCGTGCGCTGGGGGTGCTGGCGCTACTGGTTTTCGCCTGCCGGCTGGGCGTGGCGCAAGTGGGGCCGCGCTATGTACTGGCGCTTGATAGCGCGCCGGTGCGGCCGGTGCAGTCCCCTGCGGGGCAGGTGCAGCTGGCAGGCAAAGGGCTGGCGCTGATCAGCTTTCAGGGATTGCGCATACTGGCACTGGGGGCGGATGCGGAAGCCTATAGCGCCGAGGCGATGGCGCAGTGGCCGCAGGCCGACCTGCTGGTGCTGACGCCGGCAGCGAGCGGGCGCTATGAGGGCTTTGCG
>Ga0187842_1000187_pt1 | contig 33964 bp, 34 predicted proteins | sample SpaLakP09_SKY_41_FD_134514 | JGI IMG/M metagenome (GOLD analysis project Ga0187842, IMG submission 134514) | Oligotrophic lake water microbial communities from Sparkling Lake, Wisconsin, USA - SP09_SKY_41 | ecosystem: Environmental > Aquatic > Freshwater > Lake | place: USA: Sparkling Lake... | reverse complement strand
GGCGCGGGCCCGCGCCGAGGCTGTCGAGGTATTCGCAGATCACCGGGCTGTCGTTGAGCGGCAGGCCGTCCTCCGCGATCAGGGTCGGGACCTGGACCACCGGATTGGACGCCAGCAGCTCGGGCGCATTCGCATAGGGATCGACCGCGATCTCCTCGATCCGGCCGGTCAGCCCCTTCTCACGGGCGACGATCCGGCATTTGCGGGCGAAGGGGGACGGGACGGTGATGTAGAGTTTCATGGTCATTCGGCGGCTTCGAGAGCGGCGGTGCGCGCGGCGTCCAGTTCGGCGGCCTTGGCTTCGACCAGTTCGACGATGTGGTCGACCATGCCGTCGTTGTGCTGTTTGTGGGCCATCCTGCCGTTGACATAGACCATGCCCGATCCGGCCCCGCCGCCCGTGAAGCCGACGTCCGTGTACAGGGCCTCGCCCGGGCCGTTCACGACACAGCCGATGATCGACAACGACATGGGCGTGGTCACATGGGCCAGCCGCTCTTCCAGGATGCCGACGGTCTCGATGACGTTGAACCCCTGACGCGCGCAGGAGGGGCAGGCGATGATGTTGACGCCGCGGTGGCGCAGCCCCAGCGACTTTAGGATGTCGAAGCCGACCTTGATCTCCTCGACGGGATCGGCGGCGAGGCTGACGCGGATGGTGTCGCCGATGCCCGACCACAGCATGTTGCCCAGGCCGATCGACGACTTGATGGTCCCCGAGCGCAGCGGCCCGGCCTCGGTGACGCCGAGGTGCAGGGGGCAGTCGATGGCTTCGGCCAGCTGCTGGTAGGCGGCGACGGTCAGGAAGGGATCGGACGCCTTCACCGAGATCTTGAACTCGTGGAAGTCGTGGTCCTGCAGGATGCGGGCGTGGTTGAGGGCGGACTCGACCATGGCCTCCGGGCAGGGCTCGCCGTATTTCTCGAGCAGTTCCTTCTCCAGCGAGCCGGCGTTGACGCCGATACGCATGGAGCAGCCGTGGTCGCGGGCGGCCTGGATGACGTCGCGGACGCGGTCGGCCGAGCCGATGTTGCCCGGATTGATGCGCAGGCAGGCTGCCCCGGCCTCGGCGGCCTCGATGCCGCGCTTGTAGTGAAAATGGATGTCGGCGACGAGCGGGACCCGGGACTCGCGGGCGATGGTCCGGAAGGCAGCCGTCGAGGCCTCGTCGGGGCAGGAGACGCGGACGATGTCGGCCCCGGCCTCTTCCAGCTGGCGGATCTGCTCGAGCGTGGCCGCCGCGTCGGACGTCGGCGTATTGGTCATCGACTGGACGGTGATCGGCGCGTCGCCGCCCACGGGGACATTCCCCACCATGATCTGGCGACTCTTGCGGCGCTCGATGTGGCGCCACGGGCGGACGTGGGAAAGGTCAGAGCTCATGCGGCCGCAACATAGGCGTTCGATTGCGGCATGGCCACGACGGCAGACTGCCGCAATCAGCCGCCGGTCGTGGTGGCCATCGCCGTCTGGACCGTGGCGGCGCGGGCCTGGGCCTCGGCCTGGGCCTCGATCTGGGCGGCCTGGGTCCGGGCCGCGATCTCGGCGGCGGCCTGACGGGCCAGGGCCTGGGCGCGGGTGTTCAGCTGGCTGAGCGGCGTCTGCTCGGCCGTCAGCGTGCCGCCGTGCTCACCGTTCAGATAGACGTCGAAGTCCGAGAAATGGCTGGAGACGTCCACGACAGCGGCGACCCCGGCCGGCGCACGCCAGGCGTCGCCGGCGGCCAGCTGGCGGGCGAACAGCACCCGGCCGTCAGCCATGCGGACCACCAGACTGGCGGCCTTGCGGGCCTGGATCACCACCTGGGACGCGTTGGCCGAGGCGCCGTAGATGGCACCGCGCGGGTTGAAGGCCCGCTGCACCGGCGGCGCACCGGCGGTGGCGGCGGCGATGGCCTCGGGCGACGCCGGATCGACGCCGGTCAGTTCGGCCTCGAGGCCCGGCGTGATGTAGAGGGCCGGAATGGTCTGGTCGGGCGGCGCGGGCCGCGGCGCGGCCAGGCTGAGGGCAGCGGGCTGGCCGGGGACGGCGCCCAGGGTCCAGCTTTCCGGGATGGCGGTCAGGTCGGACGGCTGGGGCGCGCGCATCAGGCTGACGCGCTGGAAGACGTTCCAGCCGACCACGGCGAGGACCAGGGCCATGCCGGCGGCGATCAGGCGGGGCGAATAGCGACGCACCTCCTCGAAGGCGACGCCCACGGGGGCCTGGAGCGGGACCGAGGGATCGGGGCTTTCGCGCTTGAACCGCTCGACCGCGAGCTGTTCGTCGAGGCCCAGCGAGCCGGCGTAGGCGCGGACATAGCCGATCGAGAAGACGCGGTTCGGAAGGGTCGAGAAGTCGTTCTGCTCCAGCGCGGTCAGATAGCGCGACGGCACGCGGGTCAGGCTGGAAAGTTCAGCGAGGGAGCGGCCAGAATGTTCGCGGGCGATCCGCAGGCCGTCGCCGAGAGTCGGAGCGTCGGTGACGGAAGGAACGACATCCTTCCAGTCTGGATGAGCCCTGAGCTCCTGGGAGATGCCCCCCGTATCCAGCGCCATTACGCCTGACCCCACACTCTGCGCGCGCGAGGGTTCCTCACGCATCGCCATACTCGAACCCGTGGCCTGTATCATATCGGGATGACAGCCCGGACCTGCCCCCGCAGACCACCACGTTCCGGCTTGTGGATAACTCATAAGAGCCGCCCGATCAACGATTTGTTAGGCATCCCGGCGTGTCGGACCGGGACGGTTCAGATCGTGACGTTCAACTTCCGGGCCAGCGATTCCAGCTCGCCCCGGATCGAGCCGGCGGAGGAACCGAGCAGATTGGCCATGCCGCGCCGGGCGGCGGTCAGATCGGCGGACAGGATCATCCGCTTGACCGGTCCGACGCCGCCGGCCGGGGCCGACAGTCGGGTGAAGCCGAGGGTCAGCAGGGCGAAGGCCTCAAGCGGGCGGCCGGCCAGTTCACCGCAGACGGACACGGGGGTGCCGGTGTCGGCGCATTTCTTCTGGATTTCGGCCAGGGCGCGCAGGGCGGGCGGCGAGAGCGGGTCGTAGCGGTCGGAGACCAGCGGGTTCGTGCGGTCGGCGGCGAACATGTACTGGAACAGGTCGTTGGTCCCGACCGAGACGAAGTCCGTCAGCGGCAGCAGCGCGTCGAGGTGCCAGAGCAGCGACGGGCATTCGATCATGGCCCCCACGCGCAGCAGGGCCGGAAGCGCCCGCCCCCGGCGTCTGGCCCAGGCGCATTCGACGTCGACCAGTTCGCGGGCGGCCCGGAACTCGTCAACCGTGGCGATCATCGGGAACATGACGCGCAGCTCGCGACCGGCGGCGGCGGTCAGCAGGGCGCGCAGCTGCAGCCGGAGCAGGCCGGGCCGGTCGAGGCCGAGGCGGATGGCGCGACGGCCGAGGGCGGGGTTCTCCTCCCGCTCCGTCTCCAGATAGGGCAGCACCTTGTCGCCGCCGATATCGAGGGTGCGGAAGGTCACCGGCCGGTCGCCGGCGGTGTCCAGAACCAGCTTGTACAGGGCGGTCTGGCTCGTCAGCCGGGGCAGTTCCTCGGAGACCATGAACTGGAATTCGGTGCGGAACAGGCCGATGCCCTCCGCGCCCGTGGCGTCCAGATTCTCCAGATCGACGGCCAGACCGGCATTGGTCAGGACGGTGATGCGGGTCCCGTCGAGGGTGACGGCGGCGACGTCGCGAAGCTTGGTGAACTCGGCCTGGCGTTCGCTGCGGACCAGCATCCGCGACTGGACGGCAGCCAGCATGTCCGGGCGGGGCCGCAGATAGGTCTCGCCCGTCTCACCGTCGACGATGACGAGGTCGCCCTCGGACAGACGGTCGCGCAGCCCCATGACGCGGCCGACGCAGGGAATCTGCAGGGCGCGGGCGACGATGGCGGCGTGGCTGGCGGCGGAGCCTTCCTCAAGCAGCAGGCCGCGCAGCTTGTGGCGCGGATACTCCAGCAGGTCGGCCGGGCTGAGGTTACGGGCGACCAGGATGGCGTCGGGCGGAATGTCGCGCTCGCCCGGCCGGTCCCCGGCGAGGACGCGCAGCAGCCGGTTGGCCAGGTCCTCGAAATCGTGCAGCCGCTCCTTGATATAGGGGTCACGGGCCTGGGCGAAGCGGGCGCGGTGCTCATTGCGGACGCGGTCGACGGCCGCCTCGGCAGTCAGGCCGGTCCGCACGGCCTCTTCCAAGGACCGGTTCCAGCCGCGGTCGTCGGCGAACATCCGGTAGGTTTCCAGCACCTCGAACGACTGGCCCGCCAGCTTGCCCTGACCCCCGTCGAGAATGGAGTCGATCCCGGCCTTGAGCGTGATCAGGGCCTCGCGCAGGCGGATCTCCTCGACCTGCTGGTTCTCTGCCAGCAGGTTTTCGGGCGGAACCGGCGCCTCGTGCAGGATGACGTGGCCATAGGCGAGGCCCTCTGCGAAGCGCTGGCCCTTGAGGCGCTCCGGCCGGTGCGGCGCGACCTCGATGTCGCGCAGCTCGTCCTGCGCCAGCAGTTCGCCCGAGGCCACGGTCTCGGCCAGAACCATGGCGATGGTCTGGATGTCCTCGACTTCCTCATCGTCATAGCGCCGCTCGGAGCGGTTCTGGACGACCAGCACGCCGCTGGCCCGGCCGCCGCGCAGCAGGGGGGCACCGAGGAAGGCGTGGTACGGATCCTCCCCCGTCTCCGGCCGGTAGGCGAAGCTGGGGTGTGCCGGGGCGTCCGACAGGCTGATGGGGGCGGCGGTGCGCGCCACCTCGCCGACCAGGCCCTCGCCGGGGCGCAGACGGGTGGTGTGGACGGCTTCGGGCTTCAGGCCCTGGGTGGCGAACAGCTCAAGCTCGCCCGAGGCGCGGCGCAGATAGATCGAACAGACCTCGGCCACCATCGACTGGGCGATGATGCGCACGACGGTATCGAGCCGGTCCTGGGCCGGGGACGCGCCGGCCATGGCTTCGCGAATCTGGCGAAGGAGGTTCCGTGGCCCCGTCGTCAATCCGCCAACCGGCATGGCCCCCCCAATGAACGATGCCGCAAATGGGCACCGTCCGGCTCAATTCCTAGACTTGTTCCAGTCCATAGGCCGCATGAAGCGCACGAACCGCCAGTTCCGCATAGGCGGCGTCGATCAATACGCTGATCTTGATCTCGGATGTCGAGATGGCCTGGAACTTCACGCCCTTGTCCGCGAGGGCCCGGAACATGGTCTGGGCCACGCCCGCGTGGCTTCGCATGCCGACGCCGACGACCGAGACCTTGGCCACGTCCTCGTCAACGCGCAGCTCCTCGAAGCCGAGCTGGCCCTGGGCGGCGCGCATCAGTTCGGCGGCGCGGGCGGCGTCGCGGCGGCCGGTGGTGAAGGTCAGGTTGACCGCGTCCCCGGTGCGGGCCTGGCTCTGCACGATCATGTCGACATTGACGTTGGCCTCAGCCAGCCGGGTGAAGACGTCGGCCGGGGCCTCGACCCGATCGGACAGGCCCAGCAGGGTGATGCGGGCCTCGTCACGGCTCATGGTCACGCCGGATACGATGCGTTTTTCCACGATTTCCTCCTCGTCGCAGATCAGGGTGCCGGACTTGGCGGGCAGGACGCCGTTTTCGTCGGGTTCGATGAAGCTGGACAGCACCCGCAGCGGCACGCGCTTGGCCATGGCCAGTTCGACCGAACGGGTCTGCAGCACCTTGGCCCCGAGCGAGGCCATTCCCAGCATCTCTTCGTAGGAAATCTTCTCGAGGCGGCGGGCCTTCGATTCGATGCGCGGGTCGGTCGTGTAGACGCCGTCCACGTCGGTGTAGATGTCGCAGGGACAGTCGAGGGCGGCGGCCACGGCCACGGCCGAGGTATCCGAGCCACCCCGGCCCAGGGTGGTGATCCGGCCCGAGCGGCTGACGCCCTGGAAGCCGGGGACCACGGCGATCTCGCCCTTGTCCATGGCGGCGCCCAGCACCTCGCCCGGCACGTCCTCGATACGGGCGCGGCCGTGGGCATCGTCGGTGAGGATCGGAATCTGCCAGCCCATCCAGCTGCGGGCGTTCAGGCCCATGTTGCGCAGGGTCAGGGCCAGGAGGCCCGCGGTGACCTGTTCGCCCGAGGCAACGACGATGTCGTATTCGTCGTCCGACGGTGCGATGCCCGCACCCGGTCGTCCGGCGCCGTCGGTCCAGGCGACCAGCTCATTGGTCTTGCCGGCCATGGCGGAGACGACGACGGCGACCTGTTTGCCCGCGGCGGCCTCGGCCGCGACGATACGGGCGGCGCGGCGGATGCGTTCGAGGTCGCCCATCGAGGTGCCGCCGAACTTCATCACCAGTCGCGTCGTAGCTGGCCGCGTCATCGTGGCGGATCGCCCCATCTTGCGTGGAGGGCCGCGCGGGTTCATCCCTCGGCCCATGGCCGCTTCTAACGACACGGTATCGACGCGCAAACCCCAAAGCGGTGCGGAATTCGACGACGGGGCCGCCGGCCCCTCGATCGATCCCGCCGATGTGGCCCGGTTTTCGGCCCAGGCGGCGGAATGGTGGGACGCCCACGGACCGTTTGCGCCGCTGCACAAATTCAATCCGGCCCGGCTGGCCTTTGTCCGCGACCGGGCGTCGGAGCGGTTCGGGCGGGATGTCAGGACGCGGGCCCCCTTCAATGGCCTGACCCTGCTGGACGTCGGCTGCGGCGGCGGGCTGATCGCCGAGCCGATGCGACGGATGGGGTTTGAGGTCACGGCGGTCGACGCCTCGGCCGAGAACATCGGCACGGCGCGGGCCCATGCCGAACAGCAGGGACTGGACATCGCCTATCGCGCTGCGACGGTCGAACAGCTGGAGGCCGGGGGGGCCGGGCCGTTCGACGTCGTGCTGACGATGGAGGTGATCGAGCACGTCACCGACCCGGAAGCCTTCATCCGCGCCTGTTCGCGACTGGTGAAGCCGGGCGGGATGATGATCGTGGCGACCCTGAACCGGACGCTGAAGGCGCTGGCGCTCGGCAAGGTCGCGGCGGAATATGTGCTGCGCTGGGTGCCAGCAGGGACGCACGACTGGAGCCAGTTCCTCAAGCCGGACGAGATCCGGCGGATGCTGTCGGAGGAACCGGTGGCGGTCAGCGGGCCCTTTGGCCTGGTCTATGATCCGTTCACGGATCGGTGGAGCGAGAGCGACGACGTCGGCATCAACTACATGATGGTCGCGACGCGCGACTGAAGGCGGTTCATCGGCGGTTCATCGACCTGAACTCGAAGTAACGGGACAGGAAAGCTTGACGGTGGGATGACGGGGCTCCCCTCCACCTCCCGAACAGGAGCCCCCATGAAACGCCTGATGATCCTCGCCGCCCTGTCGGCCGCCCTCATGACCTCGGCCTGCATCACCGTGATCGACGCCGACCACGATGATGATTTCGGCTGGCATGGCGAGAATGCCCAGCCCTTCGACGGCGCCCGCGCCGAATGCCGCGCCTCGACCGGCGAGGGCCAGCGCAGCGATGCCTTCCGCCAGTGCATGGCCGCCAAGGGCTGGACCCGCAGCTAGGCCTTCAGACGCCGGACCATGTAGCGGGCATCCGGGCCGTAGCCGGCCAGTTTGTCCGCCATGCCCGGCGGATCGGCGACCACGAAGCCGTGCCGTTCCCAGAACGGCACGGCGTCGTTGACGGCCACCAGCGTCAGGGCCGTCCAGCCGGCAGCGCACGCGTCCTTTGCCAGCCGCTCGACGATCGGGCGGGACCAGCCGCCGCCGCGCACGGACGGATCGATGGCGAGGTCGTGCAGGTACATCACCGCCGCCGCGTCCGGGATCGCCGGGATCAGGGTGTTGAGCGCGGGGGCGGCGTCGGCCGTCCACGGATAGGCGACCAGATAGCCGTGCGGCTCGCCGTCCTCCCCGGCCAGAACGAAGCAGCCGGCAGGGTTCAGGGCGAGACGATTTTCGAAACAGTCGCGGCCCTCGAAATGATCGGGGAAGCCGACGGCGGCGATCAAGGCGACGGCGTCCAGATCGGCCGCCGTCATCGCCCGCCAGCTCAGGCCGGACAGCGGGTGTTGAGCGGGACCGCCGTGAAATTCCATTCCATGCTCCGGGCCTGCCCGTTGATCTCGCCCTCGATCCGGGCCTTAAGGGCGTCGCCGGCGCGTTCATAGACGATGCGGGTCGGGAAGTCGTTTTCCGGATTGGCGAAGACCGCGTGGTTCGGGCCGCTTTCCGCGAGGACGAAGACCGTGGGCGCCGCGCCGCCGGGCTGGGCGACATAGGCGTAACCCTGCGGCGTCGGGCCGATGTGCGACATCTCGAACGAGACCCGGCCGCGCGACACGGTGACGGCATGCCCGACCATCAGGCCCGCGCGAGGATCACTCCAGGTCTCGGAGACCTCGCGCCCGTTGGAACAGTCGAGCCAGTAGCCCGCGATCCACGACAGGTCGGGAGTCGGGGGCGCAGCGGTCTGGATCAGGGCGGCGGCAAGGACGGCGGTCAGCATGGGAAACTCTCCCTGGGTTGGGCGTCGGCATTATCCTCAATCAGCGACACCGCTCCCCTCCCCCACCGGTCAATGGGCCTTGGCCGGATCGGGCGGGAGCGGCGGCAGGGCAGCGCAGGGGACGCCGTCGTCCTTGAGCTTCTTCACCTCGGCGGGCGTGGCCTCGCCGTAGATCTCGCGCTTCTCGGACCGGCCTTCGTGGATGTCGCGGGCCTCGCGGGCAAAGGCGTCACCCACATAGTCGAAATTCTGCTCGACGTGGGACCGCACCTCGCGGGCCATCTGCGTCATCATGGTCTGCATCTTCGCCAGATCGGGGCTGGAGACCGCCGTCTTGCGGGTCCCCGCCACGGCCGGGGCCATGATCTGTTTGGAGACGCCGCGCGAGCCGCAGTGGGGGCATTCGACCAGACCCCGCGCGGCCTGATCGTCATAGGCGGCCGAGTCGCCGAACCAGGCCTCGAAGCCGTGGCCGCCGTCGCACTGGAGGGCGTAGCGGATCATTGCGGCCCCGCGAAATCACGGTCGTGGGTCAGTTGCGGCACGGCGGTGCGGGCACGCGTGACCGCGTCGAAGTCCAGGGTCGCGAACAGGACACCGGGTTCGTCATGATCCAGTTTGGCGACCACCTCGCCCCATGGGCCCACCACCGTAGATCGACCCCAGGTGCGGCGGCCGTCCTCGTGCGGACCGGCCTGGGCGGGGGCGAGGATCCAGCAGCCCGTCTCGATGGCCCGGGCGCGCAACAGGGTCTCCCAGTGGGCGTCCCCGGTCGGGACGGTGAAGGCGGCGGGCACCGCGATCATCCCGGCGTCGGCTTTCGCCAGGGCGCGGTACAGATGCGGGAAGCGGATGTCGTAGCAGATGGTCAGGCCGAGCCGGGCCCAGGGCGTATCGGCCACGACCGCCTTGTTGCCGGGACGGATGGCGGCGCTTTCGCGCCAGCGTTCGCCCGTCGGCAGGTCGACGTCATAGACGTGCAGCTTGTCATAGGTGGCGACCACCGCGCCCGTATCGTCGATCAGCAGGGAGCGGTTGGCGGCGCGATCGTCGCCCGCGTGACCCGACTTCACGATGGCCGAGCCGATCAGGAGCCAGACGCCGAGCTCCCGGGCCAGGTCGCGCAGGCCGGCGATGACCGCGTCCTGATCCCCGGTCGTGAGAGCCGCGGCGCGGGCGGCGGGGTCCTTGATCAGGAAATTGGTCGCTTCCGGCGTCAGGATCAGTTTCGCCCCGCCCGCCGCCGCCTCGCGGATCAGCGGCGCGACATGGGCGAGGGCCGCCGCCGGACTGGCCGGCGTGCGGGTCTGGATCAGGGCGATCGGAAGCGTTGCCATCAGGCCTCGAGCAATGCGTCCAGCTCGCCTTTGCGGTCAAGTGCATGCAGGTCGTCGGAGCCGCCGATATGTTTTCCGCCGATGAAGATCTGCGGGAAGGTCATGCGGCCGCCCGATCGCTGGATCATCTCCTGCTTCTTCGCGGGATCGTGGGAGGCGACGATATCCTCATAGTCGGCCCCCTTGCGGTCGAGCAGGTCGCGGGCGGCGTGGCAGTAGCCGCAGCCGGGCTTGGTGTAGAGGACGATGTCGGCCAATGCAGAACTCCAGTCAGTGATCGCCGCCCTCGGCCGGCGAGCGTCAGGCCTACCTTATGTAGGCAATTGCCGCGCCGTGCGCACCCTCGCCACGACGGCGAGGTCCACGGCGCGGGCGCCGGCCTCGATCAGCGCACGGGCGCAGGCCTCGGCGGTGGCGCCCGTGGTCAACACGTCGTCGATCAGAAGGATGCGGCGGCCCCTGACCTGCCGACGGCCCGCCTCGCTGACGGCGAAGGCCTTTTTGACATTCAGACGGCGACCACGCGCGGACTTGCCGCCCTGGGTGGTGGTGTGGGTCGTGCGGATCAGGGCGTCGGGCAGATAGTCCAGACCGGTGTCGCGGGCCAGCGGCCGGGCGATCTCGGCGGCCTGGTTGAAGCGGCGCGACAACAGGCGGAAGCGGTGCAGGGGCACGGGGACGACGGCGTCGGTCCCGTCCAGCAGGGGCGCGGCCGAGCGGGCGATCCAGCGGGCGAATAGCGGGGCGAAGGGCTGATGGTCGCCGTGTTTGAATTTCAGGATCAGCCCGCGCGACGCCTCGTCATAGACGCAGGCGGCCCGGGCCCGGTCAAAGGCATAGGGCTGGGCCAGACAGGCGGCGCACCGCGCAGCCGCAAACGGGCCCCCGTCCATCTCGAACCCGGCGCCGCAGCCATCGCATACGGGGTCTTCAAGGAAGGTCACCCGGCTCCAGGCGCCGGCGGTCAGGCCGGGCGAGGCGGCGGCCTCGGGGCGGTCGTGGGCCAGCGACGGGAGCAGCAGATCGGCGACGCCGCGGCCCAGGGCGCGGGCACCGAACACGATGCGCGGGGCGGCCGCTTTCAATCGGTCGCGCCAGACCCCATCCTGAAGCCGCATGAGCCCTTCCTCCGGTCCCCCCCGCATTTTCGACGTTCAGCGCCGCACGGCAAGGCTTGAACGCAGCGAGCCCTCGCTTTCCCGCGCCGACTTCCTGCATGCGCGGGCCGCGGAGAACGCCGTGGGCAGTCTGGAGGCCCTGGTCCGCGACTGGCCCGAGGCTGCGGACCTGTCGGCGCATCCAGGGGCGTTCGCCGGGGCACTGGCCGAAAGCCCGGCGGCGGGCCGGGTCGGGCCGGTGAAGACGGTCGGCGACCGGGCGGCCCGCGCGGGCCCCGGCGTCACCCCGGTCGATCTTGCCGACGGGTCGCAGGACCTGATCGTCTCCCTGATGAGCCTGCATTGGGCCAATGACCTGCCGGGCGCCCTGAGCCAGATCCGCCGGGCGCTGAAACCCGATGGCCTGTTCCTCGGCACCCTGCTGGGTGCCGGGACGCTGAAGGAGTTGCGCGCGGTCCTGACCGAGGCCGAACTGGAGGCGCGCGGCGGGGCGCAGGCGCGGGTCTCGCCCTTCGCCGACGGCTTCGACGGCGCGGCCCTGCTGCAGCGGGCCGGGTTCGCCCTGCCCGTGGCCGACGTCGACCGGGTGACGGTGCGCTATCCGGACCTGCTGGCCCTGTTCCGCGACCTGCGCGCCATGGGCGAGACCAATGTGCTGGCCGGGCCGGTGCGGCCGCTGACGCGGGGTATCCTCGGCCGGGCGGCTCAGCTCTATGCGGAACGGTACGCCGGCGCCGACGGCCGCATACCGGCGACCTTCGAGATCGTGCATCTGGCCGGCTGGGCCCCGCACGAAAGCCAGCAGAAGCCGCTGCCGCGCGGGTCGGCGAAGATGCGGCTGGCCGATGCGCTGGGGGTCAGGGAGCAGACGGGGGAGGACTGAACCACGTCCTGTTTCTGTTGAACTTCTACTCTGGGGATGAGCAGAGTGGGGTCTGCGCTCAAAAGGAGAAATCCCATGCCGCTGATCACAGGGACGGCCGGCGATGACATCCTCGACGGTGATACGTCCGAGGATATTCTCCGGGGCCTGGCCGGGAATGACCTGCTCAATGGGCGCGGCGGTCGCGACCAGCTGGAGGGCGGCGATGGCGACGACATCTACGTCGTCGACAGCCCGGATGACCTCGTCATCGAGCTGGATAATGCGGGCACCGACACGGTCTACACCGAGGTCGATTTCTGGCTCACGGACACCCAGTTCGTGGAGACGATCTCGGCCCGTGCATGGTCGGGGGTGACGAACCTGCAGCTGTTCGGAAACCGGTTCGCAAACGGTCTTTATGGCAATGCCGGCGCCAATTTCATCGATGGCGGAGGCGGTGCCGACGTGATGGTCGGCTTCGGCGGAAACGACACCTACGTCGTCGACACCATCAATGACCGCGTGATCGAGCTCGACGGCGAGGGCTTCGACATCATCTATACCGAGAGCAACTACGTCCTTGCGTCAGACTGCAGGGTCGAGCTTTTGTCGGCGAGGGACTGGCGCTCCACCACGGCCCTGCAGCTCGTCGGAAATGGCTTTGACAACCTGATCGACGGCAATGACGGGGCCAACTTCATCGATGGCGGAAACGGTGCCGACGTCATGGTGGGCTTCGGCGGAAACGACATCTACGTCGTCGATAACGTCAATGACCAGGTGTTCGAGGTCGACGGGGGCGGGTCGGACATCATCTATGCCGAGGTCAGCTACCGGCTGGACAACAACAGCCGGGTCGAGACGCTCTCCACCCGCGACTGGTTCGGCACGCAGGATATCAACCTCTACGGAAACGCAGAACGGAACACCTTGTTCGGCAATGCGGGCAGCAACCTGCTCGATGGCGGTGCCGGTCGCGACGTCATGGTGGGCTTCGGCGGGAACGACTTCTACTATATCACCCAGCCGGATGATCAGGTCGTCGAGGGCGCAGACGAAGGCATCGACACTGTAATCATCGGTCAGAACGGGTTCGGCTACGGCCTTCTGAACGTCGCAAACGTCGAAAACATCCGGGTGGACCTGACCATTGAGCGGTTCACCGGGGTGAGCACAACCGGCAATGCGCTGAACAACGAATTCCGCGGAAGCAATCTGGACGACTCGTTTAACGGGGTGGGCGGTGACGACTGGATCGACGGACTTCTTGGCGCTGACATTCTCGTATCCGGGACCGGCTCTGACGTTTTCGCCTTCACCACCGCGCTGGGTGGCGGAAACATCGACCGGGTCGATGACTTTGTCCGCGGGGCCGACCGGATTGCCCTGGACGGGGACATTTTCGCCGGCCTGACCTCCGTTACGGCAGACAATTTTGTCCGGGGTGCCGTGGCGCTGGACGCTCAGGATCGGATAATTTTCAACGCCGAAACCGGGGCACTCCTGTTCGATATTGACGGAACAGGGTCCCAGGCGGCGGTGCAGTTCGCGTCCGTGGAACGGGTCGCCCATGTGCGGCCCGATCTGGACTGGAGCGACTTCTTCGTGCTGCCGGCTACCGCGCCCGCGCAGGCACCCTCATGGATTGATCTGCCCGATACCCTGCCCCCGGAGCGGCCCGCCGCGCTTGCTGACTGGATCGACAGCGCCGCTGACCCGGTACAGGCGGCAAAGGGGCAGTGCTTCCCCGAGGATCTGACCCTGCCTCATAACATCGGGGACTGGGGGACCTAGCCTGTCCGGCCCGGCCACCGCCCTTGCTGCCTTCAGCCGCCCATGGCGGTCCGGAGCTTGTCCATGGCGGTGTTGAAGATGCCGCTGCCCGTGCCGCCGAAGGCCTGCAGGGCACCCAGGATGACGAGGAACATCAGGGCGAGGATCATGCCGTATTCGATGGCAGTCGCGCCGCTTTCGTCGCGTGCGAAGCGGGAGAGGAAGCGTCTCATCATCGGCCCCCTCCTTCCGGCGGCTAGAGCAGGTCGCGCAGCCAGGCGACCAGAGGTTCATCGGCCGGTGGCATGGGATAGTCCGAAAGCTGGTTCGGCCTGACCCATTTCAGCGCCGCATGCTCGCGGTTCTGTACCACCCCCGACCAGCGTCGGCAGAGGTACAGTGGCATGAGTAAGTGAAACGAATCGTAAGCGTGGCTGGCAAAAACGAACGGAGCCAGACAGGCTTCGTTGACGTCGATGCCCAGCTCTTCCTGCAATTCGCGGATCAGGGCCTGTTCGGGCCGCTCGCCGGGCTCGACCTTGCCGCCCGGAAACTCCCACAGGCCGGCCAATTTCTTGCCTTCGGGCCGCTGGGCGATCAGGACGCGGCCGTCGGCGTCGATCAGGGCCACGGCAACGACGAGGACGGTAGGCAACCCGTCGCTCACGACCGATAATCGCCGTTGATCTCGACGTACCGCTTGGTCAGGTCGCAGGTCCAGACCGTGGCGGAGGCACGGCCCCAGCCGACATCGACGGTGATGTCGATCTCGGCCTTCTTCATATAGGCGCTCATCTTCGCCTCGTCGTAGTTCGGAGCGGGGGCACCGTCGATGGCCGCGACATGGGGGCCGAAACGGATGGCGAGGCTGTCGCGGTCGACCGGCTCCTCGGTCTTGCCGACGGCCATGACGACCCGGCCCCAGTTGGCGTCCTCGCCGGCCAGGGCGGTCTTGACCAGGGGGCTGTCGGCGATCGACTTGGCCAGTTTCCGGGCCGAGGCCGGCGAGGCGGCACCGTCGACCGTGACCTTGACGAATTTGGTCGCGCCCTCGCCGTCGCGGACCAGCTGGTGGGCGAGGTCGAGCATGACCTTGTCCAGCGCGGCCGAGAATTCCTTCAGCCGGCGGTCGCCGACCCGGCCGATGCGCGGCGCGCCCGAGGCACCCGTGGCGAACAGCAGGCAGGTGTCATTGGTCGAGGTGTCGCCGTCGACGGTGACACTGTTGAAGGTGGTGCGGACATGCAGGCCCAGCAGGGCGCGCAGCACCGGCGGGGCGATGGCGGCGTCGGTGACGATGAAGCCCAGCATGGTGGCCATGTCGGGCGCGATCATGCCCGACCCCTTGGCGATGCCGGCGATGCGGACCGTGTGTCCCTCGATCCTGCATTCGGCATACGACCCCTTGGGGAAGGTGTCGGTGGTCATGATGGCCTGGCCGGCGCGGGCCCAGGCGTCGGCGTCCAGTCCGGCCTCGATGTCGGGCATCCGGGCGACGATCTTGCGGTCGTCCAGCACCACCCCGATCACCCCGGTCGAGGCCAGCATGACGTCGCGCTGGCGGCAGCCGAAGCGTTTGGCGACCTCGGAGGCCGTGCGTCGGGCCGCATCGGCGCCGGCCTTGCCGGTGAAGGCGTTGGCGCAGCCTGCGTTGACGACCAGCGCGCGGACGTCCTGACCGCCGCCGTCCGCATCCAGCTGGCGTTTGCACCAGTCGACGGGTGCCGAGCCGATCTTGTGCCGGGTGAAGACCCCGGCGCAGGTCGTGCCCCGGGCGAAGCGGAACACCACCAGATCGTCGCGCTCATGCTTGTAGAACCCGGCCCGGGCCGTCGCGATCTCGACCCCGCCGATGGGCGGGATCGTCGGGAAGGGCACGGCCAGCGGCGAGATTTCGAGCCCCGGCTTGCCGGGCGCGGCCGGCGCAAGAGGCTTCGCCGGTGCCGGCGTCGTGGCGCGTTTCAGGGCCGTGGCGAGGGGATCGAAGGCCTTTTCGATGGCCTGTTCAATCTTCTGGCCGGTGGAGGCGCGGCCGGCCTCGGGCGGGCGGCTCATGACGCCTTCCGGGGCGCCGGTGCCACGGCGGCGGCCGGGGGCGATGCGGGCGCGGCGGGGGTTCCGGCGGAAGCGGCCGGCGGACGCGGTGCCGAGGCCGGCTCCTGCGAGCGGGGCGTGTCACCCGGCAGAAGGTTCTCGACCTCGGCCTTGCCGCGCAACTCCTCGAGCAGCTGGCGCACGCCTTCATAGGTCAGGTAGCGCACGATCTGGGGCCGCGCCTGTTCCAGCGTCGGCGGGGTTTCGCGGCGGCGGTCCTCGACCCGCAGCACGGCCCAGCCGCCCTCGGTCTGGAAGGGGCCGACGGTCGAGCCCGCGGGGCGGTCCCGCAGGGCGTTCTTGTAGGCCTCGGGCATGACGTCGATGGTCCGGTAGCCGAGGTCGCCGCCGGAATAGCGGGTGGCGTCGTCGATCGAGCTTTCGGCGGCCACGGCCTCGAAGGCGGCACCCTGGGCCAGAATGCCGATCACGGCATCGGCCTCGGGCTTGGTGCGCGACAGGATCAGGCGGACGCGGATTTCCTCGGACGTCTGCGCCAGGCGGACCTGCTCCTGGTAGATGGTCTCCACGGCACGGTCCGAGATGGAGCCGTTGACCACGGTCTCGACCAGCATGTCGCCGAGAATACGTTCCCGGGTTGCCTCCAGCCGGCGCTGGGCGAGGGCGGAGTTGTCGAGACCGCGACGTTCGGCCTCGCGGGCCAGCAGTTTCTGGTCGATGACCTCGTCCAGCACGCGACGGAACAGGTCGGAGGTCACGTCCAGGGGCTCACCCTCGCCGACCAGGCCTTGCGCCACCGCCTCGCGTTTGACGTCGGACGCCCAGATGGTCTTGCCCTGGACCTCGGCCACGGCGCGATCGCCGGGTTCGGGGGCGCGGTCGGCGCCGCCGCCGGGACCACAGGCCGCAAGGGTCAGACAGGCCGCCAGAAGAACGGGAACGAGGGGGCTGGAAAGCCGCATTTGGGCGCGCTCCGTCACGGGGCGGAAAGCCCCTCGCGTTGACAGGGATAAGGCCGGTGCTTAAGTCCCGCCTGCGCCCAAGTCGAGGGGTTTTCGAACGATCGCGCGGCCCTCGCGCGCGCCTGTGACAGGCGCACCGGGTCGCCGTCGCCGAAGCCCCTTCCCCCCCGCGCAGTCGTCGCCGCTCCTTCGGGACCTTTCAGTACCAGAGCCCCTGTCGCTCGCCCGCCTTCGGATCATCCATGCTCGGCATCGCCAAGAAGATTTTCGGCTCCTCCAACGACCGCAAGGTCAAGGACTTCATGAGCCGGGTTCAGAAGATCAACGCGCTGGAGGGCAAGTTCACCGCCCTGTCGGACGATGAGCTGCGCATGATGACCGACGCCTTCCGCGACCGGCTCGCGGGCGGTGAGACGCTGGACAAGATCCTGAACGAAGCCTTCGCCGTGGCCCGCGAGGCGTCCCGGCGGGTGCTGGGCCAGCGCCAGTACGACGTCCAGCTGGCGGGCGGCATGATCCTGCACGACGGCGGCATCGCCGAAATGCGCACCGGTGAGGGCAAGACCCTGGTCGCCGTGGCGCCGGTGTATCTGAACGCGCTCGCCGGCAAGGGCGTGCACGTCATCACGGTCAATGACTATCTGGCCCGACGCGACGCCGAATGGATGGGCCGGGTCTATCGCTTCCTGGGCATGGAGGTCGGCGTCATCGTCAACGGCCTGTCCTCGGGCCAGCGCCAGGCGGCCTATGCGGCCGACATCACCTACGGCACCAACAACGAATTCGGCTTCGACTATCTGCGCGACAACCTGGTCTATGACCGCAAGGAGATGGTGCAGCGTCCGCACCATTTCGCGATCGTCGACGAGGTCGACTCCATCCTGGTCGACGAGGCGCGTACGCCGCTGATCATCTCGGGCCCGACGGAAGACCGCTCGGACCTGTATCTGATCGTCGACGGCATCATCAAGGAACTGATCCAGGACAAGACCACCTTCGATCTGGACGAGAAGCAGCGTCAGGCGCTGCTGACCGAGGAGGGCTCGGAGAAGATCGAGCAGATCATGGAAGAGCGCGGCCTGTTCGAGGCCGACACGACCGGTCTGTACGACGCGGCCAACATCACCCTGGTCCACCACATCAACCAGGCCCTGCGCGCCAACACCCTGTACCAGAAGGACAAGGACTACATCATCAAGGCCGGCGAGGTCATGCTGATCGATGAGTTCACCGGCCGGATGATGCAGGGCCGCCGCCTGTCCGAAGGCCTGCACCAGGCCATCGAGGCCAAGGAGGGCGTGAAGATCATGCCCGAGAACCAGACCCTGGCCTCGGTCACCATCCAGAACTATTTCCGCCTCTACGAGAAGCTGTCCGGCATGACCGGCACGGCCGCGACCGAGGCCCAGGAATTCCTCGACATCTACAAGATGGACGTCCTGGAAGTGCCGACCAACCGGCCCGTCAAGCGGATCGACCACGACGACGAGATCTTCCGCACCGAGGCCGAGAAGAACCAGGCCATCGCCGGCCTGATCGCCGAATGCCACGTCAAGGGTCAGCCGATCCTGGTCGGCACGGTGTCGATCGAGAAGTCGGAAACCCTGTCCGAACTGCTCAAGACCTATCAGTATGAGGTCACCCTCAAGACGCTGAAGCCGCAGCACGCCCATCTGCTGGAAGCTGTGACCAGCGAGGACGAGAAGGTGCGGCGCGAGGCCAAGAAGGCCTATCAGGCGCTGAAGGACGAGGATTTCGACATCGAGGTCCGCACCGGCAAGGGCATTCCGCACAGCGTGCTGAACGCCCGACAGCACGAGCAGGAAGCCTATATCGTCGCCGACGCCGGCCTGCCCGGTGTGGTGACCATCGCCACCAACATGGCCGGCCGCGGCACCGACATCCAGCTGGGCGGCAACCTCGAAATGCGCCTGCAGAAATGGCGTCAGGACCTGCGCAACATGGCGCAGGAGGTCACCCCCGAGATGGAGGCCGAGGAAGAGGCCCGTCTCAAGGCCGACATCGCCGTGCAGAAGCAGAAGTCGCTGGCCGCCGGCGGTCTGTTCGTCCTCGGCACCGAACGCCACGAAAGCCGCCGCATCGACAACCAGCTGCGCGGCCGGACCGGCCGTCAGGGCGACCCCGGCACCTCGAAATTCTTCCTGTCCTGCGAGGACGATCTGCTGCGCATCTTCGCCGGCGACCGTCTGGACGCCATCATGCGCAGCTTCGGCGTGGCCGAGGGCGAGGCGATCAGCCACCCCTGGCTGAACCGCGCCGTCGAGACCGCCCAGAAGCGGGTCGAGACGCGCAACTACGACATCCGCAAGAACCTGCTGAAGTACGACGACGTCGTGAACGACCAGCGCAAGGCCGTGTTCGAGCAGCGTCAGGAGTTCATGGACTCGACCGACCTGTCCGAACTGGTCGGCGAGTTCCGCAACGACGTCATCGCCGACCTGATCGAGAAGCATATGCCGCCCAAGGCCTATGCAGAGCAGTGGGACATCGACGGCCTGGACGAGAAGGTGAAGTCGACCCTCGGTCTGGAGCTGCCGCTGCACGACTGGGCCGCCGAGGAAGGCGTGTCGAACGAGGAGATCGAGGAGCGGGTCATCGCCGCCGCCGACACCCGTGCCAACGCGCGTCTGGAGCAGATCGGCGCCGAGCAGACGCGCGGGCTCGAGAAGCAGTTCCTGCTGCAGATGATCGACATGCAGTGGCGCGAGCACCTGGTCCACCTGGACCATCTGCGCGGCGTCATCGGCCTGCGCGGCTACGGCCAGCGTGATCCGCTGAACGAGTACAAGACCGAGGCCTTCAACCTGTTCGAGACGCTGCTCTATGAGCTGCGCCACAACGTGACCCGCTGGCTGATGACGGTGGAGTTCCGCTTCGAGGCGCCGCCGGCGATGGAGATGCCGGAGTTCCAGGAAATCCACCTGAACCCGGGCACCGGCGAGAACGAGATGTCGAACCCGCTGGCGCAGAACCCCGAAGCCCAGTTGCAGGGCGATGATCGCGCGCGCCTGCCGGTCGATACCCTGCCCGCCGGCTGGGAGCGCACGCCGCGCAACTCGGACTGCCCCTGCGGCTCGGGCCGCAAGTTCAAACACTGCCACGGTAGTTTGATCTAGGTCCCCGGATGGCCGGGACCCACAAGGACCTGTTCTCCCGCGCCCTGTCGCTGGATCCCGAGCGGCTGCCTTTCGCCGCGCACAGCCATCATCTGTGGCCGGATGCGAGTTTCGACGGCCAGCTGCGGGCCTGGGTCGAGGCCAATCAATTCGCGGACCGGAAATGGGACCTGATCTTCGGGGAGGGCATTCCCGAGGCCCAGGCGCACGTCGCCCGCGAACTGAACCTGCCGTCCCCGGACACGGTGGTCTTCGCCCCCAACACCCACGACCTGCTGCTGCGCATCGTCTCGGGCCTTGAGCGCAAGCCGGTCCGGATCCTGTCGACCGACGGCGAATTCCACTCGTTCCGGCGTCAGGCCCAGCGCTGGGAAGAGGCCGGCGAGGCCGTGGTCACCCGCGTGCCCCTGCATCCGTTCGAGACCTTTGACGACCGGTTCGTCGAGGCGGCCAGCGGCGGCGGCTTTGACCTGATCCTGATCAGCCAGGTCTTCTTCCGCACCGGCCAGACCTTCGGCCGGATCGCCGATCTGGCGGACTTGGCCGATCCGGCGGGACCCTGGGTGGTCGTCGACGGCTATCACGGCTTCATGGCCCAGCCGACCGACCTGTCGGCGGTCGCGGACCGGGTCTTCTATCTGGCCGGCGGCTACAAATACGCCATGGCCGGCGAGGGCGTCTGTTTCCTGCATGCGCCGGACGGCTATTGCCCGCGGCCGGTCGTAACCGGCTGGTTCGCCGAGTTCGGCGATCTGTCGGGGCCGCCGGGCGGGGTGCAGTACCGCAGCGACGGCGGCCGCTTCTGGGGTGCCACCTTCGATGTCTCGCCCCTGTACCGGTTCAACGCCGTGCGACGGATGCTCGACGAGGCCGGGCTCGGTACGGCCGACGTCAGCGCCCACGCCCAGAGCCTGATGGCGCGGTTCCAGACGGCGGTGGCGGGCGGCGAGGCCGGGCGGCTGGCGGCGGCCGAACTGATCAATCCCCTGACCGGCGAGGCCCGGCGGGCGCGATTCCTGGCCTTCCGCCATGACGATGCGCCGGCGTGGAAGTCACGGCTGCAGGATGCGGGCGTGTTCACCGACGTGCGCGACGACGTGATCCGCTTCGGCTTCGGCCTCTATCAGGACGCGGACGACGTCGAACGGCTGATCACCGCCTGCAAGCGCGCGCTCTGATCGCGCTGGCGGCCTAGAAGAAGGTCGTGTCTTCCGCCTGTTTCGCCTCGGGCGCCTTGCGCGGGACCGGCGGCGAGGCCGGAGCCGGGACGGGCGTGGCCCCCGGCGCGATGCCGTCGGCGGGGGCGATCGGCGGCAGGGTCGGATAGGGCAGGCTTTCGGGGCTGCCGTCGCCGGGGAAGGCCTGCGGGGCTGAAGGGTCGCCCGGCGCGACGACCGGCGGATCAATCCGGTCCGGCGCGTCCAGATCATCGCGGATGAAGACCCAGGAGCGGCTGTCCGAACAGGCGCAGGCCTTCATGAAGCCCTCGCGGTCGCGCCAGATGACCAGCGGATAGCGCGTCTGGAGACCCGCCTCCTTGAGGTCCTCGGTCAGTCGGGCGACGAAGTCGCGGCCGGCCTCGACCACGGCCCCGCGCGCCAGATTGCCGTCGGCGGCGGGAATGCCCGCGGCCGTCCAGTTGCGCACCGGGGTGGCGGTCCAGCGCTGGTACAGGGTCCAGTCGCGGGTCAGCCAGAGCTCGGCGATGGTGGCGCGTTCGGCGGCGGTGGACTGGGCCAGACCCTCGCGGTCCGGGCGGGCGAACAGAATGGTCCGGGCCTCGATGCCCGCGGCGCGCAGCTTGGGGATCTCCTCGCGCTCATAGCGGGCCATGGCCGCCGAGTCGCGATAGCCGATGATGTAGAGCGGCTCGCCGCCGCCGCCGGCCGAGACCCAGGACGCCTCATCCAGCAGCCGCTGGATTTCGGCCTGGTTGCGGGTCACCGTGACGGGCTGGAACCGCGCATAATAGGGCCAGTACGCCCAGTAGGCGACGCCGGCGAGGATCAGGCCGATGACGGCCGCGAGGGCCGACCAGATGAAAAAGCGACGCATGCGGGGGGACGCTCCAGCTTCACGGTTCGCAGAGGTTAACGCCTAGCACCGAATTGGGTTGTCGCGCACGCCTGAGAGGCGAACCCGTCACCCCATGGTCGGGATGACGAAGCTCGAATCCGCATGCTCCAGGTCGCTGTCGGGCCAGCGGGCGGTGACCGTCTTGACCTTGGTCCAGAATTTCACGCCTTCCATGCCGTGCTGGTTGGTGTCGCCGAAGGCCGAGCGCTTCCAGCCGCCGAAGGTGTGATAGGCGACCGGCACGGGGATCGGGACGTTGATCCCGACCATGCCGACATTGACGCGGGCGGCGAAGTCGCGGGCCGCGCGGCCGTTCTGGGTGAAGATGGCGACGCCGTTGCCGTACTGGTGCTTCGACGGCAGGGACAGGGCTTCCTCGAAGCTGGCGGCGCGGACGATCTGCAGCACGGGGCCGAAGATCTCCTCCTTGTAGGACTCCATCTCCGGGGTGACGTGGTCGAACAGCGACGGGCCGATGAAATAGCCCTTCTCATGCCCCTGCAGACTGAAGCCGCGGCCGTCGACGACCAGCTCGGCGCCTTCGCGCACGCCGGTCTCGATCCAGCCCTCGACGCGGGCCTTGTGCTGGGCGGTGACGACGGGGCCGTAGTGGGCGCCGGCGTCGGTCGAGATGCCGACCCGCATGGTCGGGATCTCGGCGACCATCCGCTCGCGCAGTTCGTCGGCGGTCTTCTTGCCGACCGGGACCACCACCGGCAGGGCCATGCAGCGCTCGCCAGCCGAGCCGTAGGCCGCGCCGGACAGGTCCTTGATGACCTGGTCCATGTCGGCGTCGGGGAGGACGATGCCGTGGTTCTTGGCGCCGCCCATGGCCTGGACGCGTTTCCCGTGGGTCGCGCCGGTCTGGTAGACATAGTTGGCGATGTCGGACGAGCCGACGAAGCTGACGGCGTGGATCTGCGGGTGGGTCAGGATGGCGTCGACCGCCGCCTTGTCACCGTGGACGACGTTGAGCACGCCCGCCGGAGCGCCGGCTTCCATCATCAGCTCGGCCAGGCGGACCGGCACCGACGGATCGCGCTCCGAGGGCTTGAGGATGAAGGTGTTGCCGACGGCGATGGCGACGCCGAACATCCACATCGGGATCATGGCCGGGAAGTTGAACGGGGTGATGCCCGAAACCACGCCCAGCGGCTGGCGCATCGAATAGACGTCGATGCCGGGGCCCGCGCCCCAGGTGTATTCGCCCTTCAGGGCGTGGGGGATTCCGCAGGCGAACTCGATGACTTCCAGACCGCGCTGGATGTCGCCCTTGGAGTCGGCGATGACCTTGCCGTGCTCGGCCGAGAGCAGTTCGGCCAGCTCGTTCATATTGGCCTCGACGAGGCGTTTGAACTCGAACATCACCCGCGCGCGGCGCTGGGGATTGGTCGAGGACCAGCCGTCGAAGGCGTTCTGGGCGGCCTGGACGGCGCGATCCATCTCGGCGACCGAAGCCAGCTGTACGCGGGCCTGGACCTCGCCCGTATTGGGGTTGAACACGTCCGAGAAGCGGCCCGAGGCACCGGTGAAGCTGGCGCCGTCGATGAAGTGGTTGATGTCACGCATGATCGGAAACGGTCCTGGAAAACGAAACAGTCGGGTCGGATGGGCAGCGGTTTAGCCCCTGACCCGCGCGGGCGCCAGCCGGTCTAGACGGCGGCGTCGAACAGGGCATCGCGGGCGATGTCGGCCTGGAGCATGGGGAAGAAATGGGTGCCGCCGGGCACGGTCCCGACGGTGACGTGGGGCAGGCCGCGCGGGTTCTCCGGGAGTCGGCAGGGGCCCGGCCCCTCGGCCTTGAGCACGGTCACCGGGCAGTCGAGGCGTTTCAGGGCGCGCCAGGGATCGTGGCTCTGGGCGGCGTAGTTGGAGGCCTCCCAAGCGGGATCGCAGGCGAGGGTGTAGCCTTCCGGCGTCTCGATCAGGCCGTCGGCGATATAGTCAGCCAGCATCATCTCGGGCCAGCCGCGGAAGGCGCCACGGCCCAGGTAGGCGGCCATGGCCTGTTCGCGACTGTCGAAGATCTTGCGGCGCCGCAGGGCGTTCCGGACCAGCGGGATGCGCGAGCCGAGCCGATCCAGCAGCGGCAGTTTGAAGGCCGTCACCACCCAGCGGCTCCAGATCACCGGGTCGAACAGGACCAGGCCACCGACACGGTCGGGACGTTCGGCCGCGGCCAGAAGCGCCGAGGTGCCGCCCATCGAATGGCCTGCCAGAATCACCGGTGGCCCGTCGAGGCTGTCCAGCAGGGTGACGAGGTCGTCCCGGTGGTCGTGCCAGTCGCGGCGATCGCCGCCCTCGGCCGGCAGGGTCGTGCTGCCATGGCCACGCAGGTCGGGGGCCCAGATGCGCAGGGACCCGGACAAGGGCGCCAGCAGGGTGCGGTAGGTCAGGGCGTTGAAGCCGTTGGCATGGACGAAGACCAGATCCACGGGCCGCTTGCGGTCGCCGAAGTCCAGCACGTTTATGAAGCCCTCGCCCCGGTCGTTCGACACCGGCAGGCTCAGACGTCGGGGCGGGGAAAGCCGGATCGCATCCATGGGGCGGGAGATAGGGCTTCGGCGGACCGATTGCCAGCGACCTACTGGCAGGCCGGGCAGCGGCCGTGGGCCTCGATCGTCGTGCGCTCGATGGCATAGCCGGCGGCCTCGGCGGCGCGGCCCAGATCACCCGCCACCGGGGCGGAGACCTCGGCCGTCGCGCCGCAGCAGTCGCAGATCAGGAAGGCGGCGGCATGGTCAATCGAACCGGAGGTGCAGGCGACATAGGCGCTGATCGAGGCGATGCGGTGGGCCAGGCCCTTCCGTTCGAGGAACTCCAGGGCGCGATAGACGGTGGGCGGTTTGGCCGGCTGGCCGTCCTCGCCGAAGCGGGCGATCAGGTCATAGGCCTTCACCGGCTCGCCGGCGGCCAGAAGCAGCTCCAGCACGCGCAGACGCGGCGGGGTCATCCGCTCGCCCTCGGCGGTCAGCCGGAGATCGGCCGCCTGGATGGCGCGGGCGACGTCGGCGGCTCCCGGAGGAGCGTCCGGGTGATGGTGGCCGCAGGCTTCGCTCATGACCCTGAGCTAGGGCTTCCGGGGCGGTCCCGCAACATCCGGCCCTTGACGAGACGTGATGTTATCTCATAACACCACGCCTTCGCTTTAGTCCGGATATCCCCATGAGTCTCGCTGTCGTGTCCCGCGCCGCCCTGTTGACCGCCGCAAGCTGGGCCGCCCTCGCCGGGGGCGCTGTCGCCCAGGATGCCCAGGATGCGCCGCGCGCCAACGAACTGGACGAAGTCATCGTCACCGGCGCGCCCTTCGGCATCAGCGCCCGGGCGACGACCATCGCGACGACGGTCATCGACGAGGAGGCCCTCGCCTCGGCCCCGGCCTCTTCGCTGGGCGATCTGGTCGCCGGCCTGCCCGGCATGCGCTCGACCGATTTCGCCCCGGGTGCCAGCCGGCCGGTGATCCGGGGGCTCAGCGGGCCGCGGGTGCAGGTGCTGACCAACGGCATCGGCCTGATCGACGCCAGCTCGGTCTCGCCTGACCACCAGGTAGCCACCGATCCGGCCGAGGCGAGCCGGATCGAGATCGTGCGCGGCCCGGCGACGCTCGCCTATGGCGGCACAGCCATCGGCGGCGTGGTCAATGTGCTGGACAACCGCATCCCGACGACCCTGCCCGACGGCCTCGACGGCGCGATCTCGACCCAAGCCTCGAGCGTGGACAACGGCCGCTCGGTCGCGGGTCGCCTCGCCTTCGCGCTCGGGCCCGTCGCCATCAGTGTCGACGGCGTCAGCAAGCGGGCCGATGACTATGACATCCCCTCCCCCTCGATCTCGCAACGGCTGGCCGATGCGGAGGGGATTCCGCGCGGACCGGGCGGGACCCAGCCGAACAGCTTCTCGGAGCTGGACAGCCGGGGCCTCGGCCTGTCGTGGATCGGGTCGCGTGGCTTCATCGGTGCCTCGATCAAGGATCTGTCCAGCACCTATGGCGTGGTGGCGGAAGAGGATGTCTTCATCCAGCTGGAACAGACCCGCGAGGACGTGCGTGGCGAACTGACCCTCGAGGGCGGCCCGTTCCAGCGCCTGACCGGCTCGTTCGGCCATGCCGACTACACCCACACGGAGTTCGAGGGCCCGGGCAATCCGGGCACCGTCTTCCAGTCCGACGGCTGGGAAGCCCGCGCCGACCTGGTGCAGCGGACCCGCAACGGCTGGAACGGCGCGATCGGGGTCCAGACCCTGTCGCGCTCGTTCGAGGCCATCGGCGCGGAAGCCTTTGTCCCGGGCAGCGAGATCGAGGAGGCCGGCATCTACTCCGTCCAGCGGCTGGACCGCACGGGCTGGGGTCTGGAAGGCGGCCTGCGCTACGACCGGCGCACGGTCCGGGCGACTCCCCTGTCGGGCGGAGCGGAGATCGAGCGCGATTTCGACAACTGGTCGGGGTCGGCGGCGGCCTTCATCAAGCCGATGCCGGACCTGTTCCTCGGGATCAGCCTGGCCCACAACGAACGCGCGCCGTCCGAGGTCGAGCTGTTCGCCGACGGCCTGCACGTCGCCACCGGCGTCTATGAGACCGGCGACGTGACCCTGGACAATGAGACGGTCACCACGATCGAGGGCACCGTCCACTATGAGGCCGGCCGGTTCCACGGCGACCTGCACCTCTATGTCTCGAAATACGACGGCTTCATCGATGAGCGGGACACGGGCGCGGTGTTCGTCGACGGCGGCGAGAGCTTCCCGATCTTCCAGTTCGTCCAGACCGGGGCCGAGTTCCGCGGTTTCGAGGCCGAGGCCGGCTATGATCTCTGGTCCAGCGCCGATCAGGCCCTGAGCTTCGAGGGCGCCGTCGACTTCGTGGACGCCGAGACCGACCTGGGTCCGGCGGCGCGCATTCCGCCTTACAGCGTGAGCGGACGTCTGCTCTGGGCCTCGACGCCATTCGACGCGACCCTCGAGGTGCGCCGGGTCGGGGAGCAGGACCAACTGGCCGCCTACGAACTCGGGACCGACGGCTATACGATGGTCAATCTGTCGGGCGTCTGGCGTCCGTTCGCCGACCGGGACATCTCCGTCTTCGCCGAGGGACACAACCTGACCGACACGGAGGCGCGCGAGCACGTCAGCTTCCTGAAGGACCGGGCCCCGCTGCCGGGGCGCAATTTCCGGGCCGGGATCAGCTACCGGTTCTAGGGGCTACGCCGGATTGGAGAGCCGGTTTGCCGCCTTGACGTGTCTGCGCTAGACACGCGCCTTCCTTCACCAAGAGAGCTCGTTTCGCGTCCATGACCGACACCACCTCCACCGCCGGCCTGTCCGGCAACGTCCTGTTCTACGGCAAGCCCGAGCCCCTGTCGGTCGAGGCCCACGGCGCGCTCGGTGTTGATCCGGTCGAAAAGCCCTACGGCTTTGTGGCCACGACCAATCTGGTTCCGCTGACCGTGACCGAGTTCGCCCCGGCCGCCCTGTCCTATCCGGTGATCTTCGTCGGTGACGCCAAGATGCCGGTCGCCGTCATGGCCCTGCGCGGCGGCGAGAACCTGTTCGTCAGCGACGCGGGCGAGTTCCGCCCCGAGGCCTACATCCCGGCCTATGTGCGCCGCTATCCGTTCGTCTTCGCCAATGACGAGGTCCAGAAGCGTCTGATCCTCTGCGTCGACCGCGACGCCCCCTTCATCAAGGACGGCGGCGCCACGCCGCTGTTCATCGACGGCAAGCCTTCGCCCTACGTCGAACAGGCGATGGAGTTCTGCAACAATTTCGAGCTGGAGCGTCAGCGCACCGACGCCTTCGTCAAGCTGCTGACCGAGCTGGACCTGTTCGACACCCGCGAGGCTGTGTTCACGCCGCGCAACCCCGACGGCACCGCCGCCGCGCCGCAGAAGATCGCGGAATATTTCGCCGTCTCGGAAGACAAGCTGAAGGCCCTGCCGGCCGAGAAGCTGGCCGAACTGCGCGACAACGGCGCCCTGGGCCAGATCTACGCCCACCTGGTGTCGCTGCTGGGCTGGGATCGTCTGATCGCCATGGCCTTCCAGAAGGCCGCCGCTGCGCAGCCGGCTGCCGGCAACGCCTGAAGCGAGTGATGGGTGGCGAGTGGCCAGCGGGTATTCCGCGGCCGCAAGCGGCTTTTCGAAGAACAGAAAGCCCCGTCCGGTTCGTCCGGGCGGGGTTTTTCCTTGGCGGGGCAGAAGTCCGGCTCACGCTGGCCACTGGCCACCAGCCGCGCCCGTCGCATCAGCGGCGGGCGAGCAGCGCCCGGGTCAGACAGGAGAAGACCAGCCGGCCGGCCTCGTCGAGCAGGTCGTGCTGGGCGATGACGATGCCCTTCTCGTCGCCGACCGGGTCCTTGCCCATGACGGTCATCCGTCCGCGCATCAGCTCGCCGGCGGGCGGATTGCGCAAATAGCGCAGGCCGTCGACAGCCAGCACCTTGGACTGGGCCCAGCCCGCGGCCTTGTCGGCGAACAGCCGGCTCCACAGGGCGTAGACCATGGCGTCGGGTGCGCCGTAGGACGGGTCCCAGCCCGGCAGAAACCGTTCGACGAAGACATCAAGCGCGCCGGTATCGACCATACAGGCGCCGAGGGGGACGACCTCGCCGACGCCCAGATCTTCAAAATGGACGTGCAGCGGTTCGGTCATCCAATCGGTCCTATCAGCCCGCAGGCTCTTCCGACACCCGGACCAGCAGCTTGCCGTCGTGATCGCCCGTGAACAAGCGGTTCAGCGAGTCCAGCGCGCCTTCGAGACCGTCGTCGACGTGGACCTTCCACTTGACCTCGCCGCTCTGCAGCCAGGGGCCCATCTCGGTGACCATCTCGCGGGCGCGGTGGGCGTAGTCCAGCACCAGGAAGCCCTGGATGTTGAGGCGATGGGTGATGATCCGGCTGAAGTTCGGCGACGGCGGCATCTTCGTGGCGTTATAGGCCGAGATCAGGCCGCAGACAGCCATCCGGCCGTGGGTCTTCAGCCGGTTGTAGACAGCAATCATGATGTCGCCGCCGACGTTTTCGAAATTGAGATCGATTCCGTCGGGCGCGAGCCGGTCCAGCGCCTCGCCGACATCCTCATTCTTGTAGTCGATGGCGGCGTCGAAGCCGAGTTCACCGGTCAGCCAGCCGCATTTGTCAGCGCCGCCTGCGATGCCGATCACGCGGCAGCCGCGCGCCTTGGCCACCTGGCCGGCGATCGAGCCCACGGCGCCGGCGGCGGCGGAGATCACGAGCGTCTCGCCGGCCTTGGCCTTGAGCACGTCGGTGACACCGAAATAGGCGGTCATCCCGGTCATGCCGAGCACGCTGAGGTTCGCCGTCAGCGGCAGGCCCGCCGCGCGATGGACCTGTCGCAGCTCCATCTCATTGACCACGGCGTAGTCCGCCCAGCCGCCGGACATCGGCGTGACCACATCGCCGGCCCGGAACCGGCTGGAGCGGCTTTCCTCGACCACGCCCAGGGTCAGGCCGCGCATGACGCCGCCGATCGGCACCGGCGGCAGATAGCCCTCGGCGTCGTTCATCCAGGTGCGGTTGGTGGGATCGAGCGACAGATAGACGGTCCGGACCAGCACCTGGGATTCGTTCAGGGCGGGAACCGGCGCCTCGACCAGCTCCAGATCCCCCGGCTGGATCAGACCCTTGGGCCGCTGGCGCAGCACCCACTGACGATTCACGCGAGCCATGGCCATCTCCGGGTCTGTATGGGGTTTTCTTTGTGAACCCGCATAGTCTGCATGCCGCGGCCCGCTGTCCAGCCGGGGCAAAGAAAAAGGCGGACCAGAAGGTCCGCCTTGAAGTGGCATCATCGAGAATGAGGCGCGGAGGCGACAGGCTGGCTTGCACCAGCCTCAAGTCGGGGGGGCGTCGCCGCCTCCGCAAGGACCTAACGGTGAAGTCCGCCACGGGTTCCCGCCTGTTTGAATCTTTTTTTGCGCATCGTGCCGTGCCGGAACGGCGGCGGTTCGCGCCGCGTTCAGCAGGTCAGAACCCTCACCTGCGGAGCGCCGGCCATGACCCACCCATCGCCTCACGACAAGGCCGCCGACGCGGTCCATGAAGGCCGACCCGTCGAAGCGCAGTATGTCCGCGGGGGCGGCAAGGGCCGGCGCATCTTCGTCATCCTGATGGTGTCCCTGTCGGCCGTCGCCGTACTGCTGCTGGGCATGTGGTTCGTCAGCCAGGGCGGCTTCGCTGACACCAATGCCAACACCGGCGCACAGCCCGTGGATGTTCGGGCCTTTGACGACTCCGGCCCGGCTCCGGTGCCGACCCCCGCGCCGCAGTAGGGCCATACGAAAAAGCCCCGGTCCTGCGACCGGGGCTTTTCCTGCTGTCTCTGGCGAAGCCCTAGGCCGCCGCCTTCTGGCGCGACGGGTGGAAGAACAGCGCCTGGCTGATCGCCGCCTTCACCGTTTCCGGCTGGAACGGCTTGGTGATCAGGAAGGTCGGCTCCGGCCGCTCGGCGGTCAGCAGCCGCTCGGGGAAGGCGGTGATGAAGATGACCGGCACGTCGATCCGCTTGAGGATGTCCTTGACCGCGTCGATGCCCGACGAACCGTCGGCCAGCTGGATGTCGGCCAGGACCAGGCCCGGGCGATGACGGGCGACGGCGTCGACGGCCTCATCATGGGTGGTGGCGGTGCCGGTGACCCGGTGACCGAGCTCCCGGACCAGGCTTTCGATGTCGGCCGAGATAATGGCCTCGTCCTCGATGATCAGGACATCGGTGGCCAGTTCGGCGTCGATATCCGTCTGGGCTTCCGAGATCAGTCTCTCGACATCATGGGCGTCGGCGTCGAGGATTTGCGCAGCTTCAGAGGGGGTGAAGCCTTCGAGCGCCGTCAGCAGGAAGGCCTGGCGGGACCGCGGCGCAATCCGCATCAGACGGCGCGAGGCGTCGTCGTCACGGCCGTCGAGGCCGCTCTTGTCCTCCAGCTGGGCACCGGTGGTGGTCCAGATGGCGTGGAAGACGTGATAGAGCGCCACGCGCGGCGTCATGTCGGCCGGCAGCTGGCGTTCACCGGCGGCGAGGGCCTCCAGGGCAACACGGACGTAGTTGTCGCCCGTGGTCTGGTCGCCGGTCAGCGCGCGCGCGTAACGACGGACGTAAGGCAGATGCGGCGCAAGGCGGGCCAGCAGGCTCATGTATCAAATCCCCGACGATTACGGCTCCCACCCTGGAGCCGCTGCAGTGCCCCTCAACGTATCAAATCGGTCACGGTTCCGCTTCGGCGCTCAAGCTTGAGCATTAATTCCCGATTCCCTAGGAACCGGGCCTGCGGGGCGGCGTTCCGGCACTCGCAACAACTATCGTCAGGGTGGCGGCCGTTTTCTCAATGACAGACAATTCAAATCCTCCCGGCAAGCCTCCCAAGGGCGGCGCAAGCCTGGAGGAAGCGCGACTTCGCCAGCAGGCAATCGGCGTCAAACTGCGTCACATGTTCGACGAGGTCGTGAACGAGCCAGTTCCCGATGAATTTCTGGATATTCTGCGCCGGGCCGACGCGCGCTCGGCCGAAGGGAACGGCGAATGAGCGGCGCCTCCAGCCCGCCGCCCAAACCTCCTTCAGCTGACGACGACGCCTTCAAGCGGGAGTTGGTCGTGCTGATCCCGCATCTGCGCGCCTTCGCGCGGACCCTGACGGGCGACCCGACAGCGGCCGACGACCTCGCCCAGGACGCCATGATGAAGGCGTGGGATGCGCGCGCCAGCTATCAGATGGGGACGAACATGAAGGCATGGACCTTCATGATCCTGCGCAACCAGTTCTACTCCGAAAAGCGCCGCTCGTGGCGCCAGACGCAGCTGGACCAGGAGGCCGCTGAACGGACCCTGGTCGCCGTCGATGATCCGGAATCCCCGGTGGCGCTGGACGAACTGCGTCTGGCCCTGGGCACCCTGCCCGAAGAGCAGCGCGAGGCGCTGATCCTCGTGGGTGCCGGCGGCTTCGCCTATGAAGAGGCCGCTGAAATCTGCCAGTGCGCCGTCGGAACCGTGAAGAGCCGCGTGTCGCGGGCCCGCAAGGCCCTGCAGGCGACGCTGGAACGCGGCGGGTATGCACGCGACGGCCGCGCCGCGGGCGACGCCATGCGCTCCATACTCGCGGCCGCGGACCGTCTGAGCAGCGCGAGGCAAGGCTGACGCTGTGGTCAGGTTCGGCCGCGCGATCGCCAGGGGAATGGGTCGGGGCCTGGGTCCCGCAAGGTTCCAGGGCATCCGCTTCCGGCTGGGACTCTGGCTGGCCATTGCCCTCCTGCCCCTGCTGATCCTTGGTGGCTTCCAGGCGCAGTCGGCCTTCAGGGCCCAGGACGCCGACCGTCGGTCCGATCTGCAACTGGCCGCCGAACGCAGCGCCGCCAATGCCAAGGCGCAGCTGGACAGCACCGGCGTCCTGCTGATCGCCCTGCGCCCCGAGGCGCTGGAAATCTTCTGCGAGCCGAGGCTCAGCGATCTGGTCGCCCGGCTCGAGAATCTGGACGGACTGGCGCGACTGACCGCAAGCGGCACCACAGCCTGCGCGTCCGAGAACCTCGGCACCGCGCCGCCCGCGTGGTTGAGCCAGGCAAGGTCCACGCCCTGGTTCCAACGCCTGCGCAGCGGTGAAGGCACGGTTCTGGCGCGTGCGCCGGCCGTGGCCGGACAGCCGCCCGGCCTGATCGTCGCCACCCGGCTGGAGCGGCCGATGGGCCGGTTCGACGGTGCCATGGTCGCCCTGATCCCCCTGTCCAGCCTGCAACCCGACCTGGACGATCCCTCCCTTCCGGCGGGCTCGCAGGCTGCTCTGACCGATGCGGACGGACGGCTGCTGACCGCCACCAACCTCGAAGCCTTCACTCTCACCCGCGGCGAACCGCTGGCCGGCTGGGTCGAGCGGGCGCGCAGCGACGCCTCGGCGATCTTCGAGGCCGACGACGCCGATGGACGCCACAGGGTCTATGCGGGAGCTGCCCTGGCCGGCCGCGACGTCTACGCCCTGCTCTCGGCACCGGCACCGGGCCTTCTGTCCTGGGCGCGGCTGAACCCTGTCGGTGCGTTGTTCATGCCCTTGCTGGCCTGGTTCCTGGCCTTCACAGCGGTCATGTGGGTCAGCGAACGGGTCGTGATCCGCTGGCTGAACTATCTAGAGCGGGTGGCGGCCATCTATGCCAAGGGCCGGTTCTCGGTGCGTCCCGTCCAGGCCATGAACGCGCCGGCCGAGATCCGGGTCCTGGCGCGAACCCTCGACGAGTTGGCCGAGTCCATCGTCGCCCGCGACGCCGCCCTGACTGCCTCTCTGGAGGAGAAGGACGCGCTGATGCGCGAGATCCACCACCGGGTGAAGAACAATCTGCAGATCATCTCGTCCCTGCTGTCGATGCAGCAGCGGGCCCTGACCGATCCGGCGTCGAAGGCGGCGGTCGGCGATACGCGCCAGCGCATCTCGGCGCTCGCCCTGATCTACCGCACCCTCTACCAGAGCGACGACCTGCGCTACGCCGACGCCCGCATCTTCCTGACCGAACTGGTCGGACAACTGGTCGCCAGCGAATCGGGACGGGGCCAGCTGGTCACCTCATCGGTCGAGGCCGACTCCCTCGTCGTCGACCCCGACAAGCTGGCGCCGCTGGCCCTGTGGCTGGTCGAGGCCGTGACCAATGCCCAGAAGCACGCCTTCGTCGGACGCGGCGGCGACCTCAAGGTCCGCTTCCTCGTCCAGGGCGAGACCAGCGTGCTGGAGGTCCAGGACGACGGACCGGGCGTCAGCGAAACCTTCCGCGCCGGCGTGGGGCGCACCCTCATGGGGGCCTTTGCGAAGCAGCTTCGGGGAACGGCGGAGATGGTCCCGGCCGAGGGCGGCGGCACCATCGCCCGCATGACCTTCGCAACCCCGGAAGCGGTCATCCCCACCGATCCGGCCGACCTTGGAACCGCCACGCCGTCACGACGTTGATACTCCAGACGCCGCCTCCCCCGGCCTGAAGGAGTTCTTTCGATGCGCAAGATTTTTGTCCTGTTCGCCGCTGCCGCCGCCCTGACCACCGCGGCCTGCAACACCGTCTCCGGTGTGGGCCGCGACGCCTCGGCCGCCGGCCAGGCCGTCACCGGCGCCGCCGAAGACGCGAAGAACTAGACACCCCCTTCCCGACCGCGATTCCCCCCCGACGCGCGGTTCGGTTGAAGAAGGCCCGCTGGCATCCCCCCGCCGGCGGG
>Ga0187842_1000186_pt1 | contig 34179 bp, 29 predicted proteins | sample SpaLakP09_SKY_41_FD_134514 | JGI IMG/M metagenome (GOLD analysis project Ga0187842, IMG submission 134514) | Oligotrophic lake water microbial communities from Sparkling Lake, Wisconsin, USA - SP09_SKY_41 | ecosystem: Environmental > Aquatic > Freshwater > Lake | place: USA: Sparkling Lake... | reverse complement strand
GGACGCTAGGGCAGGGAGTTGGCAATGGACACAAAAAAACCACCTCGCGAGGTGGTTTTTTTTATCAGGGAAGCAAGGCTTACAGGCCGGCGATCTGGGTACCGCTGATCGATTTCTCGGCGCTGGCCAGCGGCTGGGCTGGCTTGGCGGGGACGGCGGCCATCACTGGCGTAATGATCGGCACTTTTTTGCCTGCCGATACCATTTTCAGACGCTGGTATTCGGCCAGCACTTTCGAGCCATAACCATCATCGTGTTCGAAGGCGGCGGCGCCTACATAGCTTTTCAGGCCGGCTTCAACGGAGCCGCCACGGGTGACGTAGTCTTTCAGAATCAGCGAGCCGACGCGGATGTTGGCGACCGGATTCAGCGCAGCTTGCGTACCGCCCATGTCCTGGAACTTGTCGTGGTGTACTTTCGACATCACCTGCATCAGGCCTTGCGCGCCAACCGGGCTTTCCGCGAACGGATTGAAACCCGATTCGATCGCCATCACCGCCAGAATCAGCAGTGGATCGAGTTTGATCTCACGCGCCGTCAGGTAGGCGGTGGAAACCAGCATATTGGCCGCATCACCGGCCACACGGTAGCGCTTGGACAGCCACGAAGTAACCCATTGCTGCTGTTTCTTGGTGCCCAGCAGGGCACGTTCTTCGGCCGTCAGCGGCTCGGCAGCAGCTACCGGAGCGCACGATGGGGCTTCCATCAGTTCCGACAGCGGTGGAGCGACTACGGCTTCCGTTTCGGCCTCTGGCGCGCGATTGAGCAGATTGCTCAGGTCTTTGGCCAGTTCCGGACGGACAAACAATACTGCCATCATAATCAGTGCGCTAACGCCAACAATAGTCAGCGTGTGCTGGGCGGTGGACAGCACACCTTTGGCCGATACGCGCGTGTTGGACAACCACGCAGCTGGCTGGCGAGCCATGTTTTGGGCAAACTGGGTTGCACCGGTGATACGATTAATCATAGACTTCCCCTGAAATGTCCGTAAAAGCGCTTCCCCGCCAGCGTTGTACGCAGCTAACCGGGTGCTAATGCCGTGCATCAGAAATATCATCGTTTTACGCCGCTGGGAGCGCACGTAAAACGCCATCATTGCTTGCCTGAGCTGATGCTTCCTTTGGTACGCCTGGTACTCATTCGGACCGCTATCAGTCGCAATACAACTGCTTTCGGGGGTAAGGCAGACGCCTCTTGAAAACACTCCTTAAAATGTCATGTGGAGCCCCGACTCCGTGAATGAATGAGCAACAACTTAGGTGGTTCGCATATCGAGCAGAACCGTGTTCTCTTCAAGTAGGGCAGATTCTATGAGGTGTTTTATATCAAGTCAATGATAACAAACGATGAAGCTATAACTTATAAATCTTACTTTTTTGCTTGCATTGCGCGTAAAACCAATAAAATCAACCACTTGACCTGTCTTTTTAAACAGTATGCTGATTTGAAAGAAAAAGTAAAAAACCGATGAAATATTCCGATCTACGCGATTTCATTTCCCAGTTACAACGAATGGGCGAACTTAAGCCCATTTTGACGCCAGTTTCACCGCACTTGGAGATAACCGAGGTTTGCGACCGCACTTTGCGCGCGGGCGGACCGGCTTTGCTGTTCCAGCATCCCACCGGCCACAGCATGCCGGTGCTCGGCAATCTGTTCGGCACGGAGCGCCGTGTGGCGCTCGGCATGGGCGCGGACAGCGTGAGCGAATTGCGCAAGATCGGCCATGTGCTGGCGCGCCTGAAAGAGCCGGAACCGCCCAAGGGTTTCAAGGACATCATGGGCATGGGCAGTCTGGTGAAAGCCGTGTGGGATATGGCGCCGAAAGAGCTGCGCGGTGCCCCCTGCCAGGAAATCGTGTGGGAAGGAGCGGATGTGGATCTGGCTAAACTGCCTATCCAGCATTGCTGGCCCGGCGATATCGCGCCACTGATTACCTGGGGGCTGGTGATTACCAAAGGCCCTAATAAGAAGCGGCAGAATCTGGGCATCTACCGCCAGCAGGTACTGGGGCCGAACAAGGTGATCATGCGCTGGCTGGCCCACCGCGGCGGCGCGCTGGATTTTCGCGAGCACGCCATCCAGAACAAAGGCCAGCCATACCCTATCTGCGTGGCGCTTGGCGCCGACCCCGCTACTATATTAGGTGCAGTCACGCCGGTGCCTGATAGTCTGTCGGAATACCAGTTCGCGGGCCTGCTGCGCGGCAGCCGTACCGAACTGGTAAAAGCTATCGGCAGCGAACTGCGCGTGCCCGCATCGGCTGAAATCGTGCTGGAAGGGCATATCTACGCTGATCCGAATCACCCGAGCGGCTACGAGCATGCGCTGGAAGGACCGTATGGCGACCATACCGGCTATTACAACGAGCAGGACAGCTTCCCGGTGTTCACCATCGACCGTATCACCATGCGGCGCGATCCGATCTACCACTCGACCTATACGGGCAAACCGCCGGATGAGCCGGCCATTTTGGGGCTGGCGCTGAATCAAGTGTTTGTGCCGCTGCTGCAGAAGCAGTTCTCGGAAATTACCGATTTCCACCTGCCGGCCGAAGGCTGCAGCTACCGCATGGCCGTGGTGCAGATTAAGAAGCAGTATGCGGGCCATGCCAAGCGCGTGATGTTCGGCGTGTGGAGCTTCCTGCGCCAGTTCATGTACACCAAGTTCATCGTGGTGGTGGACGAGGATGTGAATATCCGCGACTGGAACGAAGTGATCTGGGCAATTACCACCCGCGTTGATCCCACCCGCGATACCACGCTGGTCGATAACACGCCTATCGATTATCTGGACTTTGCTTCGCCTGTTAGCGGTCTGGGTAGCAAGATGGGCATTGATGCCACCAACAAGTGGCCCGGTGAAACCACGCGCGAATGGGGCACCACCATTACCATGTCGCCCGAGGTAAAGAACCGTGTCGATCAGATTTGGCAGGAACTGGGGCTGTAAGGTATAATCACACTGGACGGGCCCCTGCGCATTGTGGCATGGCCAACCTGGTCAGGTCGGGAACGAAGCAGCCACAGCTATTCACCATAAGTGCCGCAGATCAGGCTCGTCTCCTTCGGGATATTAAAAAAGCTGCCATAGGCAGCTTTTTTGTTTTGGGCGGCAGTTCCGGCCGCCCGATGTGGTTGCGTCTTACTCGGAATCGAGCTCGGCTTCCAGCGGGTGCTCCGAGGCCAGCATGACGGGGTTCTCCTTCATCCACGCCGATTCGGGCTTGAGCCGGATCTGGTGCTTGGCATCGGTGTTGTAGACCGTGCCGCCCACCTTGAGCTGGGCTGGTTTGCCGAACTTGAATACCACCACTTTAATCGTCGGCACGAACAGGCTGAATGCGCCTGCCATCTTCTTGATCGCCTGATTGGTCTGCTCCACGCTGCTCATGATGGGCGTGTAGTTCCACTGGTTGCCCGGTGGTAGCGGGGTGGTGACTTCGTAGCCGGTACTGGATTTCTCTTCTTTAGGCAGGCTGGTGAGGATTTTGGTGTCGTCCGTCAGCCATTTCGGGTTGGGGATCAGGTTCAGCCGGTAGTCCGCCGTAAGGGCCGGCAGAGGGTGGCGTTCCGCGCCTTGTACCACGGTCAACACCACATCTTCCGGCTTGTATGCCTTGTTCTGGGGCTTGACGACGAGGAACAGGTTGATTTTGTCGCGCTCGGCAGGCGGGATGGCGTAGAACTTGTCGAGGCGCATCTGTTCAACCAGTTTTTTGTAAGGCACCCATTCGCGTTCTTCTGCGTGGGCGGCGAGGGACAACAACAGCAGGGGGAGTAGGGCCAGTTTTTTCATTTATTCACGAAGTTAAAAGAAAAACAAATTGTAGGACTGTCTTTGTCAATTACCAATTCCCATCACGCCTTGTTACAATGTTTTTTTTGGCATCGCGACGCTGGCTGTTCTGCAGCGGCTCCCTCGGCCAGTGCTATCTACGGTAAAATCCCAGCATGTCCTATCAAGTCCTCGCCCGTAAATACCGCCCCCGCAACTTCGACACGCTCGTCGGTCAGGAGCACGTAGTCCGTGCACTGACCCATGCATTGCACAGCGGCCGTCTGCACCATGCCTATCTGTTCACGGGTACGCGCGGGGTGGGCAAGACTACGCTGTCGCGGATTCTGGCCAAATCGCTCAATTGCGTGGGACCGGACGGGCAGGGCGGTATCACCGCTACCCCTTGCGGCGTGTGCGAAGCCTGCAGCGCGATCGATGCGGGCCGCTTTGTCGACTATATAGAGATGGATGCGGCATCCAACCGTGGTGTGGACGAGATGGCGCAGCTGCTGGAACAGGCGGTGTACGCGCCGAGCAATGCACGCTTCAAGGTCTATATGATCGACGAGGTGCACATGCTGACCAACCACGCCTTCAACGCCATGCTGAAGACTCTGGAAGAGCCGCCCGAGCACGTGAAATTCATACTGGCGACCACCGACCCGCAAAAGATTCCGGTCACGGTGCTGTCGCGCTGTCTGCAGTTCAATCTGAAGCAGATGCCGCCCGGCCATATCATCGGCCACCTCGATAATATTCTGGGGCAGGAGGGCATCAGCTTCGAGGCGCCGGCGCTGCGGCTGCTGGCCGCCGGTGCGCACGGTTCGATGCGCGATGCGCTGTCGCTGACTGATCAGGCGATTGCCTATGCTGCGGGGGAAGTGACGCTGGATGCCGTGCAAGGCATGTTGGGCGCGCTCGACCAGTCGTATCTGATCCGCCTGCTCGATGCGCTGGCAGCCAAGGATGGCGCCGACCTGCTGGCGGTGGCCGATGAAATGGCGACTCGCAGCCTGTCCTACAACGGCGCGCTGCAGGACCTCGGTACTTTGCTGCACCGGATCGCACTGGCGCAGACGGTGCCGACGGCGTTGCCCGAAGATCTGCCTGAGTATGCCGATGTGGTGCGCCTGGCCGCCGCCTTTGATGCGGAAGAAGTGCAGCTGTATTACCAGATCGCCGTGCATGGCCGGAATGAACTGGGGCTGGCACCGGATGAATACGCGGGCTTCTCGATGACGCTGCTGCGTATGCTGGCCTTTCGCCCCGGCGTCGGTGGCGCCGAAGGACAAGCTCCTGCCGCACCAGCGCTGACGCGGCAGGCTGCCGTGGCAGCGGTGCGTGCTGCGGCCGTACCGGCTACTCGTGCTGCCGCCCATGCGCAGGCCAGTCATGCCAGCGTGACGCCGCCTTCGGTGGTGGCTGGCGCGGCAGCGGCACTGGCGGCGGTCGAAGCCGCGCCCGTCTCGCGCCCTGTGGCGCCAGTGGCGGTATCAGCAACCGCGGGCAGTATGAACAGCGCGTCTGCTGCACCGGCCCAGCATCAGACTGCTCAAGCGCCGGCTGTACCGGTACAGCATCAGACCGCACAAGCGCCGGCTGCACAAGTACCGGCTGCAGCTGCGCCAGCCGCTCCGGTTGCAGCTGCACCTATGAGTCCAGCGCGGGCAGCGATTAATGCGGCGCTCGAAGCAGCACGGGCGGCATCGCGTCCCGGCGCACGTTCGGGAGCCACGCCCAGCCCGCCAGCAGCTCCAGCTCAAGCTCCAGCTCCAGCTCCAGCTCCAGCAGTTGCACCCGCCGCAGCTGAAGCGCCGCCAGTCGCGATGGCGGCAGCGCCCGTGCCTGCCGCACCCGCCGCACCCGTCGCGCAACCTCAGGCCGCAGCATCAGCAACATCAGCAGCACCTGCATCAGCATCAGTCCGGCAGCAGGCTGCAGCAGCAGCTGCGTCGCCAGCACGTCCGGCGCCGTGGGAAGATATGCCTGCCGGCGCAGTGCAAGCTGCTGGCGTGGTGGCACCGCCTCAGGCACCCACGTTCGCACCGGCTGTGCCGCCAGCCCGCCCAGCTGATGACGAAGACGATCTGCCGCCATGGGTTACCGAGTTTTCCGACGACAGCGCAGTAGCACCTGCTGGGATGCCAGCCTATCTGAATGAGCCGTCGCCAGCCCAGGGCTACGCTGATGAAGCGCCGGCTGTGGTGATGCCTGCGCGCGCCGCGCCAGCGCCCGCCAAAGCACCGTATGCCTATGTGATTACGCCGGTGCCGGAACTGAACTGGGACGGCAACTGGCCTGCGGTGGCTGCCACGCTGCCGCTGCGCGGTGTGGCCCAGCAGCTGGCCATGCAGGCAGAGCTGATTTCCTGCAGCCTGGACGGCAATGCCGTCGTATTCAAGTTGCGCGTGCCGATCGAAACCTGGCGCACGCCGGGCAATGTCGAGAAGCTCAACGCGGCGCTCAACGAACGCTTTGGCCGCAGCGTGCGGGTCGAAACGGAGCTGGGCCCCGTGTGGTACACGGCCAGCGCCGAAGCGCAGGCGCACCGTGAAGCGTGCCAGAAGGCGGCCGAAGAGACGGTGGCGCAGGACCCGTTTATCAATGCCATGATCCGTGAATTCGATGCCTGGGTAGTACCGGGCACCATCGTGCCGCCGCCTAGTGCGGTGACACTGCACTGATCGCTATTTACCCTTTTAATCCACGGAGTACTCCAACATGATGAAGAACCAACTGGCTGGCCTGATGAAGCAGGCGCAAGCAATGCAGGACAATATGAAGAAGGCCCAGGACGCACTGGCGCTGGTGGAAGTGGAAGGCCAGTCCGGTGCCGGTCTGGTGAAGGTTGTGATGACCTGCAAAAACGACGTGAAGCGCGTTTCCATCGATCCGTCGCTGCTGGCGGACGACAAGGATATGCTGGAAGATCTGGTGGCTGCAGCCTTTAACGATGCCGTGCGCAAGGCCGAAGCGACCTCCGCAGAAAAAATGAGCGGCCTGACTTCCGGCCTGAATCTGCCTGCTGGCTTCAAGATGCCTTTCTAATCCGCTGCGCGCCGGCTCATGTCCAAATCGCTGGAGTTTTTGACGGAGGCTTTGCGCCGTCTGCCCGGTGTCGGCCCCAAGTCGGCGCAACGGATGGCATTTCATTTGCTGCAGCATGACCGCGAAGGTGCGGACATGCTGTCGCGCGCCTTGCAGCAGGCGGTGAGCGCGGTACACCATTGCGCGCTGTGTAATACCTTCACCGAAGAGGAAGTTTGCGATACCTGCAGCGATGAGCAGCGCGAACGCCATCTGCTGTGCGTGGTCGAGACGCCTGCCGATCAGCTCATGATCGAACAGACCCTGACCTACAAGGGCCTGTATTTTGTCCTGATGGGACGCCTGTCGCCGCTCGATGGCATAGGCCCCAAGGACATTCATCTGGAAAAATTGCTGGCCCGCGCCGCCGATGGTCTGGTGGCGGAAGTGGTACTGGCAACCAATTTCACCAACGAAGGCGAAGCGACGGCGCACTACATCAGCGAGATGCTGAAAGCGCGCGGACTGCGCGTGAGCCGTCTGGCACGTGGCGTGCCCGTTGGTGGCGAACTTGAATATGTGGATGCGGGCACCATCGCCCGCGCCACGCTGGACCGAAGGGCTACGTGATGACATCGAAGCAGGCCATGCCGCTGGCTGGCATCAAGGTACTGGAACTGGGCACGCTGATTGCGGGCCCTTTTTGTGCGCGCATGCTGGGTGAATTCGGCGCGGAAGTGATCAAGGTGGAGTCGCCGGAAGGCGGCGACCCGATCCGCACCTGGCGCGTGCTCAAGGATGGCACCTCACTGTGGTGGTCGGTGCAGTCACGTAACAAGAAATCGCTGACGCTCAACCTGAAGAGCGAGAAGGGCCGCGAGATTGCGCGCCAGCTGGCGCTGGAAGCCGACATCATTATCGAGAACTACCGTCCCGGCGTGCTGGAAAAATGGGGCATGGGCTACGAACAGCTCAAGGCCATCAATCCTGCCACCATCATGGTGCGTTTGTCGGGCTTTGGCCAGACGGGACCGATGAAGGATTTGCCGGGCTTTGGCGCGATTGGTGAATCGATGGGCGGGTTGCGCTATGTGTCCGGCCATGCGGACCGTCCGCCAGTGCGGGTGGGCGTGTCGATCGGCGATTCGGTGGCGGCGCTGCATGGTGTGATCGGCGCGATGATGGCGTTGCGTCATCGCGATGTGACCGGTGGCCGTCTGAAAGGCGAAGGCCAGATGGTGGATGTGGCACTGTACGAATCGGTGTTCAATCTGATGGAATCGCTGGTACCGGAATATGACCATGCCGGTGTGGTGCGCGAGCGTACGGGCGGGGCCTTGCCCGGCATCGTTCCTTCGAATACCTATACCACGCGCGATGGCGAGAATATCGTCATTGCCGGAAATGGCGACGCGATCTTCAAGCGTCTGATGCTGGCCATAGGCCGCATTGATATGGCGGGCGATGCGCAGCTGGAACGCAATGATGGGCGCGTCAAGCGCACCGAGGAAATCGATGGCGCGATACAGGCATGGTGCGACACCATGGATATCGATAGCGCGCTGACGGTACTGAAAGCAGCCGACGTCCCGGCGGGGAAAATCTACTCGGTGCGCGACATGATGTCGGATCCGCAGTTTCTCGCGCGCGAGATGTTCGAGCAGCATCAGTTTGCCGATGGGACACCCGTCAAGCTGCCGGCGATTTCGCCCAAGCTGTCGGCCACGCCGGGGCAGACGCGCTGGATTGGTCCTGCGCTGGGCCAGCACAACGACGAAGTGCTGCAGAGCCTAGGTTATAGCGCCGAGCAGATCGACGCATTGAAACAGGACGGCGTGCTTTAACGCCGCCGCAGGGCAGCGCTGCGCCATGTAGCGCTGTGGCTGGAGGGCAGAGCGAGGTCTGCGTCCAGATAGGCGTCGTCTATGCCGAAATCATGTACGCGGCGATAGCCATGCCGGTTGAGCAGACGTTCGATGTCATAGCGCACCGGCTGCCGATTGTGTTCTACCGTCAGCACCCGGATGCGGTAGGCCTCGAAGGGAAAACCGCGCAGGATGGCGAGTTCCGATCCTTCCGTGTCCAGACTCCAGTAATCAATCACGGCGGGTGCTGCACTGGCCCGCAGGATGTCGGCAATGCTGCGCGTGCTTTTGCGTATGCTGGCCGGCCGGGAACCATAGCAGCGCTGTACATAGCGCCACATCATGGCGGGGTAGTGATGGCGTATGCCGCCCAGCATGCCGGCACTTTCCACAAACTCTACTTCGCCACCAGTTTCATCCAGACAGTCCGGCAGGCACAGGCAGTGCCGGTTCTTCTGCAATACGGCGAAGTAGCGTGCATTGGGTTCGACGCAGATGCCGTGTCAGCCGTATTCGCGCTCCAGCAGCAGGGTATTGCTGGAAGTGATGCCATCGGCTGCTCCGGTGTCGAGAAAATAGCCGCCGCGCAGACCAGACAGCACCCGCAGCACGAAGTCATCCTGTCCCAGTTGCGAGGCCATGGCTAGACTTTGCGCAGGCGGCGTAGCGCGGCCGAACGCCAGCTATTGTGCTGTGGTTCCGGTGCTGGCAGTGCCATGTCTTGGTGGCGCTGGCCGTATAGCAGGGTGATGTTGATGCGGCGGCTTTCGTAGTCGTCACGGAAGTGGCAACGGGCTGTGCCGTGAAACAGATCGGAATCGAAAATGATGGCGCGGTTCTGCCGGTAGGGTATGTAGCATGCCCGCGCGTCCATCGCCTTCAGATAGCGCCGTATCTTGTCGGGGTGGCGGTTGTATTCCTCAAATTGCCAGTCCGGTGGCGCTGCAATGTCGTAGATATGCATGCCACCGCTAGCGGGATCGAGGTTGGCCTGATCGGGAGTGATCCAGAAATTGACGTTGATGGCGGCGAAGTCGGCATGCACATCGTCGCCCGGCATCCGGGGCGGATATTTGTAGGCCCACAGCTGGGTGAGTCGGTGCTGTGGGCCGATGAGCGCGGGGAGTGTGTCGCGCAGGCTGGTGGCCAGCTGATCGAGCAGAGGGCAGCGCAGACCTTGGTTGTAGAGCGCACCCAGCCGGCCATGCGAGTAGCGCAGGGAATTCCAGATCATGGATTCCAGACAGTAGGCACGCAGGCTTGCCAGCGCTTGCGCTGACAGGAAGTCATCGATGACGACGATGTTGGGCCGATGCGCGAGGTAGGCTTGTTCCACTTCGCTGCCGCGCCAGCTTTGGCCCAGTGCCTGATCTATGGCTGGCGCGCAACGGCGGTATAGCATGTGGTTGTAGATGCTGCCGATAGATTGCAGTTCAGCGGCGTGCCATTGCTGGCGCTTGCTGACACCTTCCGCGCAAAGTTGTGCGGCTAGCTGGCGATAGCTTGCCGCGATTGTGCAATAGTCCGCGCTGAGCAGACCGCGGGCTAGCAGGTATTCGAACTGCTCCGCATCGTGACGCAATTTGGCAACGGTAAGCGGAGCAGCTTGCCGGTCGGGCGCGGGCAGGGCAGACATGGTGCGCTCAATCCTGTTCGTGCCGCAGTTGCGACAGGCTGGCGGGAATGTGTATATCGTCCAGCCATGCTGCCTGTATGACCTCGGCGATCATTTCCTGCCAGTGGCTGGAGATGACAGCACGAATGGCTTCGTCGTGATAGAGCCGCTGGCACATCTGGCACTGGTGGGCATACATGCCCTCCCAGCGGATGGACGGGTCATGGCTGGCCGCCCACGCTACGATTTTGGCCGGACCTTGATAGTGTATCCACAGCTTGAGGAAATCCTGCTCCGCTTCGCTGATGGCGTGCCGCAGGCAATGCGCTTTGCCGGTGGTGCTGACATTCAGTTCGGGGATGACACGCAGGCCCAGGCCGCAGCAGGCGCCTATGCGGCCATCAGCCTGCACGGTGTAGGTTTTCAGTACGCTGGTACAGCCACCGCGCGTGGCCGCGGCCTGCACATCGCAGGCCACACCTTCGGGATACTGGTACACCGTGCTGTGATTAAGCGGCATCCACGGGCTGCTCAGGATGGTGAGATAGGCCAGCTGCTCTGGTGCCAGGCCTTGTAGCAGCGGGTGATTGTGTAGCGTTTCCGGTGTGATGGTGCGGGCGTCTTTCAGTTCCATCATGACGTGAGTGCGCAGATGGCGCTCGCAGGCAGCCACGCAGGCGTGTGCTACCCGTTCCAGCGGGATGAAGCGGATATGCTCGTCGCCCGTGCTGTAGTTGATTTCCGATAGGCCTGCGGCCATCAGCGCGGCCAGTTTGTTGTGTGCCACACGGGCACTGGTGGCCCAATGGGCATTGGTGACCAGACGGACAGGCAAACTGTGGCTGGCAGCACGCTCGATGCCGCGCAGCAGTGTGTTCCATTCGAGCGTGGCTTCGCCACCTGTGAAAACCACGTTGCAGAAGCCTAGTTCGCGCGCTTCCTCGATGGCTGCCAGTACCGTGTCCAAGTCTAGGTGACCTCGTTCGCGTGGGCTGGAGAGCGTGCCGCAATCCGTGCAGGCTGCGGGGCAGGTGAATGTCGGCATGATGGAAAGAGTGCGGCTGCGTCGCTTCAGCTTCGCCGCGCCAGTTCCGGTGAGCTTATTGGCCGGCTTCATATAGCTGTACCTCGCGCAGGTCGAGCAAGCCGCGGGTTTCCAGTGTGATGGCGTATTGCACCAGCGCTTCGATGGTGACGCGCACATATTCCTGCCCGCGATACGGATCGTATTCCGAATCGTCGGTGCCGGTATCGGTGCCTTCATCGGTCCCGGTGTCGGTGCCGGTGTCAGTCCCGGTATCGGTTCCTGTATCAGTACCGGTGTTGGTGCCCGTATCTGTACCGGTATCCGTTCCCGTATCGGTGCCGGTGTCGGTTCCCGTATCGGTCCCGGTGTCCGTGCCGGTCTGGGTACCGGTGTCGGTCCCCACTTCGGTCCCTTCGTCCGTGCCGGGGCCGGTGCCTATGGTGGCCGAACTGTGCTCAAAATTCTGTGTGCTGTTGGAGTCGTTGATGGTGCGGTGATCGGTGGGTACGAGAAAGCCTGATGCAAAGATGGGACTGCTGGTGAACAGCATGGCCTGCTCCATGCCACCCAGCGCGAACGGCGATGCCCGTTCGATGCCCGCCCGGATCAGGGCGATGATGGCGTATTCGTCGCCGTATTTGATGATGGCATTGCCGAACGCAGTCATGAACTCGCTGCGCGACGGAGTGCGGTGCTGGTTTGCGCCCGAGTAGTGGCGCAGCCACCGTCGCATGTCGCGGTTGGCGAGTACGGCATATACGAGCTGATTGCTGACCGAAGCACGTTGCGGCGGCAGATCCGTGCCTTCGGCGTAGTCAGCCAGTACCTGCGCCGGATCGGTGATGAATTGCTCGCGCAGCAGATAGTCATGCGCCATGGCTTTGAACAGTGCTTCCACCCGGCGGGCGATTGCTGCCGCCTGCAGGACCAGCAGCTTGCGGCGGGCCGGACGTTCAGGGGTGTACACCAGCCGGAAAGTGTGTTCTTGCTGTTCCATAGCGCCTCCGATGCGGAGCAGATTTGACTCCGTTCAGAATAGAAGGCTGGTAAAAACAATCGACGATGACGCTCAATGCTGTTCAGGGAACTTGTGCACTTCGGATGTGTCACTGCCATCCAGCACAGGACGCTTAGCCAGCATCAGGGCGATGTTTTCCGGCGGCGAAGGGTGGCCCAGATAATAGCCCTGCACCATATCGCAGCCATATTGCTCCAGCAGTTGCAACTGTTCGCTGGTTTCCACCCCTTCTGCCACCACGCTGAGTTTCAGGCCGTGGGCCATGGCGATGATGGCACGGGTGATGGCGGCATTCTCGCTATCCTGTGGCAGGCCGGTGATGAAGCTGCGGTCAATTTTCAGTGCGCTGACATTGAAGCGCTTCAGGTAGTTCATCGACGAGTAGCCGGTGCCGAAATCATCGATCGACAGATAGACGCCGATGGCACGCAGCCGCTCCAGCGTCAGGATGGTGGCGCGCGCATCATCCATCAGTGTGCCTTCTGTCAGTTCCAGTTCCAGCAATTCGGCGGGCATGCCGCTGTCCTGCAGGGCGGACTGCACGATCTGGCTCAGGTTCTCGTCCTTGAACTGTTTGGCCGACAGATTGACGGCGATGCGCAGTGGCCGGTCGTCGCCATGTTGCCATAGGCGCGCCTGCTGGCAGGCTGTGCGCAGCACCCATTCGCCGATCGGCACTATCAGGCCGGTTTCCTCTGCCAGTGGAATGAACTCGGTGGGGGAGATGATGCCGCGTTCCGGATGGCGCCAGCGCACCAGTGCTTCGACGCTGACGATGGTGGCGCTGCCGACATCGATCTGCGGCTGGTACAGCAGATACAGTTCGCCATTCTGCATGGCTTTGCGCAAGCCCACTTCCAGCTGGACGTGGCTCATGATCTGCATGGTGAGCGAGGAGCTGTATAGCTTGGCGTTGTTCTTGCCGCAGTTCTTGGCATGGTACATGGCTGTATCGGCAAATTTGAGCAGGCTGCTGCAGTCTTCGCCATCTTGCGGATATAGCGAAATGCCGATGCTGGCCGTGACGAAAATTTCATGGCTGCCCAGCTGGAACGGACGGCACATGGCATCCTTGACGCGCTGGGCCACAGCCAGCGCATCGTCCACCCGCTCCAGAACGGGGATCAGGATGGTGAATTCATCGCCGCCCAGACGCGCCAGATTGCTGTCGTCGGCTTCGGTGCGCGATACCAGATCGCTGGGGCGTATGGTTTCGCGCAGGCGTTCCGAGACGGCTTTCAGCAGATGGTCGCCGACGTCGTGGCCCAGCGTGTCGTTGATGCGCTTGAAGGCATCCAGATCCATGAACAGCACGGCGAACTTGTGCTTGTCCTTGCGGGAACGGCGCAGCTCCGCTTCCAGTGTTTCCAGAAACGCCTGCCGGTTGGGGATGCCGGTCAGGCTATCGCAGTAAGCCAGACGGCGGATTTGCTCCTCATTGCGTTTGCGCTCGCTGATGTCGCGTACCAGTCCCAGGACTTCATCCGGGCCAGTGGCCACCAGCCGCGCTTCGAAGTGGCGCACTGTTGCGGGCATGGCGTGTTCGCCCGCACGGGCGCGTGCAGGGCCGCTCTGTTGCAAGGAATAGTCCAGCGAACCGACCTGCTGGCTGGCCAGCACGCTGTGCACCTGCGCCAGCATCCGGCTGGCGACTGGTTCCGGCAGCACCTGCTGCAGATGCTGTCCTACCCAGCCTTTGCTGGCGAAACCGCAACTGGCCTGGTGGCCCTGTTCGTAGTCCAGATAGTAGCCATCGCGGTTCATGCGGAAAAAGGTGTCGGGTATGGCCGCCATCACGGCACGGTGCTGGGCATCGGCCAGACGCAGACGGGCAATGGCATCGCTGGCACGCAGCACATACAGTACGCGATGGCCCAGGATCGGCCAGTTGATGGGCTTGGACACAAAATCGGTGGCGCCTGCCTCGTAGGCGCTGGTCACGGAGGCCAGTTCATCGGCACCCGTGACCATGATGATGGGCACGCTGGCGTGCTGTTCCTGCTGGCGGATGGCGCGGCACACGGAGAGTCCGTCCATGCCCGGCATTTCCACGTCCAGCATCAGCAGATCGGGCTGATTGCGCTGGAAGCTGGCCAGGGCCTGCGCGCCATCTTCTGCTTCGATAGTATCGAGACCGACCTGGCCGAGCATTTCCAGCATCAGCATGCGCATCACAGGGTCGTCATCGGCGACCAGTACCAGGCCGCGTTGTGCAATCGGCGCAGCAGCCATATCAGGCTTCCTTTTCCAGGATAGCTTCCAGTGCCTGTCGCGCGGACTGGAATTGCTGGTCTATGGTGGCCAGTAGCGGAGCGGCGCTGGCGCTGCTGTGCTGGCGTGCCAGCTGTTCCAGTTGTTTGCAGCTGGCGGCGAGCGCCGTTGCACCCACATTGGCGCTACCGGATTTGAGGCGGTGGGCCAGTGCGCGCAGGGCGTCGTCGTCGTGGCGCTGCATGGCCTGGGCGAGCGCCTGCAGCTGCTCCGGCGTGTCGCGCAGATAGGTCTGCAGGATTTTCTCCAGCAGCGCATCACCGTTGGCTGGACTCAAGGCACGAATATTTTCCAGTGCCTCGTGCCGGATGGTGCACTCCGCAGCGCTGTCGCCGGTGTCCGGCCTGGCGGTGGCGCTTGCCTCCGGCTCGGTGTTGTCAGCGCTTAGGTCGTCCGGGTACTGGCGCGGCAGATTGAGCCAGCGCGACAGCGTGTGGCCCAGTGCCTGGCGGGTGAAGGGCTTGCTCAGATAGTCGTCCATGCCGGCCGCGAGGCAGGATTCACGGTCGCCCTGCAGTGCATTGGCGGTGATGGCAATGATGGGCAGTTTCTGGCCTTGTCCCTGCTGCTGTTCATGACGCCGGATGGCATTGGTGGCCGCAAAGCCATCCATGATGGGCATCTGGCAGTCCATCAGTACTACATCATAGGCGTCGTTCTGGACTGATTGCAGCGCCTGTTCGCCGTTCACGGCGCGGCTGACATCGAGTCCCATGCTCTCCAGCATGGCACTGGCTACTTCCACATTCACGGGATTGTCTTCCGCCAGTAGCACGCGCCGCCCCTTGCGCTGGCGCACGCTGTGCGTGCAGCTCTGGCTTAGCGGTGTGAGGCTGGTGACGGGCGCTGCCAGCCTTGGCGGTTCGGCAATGCTGGCCGCCATCGCAGTGGTGCTGGCGTGCAGGCATTCATACAGATCGCTTTCGCGGATAGGCTTGATGAGCTGGAAGGCGACGCCAGCCGCTCTTTGCTGCTGCAGGTCGGCAGCATCTCTGGCGCTGCTCAGCAGTATCAGGCGCAGGCTACTCAGGCGCGGTTCGGCATGCAGCGAGGCAGCCAGTGCCAGGCCGCTGGTGCGGGGCAGATCCATTTCCACTAGCGCCACATCGTATGCGCAATTGTCTGCCTGTGCCTGCAGCAGCATAGCCATGGCAGTGCTGGCGCTGCTGCTGGCGTGCGCAAGTTGCCAGCGGCTCAGAAGCTGGGGCAACAGGTCGTGGCTGGTGAACTTGTCATCGACTATCAAGGCGCGGCATTCCCGGGTGGCGTGGCTATTTGGCTGGTCGGCATCGATGCGACGCTTGTCGAAACTTACCGTGAACCAGAACAGCGAGCCTTGCGCGAGCGCATGGTCTACTCCTATGCGCCCGCCCATAAGTTCGACCAGCTGTTTGGAAATGGCCAGGCCCAGTCCGGTGCCGCCGTGCTTGCGGGTGGTGGAACCATCGGCTTGCGAAAAGGAATCAAAAATGTGGACACGTGCTTCGCTCGAGATGCCTATGCCGGTGTCGCGTACTTCAAAGCGCAGGCCTATGCTCTGTTCATCTTCGCCAGTCACGCTGACGGCGACGGTGATCTGGCCGCTGTCGGTAAATTTTACAGCGTTGCCGAGCAAGTTGTAGATCACCTGGCGCAGGCGGTTGGGGTCGCCGCAGACGGCGATGGGAATGTCCGGCGCCAGTGCCAGTTCGAGCTGCAGTTGCTTGCTCTGTGCCTGGGGCGCAAAAACGTGTTCGATCTCTTCCAGCAGTGAACGGAAATTGAAGTGGATATATTCGACCGACAATTTGCCCGCCTCGATCTTGGAAAAGTCCAGAATGTCGTTGATGATGACCAGCAGGTGTTCGCCCGAGCGCTGCACCATGCGGGTGTAGTGGCGCTGCTGGTCGCTCAGCGGGGTGGCAAGCAACAGATCGGTCATCCCTAGTACCCCGTTCATGGGCGTGCGGATTTCATGGCTCATGGTGGCGAGAAATGCGCTCTTGGCCTGGCTTGCTGCTTCGGCGGCGTTCTTGGCTTTTTCCAGCTGTTCGGTGCGTACGCAGACCTGGCGTTCGAGCTGGTCGCGATACTGTTGCAGCGCGCCGTCGCGCGCTGTAACTTGCGCCAGCATATCGTTGAAACTATCGATCAGGTCGCCAATCTCATCCTTGCGCTGGTGTCGTATCGGGCCGGTGTGCTGGCCCTGGCTGACCTGTCTGGCGGCACTGATCAGGCCTGCCAGTGCGCCGGTCATGCTGTTTCTGAGCCGGGCTGCCATCAGTAGCGCCAGCAGGCAGGCCAGCAAAGCGGCAACTGCGCAAGCGGCAAGATTGCGTAGCAGATCCTGCCACATGCGGGATTGGCTGGCCTCCAGCATGACGCTACCGATGTGCTGCTCGTTGCGCAGCACGGGGAGATACAGTTGCATCACAGGCAGTAGCCGCTGCTCCGGATAGACCATGCGCAGCAAACGCATGCCACGCGCTTCGGCCGGAATGCGTTCGGGCAGTGGGGCGGCAATGTCTATCGCTTCATTGCGGTACTGCGCCAGTAGCTGTCCTTTGCCGGTGTATAGCGCTGCGCGCAGAATGCGGCCATCTGCCGACAGGGCCGCGAGCGTACTGTGGGCCTGCCGCCCGTCGGCATACAACAGGGCCAGTTCGCTGTTGTTGCCGATTACCCCCGCGAGCGAAGCAAGCTGCTGGCGCTCTTCCTCGCTTCGGCTCAGGATGGAAAGACTGGCGAAGGCAATAAAAACCAACAGCATGGCACTGCCGGTGGAAAGCAGGGCAATTCTGGTCAGCTTCCGGCTTAGTCCTGAACGTTCTTTTTGGAACATTGCGCGTAGTTTGAGCAAGAGGTGGCGCTGCATCGTACGGCAGCTGGAGGACCATTCGACTGAGAATTAAAATGCCAATTGGAAAAATATAGCTTCCGCCTGTGGCGAGTGTTGATCTGGATCGAAGTCAGGCACTATTGATCCAGCTCAAATGCCGCTCGATACGGCATTCCATGCTGGGACATGGCGCGGAAAAAGATCTTGTTTGTAGCGGAAGCCGTCACGCTGGCACATGTGGGCCGGCCGTTGGCGTTGGCGCGCATGCTGTCGCCATTGCAATACGCATTGCATTTTGCATGTGCACCTGGCCACGAAGCATTTTTACCGGCCAGCGGCATGGAATACTGGCCTATTCGAAGCATTTCAAGTGCCCAGTTTCTCGCAGCGTTAGCTGCAGGCAAGCCTGTCTATGATGTAGCGACGCTGCAGACCTATGTGGAGGATGACCGGCGTTTGCTCGAACGCCTGCAGCCCGATGCCGTAATCGGCGACTTCCGCCTGTCGCTGGCTGTTAGTGCAAGGCTGGTGGATGTGCCGTACATCGGGTTGATCAATGCATACTGGAGCCCGTATATTCCCCAGCATTACACGGTGCCGTCGCTTACACTATCGCGCATGCTGCCCATTGCGCTGGCGAATGCGCTGTTTCGTGCGGGGCGGCCACTGGCGTTTGCACTGCATAGCGTGCCGCTCAATCAGCTACGACGGCGTTTCGGCATGCCCGCTTTGCGCTACGACTTGCGCAGTCTGTATGCGGATGCCGATCAGGTGCTGTATCCCGATGTGGCGGAAATGTTCGCCGCCGCCAGTCTGCCTGCCAACCATGCCTATCTGGGGCCTGTCACGTGGTCGCCGCCGACGCCGGAGCCACCATGGTGGCATGGGCTACCGCAAGATCAGCCATTGGTGTATGTGACCTTAGGCAGCTCGGGGCAGGGCGAATTGCTGCCACTGATATTACAGGCGCTGTCTCAGTTGCCGCTGCGTTTGATGGTGGCCACGGCTGGGCAGGATATGCCGGATGCGATACCAGAGAATGCTTATGTGGCGCGCTATTTGCCCGGAGAGTTGGCGGCACAGCGTGCGCAACTGGTGATCTGCAATGGTGGTAGCCCCAGTGCCCAGCAGGCACTGGCTGCGGGCGTGCCCGTGCTGGGAATTGCGGGAAATCTCGATCAGTATCTGAATATGCAAGGCGTGCTGGCGGTGGGGGCGGGCAGGTGTCTGCGTTCGGACCGGCTGCAAGCGCAGGTGCTGCGTGACAGCGTGACGCAGATGCTGGCGCATCCTGGCATACGTGCGGCAGCGCTGCACATGGCTCAAGTGTTCCAGCAATATGATGTGGCGCAACGTCTGCTCGCGGCGCTGGGCAGGGTGGGCGCACAGGCGTTCAGTGGTCGTTGAGGCCAGAATGGCTGTGAGCGATAGCGTGCCGTTCACTGTAACAGTGCGCTCATCAGGCTGCCGTTGAGCGTGATGAGCGCTGGTCCCGCGCATAGCCCCACCCTGCAGGTGGCGCCAGATTGCTTACGCTGCCATGGCAGGACCTGTGCTCTGGACGCAGCGACGGCGGCTGCTTAGCGCCAGACCGGCAAAGCCGAGTCCGACCAGAGCCAGTGTGGCTGGTTCAGGCACCGCAGCAAAGCTCTGCGATGAATCCACCTTCAGGAAGGGAACGGTGGTGGGAACGGCACCATCCCACATGCTGGTGGGCGTATAGAAAGACGGTACATTGGTCGTGCCCGTGAGTTTGTCGTTGAAGATGGAGCCGGTGACAATGTCGAGATAGGCAGGATCGACATAGTCGATCATGAAACGCGAATCGAAGGAGCCGGTACCGACCAGGCCAGTCGCGGTAAAGCTGGCATCGTTGAAGACCAGGTGGCCGGACAAGATCATGATGCCGTCGCCATCAGGATCGCCGAGGCCGCCGCAACCAGCGGAAGTAATGCCTTCGCCATAGCAGCGCACGGTGTTGGCACCATTGCCGGGTACGGCTTTACTGGTGCCGCCAGACCCGAACCGGTCAAGAAAAATGGCCAGATTCTGCACGCCGGCATGTAGTGGATCGACATCCATGGCGGCAGATTGCGATGCCGGCATCGTGAAGTGGGCGGTAGTCGGAGTCTGGGAATCTACCAGTTCCTGGAAGCGCACCACTTTGCTGATTTCAAACGTGGTGTTCAGGCCGGCTGGGGTGACCAGTGCCGGAATATTGCTGTTGGACATGGTGCCGATGACCATTTGGGAGCGCAATTCCGTTACGTATGGCGCTGCGCCGCCGGGGCCGACCGTCAGGCCCGGGATGAAGCCCGTTGCCAGTGCGGTATCGGTCACGTTGGTCCACAGGTCGGCATAAGTGGTGTAGGTGCCGCTACCGGTGGGGTCCAGTCCTACTGTGGGGCCGGCATGCGCGGCCATGCTGCTGGCCAGCAGCGCACTGCCTAAGGCCAATTTGAGCTGTTTCATAAAAACTCCTGATCGGTGAGAGCCCGGGAATCGGGGTCGTAACACTGATAGAGCAAATGCCTTGCCAGCACTACGCTCGCCTTTAAAATCAATGACTTGGAGTTGGTGCGGGGATGCGTGGAGGGGCGTGTGTCAAAGATTCCGACAGTCGGCTCGGGTTTCAGTCGTTCAGATTTTTGAGCTTGCGTGCTGGAATGCCGCCCCAGACTTCGCCTGCACCTATCCGGCTATCTTTGGTGACAACGGCGCCGGCGGAAATGATGCTGCCGTCGCCCATCTGTACGCCGGCCATGATGACGGCGGTGGCGCCTATAGTGACGTTGTTGCCGATTTTTACCGCGCGCAGTTCGAGTTTGGCGCCTTCGATTACATGGGAGAAGATCACGGCATCATGGCCCACGATGCTGTTGCTGCCGATCTGGGTGAGGGGTGGATCGAGTATCACGCCGGCGCAATAGGTGTTGCTGCCCAGTTTGGCTCCCAGCGCCAGATAGAGCAGGCGCTGCAGCGGCACGGGAATGAAGTGGGTGCGGATCAGTGAGTTGAATAGCAGCAGATAGAACAGGATGTTGAGATTGGCGATGGTTTCTTCCGGCGTATGTTGGGCGACGATGCCTTCCTTTAGCGGCAGCACAAACAGGAGGACGCGGTAGATCAGAATGGCGTAGAGATAGACCAGCAGCACCGCGCACAGCACCAGCAGTACTCCGCGGAAGTCGCCCAGTGCCGGGCTGTCCAGCAGTGCCGTGGTGAGCAGGGCCAGTGTGATGATCAGCATTAGCATCAGCAGAAACAGGGCGATTTGCCGGCCTTTGATGGCGCGCATCACGGACTCCCGTGCGGATCGTACAGCAGTTGCTGGAGTGGCAGCCGCAGCGAGCGCGAACGTGCGGCAGGACCGGCACCGATACGCCCCATGAAGATAGCTTGGTCCCATGCGCTCTCTCCCACCAGCGCTGCACCACGCCGCGAAAGACTGGCTGCACGCTCCTGCATGCCTGCCGTGGCGGAAAAGATGCGGCCATCGCGTACATAGCGGGCGAAGATCAGCGGCGTCAGCTCCGGCTGCAGCTGCAGGCCCAGACTGGTTGCCGTGAGCCAGAAACGCTGCACAGCCCGGCCGGCGTCGACAAAATCATCGATGCGCTGCGGCCTGAGTGGCGCAGTCAGCACGAAGTGGGCGGCGCAGGCCAGGCCCGGCAGCAAGTCCATCTGCAGGCGTGGCGCCAGCGTGCCGGCCAGCCAGCGGTTGAAAAAGGCAACGCGCTCCCAGCGCTGCATAATCCACTGCATCAGTTTTGCCGTGATGGCATCCACGCCCAGCGCCTGCGACGGTATGCGGGCGATGCTGTAGCGTGCGTTCCAGTCGATCACGCTGCGATGTACCTGCCACGCTTCCGGCATGGTAAGGCGCAGGGCGGCGTTATCGAACATCAGCCATGCCGCCTGCCGCCGGGCCGCGCCTTCCAGCCAGTACACGTGATAGCCGCTAGGCAGGGCAGTGTCCAGTTTGATCCGTCCTGTGGAACTCAGGGCACGCCGGCTCAGTGCGCGGCGTTGCACACTGCGGGTCTGGATGAAATCGGCCAGCGGGTTAGGCTCCAGCAGTGGCGCGGGCAACAGGTCGATGCTGAAGCGCGGATGCTGCTCCGGTGCTTCCATATGGCGGCTGGCGTGCAATTGCAGGCGGAAACGGGTGGCGGCAATTGCCATGGTTTCCAGTAGCGCACCGAGCGATAGCTGGCTGGGGTGGCCATCGAGATCGTACACGCAGTGATTGCGTGTATCGTGGCCATGTACGGTGAGCCGGCGCGGGCCAAGGATTTCGAAGCGCCATGGTTGGGTGTTGTCGCCGCTGGGGGCCCAGCGTGCCAGTTCGAGGATCTGTTCCAGCGTGGGATCGAGTGCGGTGTCTGGCTGATTCATGAACGCGCTCCGCGCCGGCGCCGCCGGATAAGCCACATGGCCAGTTGCTGCAAAGGATTGCGGTAGCCGCCCGGCCGCCAGGTGCGTACCATGCGGTTGTGGTAGGCATCGAACTGGTAGCCAGACGGTGCTGCTGTTACCGGCCCCCGTTGCAGCAGTATCTTGAGGGCCTCCGTTGCAGCCGCACCGGCGCATAGTTCGCAGCCCATGATGGTGGATGGACCGCGCTGGGCCTCCAGGTTGATGCTGGCCGGATCGACCAGATAGCTGCCATGCAGCCCCGCTGGCGCCAGCCCGACCAGAAAGCGCAACGCCTTTTCGGCATCGGGCAGATTGCCCCAGCCGAAATAGTCGTCGAAGCTCATGTGGCCGGGGAGGAAATTCAGCAGTGCCGTGCCCATGCCTAGCGGTGCTGCTGTAATGGCGGGTATGCCCCGTTCGGCGCAGGCCGCGAAGACTGCCTGGCGTGCGCCGAAAGCGAAAAAATCCAGTCCGTCCACATACAGATCCACGCCATCGAGAAAGGCGCCCATATTGCCTTGATGGACGCCATCGCGGTACAGGGCCAGTTGCAGTTCGGGGTTGATATCGCGCGCCAGCGTGGCCAGCACATCGACTTTGGGCAAGTCCAGCGTGGTAACGGTGGCGCCCACTTGGCGGTTGAAGTTGGCGAGATCGAAGCGGTCGAAATCAGCGATATGGAAAGCGCCTATGCCCAGCCGCGTCAGCGTGAGCAAATGTACGCCGCCCACGCCGCCCATGCCGGCGATGGCGATCCGCTTGCCGCGCAATACTCCCTGTTCGGTGGGCGTGACCCAGCCAAGATTGCGGACAAAAGCGAGTGGATAGGAAAAGGCGGGCGGCATCAGCATCCTCCGCGCGGCGGACCATGCCGCGCCAGAAGATAAGACCGCTGCAACCGATATCAGGTTCCCGTATCGGCAAAAAAAATGGGACCAGGTCGGGCATAGGCGCAGACTCTGCACTTATGCCCGACCTGGCCCCTTGGCTTGGCTTCCTTGTTGCTTGCCTAGCAGCAGCCGCCGCGCTTGCCGGCGCCGCCGTAGCGGGCTTCCTGACGTTCGCGGAAGAATTCCTCGTACGTCATGATGGGCTCGCCCGGATGGGTGGCTTCGCGGTGGCTCACATAGGTATCGTATTCGGGCAGGCCCATCATCAACCTTACGCTCTGGCCCAGATAGCGGCCTGCCTGAACGATTTCGCCTAACATTACTGGGCTCCGGCCGCCAGTACCAGCGGGCTTTCCTGCGCCGTCGGGCCGCTGGCTGCCTGGGCCTTCAGCACGGTGCGGATGCCGAACACCAGTATGCTCAGTACCACGATGACGAAGAAGCCTGCCAGCGAGGCATCCAGATAGTCATTGAAGATTACCTGCTGCATCTGCGCCATGGATTTGGCTGGCGCCAGCAATTTACCTTCGGCATAGGCCGCCTGATATTTGGCGGCGTGGGCCAGGAAGCCGACTTTAGGATTGGCGGCAAAGATCTTCTGGATGCCGGCGGTCAGCGTGCACATCAGCAGCCACACAGTCGGTACCATGGTGACCCATGCATAGCGGGCGCGTTTCATCTTGAACAGCACGCAGGTACCGAGGATCAGTGCAATCGCGGCCAGCATCTGGTTGGCAATGCCGAACAGCGGCCACAGGGTGTTGATGCCGCCCAGCGGATCCACCACGCCCTGATACAGGAAGTAGCCCCAGGCGGCCACGCACAGGCCGGTGGCAGTGAGGTTGGCGAGCGCGTTTTCGGTCTGTTTCATGGCGGGCACGAAGGCGCCCAGCAAGTCCTGCAGCATGAAGCGGCCGGCGCGGGTGCCGGCGTCAACGGCGGTCAGGATGAACAGCGCTTCGAACAGGATCGCGAAGTGGTACCAGAACGCCATCATGGTCTGGCCGCCGATCACGTTCGACAGGATGTGAGCCATGCCCACAGCCAGCGTCGGCGCGCCGCCGGCACGCGAGATGATGGTGTGTTCGCCCACATCCTTGGCGGTCTGGGCCAGCATTTCCGGTGTGACGTAGAAGCCCCATTGGGTGATGGCCGCGGCGGCGGAATCAACCGTGGTGCCGATCAGGGCAGCCGGGCTGTTCATGGCGAAGTACACGCCCGGTTCGATGGTCGATGCGGCGACCAGTGCCATGATGGCGACGAACGATTCCATCAGCATGGCGCCGTAGCCGATGAAGCGGGCATGGGTTTCGTTCTCGATCATCTTGGGCGTGGTGCCGGACGAGATCAGCGCGTGGAAGCCGGATACGGCGCCGCAGGCGATGGTGATGAACAGGAAGGGGAACAGTGAGCCAGCCCAGACTGGGCCGGTGCCGTCGATGAACTTGGTCATGGCCGGCATTTTCAGGTAAGGCGCAACGATGATGATGCCGATCGCCAGACCGACGATGGTGCCGATTTTCAGGAAGGTGGACAGGTAGTCGCGCGGCGCCAGCAGCAGCCACACTGGCAGTACCGAGGCGACGAAGCCGTAGCCGATCAGCATCCAGGTCAGTTCGGTGCCGGTGTAGGTGAACATTGGTGCCAGTGCCGGATTTTCCTGCACGATCTGGCCGCCGAAGATGGCGCCGATCAGCAGCACAAAGCCGATAATAGACACTTCGCCGATGCGGCCTACGCGGACGTAGCGGGTGTACTCGCCCATGAACAGGGCGATGGGAATGGTGGCCATCACGGTGAAACTGCCCCATGGCGAACCGGCCAGCGCTTTCACCACGATCAGTGCCAGCACGGCCAGAATGATCACCATAATCATGAAGGTGCCCAGCAGGGCGATCAGGCCCGGTACCTGGCCCAGTTCGGATTTGATCAGGTCGCCCAGCGAGCGGCCATCACGGCGGGTCGAGATGAACAGCACGATGAAGTCCTGTACCGCGCCGGCGAAGACCACGCCAGCCAGTATCCATAGCATGCCGGGCAGATAGCCCATCTGCGCTGCCAGCACCGGGCCGACCAGCGGGCCGGCGCCGGCAATGGCGGCGAAGTGGTGGCCGAACAGCACATATTTGTTGGTCGGCACGTGATCCAGACCGTCGTTCAGACGTTGGGCCGGGGTCAGGCGGCGCGCATCGAGGCCCAGCACCTTGTCGGCAATGTACAGGCTGTAGAAACGGTAGGCGATCAGATACACGCAGACGGCGGCGATAACGATCCAGATGGCGCTGATGGATTCGCCACGCTTGAGCGCGACAACGCCCAGCGCTGCCGCACCGCACAGGGCGAGGGCAGCCCAGCCTAGCCGGGAGGCCAGGGTGGTGGGCGCACGAGGAGTGATAGTTTGCATACTTCCTCCAAGGATAGTGTTGCTGCTCCGTAAAAACTGGAATGCTGGCAGCTTATGAACAGTATTCAGGAATCGCATATCGCTCGCAAGCGCAGCAATACGCAAGCATGCTGCGTATAACTACGTAGTGGGAAGCGGCCGCCTGCGCGTAAAATCGCATCATCTCAACGGAGCAGGATAGCTATGCGTCTGCGGCAAAAAGTGCTGTTTCTGGCGATCACGCCACTGATCCTGGCCCTGTGCGCGATTGCGCTGGCGGTCTGGCATCAGTCGGAATTGTTGGCTCAGCAGCAACGCAGCACCATCCAGCAAGCCTATCTGAGCAGCAAGGAGGCTGAGCTCAAGCACTACGTCACGCTGGCCCAGCACTCGATAGCTCGTCTTTATGATGCCGGGCGCGACGATGTGGCGGCACGCGAGGAGGCCAAGCGCATCCTGTCCACCCTCAGCTACGGCGACGATGGCTATTTCTTTGTCTACGATATGCAGGGCAATTCGCTGATGCACCCGCGCCAGCCCGAACTGGTGGGACGCAATCTGTATGAATTGCGCGACGAACAGGGCCAGCCCACCATCCAGAAACTGCTGCAGCGCGCGCGCGCGGGGGGCGGGCTGGAGCGTTATATGTGGGTGAAACCGTCCACTCATAAGCCGGTTGCCAAGCTCGGCTACGTAGTGCCGTTGCCGCGCTGGGGCTGGATGCTGGGCACCGGCATCTATCTCGACGATGTGGATCAGGCGCTGGCCAAGGTCGACGTCCAGCAGTCGGGCAATATTCATAACACCATGCTGTGGATCGCCCTGATCGCAATTGCGTCTGCCGTGGTAGTGGCCAGTTCAGGTGTGGCGCTCAATATCAGCGAGCTGCGCGTGGCCGATGCCAAGCTCAAGGTGCTGGCCCAGCGCGTGGTGGAATCGCAGGAAGAAGAGCGTGCCCGGCTGTCGCGCGATCTGCACGATGGCATCAGCCAGTGGCTGGTATCGATCAAGCTGCAGATCGAGGCGGGGATGATACGGTTGTCTTCCGGCCAGCCGGGCCAGACCGAGGCGGCACAGGCCGTATTCGAGCATGCGGCAGATCAATTGAGCAATGTGATGGCCGAAGTGCGGCGGATTTCCCATAATCTGCGTCCCGCCATCCTCGACGATCTGGGCTTGGCGGCGGCGCTCAACCATCTGGGGCAGGAATACACCCACAGCAGCGGCACCCCTGTGCAGTTTGAAGCCAGCGGTGCCACCGACGGGCTGTCCGATGTGGCCAATACCGTGCTGTTCCGGCTGGCGCAGGAGGCGCTGACCAATATCGGCCGTCACGCCGCAGCACGGCAGATTGGCATTACGCTGCGGGGCGATGCCGAAGGCGTCACCCTGTGCATACGCGACGATGGCAAGGGTTTCGATGCCGAGGGCATCGCACTGCATCCTCAGCGCGGAATCGGATTGCGCAATATGATGGAGCGTATGGATGCCATAGGCGGGCGCTTCAGCATCGAATCGGGCAGCAGTGGCACCGTGCTGACGGCGTTCGCCGCCAATGACAGTTAAATCAGGACTTAGAAAGCATATATGACGGGGACGATCAAAATTCAGCTGGTGGACGATCATCCGCTGGCGCGTGATGGCTTGCGCGCACGGCTGGAAGCGATGCCGCAGTTTCAGGTGGTGGCCGAGGCGGGCGGGGCGGCCGAAGCGCTGGAGCAGGCCGCCCAGATCGACATCGATCTGGTGCTGATGGACATTAATATGCGTGATACCAATGGCATCGAAGCGACTGCCCAGTTCCGTGCCGCGTTTCCCCGTATCGCCGTGCTGATCCTGTCCATGCACGACAAATTAGAATATGTCTCGCAGGTAATCCGGGCCGGTGCGCGCGGTTATGTGCTCAAGGATGCGCCGGGAAAGGATATCGTGGTGGCCATCGAGACCGTGATGTCGGGCGGCATTTATTACAGCGCGGCACTGGCACGCCAGCTTGCCCAGCCGCAGATGCCGGATATGCAACTGACCACCCGCGAACAGGAAGTGCTGCGCCATCTGGCGCGCGGCGAGTCGAACAAGCAGATCGCCCGTGCGCTCGATCTGAGTGTGCGCACGGTAGAAACGCACCGTCTCAACATCAAGCGCAAGCTGGGCATCGAAGGGCAGGCGGAACTGATCCGCTTTGCTGTGCAGCACGGCTAGACTGGGTATTGTTGCAAAGAAAGCAGAGTCTTGCTTCTAATTCCGTTGAGCAATTTTCAACTGTGCCTGTTTGCTGGAAAAACTCTGTTATATTGCTGCTCGGTTATTTTTTTGCCCTGTGTTCGTGGCTTTTTTGGTCTTATATTGGTCTTATTAACAAATGCAATCCTGCCAGATGGTAATTGATTGCTTTATGTCAATTCTTCCACTAAGATTGTGAGCTCAACTATCCAAGAGAATCTGATGTCTGCGTCTGAATCGAGCCTATTCCCGCTGGTAGCGTTGCAAGCGGTTTCCAATGCGCACAACGAGTGGGTGGCGCTAACCGTAGAGCCATCCGAAGACGCAGGCGATATCTGGCAGAATGCGCTGTCTTTGCTGAAAACCAGCGACCTGCTTGATGCCCTCATGCCGCTCGATTGCATCCTGCCGGTGCCGCAGCCAGCCCTGCTGGAACTGTCGCATCTGGAAGGCTTGCCACCTAACCGCCTGATCCTGCGGGTGCCGGCCGCTGCCGTGGCTGATGTGCCAGTGCAGAAGAAGCTGGCCAATTACACGGAAGCAGGCTACCGCATCATGATCGATGGTCTGGCCGGCATGGCAGCCACGTTGAGCGGGGCCAAATCGCTGATGTATGACGCGTCCAGTTCGCTGCCGCCCGTGCTGGCGCTGATCGGCCAGCCCGGTCCCCATCTGGCCAGCAATATGCAGAGCGAACAGCGCATCGCCGAATGCGCCAAAGCAGGCTTTGCGTGGTTCAGCGGCGATTTTGCCCTGCACCCGCCACGTGACCTGAATGCCAACGATGGCACTTCGCGCAAGCGCCTGCTGGCGCTGCTGGGTCTGCTGGCCCGCGATGCCGATTCGCGCGAACTGGAAGTGCTGCTCAAGCAGGACCCGGCACTGTCCTACCATTTATTGAAACTGGTGAACTCGGCTGCGTTCGCGCTCAGTTCGCCTATCCACAGCTTCGGCCAGGCCATCAATGTGCTGGGCCGGCGCCAGTTGCAGCGCTGGCTGCAACTGCTGTTGTACGCACGCCAGCAAGATGACGGCAAGGCCAATCCGCTGCTGCCGCTGGCTGCCGTGCGGGCTGCGCAGATGGAAGCGCTGGGCAAGGCGCTGGAATGGGACCGCGACCAGCTCGACATGGCCTTTGTGACGGGCGTGTTCTCGCTGCTTGATGTGCTGCTCGATATGCCGATGACGGAAATTGTCGCCGCCCTGAGCCTGGATCTCGATGTGGTGATGGCGTTGCTGGACCGCGGCGGCGCACTGGGCGAACTACTCAAACTGGTGGAACGGCCGGACCGTGCTGCGCTGGAGCAGGCGGGGATAGAACCGGCAGCCTACTGGACTACGCAACTGCAAGCCTACCAGTGGGCCATTCAGGTGAGCCGGAATATATAAGCGATGCTCGCGCCTCCATCCTCCGATTTTCTGAGTTACAGCGCGGCACTTTGTGACGCGGTGCTGCGCTTGCGCGGCACAGCACTCAGCGAGGAGTTAGGGCGCATCGTCAGGGCTGTGATGCACAGCCCGCTGGGCGAATTCATCCCCGTGGACGAGCAGGCGCTGCTGCTGGAGCCGCCTGTGATCGAAGTGCTGGCCGCCAATGATGCAGCGGTGCCCAGCCTGACGCAGGAGATCAGCTACGAGGCGCAGACTTTCGGCCGTTTCGTGGTGTCGGGGCGGGCCGAATACACCGATCTGGACCGTTCTCATCTGACCGCGCTGGCCCATCTGGCCGCCGGTGTGCTGCATACCCAGTCGCTGGCCCAGCGTTCCACCCATGCCTTTGCGCAGGTGGAGAACCAGCTGCAGCATCAGGCCCAGATACTCGATCATATACACGAGTCCGTGCTGACCATGGACATGAACGGTTTCATCATCAGCTGGAACAAGGGCGCCGAACGGCTGTTCGGCTACAGCTCGGTGGAAGCCGTCGGCCGTAACATTCTGTTCCTCTACGAAGACGAAGACGAGAGCATCGACGATACCTTCCTCGAGCAGGGTGGGCGGCTGATGGAGGTGCGGCGCAAAAAAAAATCGGGCGAGGTATTCTGGGCCAGCCTGTCGCTGTCGCCGCTGCGCGATCCGAACGGCCGTCCCATCGGCCTGATTGCCTACCTGACCGATATTACCGAGCGCAAGCAGGCGGAAGAACGGATACACCATCTGGCGTATTACGACGCGCTGACCAATCTGCCTAACCGCACCTTGCTCACCAAGCTGGTCGATCAGGCGCTGACGGTGGCCCAGCGCAGCAAGCTGCATGGCTGCGTGCTATTCATCGACCTCAACCGCTTCAAGCTGATCAACGACACACTGGGGCGCGAGATAGGCGACGGGCTGCTGTGCGAAGTGGCGCGGCGTTTCCGTGCGGTGTTGCGCGATCAGGATCTGGTGGCGCGGCTGGGGGGCGACGAGTTTGCCATCGGTCTGTTCGATATCGGCCAGCACTTCGAGGCCAGCATGGTGGCGCAGAAGCTGCTGGCAACGCTGAATACGCCTTTCCTGATCGACGGCCATGATCTGCGGGTGGGTGGCAGCATAGGCATCAGCGTGTATCCGCAGGATGGCAGCGATGCCGAGACCCTGCTGCGGCTGGCGGATATCGCCATGTACCGCGCCAAGCAGGAGGGCGGCGCCGAGGGCGATCACGTGGCCTTCTACAGTCAGGACATGAATCAGGGCATGCAGGAACGCATGCGCATCGAAACGGGGTTGCGGCATGCGCTGAGCAACGGCGAGCTGCTGCTGCATTACCAGCCTAAATTCGACATCGCCAGTGGCCGCATCATCGGCGCCGAAGCGCTGGTGCGCTGGCGCCATCCGCAGCGCGGGCTGGTGCCGCCGGGCGAGTTCATTCCGCTGGCAGAGGCGACGGGACTGGTGGTGCAGGTAGGCGAGTGGGTGCTGGAGCAGGCCTGTGCACAGGCGCAGCGCTGGCATCTGGCGGGGCTGGCACCTGTGCGGCTAGCGGTGAATGTTTCGGCGCGCGAATTTACCGCCAGCTTGCCGGGGCGGGTGCAGGCCACACTGCAGCGCTATGGTCTGGCGCCGGAATGGCTGGAGCTGGAAATTACCGAAAGCACGCTGATGAATAATATCGAGCGCGTGATCGGCATCATGGACCAGATCACGGCGTTAGGCGTGACGCTCTCGCTGGATGACTTTGGCACCGGCTATTCCAGCTTGTCCTATCTCAAGCGCTTCCCCATCGATACCTTGAAGATCGACCGCTCCTTTACGATCGGCATCCCCGGAGATGCCAATGACTGCGCCATTGCCAACACGATTATCAGCATCGCCCAGCAGCTCAAGCACAAGGTGATCGCCGAAGGCGTCGAGACGGCGGAGCAGCTGGAATTCCTGCGTCAGTCCGGCTGCAACGAGGTGCAGGGCTATCTGTTCTCGCGCCCGCTGGAGGCGGATGCCTTTGAACTGGCCATGCGGCAGAATCTGGCGAGCGAGCAAGCTAGCCGCGCAGCCTGAGCCCGCGGCGCTGGAAAGCGCCACAATTGCGGATGAAGAATGTATAATGTCGCTCGTTCAGGAAACGTGGCCGAGTGGTTGAAGGCAGCAGTCTTGAAAACTGCCGACGGTTTGCGCCGTTCGTGAGTTCGAATCTCACCGTTTCCGCCAGAATGCCGTGCTAACCAATTGATTTTATTGGAAATTTATCCATAATTTCCACGCAAGCTATCGATTCAACTATCAAATCATAATTGGATTGGTACTCACAGGATGCGCCCCCAAGAATGTCTTGAATAGCTGTTGTTTGCACTGGCTCGGCCTGTGCCGGTCACTGCGAATTAAATGGCGACGGAATATTGCCACCGCCATCTGACGAAACGATGCTGGGAAGTTGGACATCAATGGGCTTATCTTCACCCAAGATCCTCAGCAGACTGTATGCAGTCGAAAGTTCAAGCTCGGCCTCTATATGGCACGGAACCTGGACTTCAATATTTTGCCCTGGCGATTCCTCGAATACAGTCTTGAGCTGGGGAATTCCACTTCCGTCAGGAAGCAAATAGCGGAAATGAGCTTTAACTCCAGCTTTGATTTCTCCACTGCCAATGATCTGAACAATGTTCTGGTCCAAGAACGGACGCAGCGCCCGATATTTCAGTTTCTGCATAATGCTCTCCCGTGTTTTTAGACAATTGTAAATTTGTGTGACTAGCTGAAACGGTCATGATCATCATGGTGCAATGCCAGGATATGGCTCGGCCAGACCCGCTTTTCGGAAGGCGCCGTTTGCCTGGATCTTCAGTTGGGGAAGATCTAGTGCCAGGACAGCTTTCTTGTTTTCATCTGATTCGGCGTTGATTTTTAGGATTTGCCCCTCAACAGCGGCCTTTTTGGCAGCTGCATCAGCATATAAAGCGTTTAGGTCATCTGCGGCTTTGCTCTTTTCTGCCGGTGTATACGATTCAGCTTTTGTTTTCACTTCCGCCACAAGATCCGCTTTTGCTCCGTTGAGTACCGAGCCTATGAATTTGAGAAATGCAGAGCCAGGAGCGGTTTCCGTGATTGTGACGTCTAAGTTGAAGGGCTGTAGCTCATCCAAGGGGTTCACTTTCTTCTCGTCACTAGCTTTCTTGAGTTGTACAGCTCGATCCTGTTCCCATTTCGCTAATTGCTCTTTTTGGCGTTCAGCTAGCCACTGATTGTCCGCTGCTTGTTGCTGTGCAAGAAAGTCCACGATCTGTGCTTTTTTCTCGACGATATCTCTAGGGCAAGAACTGTCCGTTTGGTTCTTTTTCTCCATGATGGCGCATAACTCAGCCTGAGCTTTAGCGAGGTCCTTATCCAACGCCCCCCTATCCCGAGCGCTTCAGCATCGAGCATTAGTCTTGCCAGCGCATCACATTCCGAAGGCACGACCTTCTTTGCTTTAGCGTCGGGATTAAAATCGATCTGAGGAACTATTTTCTCAGTATTGCCGGGACGGCCAAGTGTTCCTATACTCCATTAGCTATTTGCGGAGCGTCTAAGGATAGGTTCTCGTTGTTCTTGGGCTGCGGCTAATGATGGGAGCAACAAAGTGTGGATGGAGAGTGCAATGCTTGCAACGATAGAAAACCAGCAGTTCCCCCCACTCCTAGTTTTCTTCTTTGTTTTGCAATTTGACATTGTTTTTCCTTTGCAGGTATAAAACAACAAAATTGGCTGCGGAATTTTGGAATGTCTCGTTTTGCCTGGGCACCGCTTCAATTCTTGCGTGATACTGGCATCGATCCGACGGAGCACCGAGCTCATCACTGTTTTAAGTAGCGGCATAGCTGACCAATCAAACATGGCACGTGGGCAGCGCTAAGATGCTCATCAATTATCACAAGGTGCTCTATTGGCCACGGGCATTACTTTCAGCTAGTGAGGTGGACTGGGGCGTGCGATAACCAGGGCGGGTCCAGTGCTCGACACACAGTGCGAACTACGACGGACTATCCGAGTCAGGGCGGACGCTGTAGGTCAACGGACACATGGTGTCAGATCGAATCTGCCTGTCAACAACTTCCGCCAGAAATGCTTTGCCCCGTGCGAAGGTTGTAACCCAGGAAGCAGCGATATCCTTCGTTGGCGTGAAAGGAGCACCAGATATTCCCCTTTCTGCGGAGCCGCTCGCCTTTCTCACCGCTGCAAGTTACTTTGGCATCAGGATAGATCGAGTCGAAAATTTCTTTCGCTGCTTGCCCGCTAATCTCGATAGCTAGTTTCCGGTCATCTTTTGTGGGCGCTTGTTCATTTCCCAGCTCCCCAGAGTAGATCGTGTATTCAGCAGCCTTAAGAGGTTTAGACGGCGCAGGCCAATACTCTTTTTCACCGGCATAAGCCAGCGAAATCACCGCAAGCCCGCCAATTAAAGGTAGCAATCTTCTCATTTCATCACCGCCCGTATATCCACGTGAAAGTGGTCATCGTGGCCCTCCCACGGTTTAACTCCGGGGATGGCGGTGTCATTGAACAGAACTTTCCTGACTGATGGATGGGAATAAAACAAACCTATAAGTTTTTCCGTGCCCTCCCGATCATACTCGTGTTCAAATCGCGTAACTGGCGAATGATGCCCGTCCAGACGAAGTGCCCGAACATCCACCTGCAAACCGTCCTTATGGCTGTCATGCTTCCCGTATTTGCCGCCGCCAGCGAGGCTAATGTTACCGACTCCAAACTTACGACTATCGATGGCTTGCCACTCCCGCTCAACGAAGAAAAGCACTGACAGCAGTGCTGGATGACCGTATTGTCCCGTACCTCGGAGTGGAGTGCCATACACGTAGTAGCCCGCATCTGCGGGCGCTTGGGGAAGCATGAAATAGTCGCGTGAATCTCTGGGTTGGACTTCGAGCATGGCAACCTCCGTTACACAATGCGATTGGCCGCCAAGTCCCAGCCGCCAGAGGTGTTGCCTCCCGCGCCGCCACCAATCTTCTGCTGGGTGTATTTCCAATGGACCTTCGAGAACTTCAGACCAATCGAATCATGAAGGATATCGCCTTCATGCACGACCTGGTCCATGTTGCCGATCAGAACATTTTCTAACTCGACCTCGTAATACTTAACGCGCTCGCCCTGGCCATCGGCCCGCATACATTCCAGCTTGGCTTTTGAGATCGTGCGACCTGCGGAACAGGTCTGCAGCAACAACGGAGAGGACAGATCCGCGAGTTTGCTGATAGTCAAATTCCGGTGTTCACTCCGTTCTGCCGTGTGACCGCCGGCAGTCGATGCGGTCGCACTTTTGGGCTGCTTTACGCCCCACTGAGCGGCGGTTACTTCGATCCAGCCCTGATGCGCGGAGTCTGCGGATTCGCCCTTGATCCCGTCGATGTACAAGTAAACGTCGAT
>Ga0187842_1000185_pt1 | contig 34210 bp, 26 predicted proteins | sample SpaLakP09_SKY_41_FD_134514 | JGI IMG/M metagenome (GOLD analysis project Ga0187842, IMG submission 134514) | Oligotrophic lake water microbial communities from Sparkling Lake, Wisconsin, USA - SP09_SKY_41 | ecosystem: Environmental > Aquatic > Freshwater > Lake | place: USA: Sparkling Lake... | reverse complement strand
CGCCGCTGCGCAGCGGCGCGAAGCCGACGCCGCAATTGCCCATCACCAGGGTCGTCACGCCATGGTGGATGCTGGGCGAGAAGGTCGCGTCCCAGCTGGCCTGGCCGTCGTAGTGGGTGTGTATGTCGACGAAGCCCGGGGTCAGCCAGGCGCCATCGGCCTGCACGGTCTCGATTGCGGCCTCGGTGATCTTGCCCACGGCGACGATCAGGCCATCACGCACGCCCACGTCGGCCACAAAGGCCGGCGCGCCCGTGCCGTCAACCACGGTGGCGCCCTCAATGAGCAAGTCCAGCATCACGCTTCCTCCAGAAAATCGCCAGGCTCATGCCCGACACGATGTGCCAGATGCCCCACAGGCTGGCGATGATCACCATGCCCAGGTCGGCATGGAACTGCACGGCGATGATGCCCAGGGCCAGGCCCGAGTTCTGCATGCCGCCCTCGATCATCACCGCCCGTTTGTCGGGCTCGCTCATGCCCATCGCCTTGGACGTGAGCCAGCCCAACAGAAGGCCGGCGGCGTTGTGCAGCACCACGATCGCCAGCATCGGCAGGATGGCGGCGTTCAGCAGATGGCGCTGCGCCACCAGGCCCAGCGCAATGAAGGCCAGCAGGGCCAGCAGGCTGAAGTTGCCCAGGGGCTTGCGTATGCGTTCGGCAAAGTGCGGCCGGTGGTGGCTCAAAGTGAGGCCCAGGGCCATCGGTACGGCCAGCATCAGCGCCAGGCTGATCCAGATGTCGTTCGGATTGATGGCGATTTCGCGCAGCCAGGCAGCGGTGGCCGGGTTGGCCGCCATCATCCAGCCGAAGTTGAACGGCGTCAGCACCAGGGCCATCAGGCTGGCCACGGCCGACACGCTGACCGACAGTGCCGTGTTGCCGCGGCCGTAGTGGGTGACGAAATTGCTCAGCGAGCCGCCCGGGCAGGCGGCCACCAGCATCATCGCCGCCTCCACATTGGCAGGCAGGTCCAGCGCCAGGGTGGCGGCCCAGGTGGCCACCGGCAGCAGCAGGAATTGCGGAATCAGGCCGCAGATCACGCTGCGCGGCATCTTCGCGACGCGGTGGAAATCCTCCACCTTCAACTCCAGCGCCACCGAAAACACCATGGTGGCCAGCACCAGGCTCAGTATCAGTTGTTGTGTGCTCACACGCGTCTCCTCGCGATTCGGAGCGTAGCGGCTGTCATCCCCCGTAAAATCAATGGTTTACGCTAAGTCAAAGCCGAGCCTGCCATGCTGACCTTCCAGCAAATCATCCTGAAATTGCAAGACTATTGGGACCAACAGGGCTGTGCCCTGCTGCAGCCCTACGACATGGAAGTCGGCGCGGGCACCAGCCATACCGCCACCTTTCTGCGCGCCATCGGCCCCGAGCCCTGGAAGGCCGCCTATGTGCAGCCCAGCCGCCGCCCCAAGGACGGCCGCTATGGCGAGAACCCGAACCGCCTGCAGCACTACTACCAGTACCAGGTCGTGCTCAAGCCGGCACCGGCCAATATCCTGGAGCTGTATCTGGGCTCGCTGGAGGCGCTGGGCTTCGATCTGAAGAAGAACGATGTGCGCTTCGTCGAGGACGATTGGGAAAACCCGACCCTGGGCTGCTGGGGCCTGGGCTGGGAGGTCTGGCTCAATGGCATGGAGGTGACCCAGTTCACCTACTTCCAGCAGGTCGGCGGCCTGGATTGCAAGCCCATCACCGGCGAGATCACCTACGGCCTGGAGCGGCTGGCGATGTATCTGCAGGGTGTCGAAAGCGTCTATGACCTGGTCTATGCGCCAGGCATCAGCTATGGCGACGTCTATCACCAGAACGAGGTCGAGCAGAGCACCTACAACTTCGAGCATTCGGATGTGGACTTTTTGCTCGGCGCCTTTGCCAGCCACGAGCAGCAGTCCAAGTACCTGATGGAGCAAAACCTGGCCCTGCCGGCCTACGAGCAGCTGCTCAAGGCCGCGCACAGCTTCAATATGCTGGACGCCCGCGGCGCCATCAGCGTGACCGAGCGCGCCGCCTACATCGGCCGCATCCGTGACATCGCACGCAAGGTTGCCAAGAGCTATTTCGACAGCCGCGCGCGGCTGGGTTTCCCGATGGCGCAGAAGGAGCGCGCCGACGAGGTGCTGGCCCTGATACTGAAGAACGAGAAGAAGGCTGCCTGATATGAGCATGCAAAACTTGCTGGTGGAGTTGTTTGTTGAAGAGCTGCCGCCGAAGGCGCTGCGTAAGCTGGGCGATGCGTTTTCATCGGTGCTGGCCGTGAGCCTGAAGGCCCAGGGACTGGCCTCCGAGGCATCGGCCGTGACCTCATTTGCCTCGCCGCGCCGTCTGGCCGTGCACGTCACGCAAGTCGCCGCCAAGGCCTCCGACCGCTCGGTGCAGCAAAAGCTGATGCCCGTCGCCGTGGCGCTGGACGCCAGCGGCAATGCCACGCCGGCCCTGCTGAAGAAGCTGGCCGCGCTGGGGGCCGATGCCTCCGCAGTGCCGACTCTGAAGCGCGCGCCCGATGGCAAGGCCGAGGCGCTGTTCCTCGACTCGATGGTGGCCGGCGCCACGCTGGCCGAGGGCCTGCAGAAGGCGCTGGATGAGTCGCTGGCCAAGCTGCCGATTCCGAAGCTGATGACCTATCAGCTGGGCGATGGCTGGAGCGACGTCAAGTTCGTGCGCCCGGCCCATGGCCTGGTGGCCCTGCATGGCAGCGAGGTCGTCGCGATCTCGGCCCTGGGCCTGACGGCCGGCCGCAACACCACCGGCCACCGCTTTGAGGCCAGCGTCTCGCCCATAGCTCTGGTCGATGCCGACAGCTATGCCAAGCAATTGGCCGAGCAGGGCGCCGTGATCGCCAGCTTCGACGCCCGCCGCGCCGAGATCGTGCGCCAGCTGCAGGCGGCTGCCGCGCCGCTGGGCCTGATGCCAATCGACGACGAGGCCTTGCTGGACGAAGTCACGGCCCTGGTCGAGCGCCCGAACGTGCTGCTGTGCCAGTTCGAGCCCGAGTTCCTGGGCGTGCCGCAGGAATGCCTGATCCTGACGATGAAGGCCAATCAGAAGTACTTCCCGCTGCTGGATGCCAAGGGCCGGCTGACGCACCAGTTCCTGATCGTCAGCAATATCAGCCCGGCCGACGCCAGCGCGGTGGTTCAGGGCAATGAGCGTGTCGTGCGGCCCCGCCTGTCCGACGCCAAGTTCTTCTTCGACCAGGACCGCAAGAAGACCCTGGAGTCGCGGGTGCCAGGTCTTGACAAGGTGGTCTATCACGGCAAGCTGGGCACCCAGGGCGAGCGCAGCGAGCGCGTGCGCGCCATCGCCCACGCCATCGTCAACCAGCTGCGCATGGCAACCGTGCCCTACACGGCCGAGGCCAAGGACGAGTTCGAGGTGCTGGACTCCAAGGCCCAGCAGGCGGCGCGCCTGGCCAAGACCGATCTGCTGACCGATATGGTCGGCGAGTTCCCCGAACTGCAGGGCATCATGGGTGGCTACTACGCCCGTCATGAGGGCCTGCGTGATGGCGTGGCCATCGCCATCGAAGACCATTACAAGCCCCGCTTTGCCGGCGACGCGCTGCCGCGCAACCACACCGGTACCGTGGTGGCCCTGGCCGACAAGCTGGAGACCCTGGTCGGCCTGTTCGGCATCGGCCAGCTGCCCACCGGCGACAAGGACCCGTTCGCGCTGCGCCGTCACGCGCTGGGCGTGATACGCATCCTGGTCGAGAAGAACCTGCCGCTGGACCTGGCCGCCTTGGTCGAGTCAGCGCTGCCGGCCTTTGGCGAGCTGATCAGCAACCCGGCCGAGGCCCTGCTGGTCTTCATGCAGGACCGGCTGGCCGTGACCCTGCGCGACCAGGGCTACAGCGCCCAGGAGGTCGATGCCGTGCTGGCCCTGGCGCCGCAACGCCTGGGCGATGTGCCGCGCCGCCTGGAGGCCGTGCGCGCCTTCGCGGCGCTGCCGGAAGCGGCCTCGCTGGCCGCGGCCAACAAGCGCGTCTCCAACATCCTGAAGAAGGTCGAAGGCGAGCTGCCCTCGTCGGTGGACGCCGGCCTGTTGAAGGAAGCGGCGGAGCAGCAGCTGAATGCCGCGCTGGCGCAGATCCGCCCGCAGGCCGACAGCCTGTTCGAGCAGCACGACTACGCGGGCTCGCTGCGCGCGCTGGCGGCGCTAAAAGCCCCGGTCGATGCCTTCTTCGACGGCGTGATGGTCAACGCCGACGAACCAGCGCTGCGCGCCAACCGTCTGGGCCTGCTGAAGAACCTGCACGAGGCGATGAACCGGGTCGCCGATCTGTCAAGATTGGCGGCATGAGTCACGGCCGCCGGGGAACACGATGCGCATAGATCACGCCCACGCCATCAAGCTCGTGATACTCGGGCGCGATGGCACGATCAACGAGTTCCGCGACGACCATGTCAAGGCGCCCGAGGAGTTGTTGCCCATCCCCGGCGCACTGGAGGCGGTGGCCCGGCTCAACCATGCCGGCTGGCACACGGTGCTGGCCACCAACCAGCCCGGCATCGGTCGCGGCCTTTTGGACATGGCCTCGCTGAACACCGTGCATCTGCGTCTGAACCAGATGCTGGCCGAGAAGGGCGGGCGCATCGACGCCGCCTTCTTCTGCCCGCACACGCCGGAAGAGGGTTGCCTGTGCCGCAAGCCGCTGCCGGGTCTGATCGAGCAGATCGGCGAGCGCTTTGGCGTCGATCTGAGCCAGGTGCACATGGTCGGAGCCAGCCTGCGCGACATCCAGACGGCCAAGGCCGCCGGTTGTGTGCCGCACCTGGTGCGCACCGGCAAGCTGGCCGGCCTCAGCGACGAGCAGGTGGCCGAGCAACTGGCCCTGGTGCCGGGCGCCCAGGTGCATGACGACCTGGCCGACTTTGCCGATGATTTGATCCAACGCGAACGCCGCGCCCGGGCCGACGCCCGCGGTGAAGCGCTGGCGCCCAGCACCGCTCCCGGAGCCTTGATTTGATGCTGTCTGCGATACGTTCCCTGCTGTTCGTTTTGTACATGGCGGTCACCGTGGTGCCCTGGGCGCTGGGTGTGCTGCTGTTGTCGATCTTTGTGCGTGGCAATGCGATCTACTGGGCCTGCACCGGCTGGTTGAAGCTGGTGATCTGGGGCGCCAAGGTGATTTGCGGCGTCAAGTACCGTGTCACCGGCATGGAAAACGTGCCGGCCCAGGCGGATGCCAAGTCGGCCGTGGTGCTGCTGTCCAAGCATCTCTCCACCTGGGAGACCTTTGCCTTCCCGGCCCTGATGTCGCACCCGCTGTGCTATGTGTTCAAACGCGAGCTGCTCTATATCCCCTTCTTCGGCTGGGCGATGGCGCGCATGGACATGATCCACATCGACCGCAGCAAGCGCTCGCAGGCCTGGGCCAAGGTGGCCGAGCAGGGCAAGCGCCTGATGGGCCAGGGCAACTGGGTCATCATGTTTCCCGAGGGCACGCGCGCCCCGCGCGGTGGCAAGGGCGAGTACAAGGCCGGCGGCACGCGGCTGGCGATCGCCGTCGGCGTGCCGGTGGTGCCCATCGCCGTCAGTTCGGCCAAATGCTGGCCGCGCAAGAGCTTTCTGCTCAAGCCGGGGCTGATCGATGTGGTCATCGGCAAACCCATCCCCTCGGTGGGCCGCCAGCCCGATGAACTGATGCGCGAGGTCGAGCACTGGATCGAGGCCGAGATGCGCCGCATCGATCCCGAGGCCTATCTGAGCACGCCGCACACCGGCGGCGCGGCCGCTGCGCTGTGACCTAAACTGACGGTCCATGCAGCCCGCCGCGACCGTCACCGCACAGCTCTCGCTCTTCGATATGGACATGCACCCGGTGCAGAGCTCACCGCCGGCGTACCCCGGGCCCAAGACGGCCTCCCCAGCGCCAGAGACTCCCCTCAGCTACCACCATCCGCGCGCCCATCACGAGGTGCGCCTGGGCGAACACCTGGTCGGCTACGAGCTGCGGCGCGCCAAGCGGCGCAGCATCGGTTTCACGATCGACGACGAAGGCCTGCGCGTGAGCGCGCCCAAGTGGGTGCCGCTGGGTGACATCAACCAGGCTCTGCAGTCCAAGCATGCCTGGATCCTGCGCAAGCTGCATGAGCAGCGCGAGCGGGCCAGGCGATTGCAATCGGCCCGGGTCGAATGGCGCGACGGCGTCAGCATTCCCTATCTGGGCGAGGCCATGGTGGTGGTGCTCGACCCACGCGCCGCCTGCGCACCGGGAGCGGCACGGCTCAGCGGCGGCGACGATGGCCACCAGGCCGGCCTGGTATCGGGCCTGACCCTGCATGTCGGCCTGCCGCAGACCGCCACGCCCGAGCAGGTCCGCGACATCGTGCAGAGTTGGCTGCAGCGCCAGGCACGCCAGCTGTTCCTGCAGCGCTGCCAGCACTTCGCGGCGCAATTGGGCGTGCGCATGAGCAAGCTGTCGCTGAGCTCGGCGCAGACCCGCTGGGGCAGCGCCAGCGCCGATGGCTCGATACGGCTGAACTGGCGCCTGATCCACTTTGCCCAGGCCACCATCGACTATGTCGTGGCCCATGAGCTGGCGCACCTGCGCGAGATGAACCACAGCCCGCGTTTCTGGGATGTGGTGCGCTCGGTGGTGCCCGATTACCAGCAGCTGCGCGGCTCGCTGAGGCGCGAGCACGCGCCAATACTTGACTGAGTTTTTAGCGTTACTGCGCTTTGCGCAATTGATTAACTTCGGCAATCAATTTTATCCCCCTTTAGGGGGGGGTTGTTCCCCCCAACCTGCCTGGGCACACTGCCCGCACTGCTGTCATCACAGCAAGCCAAACGGCCCCAGCGGCCGGGAGGCGATCGGTGAGTGTGTGGGGAGGAGAGCTCGCGGCGGGCCAGGGAGCCAGTCCGCGACTGAGAGGGGCCGTACGCATCGGGTCTACGCTTGGGAGGGCGGTTCCCGATGCACCCGATCAGATCGAAAAGGCGCTTGAGAGCCGGGTTTCCCGGCACTCTCAAGCGCCTTTTTTCTTTCCTCTCGCTATAGGCCAAAGCGGATGATGCCGTCTTGATCCCGCCTGCGCCTGACCCGCCCGGCCAGCCACAGCGTGTGCAGATGGGCGACCGACTCGCCCATCGCGAAGGTGGTCTGGTGCAGATCAAGCTTGCGCTTGAACAGCAGGTCCAGCAGCTCGGCGGCGCAGCGCGGCGCGCTCTGGCAGGCCTCCAGCACCTCGGCCAGGCGTTCCTCATGGTGCTCGTGCAACTGGGCCACGCGCTGATGCAGGCCGATGAAGGGTTTGCCATGCGAGGGCAGCACCAGGGTGTCGGCCGGCAACTCGCCAAGGCGGCTGATCGAGGTCAGATAGAGCGACAGCGGATCAGCCTCGGGCTCCACATCGACGACGCTGACATTGGTCGAGATGCGCGGCAGCACCATGTCTCCCGAGATCAGGATCTTGTGGTCCGGCGAATACAGGGCCATGTGCTCGGGCGCATGGCCATAACCGACGATGCAGCGCCAGTCATGGCCGCCTATGTTCACCTGCAGCCCTTCCATCAAGCGCCGGAAGCTCGAGGGCACGGCCGGCACCATGCTCGGGAAGTAGTTGGCACGGCCGCGTATCTTCTCCAGCGACTCGGGGTCCGTCAGGCCATGGCTGCCAAAGAAGCGCGCGGCCGCCTCGCCACCCATGCCGACGGTGCTCTGGCTGGCCATGCGGCCGACGTTGTAGTCGGTGGCGCTGATCCACATCCGGCAGTTCCAGCGCTCGGTCAGCCAGTGGGCCAGGCCCATATGGTCGGGGTGGAAGTGGGTGACGATGACGCGCAGCACCGGCAGGCCGTCGAGGTGATTCGCAAACACCTGCTCCCAGGCGGCGCGGGTCGCGTCATTGCTGACGCCGCAGTCCACGATGGTCCAGCCGGGGGCTCCGTCCAGCTCGTCACGCAGCAGCCAGAGATTGATGTGGTCCAGCGCGAACGGCAGGCTCATGCGCAGCCAGCGCACGCCCGGTGCCAGCTCCAGCACCTCGCCGGAGTCGGGCAGGGCATCGCCCAGGGGGTAATGCAATTCAGCTTCTTTGGGATTGGCCATGTTTCTCCGCCGCCAGTAGACTCACGTTTACGTTAACGTCAATGTGAGCCCAGTGTAGCCATGAGCATCGAAACCCGCACGAGCAAGGAAGGTGCCAATCGCACCTTCACCATCACAGAGCTGGCGGCCGAGTTCGACGTCACGCCGCGGGCCATCCGTTTTTATGAGGACATGGGCTTGCTGGAGCCGGCCCGTGCCGGCCGCAATCGTGTCTACACCCACCGTGACCGCACCCGGCTGAAACTGACCCTGCGCGGCAAGCGACTGGGCCTGAGCCTGCAGGAGATCAAGCAACTGGTCGACATGTATGACTCGTCGGGTGACACCACCCAGCAGCTGAAAGCCTTTCTGGTGGTGCTGAATGCCCACCGCGAGCAGCTGGCGCGCCAGCTGGAAGACATCGAGATCACCCTGACCGAGATCACCCAGCACGAGGAGCGCTGCAAGAGCCTGCTCAGCGAGGCCCAGCGCGCCGAGCGCAAGGCCAGGCCGACGCCCAAGGCCGCGGCGGATTCCGCCGCCTGACAGTGCCGAAGCGAATTCCGCGTTTAGAATCTGCGTCAAATTGACGTTTACGTAAACGTCAACCAACCTCACCCGGAGCCGCCATGCTGCAAGCCGCCGATGACGATTACGCCCAGCGCGTGCGCGACTCCTTTGCCCGCCAGGCCGTGATGCAAACGCTGGGTGCCGAGCTGGAGACGGTGGAGGCCGGCCGCGCGCTGATGACCATGCACCACCGGCCTGAGTTGACGCAGCAGCATGGCTTCTTACATGCCGGCATCGTCGCCACGGCCTTGGATTCAGCTTGCGGCTATGCCGCTTTCAGCCTGATGCCGCTGGACGCGGCGGTGCTGACGATCGAGTTCAAGATCAATCTGCTGTCGCCGGCGCGCGGCCCCTTCTTCCGTTTCGAGGGCCAGGTGCTCAAGGCCGGTCGTACCATCAGCGTGGTGGAAGGCCGGGCCTGGGGCTATGGCAGCGCGGATGCGCTAGACGCCGAGAAGAAACTGGTCGCCAGCATGAATGCCACCGTGATGACGGTGCTGGGCCGCGACGGCCTCAAGCATTGATCCCATATTTGTTCTAGGAGACAAGCAATGAACCTGCCCGGCCTGAATTTCCAACTTGGCGAAGACATCGATGCGCTGCGCGACGCGGTGCGCGACTTTGCTGAAAGCGAGATCGCGCCGCGCGCGGCCGAGATCGACCGCAGCGACTGCTTTCCCATGGACCTGTGGCGCAAGATGGGTGACCTGGGCGTGCTGGGCATCACCGTGGCCGAGGAGTACGGTGGCGCGAACATGGGCTATCTGGCCCATATGATCGCGATGGAGGAGATCAGTCGCGCCAGCGCCTCGGTGGGCCTCAGCTACGGCGCGCACAGCAACCTCTGCGTCAACCAGATCAAGCGAAACGGCAACGCCGCGCAGAAGGCCAAGTACCTGCCCAAGCTGATCTCCGGCGAGCATGTCGGCGCGCTTGCGATGAGCGAGCCGGGCGCCGGCTCCGACGTCATCAGCATGAAGCTGAAGGCGGAAGACAAGGGAGGCTACTACCTGCTCAACGGCAACAAGATGTGGATCACCAATGGGCCGGACGCCGACACCCTGGTGGTCTATGCCAAGAGCGAGCCCGAGCTGGGCGCGCGCGGCGTGACCGCCTTCCTGATCGAGAAGGGCATGACGGGTTTCAGCATCGCCCAGAAGCTCGACAAGCTGGGCATGCGCGGTTCGCACACCGGCGAGCTGGTGTTCCAGAATGTGGAGGTGCCGGCCGAGAATGTGCTGGGCGCCGTGAACGGTGGCGCCAAGGTGCTGATGAGCGGCCTGGACTATGAGCGCGCCGTGCTCACCGGCGGCCCGCTGGGCATCATGCAGAGCGTGATGGACAACGTCATCCCCTACATCCATGACCGCAAGCAATTCGGCCAGAGCATCGGCGAGTTCCAGCTGATACAGGGCAAGGTGGCGGATATGTACACCGTGCTGCAGGCCGGCCGGTCCTTTGCCTACACGGTGGCCAAGAACCTCGACCTGCTTGGGCCTACGCATGTGCGGCAGGTGCGCAAGGACTGCGCCTCGGTGATTCTCTGGTGCGCCGAGAAGGCGACTTGGATGGCCGGCGAGGGCGTGCAGATCTTTGGCGGCAACGGCTATATCAACGAGTACCCGCTGGGCCGTTTGTGGCGCGACGCCAAGCTGTACGAGATCGGTGCCGGCACCAGCGAGATTCGCCGCATGCTGATCGGGCGGGAGCTGTTTGCCGAGACGATGTAACAAGACTCCGCGACAATCCGCCCATGAGCCAAAACCTGCAAGAACTGTTTGACCGCAACCAACAGTGGGCCGACGCCACCGAAGCGCGCGAGCCCGGCTTCTTCACCCGCCTGCTGAAGCAGCAGAGCCCGCAGTATCTGTGGATAGGCTGCGCCGACAGCCGTGTGCCGGCCAATGAGCTGGTGAATCTGCTGCCGGGCGAGCTGTTCGTGCACCGTAATGTGGCCAACGTCGTTGTGCACTCGGACCTCAACTGCCTGTCGGTGATGCAGTTCGCCATCGACGAGCTGAAGGTCAAGCACATCATGGTCGTCGGCCATTCCGGCTGCGGTGGCGTCAAGGCGGCGCTGACCGACGCGCGGGTGGGCCTGGTGGACAACTGGCTGCGCCATGTGCAGGACGTTCGCAACAAGCACTGGCCCTGGCTCAGCAGCCTGACCGAACAGCCCCGCCAGATGGACGCGCTGTGCGAGCTGAACGTCTTGGAGCAGGCGCTCAACGCCTGCCAGACCACGGTGGTGCGCGATGCCTGGCTGCGTGGCCAGCAGGTCGTCGTCCACGGCTGGGTCTATGGCCTGCACAACGGCCTGCTGAAGGACATGAACATGACGGTGGCCAACCCGGCCGAGGTCGATGAGGCCTATGCGCGGGCGCTGGACGGCATCAAGGGCCGCTACGCTGCCAGCTGAGGTCGTTCAGCCCCGCTTGGCCAGCCAGTCGAGCAGCGCGTCGAGCGCCATCGGCCGGCCATACAGATAGCCCTGCACCTCGTCGCAGCCCAGCTCCAGCAGGATATTGGCCTGCGCTTCAGTCTCGACGCCCTCGGCCAGCACCTTCAGGCCGATCTTGTGGCCCAGCGGCACGATCATGTCGGCAATGCGGCCGCCGGTGCCGCTGTCCAGCGCATGTACAAAGGCGCGGTCGATCTTGACGCGGTCGGCCGGCAGCTGGTCCAGATAGCTCAGTGACGAGAAGCCGGTGCCGAAGTCGTCGATGGCAATCGCGATGCCGGTGGAACGCAAGGTCTGCAGCCGCTCGACCATCACCTCCATGCCCAGCGCGGCCACCGATTCGGTGACCTCCAGCTCCAGCTCCTGCGGCGCCACGCCGCTGGCCTCCAGCGCCGACTGCACCATGGCCACGAAATTGGGCTGGCGCATCTGCATCACCGACACATTGACCGCCATGCGCAGGCCCTGGAAGCCGGCCTGGTGAATCGTCTTCAGTGCTGCAAGCGCATTGTTCAGCACCTGTGCGCCCATGGCGACGATCAGCCCGGACTGCTCGGCCACCGGTATGAATCGGTCGGGGGGTATGAACTGACCCTCCTCGGTGCGCCAGCGCAGCAGGGCCTCGAATCCGACCACCTTGCCGCTCTTCAGTTCGAACTGCGGCTGGTAGTGCGGGAACAGCAGGCCATGGCTGAAGGCCATGCGCAGGTCCTGCAGCAGCCGGGTGCGGTCACGCGTCTCCGTGGCGATGGCCGTGGTGTAGTGGGCGAACTGACCCTGACCTGCGCTCTTGGCGCGCTTCAGTGCGATATGCGCGTCCTTGATGCCATCCAGTGCGGAGCCCGTCATGTCGCGCAGATCGGCCAGGCCGATCGAGAAGGTCACCGGGCGCTCGAAGCCGCCGACCTTGGGGGGGGTGTGGAACACGCCATACAGGCAGTCATCGGTCAGCTGGGCGCTGGGGCCCAGCACGCCGAACACATCTCCCGAAACGCGGGCAACGAAGCAGTCGGGCAGGGCGTCGCGCAGGCGCCTGGCGATGGCCATCAAGAGTTGGTCACCGTACTGGTGGCCCAGCAGGTCATTGGTTTCGGCAAAGGCATCGACATCGAGCAGGGCCAGCGAGTAGCTCAGCCGGTCGGCCCCGGCCAGGCGAGTGTCGAGCTCGTTGACCATGGCGGCGCGGTTGGGCAGGGCCACCAGGCGGTCGAAATAGGCCTGGGTGCGCAGCTCGGTGACCAGGGCCACATTGGCGGCGCACAGGCCGATATTGGTGCAGAACACGTCCAGCAGATAGTGGTCCACCAGGCTGACCGGGCCATCGGTATCGATGAAGGCGGCCAGCGCATTGTTCTCGCGCACCGGGAAGTACAGCGCCACGCCGTCGTCTTCCAGCAGATTGCGCCGCTCGTGCAGGCAGCGCGTCAGCAGCTTGACGATGCGCACATCGCTGATCGACGAGATGTCCTGATCGATGTACTGGCGGTAGCGGCCGGCCGCGGCCACGACGCGAAAGCGCTCATGGGTCACGCCGTCTTCGGCGTCGCGGTTGACTTCGCAGCAGACCAGGCCCTCCGGCTCCAGGCCGATCAGCCCGGCGATCTGGGTGATCACGCCCTCGGAGAAGGAGCGCAGGCCGTCCTCGGCAATGAACTGGGCACTGGCCTTGACGATCTTCTCCAGCCCGTCGCGGGTGGCGTCGAGCCGGCACAGCTGGTCGTAGGCGCGCAGCGAGGCGACCAGGGTGGTGAACAGACGGCTGCGCGTCAGCTCGCTCTTCACGCGATAGTCGTTGATGTCGTAGCGGGTGATGACCTCCAGGTCGGGTGCGTAGCCCGGCTGGCCGGTGCGCAGAACAATGCGCAGCCGGGTCAGGCCAAGTTCCTCGCGTATCGTGCCGACGATACCCAGACCGGCGTCTGCGGTTTCCATGACAACGTCAAGAAATACCACGGCCACATCGGTCTCACGCTTCAGCACTTCGAGCGCCTGTGCGGCCGAAAAGGCGTGCAGGAACTTCAGCTGTCGGCCGAGCACCGTCGGGCCCTGCAGGGCCAGCACGGTGGCGTCATGCACGCCTTGGTCATCATCAACAATCAGTACCTGCCAGGGCCCCGGCCGGTGCTTGCCATTTTGCGACGCGCCGGCGCCTTCGTCGTCCAATAGTTGTAGAAAGTCGTCTTCCACTTGGCTGTCCAGGCGCTTTGTTGACCGCAGCATAGCGCGGTTTTGCGGGCCGAGGTGCAGGGTTGACGCGCGTTTTGCCGGCCACCCGGCCCCGACACCGCCGCCGGCCCGGGCTTGCTTACACTGTTGAGTGGCAATGCCAACAGGAGTGCGCCATGTTTCCGCGCGAGCTGACCGATACCCGCGCCTATGACATCGCCGCGGCGATGCTCGATGGTTTCAACACCCACTACCGGCTGTTTCGCGGCACCAGCGCCCTGGCCAAGCAGCGCTTCGAGCGGGGCGACTGGCATGGCCAGCAGCGTGCTCAAGCGCTGCGTATCGAGTTCTATGACCAGCGGGTCGCGGAGGCGGCGCTGGCGCTGGAGCGCGACTATGCGGCCAGCACCCTGGCCATGGGCCTGTGGCACCAGGTCAAGCTGCACTACATCGGCCTGCTGGTCAACCACCATCAGCCCGAGCTGGCCGAGACCTTCTTCAACTCGGTGACGACGCGGATGCTGCACCACAGCTACTTCCACAACGACTTCATCTTTGTGCGACCCGCCGTTTCGACCGAGTACATCGAGAACGACGAGCCGGCGTCGCAACCGACCTACCGGGCCTACTACCCGAGCCGCGACAGCCTGCAGGACGCCCTGGCCCGCTGCATCACCAACTTCCAGCTGCAGGGCGAGTTCGTGGACCTGGCCCGCGACGTGGCCCTGGTGCTGGCGACCGTCAACCGCCAACTGGGCCCGGACTTCCGCGCCAGGGCCAACTTCCAGATCCAGGTGCTGAGCTCGCTGTTCTTCCGCAACAAGGGCGCCTATGTGGTGGGCAAGTTCATCAACGGCTTCAGCGAGCTGCCCTTCGCGCTACCGATACTGAGGAATGAGGCGGGCCGCTACTACATTGATGCCCTACTGTTCGGCGAGGACGATCTGCTGATGCTGTTCAGCTTTGCCCGGGCCTACTTCATGGTTGACATGGAGATACCGTCGGCCTATGTGCAGTTCCTGCGCTCGATGATGCCGCGCAAGCCACGCGCCGAGATCTACAACGCGCTGGGCCTGCAAAAGCACGGCAAGAACCTGTTCTACCGCGACTTCCTCTACCACCTGCGCCATTCCGGCGATCGTTTCCGCATAGCCCCTGGCATCAAGGGCATGGTGATGCTGGTGTTCGACCTGCCGTCCTTCCCCTTCGTCTTCAAGCTGATCAAGGACTTCTATCCGCCGCAAAAGGAGAACACCACGCGGGAGACCATCAAACGCAAGTACCTGCTGGTCAAGCAGCACGACCGCGTCGGCCGCATGGCCGATACGCTGGAATTCTCGAACGTGGCCTTTCCGCGCCAGCGCTTCGAGGCCGAGCTGCTGGCCGAGATCCGGCATTTCTGCCCCAGCCTGATCGAGGCCAGTGGCGACGACATCGTGCTCAAGCACGTCTATATCGAGCGCCGCATGGTGCCGCTGAACATCTATCTGCAGGATGCCAGGCCCGAGCAGCTGGAGCATGCCGTGATCGAATACGGCAACGCGATCAAGGACCTGGTGGCGGCAAATATCTTCCCCGGCGACATGCTGTGGAAGAACTTCGGCGTGACGCGCCACGGCAAGGTGGTGTTCTACGACTACGACGAGATCGAGTACCTGACCGACTGCAACTTCCGCAAGGTGCCCGAGCCGCGCAACGAGGAGGAAGAGATGTCCTCCGAGGTCTGGTACTCGGTGGGGCCTCGCGATGTCTTCCCCGAGACCTTCGGCCCTTTTCTGCTCGGCAACCCCGGCGTGCGCGGCATTTTCATGAAACACCATGGGGACCTGCTCGAGGCCGCCTTCTGGCAAGCCCACAAGGCACGCATCCTTGCCGGACATGTGCATGATGTGTTTCCCTACGAGCCGAGCAAGCGCTTTGCATGGCTGAACCACACCGAGCCGGCGCAGGCCTCAAAATAGCGCCATCGATTTTTGACCTTCAGGAGTTTCCCATGTCCGATTCCATCGTCATCGTCTCCGCTGCCCGCACGCCCATCGGTGGCCTGCTGGGCGACTTCGCCGGCCTGGCCGCCTGGGAACTGGGCGCCGTGGCCATCAAGGCCGCGGTCGAACGCGCCGGTGTGCCCGGCGACGCGATCCAGGAGGCCTTCATCGGCAACTGCCTGATGGCGGGCCAGGGCCAGGCGCCGGCCCGCCAGGCGGTGCTGAAGGCCGGCCTGCCGCAATCGGTGGGTGCGGTGACGCTGTCGAAGATGTGCGGTGCCGGCATGCGGGCGACGATGTTCGCGCATGATGCCCTGAAGGCCGAGAGCGCCGAGATCCTGATCGCCGGGGGCATGGAGTCGATGACCAATGCGCCGCACCTGATGTTTGCACGCAAAGGCGTCAAGTACGGCGCCGCACAGATGTATGACCACATGGCCATGGACGGCCTGGAAGACGCCTACGAGCGCGGCAAGGCGATGGGCGTGTTTGCCGAACAATGCGTCGACAAGTACGCCTTCACCCGCGAGGCGCAGGACGCCTTCGCGATTGCCTCCACCGAACGCGCCCAGCGTGCCAACACCGATGGCAGCTTTGCCTGGGAGATGGCCCCGGTGACGGTGGCCGGCCGCGCTGGCGACACGGTGTTTAGCAAGGACGAGCAACCCTTCAAGGCCAAGCTGGACAAGATCGCCGGCCTCAAGCCCGCGTTCAAGAAGGACGGCACGATTACCGCCGCCACCTCGTCCAGCATCTCCGACGGCGCCGCCGCGATGGTGCTGATGCGCGAGAGCACCGCCGCCAAGCTGGGCCTGTCGCCGGTGGCCCGCATCGTCGGCACGGCCGTGCATGCCAATGCGCCGGCCTGGTTCACCACCGCGCCGGTGGGGGCGATCCAAAAGCTGCTGGCCCAGAACGGCTGGGATGCCAAGAGCGTCGATCTGTGGGAAGTCAATGAGGCCTTTGCCGCCGTGACCATGGCCGCGATGGCCGAGTTCAAGCTGCCGCACGAGATCGTCAACGTCAACGGCGGCGCCTGCGCGCTGGGTCACCCGATCGGCGCCTCGGGCGCCCGCATCATCGTCACCCTGCTTGGTGCGCTGAAGCATCGCGGCCTGAAGCGCGGCGTGGCGGCCTTGTGCATCGGTGGCGGTGAAGCGACCGCCGTTGGCGTCGAGCTGATTTGATGCCACAGGTTCTGATCGTCGGCGCTTCGCGCGGCATTGGCCTGGAGTTCGTGCGCCAGTACCTCGCTGCGGGTGCCCAGGTGGTGGCCACGGCGCGTAGCGAGGCCGCGCTGTCGGCGCTCAGCGATCTGGGTGCCACGGCCCTGAAGCTGGATGTGGCCGACACAGCCAGCGCGTCGGGCCTGGCCTGGCAGATCGATGGCCACCAGTTCGACGAGGTGGTGATCGTGGCCGGCGTCTACGGCCCGCGCAGCAATGGCCTGCAAACGCCCACCGAGTCGGACTTCGACGAGGTGATGCGCACCAATGTGCTGGGCCCGATGCGAGTGCTGCCGCAGCTGGTCGATGCACTGGCGCCGGGCGCGCGGCTGGCCGTGATCTCGTCGCGGATGGGCTCGATCTCGCTGCGCAGCGCTTCCGGCGGCTGGCTGTACCGCGCGTCCAAGGCGGCGGTCAATTCGGTGCTGAAGGATGCCTCGCTGGTGCTTGACGGCAAGGCCATCTGCATCAGCTTCCACCCCGGCTGGGTGCGCACCGAAATGGGCGGCGACGGCGCCGACATCGATGCGCGCACCAGCGTGGCGGGCATGCGTGGTGTGCTGTCTCGGCTCACGGCAGCCGACAACGGCAGCTTTTTCAATTACGACGGGCAAGCGCTGAGCTGGTAGGCCCGAGCCAGACCACAAAGCCCCGGATTGCATCCGGGCTACGGAGACAAATCCATGATTCTTAGCGAAGATCACCGTGCGGTGCAGGACGCCGTGCGTTCCTATGTGCAGGACCAGATCGCGCCGAAGGCGGCCGAATGGGACAAGACCCATCACTTCCCCGCCGCTGAACTGAAGGGCCTGGCCGCTCTGGGCTGCTACGGCGTGGCCGTGCCGACCGAGTGGGACGGCGCCGGCCTGGACTATCTGGCCCTGGCCATCATTCTGGAAGAAATTGCCGCCGGTGACGGCGCCACCTCGACGGTCGTCAGCGTCAACAACTGCCCGGTCTGCTCGATCCTGATGGCCTGGGGCAACGACGACCAGAAGGAGCGCTTTTTGAAGCCGCTGGCGCGCGGCGACATGCTGGGCGCCTTCTGCCTGACCGAGCCGCACGTTGGCTCGGAGGCGGCGGGGCTCAAGACCACGGCCACGCTGGACGGCGACCACTATGTGATCAAGGGCGTCAAGCAGTTCATCACCAGCGGCAAGAACGGCGATGTGGCCATCGTCATGGCCGTCACCGACAAGGCGGCCGGCAAGAAGGGCATCAGTGCCTTTCTGGTTCCGACGAAGACGCCCGGCTACACCGTCGCGCGCATCGAAGACAAGATGGGCCAGCACGCCAGCGACACCGCGCAGATCCTGTTCGAGGACTGCCGTGTGCCGGTGGCCAACCGCATCGGCGACGAGGGCCAGGGCCTGAAGATCGCACTGTCGGGCCTGGAGGGCGGGCGCATCGGCATTGCCTCCCAGTCGGTGGGCATGGCGCGGGCGGCCTTCGAGGCGGCGCTGCGCTATTCGAAGGAGCGGGTGGCCTTCGGCCAGCCCATCTTCGAGCACCAGGCAGTGCAGTTCCGCCTCGGCGAGATGGCCACCCAGATCGAGGCCGCGCGCCAGCTGATCTGGCATGCCGCCAGCCTGAAGGACGCCGGCCAGCCCTGCCTGAAGGAGGCGGCAATGGCCAAGCTGTTCGCCAGCGAAATGGCGGAAAGGGTCTGCAGCGCGGCAATCCAGACCTTTGGCGGCTATGGCTACGTCAGCGATTTCCCGGTCGAGCGCATCTATCGTGATGTGCGCGTCTGCCAGATCTACGAGGGCACCTCGGATGTGCAGAAGATACTGATCGGGGGCGCGCTGGCTTGATGTCCGGCTGCAAATCCGGCGCGTACCAAAGCCGGCCCCGCCGGTTGTCCAGCGCCGACTTCTGAATAGGGATTGCCTCAGCCTCGCCGGCGGGATATACCCACAGGGCTTCGACGCATCGAAGCTCGATCTTGGGATACGCGGCGGCGTCCAGGATGCGGGTCTGAGCCGCTGCCCAGCTAGGAGATCTCGCAATGAAAATCAGAACGTTGACCGTCGCCGCCCTGCTGTTGTCGGGCCTCGCGGCACCGGCTTTGGCGAACACCTATATGTTCGATGTGGTGCTTTCAGGCCTGAACGAGTCACCGCCGAATGCCTCGCCGGGTGCAGGAACGGCGAGCATGTCGTTTGACGACACGACGCTGAAGATGCAGGTGGACGTGAGTTTCGCAGGCCTGGTCGCGGGAGTGACGGCCGCCCACATCCATTGCTGCACGGCTGTGGCGGGCTCCGGCAATGTTGGTGTGGCGGTCGGTATGACGGGTTTCCCAACGGGCGTTGCTGCCGGTAGCTACAACCACAGCTTCGATCTCAGTGCGGCCAGCTTCGGTAGCTTGCTGGCCGGCGCCCAGGCCGGCAAGGCCTATCTGAATATCCACACCCAGACCTTCCCCGGGGGCGAGATTCGCGGCTTCCTGATGCCGGTGCCCGAGCCCGAAACCTATGCCTTGATGGGGCTGGGGCTGGCTGGGGTGGCGCTGGCGGCCAAGCGTCGGCAACGGACCTGACTGAACCGGATTGACCGCGGGCGCCTGGGCGGTGGGGCGATGGGCGAAAATAGCGCCCATGTTGCGAATCACCGAACTGCGCCTGCCCCTTGATCACCCGGAACCCGCCCTGCGCGCCGCCATCCTGGCGCGCCTGGGCCTGGCCGACCGCGAGGCCGAACTGAAGGCCTTCACCGTTTTCAAGCGCAGCTATGACGCGCGCAAGAAGACGGCCATCGTGCTGATCTACACGGTGGATTGCGATCTGGTCTGCGAGCCAGAGCTGTTGCAGCATTTCGTGGGTGACCCGCACATCCGCGTGACGCCGGACACCGGCTACCACTTCGTCGGCCAGGCGCCGGCAGACTTCTTTGTCATGCCCGAAGTCGGCGAGGTCCGGCCACGGCCGCTGGTCGTCGGCTTCGGTCCCTGCGGCATCTTCGCAGCGCTGATACTGGCCCAGATGGGCTTGCGGCCCATCGTGCTGGAGCGTGGCAAGGAGGTGCGCCAGCGTACCAAGGACACCTGGGGCCTGTGGCGCCAGCAGCAGCTGAACCCGGAGTCGAATGTGCAGTTCGGTGAGGGCGGGGCGGGCACCTTCTCCGACGGCAAGCTGTGGAGCCAGATCAGCGACCCGCGCCATCTGACGCGCAAGGTGCTGAACGAGTTCGTCAAGGCCGGTGCGCCCGAGGAAATCCTTTACGTCGCCAAGCCCCATATCGGCACCTTCCGCCTGGTCAGCATGGTCGAGAAGATGCGGGCCGACATCGAGGCGCTGGGCGGCGAGATCCGCTTCGAGCAGCGGGTCAGTGATGTGCTGATCGTTGACGGCCATATTCGCGGCGTGACCCTGGCCTCGGGCGAGCAGCTGCGCGCCGACCATGTGGTGCTGGCCCTGGGCCACAGCGCCCGCGACACCTTCACGTTGCTGCATGAGCGCGGCGTTTTCATGGAGGCCAAGCCCTTCTCGGTGGGCTTTCGCATCGAGCACCCGCAGGGCATCATCGACCGCGCGCGCTTCGGGCCCAACGCCGGCAACCCCAGCCTCGGCGCGGCAGACTACAAGCTGGTGCATCACGCCAGCAACGGCCGCTCGGTCTACAGCTTCTGCATGTGCCCGGGTGGCACGGTGGTGGCGGCGACCTCGGAGCTGAACCGCGTCGTCACAAACGGCATGAGCCAGTACTCGCGCAACGAGCGCAACGCGAACGCCGGCATTGTCGTCGGCATCAATCCGCAGGACTATCGGCAGGACGGCCTGAAGGAGGGCCCGGTCAACCCGCTGGACGGCATGGCCTTCCAGCGCATCTGGGAGTCGCGCGCGTTTGAGCTGGGCGGCGGCGGCTACATCGCGCCGGGCCAGCTGGTCGGCGATTTCATCAAGGGCCAGCGATCGACGGCGCTTGGCACGGTCGAGCCCTCCTACAAGCCCGGCGTGCTGATGACCGATCTCGGCCAGAAGGGGTGCAGCAGCCTGCCCGACTACGCCATCGCCGCGGTGCGCGAGGCCCTGCCGGCGTTCGAGCGGCAGATCCGGGGCTTTGCGATGAATGATGCAGTGCTGACGGGCGTCGAGACGCGCACCTCCTCGCCGCTGCGCATCACCCGCGGGCGAGACCATCAAAGCCTGAACACCCGAGGGCTGTACCCGGCCGGCGAGGGCGCGGGCTATGCCGGCGGCATCATGTCGGCCGGGGTCGATGGCATCGAGGTGGCCGAGGCACTGGGGCGGGCGATGCTGGGCATACAGGCCGCAGAAAAAGCAACGCCGGCCTGAAGCAGACCGGCGTTGCAGCTGGGGCGGGTTTGCTCAGCGATTGAAGCGGCGGCGCAGCAGCAAGCCGGCCACGCCCAGGCCCATCATCAGATAGGTGGCGGGTTCGGGGATGGGAGTCTGCACGACGAAGCCGGACAGTCCGGCCGCGTCCTGGCCGGTCAGCACGAAGGACACGGTGGCGCCCATCATGACCTGGGTGGTGCTGAAATTCAGCACATTCGATCCGCTGTAGGGGCCGCATAGCGCGGTGCTGCAAGCCTGGCCGATGTCCACGCCCTTGTTGGTGCCCTTGAGCGTGGCGTCAAAGTCCTGCGCCACCAGCACATTGGGGCCAAAGAAGGGCGCGAGCGTAACCCCGTCTCCTGCACCATCAGTCAATGTATAGCTGATCTGGGAGTTGGCGCCGACCGTGCCGCTTAGCGATATCGGGGTCGAAAAGCCGAACGAGAACAGTAGGGGGCTGCTGGTGAAGTTGACGACGCCAATGCCGAACAGAATCATCGGGTCCGGGTCCATCCAAAGGTTGTTGAGCTCAACGCGGCCCATCGCGGTTTCGGCCACGAAGTCCTTCACCCAGCCCTTGCCGTCTTCGGTGACCTGCATCGGAATGTTGAAGTTCTCGCCACCGAACGAGACCCATGCCGCGCAATCGTTGCCGCAGACGGCGTCTCGCGGATTGGCCAGCGCCGAGCCTGAAACCGTCAGCAGCGCCGCTGCCAAAAGTGCCTGAATAGCATTGCTCATGTTCCGTTCCCCCGGGAAAGTTGAATGAATGCAAGCGAAACGCTTCAGGTCACGTAAACCACAGACGGATTTCGAGCCCCAGCTTTCAGAGACTAGTTGGCAAGCTCCGAACTACAAGCCCCTAGTTCTAGGCGGTCTATCAGCGGGTTCTTGGCAGTTTCTGGCTTACAACTCGGCAACGCTTTTCACCCGTATCGGCACGGCGATGGTCTGGACCGGGGGCTCGGCGACCCGGCCATGGAAGCGGTCCAGCAGCGCCTGGCGCTGGGCCGTGGCCGTGACCACATTGGCGTGCTTCACATGGCCGTAGCCGCGGATGGTTTCGGGCAGACGGGCCAGCTTGACGGCCACGTCCAGCCTCTCGACGCTCAGGTGAGCCAGCACTTCGGCAATCAGCACCTCGTACTCGCTGATCAGCCGGCGCTCCATGCGGCGCTCGTCGGTGCGGCCGAAGACGTCCAGCGCCGTGCCGCGCAGGCCCTTGAGTTTGGCCAACACTCGGAAGCCCTTCAGCATCCACGGGCCGAACACCATCTTGCGGGCGCGGCCATCCACGCCGGGCTTGGACAGCAGCGGCGGCGCGAGGTGGTAGCTCAGCGAATCCCAGTTCTCGAACTGGGCCTTCATCGAGGCCTCGAACACCCCGTTGGTGTAGAGCCGTGCGACCTCATACTCGTCCTTGATGGCCAGCAGCTTGGCGTAGTAGCGGGCCACGGCCTTCGTCAGCCGCAGCGCGCTGCCAGCCTCGCCCAGGGCCAGTTCGGCCTTGCGCACCTGCTCGACCAGGGCGACGTAGCGCTGGGCATAGGTTGCGTCCTGATAGTCTGTGAGCAGGCGTGCGCGGCGGGCGATCAGGCCCTGTTCGCCGTCGAGTGCATCCCAATCGACAACTGCCGTGGCCTCCTGCTTGCCGGCCAGGCGCAGCAGCGCCTTCGGGTCGGCCGCCGCCAGGCGCCCCAGCGCGAAGGCCGTCTTGTTGCCCTCAACGGCCACACCGTTCAGCTCGAAGGCGCGCAGCAGCGCGGCCTCGCTGACCGGGATCAGCCCGCGCTGGAAGCAGGCGCCCAGCATGATGATGTTGGACGGCATGGTGTCGCCCATCAGCTCCTGAGCGATGGCCTGGGCGTCGATGCTGCTGACCAGTGCGTCGCCGGCGGCGAAGCGCATCTTCTGCAGCAGCTCGGGCGCGTGTAGCTGCGCATCAGGGTTGCGCACAAACTGCGCGGTGGCGATCTCGTGCGTGTTGGCAATGATCACCGTGCGGCCGGGCTTGACGGTGCCAAGCGCGTCGCTGGACGCGCCGACCACCATGTCGCAGGCCAAGAGCACATCGGCCTGCTGGGTGTCGATGCGCACCTGGTTCAAGAGATCCTGCGTCGGCGCCACGCGCACGAAGCTCAGCACCGCGCCGCCCTTTTGCGCAAAGCCCATGAAGTCCAGCACCGAGGCCTGCTTGCCTTCCAGATGCGCGGCCATCGAGACCAGGGCGCCGACCGTGACAACGCCGGTGCCGCCGACGCCGGTGACCAAGAGGTCGAACGGGCCGCTCCAGTCCCAGGGTTTGGGCAGACCGATGGCGGCCAGTTCCCGCGCCATATCTTGTGCCGTGAAGCCCGAGCCGACCCGCTTCTTCAACACCGCGCCGTGCACCGACACGAAGCTGGGGCAGAAACCGTTGACGCAGGAGAAGTCCTTGTTGCAGGAGCTCTGCTCGATATGGCGCTTGCGGCCCAGATCGGTCTCCACCGGCACGACGGACAGGCAGTTCGATGCCACGCCGCAATCGCCGCAACCCTCGCACACCGCCTCGTTGATGAAGATGCGCTTCGGCGGATCGTAGAACTCCTTTTTCTTGCGGCGGCGGCGCTTCTCGGCGGCGCAGGTCTGGTCATAGATCAAGACCGTCACGCCCTCGACCTCGCGCAACCGGCGCTGCACGGCGTCGAGTTCGCTGCGATCGTGGAAGGTGGTGCCGGCCGGGAACTGCCCTTCGTGGCCCTTGTACTTCTCGACCTCGTCCGAGACGACGACCAGCTGCTTGACGCCCTCGGCCTCGACCTGGCGCGCAATCTGCGGCACGCTGATGCTGCCGTCCACGGGCTGGCCGCCGGTCATCGCCACCGCGTCGTTGTAGAGGATCTTGTAGGTGATATTGGTCTTGGCCGCGATGGCCTGGCGTATCGCCAGATAGCCGGAGTGGTAATAGGTGCCGTCGCCGAGGTTCTGAAACACATGCTTCTCGGTCGTGAAGCGGCTCTGCGCGGCCCAATCGACCCCCTCGGCGCCCATCTGTATCAGCCCCGAGGTGCCGCGCTCCATCCAACTGGCCATGAAGTGGCAGCCAATGCCGGCCAGCGCCCGCGAGCCGTCGGGCAATTTGGTGCTGGTGTTGTGCGGGCAGCCGGAGCAGAAGTAGGGCTGGCGGCGCACCGCGTCGGCGGCGTTGGACAGCAGCGTAGGCGTCTGGAAGTCGACCACCAGCGCGCGGCGGTCCAGCGCCGGGTTCAGCCGCGCCAGCCAGTCGGCGACCATATTCATGATGCGAGAGGGACGCAGCTCACCCAAGGCGCTGAGCACCGGCTTGCCGTGTTCGTCGCTCTTGCCTATGACCTTGGGGCGCTGCGCATCGGGCAGGTGGTAGAGCAGCTCCTTGATCTGGCGCTCGACGACCGGCGCCTTCTCCTCGATCACCAGCAGGTCGGTCAGGCCCTGCGTGAACTCCAGCATGCGCGTGGTTTCCAGCGGGAACACCAGGCCGACCTTGTAAACGCGCACGCCGGCGGCGGCCAGCGCGTTCGGGTCCAGGTCCAGCCGGCGCAGCACCTCCATGAAGTCGTAGTGCGCCTTGCCGACGGTGACGATGCCCAGCGTGGCGTTGGGGCTGCTGACGATGTGCTTGTCGATCGAATTGAGCTTGGCAAAGGCGCTGACCGCCTCCAGCTTGTGGGCCAGCCGCGACTCCAGCTCCAGCGAAGGCAGATCGACCGAGCGGATATGCAAATTGACGGGGGCTTGGTAGTCGATCGGATTCTCGAAGTCCAGCGTGACCTGGTCCAGATCCACCGTCATGCCGGACTCGACCACTTCCGAGATTGCCTTGAAGCCGACCCAGGCGCCGGAGAAGCGACTGAGCGCCCAGCCGTACAGCCCGAACTCCAGGTACTCGGCCACATTGGCCGGATGAACCAGCGGCATGCTCCAGGCCTGCAGCGCCAGATCGGACTGGTGCGGCGTGCTGCTGGACACGCAGCCATGGTCGTCGCCGCAGACCACCAGCACACCGCCCAGCGGCGAGCTGCCGTAGACATTGGCATGCTTCAGCGCATCGCCCGCGCGGTCCACGCCCGGGCCCTTGCCGTACCACAGCGCGAACACGCCATCGACGGTGCGCTTGGGGTCCAGGCCGACGCGCTGCACGCCGAGACACGCAGTGGCGGCCAGGTCTTCGTTGATCGCGGGCAGGAAGTTGATCTGTGCGGCGTCGAGGAACTTCTGCGCCTTCCACATTTGCTGGTCCACCATGCCCAGCGGGCTGCCGCGGTAGCCGGAGACGAAGCCAGCGGTCTTCAGCCCGGCGGCCTCGTCCAGCGCCTTCTGCATCAAGGGCAGGCGCACCAGCGCCTGGGTGCCGGTCAGGAACACTGCGCCGCTCGTGGCGGCGAGGTTGTCCGACAGTTTGTAGTCGCGCAGGGCAGGGCAGGTGGCAAGTTCGTACATGGGCAGGTCTCGGAGTGAGTTGCGAGCGATTTTTCGCCAAAAGCGCGAGGAATAGTTTCCCCAATTGGCCTTAACCGCGGAATGCGGAACCAGTATTTACTCCAAAATGGCGAATATGGAAAATGAACGTTTCGATAGAGCCACCAAGCTGATACTCCAGGAGCTCCAGCAGGACGGCAGGCAGAGCACGCAGCAGCTGGCCGACAAGGTCGGACTGTCGGCCACGCCGGTGTGGCGGCGCATCAAGGAGCTGGAGGAGAGCGGCGTGATACGCCGCCATGTCGCCCTGGTGGATCGCGAGAAGCTCGGGCTCAATATCTGCGTGCTGGCCAATGTCAGCCTGGTGCGGCACAGCGATGGCGCGGTCGAGAACTTCGAGCGCCTGGTCAGCGCCAGCCGCGAGATCATCGAATGCCATGGCATCACCGGCGAGGCCGACTATGTGATCAAGGTCGTCGTGCCCGACATGAAGGCCTATGACCTGTTTCTGCAAAGCAAGGTCTTCAAGGTGCCCGGCGTGGCCAGCGTGCGCAGCAATGTGGTGCTGCGCGAGGTCAAGTACGAGACAGCCCTGCCTGTCGACTGAGGGAACTGATGGCCCGACTACGCATGTGCGCATTGCAAACACCGTTTCGGTGCGGTGTCATGGGCTGGCGCTAAGCTGCCGATACCGTACAAGACATCCAGGGAGACTACCTCATGCGCTCATCCACCCATGCCGTGCCGCGTCGCCGCCTGACCTTGCTGCTGGTCTCGACGCTGCTGGGCCTTGGCGCCTCCGCTTCGGCCGCCGACTTTCCGGTCAAGCCGATTCGCTTCGTCGTGCCCTATGCCGCCGGCGGCACCACCGATCTGGTGGCGCGCACGGTGGGCCAGAAGGTGGCCGACAAGCTGGGCCAGCCGGTGGTGATCGAGAACAAGCCGGGCGCCGGCGGCAATTTGGGCATGGACCAGGTCGCCAAGGCCCCGGCCGACGGCTACACCATCGGCTTCGGCGCGATCTCGACCAATGCGTTGAACCCGCACGTCTATAAGTCGATGCCCTTCGACCCGCGCAAGGACTTCACCGCCATCAGCCTGCTGGGCCATTCGACGATCGTGGTCGAGGTCAATGCCGCCTCCCCGATCAAGACCGTGGCCGAGCTGATCGAGGCGGCGAAGAAGACCAAGGGCATGACCTACGCGACCGCCGGCGCCGGCACCTCGATGCATTTGTCGGCCGTGCTGTTCGAGCAGATGACCGGCGCCGACCTGACCCATGTGGCCTACCGCGGCAGCGCGCCCGGCATCACCGACCTGCTCGGCGGCCATATCGGCCTGATGTTCGACAACCTGCCGGCCTCGCTGCCGCATATTCAGCAGGGCAAGCTGCGCGCGTTGGCGGTGGCCGGCAAGGCGCGCTCGAGTTCGTTGCCGAATGTGCCCACCCTGGCCGAGGCGGGCTTGCCCGGCTATGCCGTCGAGCCCTGGTTCGGCGTCTATGGTCCGGCCGGCCTGCCGGGGCCGGTGCTCAAGGCGCTGAGCCAGGCCTTCGTCGACGCGTTGGCCCTGCCCGAGGTCAAAGACAAGCTGGCTCAGGCTGGCTTCACGCCGCGAAGCTCCAGCCCGCAGGAGCTGGCGGCGCTGGGCGCCAGCGAGTATGAGCGCCTGGGAGCGGTGGCCCGCAAGGCCAATATGACGACCGAGTGATGCCGTTCGGCGTGGTTTGCGGGAGCACTCCACGTTTGCGTGTGGTTTGCCGCCCTCCGTGCACCGCGGCCCTCGGTTAAGCTGCCAGCTTGCATGAGGAGCCTGCCGATGAGTTTGCCTTCTCGCCTGTTGGCTGTCCTGATCGGTCTCTGCGCCACCGCCACCGCCGCCGGAGCCGCGGAGCTGCCTGACTGCTCGCGGCCGCTGAGCCTTGCCCTGCACGATCACGGGCTGCTGTACTCGGCGGAGTCCGGACAGGGCATAGACAAGGATGTGGCCGACGAACTGATTCGTCGCAGCGGCTGCAAAGTCAACGTCAGCCTGATGCCCCGGGCCCGCATCTGGCAGCTGATCGAGTCGGGCGCGCTCGACTTCAGCCTGTCGGGCATCACCAACCCGGCGCGCGACCAGTTCGCGGCCTTCGCCTGGTACTTCTCGAACAAGTACTACCTGCTGTTGCGCCGGGATGCCGGCGTGGTCAAGCGTGCCGACTTTGAGAGCAACCCGGCGCTGAAACTGGGCGCCATTCGCGGCTTCCGCTACAGCGCCACGGCCAATCGCCTGGTGGACAAGCTCGAGGCCGAGCGCCGCGTCAGCTTTGCCGGCACCTTGGATCCGCTGTACCAGATCCTGCTCGAGAACCGCGTCCAGGCCATGATCATCGAGCCCTTCGACTATCCGACGCTGGAAACGGAAAAGCTGCGCGCCCAGACACAGATCATCGAGTTCGACGACCCGCCCGTGCCACACGGGCTGATCATGTCCAGGAAGGCGCTGTCGGCCATCGAGCAGGAGCGTTGGCGAGCGCTGATGGAGGGCATGCGCGCTGACGGCACCGTGCTGCGCATCTTCGAAAAATACTTCAAGCCCGAACTGGCTCGCGCCATGACGCAATTCTGAATCGGGACGCCTCTTGAAGCGTTTGGTGCATCTGTCTGTATCCCTGGCTCTGGGCCTGGTGTGCCTGACGGCGACCTGGGCCCTATGGCGCCACGAGCAGGCGGTGACGCAGAAGAACCTGTGGGCCAATTTCGACTTTGCCCTGCGCCAGAGTGTCAACCGCATCGAGCAGCGCATGGCGGCATTCGAGCAGCTGTTGCGTGGGGCTCAGGCGCTGTTCGACGCATCGGACCTGGTCGAGCGTGAGGACTTCCGCCTCTATGTCGATGTGGCCCTTTCAGGCACCAACTTCAGCGGCCTGCAGGCCTTGGCGTTCACGCCGCAGCTTGCGGGCGAGCGACTGGGCGATTTCGTGGCCGCTCAACGGCGCCTGGGTGTGCCAGGCTACCGGGTGTACCCCGAGGGGCAGCGCGAGTCGTACGCGCCGGTGACCTATATCGAGCCGCTCTCTCGCCTGACCGAGCGCGCTCTGGGCTTTGACGCGCTGAGCGAGGCGGCGCGCCGGGAGGCGATGTTCAAGGCCCGTGACTCGGGTGCCATGGCGATGACGGGCAAGACCCGGCTGGTGACCGAGGCCGACGGCGAGGCCCCGGCTGCCTTCGTGCTCTTCCTGCCGCTGTATGCCAAGGGCAAGGCGCTGAACAATGTCGCGCAGCGTCGGGCGCACCTGACCGGCTGGGTGTTCGCCACCTTCCGCATGGGCGATCTGATGTCTGGCCTCTACGGCGAGGGCACGCCGGGGCTGGACCTGAGCATCTACGATGGCGTGACCTTGAGCGATGCCTCGCTGATGTACCGCTCGGCGGCGGGTGGCAAGCCCACCGGCTCGCAGGAAACGCAGGCGCATGAGTACATTGCCATGGCCAACCACACCTGGACGCTGGTGGCCGGCATGCGGCCCGAGTTCGAGCAGCGCTACAGCAGCAACTCGGCCGACATCATCGCCATCTCCGGCATCGGCCTGAGTTTGCTGCTGAGCCTGCTCAGCTGGCAACTGCTGACCGCCCGCGCACGGGCCTTCGGTCGCGCCGAAGCCATGACCCGGGAGCTGCGCGAGAGCGAGGAGCGCATGCGCCACATGGCCCAGCATGACGCCTTGACCGGCCTGCCCAACCGCCGCACCTTCCGCGACCGCCTTGAGCAGGACGTCAAGAAGAGTCGACGCGACGGCCTGCCGGTGGCTGTGCTGTTCATCGACCTGGACCTGTTCAAGGAAGTCAACGACACCCTGGGCCACGACCATGGCGACGTGCTGCTTCAAGAGGCGGCGCAGCGCATCTGCCGCTGTGTGCGCGACGCCGACACCGTGGCCCGGCTGGGCGGCGACGAGTTCACCGTGATCCTGGCCGAGCTGCATGACCTGACCCGGGTCGAGGCGATCGCCCAGCACATCAACCAGACACTCGCCGCACCGTTCGAGTTGCGCGGCGAGCAGGCCTATGTGTCGGCCAGCATCGGTATCACGCTTTACCCCCATGACGCGACCGAGATCGATGACCTGCTCAAGCAGGCCGACCAGGCCATGTATGTGGCCAAGGACGCCGGCCGCAACTGCTTCAGCTTCTTCACTCCGGCGCTGCAGATTGCCGCCGTGGCCCGGATGCGCCTGACCAACGATCTGCGCGGCGCGCTGGCCAATCAGGAGCTGCGCCTGTATTTCCAGCCGGTCGTGGATCTGGCCAGTGGCCGCATCCACAAGGCCGAGGCCCTGCTGCGCTGGGAGCATCCGACACGCGGCATGGTCGGCCCGGCCGAGTTCATTCCGCTGGCCGAGGCCAGCGGTCTGATCCACGACATCGGAGAGTGGGTGTTCCAGCAGGCCGCGCTGTGGGTCAAGCGCTGGCGGCTCGAGCTCGACCCCTACTTCCAGGTTGCGGTCAACCAGTCGCCGGTCGAGTTCCAGCGTCAGGGCCGGCGCAGCGCTCAGTGGTTGGCGCATCTGAAGACCCTGGGCCTGTCGGGCGGGGCCCTGGTGGTCGAGATCACCGAGGGCCTGCTGCTCGATGCCAGCCCTGGCGTGACCGAGCAGTTGCTGGAGTTCCGCGACGCCGGCGTCGAGGTGGCGCTGGACGACTTCGGCACCGGCTACTCCTCACTGTCCTACATCCAGAAATTCGACATCGACTATCTGAAGATAGACCAGAGCTTTGTGCGCAACCTGAAGCCCGGCGCACGCGATGTGGCGCTGTGCAAGGCCATCATCGTGATGGCGCACGAGCTGGGTATCAAGGTGATTGCCGAGGGTGTGGAAACCGAGGCTCAGCGCGAGCTGCTGACCGCCGCCGGCTGCGACTATGCCCAGGGCTATCTGTTCGCGCGGCCGTTGCTGGCCGAGGAGTTCGACGCGCTGCTGCTGCGCCAGCGCGACGATGCACTGGCAAATTGACCGGGATCAAGCCAATTCCATCACGCGCTTGCCCCGGGTCGATTGATTTGCGGCCGCCCCGGCCGATAGTGCACGGATAGCCGGAATCAAGACCGGCGTTCACTTGGCCGGAGTGCCCTCACTCCGCGTCCGTCCTTGTCACCTGGAGTTCCGTTCATGCGCTTCACCACCCGATTGCTGGTGTGTTCTACCGTTCCTGCCGCCTTGTTTGTCGCGGCGTTGGCCACCAGCATCTGGGGTTTGAGCCGCACCCAGTCGCAGTTCGACACCTATATCCGCACCGAGCAGGCCTTTGCCGCCGGTGTGTCGGAGATGTACGCGCAGGGCCTGCAGATGGGCCAGGCGCTGCGCAATGTGGTGCTGGATCCGGCCAACAAGAAGGCCTACGAGAATCTGGCGGCGGCCCGCGCCGCTTACGACAAGGCCGCCGCCGAGAACGCCATCATTGCCGCCGGCACGCCCTTGCAGAAGGAGCTGGCGGCACTGGTGCCGCTGCGCGAGGCCCAGGCCCAGGCGCAGGAGAAGGTGCTGGCCCTGGCCACCTCCGATGGCGCCAAGGCCATCGCCGTGCTCAACAGCGAAGAAACCCCTGCCTGGCGCCAACTGCGCGCCGGCCTGCTCAAACAGGTCGAGGCTTCGGCCAAGCAGGCCAAGGAAACCCATCAAAGCGTCAACTCCCAGGCCAACCGCACGACCTGGATTGCCGGCCTGCTGGCGGCGCTGGCGGCCGTCGTTGCCGGGGCGCTGTGCGTGGTCTTGCAGCGGTCCGTGCGGCGTGAGCTGGGCGGCGAGCCAGCCGAGGCCCGCGATGCGCTGTTGCAGATCGCGCAGGGCGATTTGTCGGCGCGACTGGACGGCAGCGCGGGTGACGCCAGCCTGATGGGCGCCTTGAGTCAGATGCAACAGTCGCTGCGCCAGCTGGTCAGTCAGGTACGCAGCTCGACCGACAGCATTTCCACCGCCTCCAGCGAGATCGCCACCGGCAATGCCGACCTGTCGACGCGCACCGAGCAGACGGCCAGCAATCTGCAGCAGGCGGCCTCGTCGATGGACCAACTGACCAGCACCGTCAAACAGACGGCCGACGCCTCGCGTCAGGCCAATCAGCTGGCCGGCTCGGCCGCCGAGGTGGCCGCCCGCGGCGGCGCGGTGGTGGCCCAGGTGGTGTCCACGATGGACGAGATCAACAACAGCTCGAAGAAGATCAGCGACATCATCGGCGTGATCGACGGCATCGCCTTCCAGACCAACATCCTGGCGCTGAATGCGGCCGTGGAGGCGGCTCGCGCCGGCGAGCAGGGCCGCGGTTTTGCGGTGGTGGCCTCCGAGGTGCGCAGCCTGGCCCAGCGCTCGGCCCAGGCAGCCAAGGAGATCAAGAGCCTGATCGGTGCCTCGGTGGACAAGGTCGAGGACGGCGCGCGCCTGGTGGCCCATGCCGGCCAGACCATGCAGGAGATCGTCGGCTCGGTGCAGCGGGTTGGCGACATCATCGGAGAGATCACCGCAGCCACTTCGGAGCAGAGCGACGGCATCGCCCACATCAATGGCGCCGTCAATCAGCTCGACCAGATGACGCAGCAGAATGCCGCGCTGGTCGAGGAGGGGGCAGCGGCGGCCGAGTCGCTGCGCGACCAGGCCGGGCGATTGGCACAGGTGGTGGGCACCTTCAAGTTGGCGTAGGCTTTGCGGCATGCACAATGGCGCAGCGTCATTGTGCAAACGCCGAGGAGGCCCCATGTCATCCGGAAAAGTCCTGGTCGCCCAAGGCGGCGGCCCCACCGCCGTCATCAACCAATCGCTGGCCGGCGTGGTGCTCGAAGCGCGCCGCCACCAGGGCATACAGCGGGTCTATGGCGCCCGCCACGGCGTGCGCGGCATCGTCAACGAGGACTTCTGGGACCTGACCCAGGAGACCAGCCACAACCTCGAGATGGTGGCCAACACACCGTCCTCGGCGCTGGGTTCGACCCGCGACAAACCCGACCTGAAGTACTGCCATGAGATCTTCAAGGTGTTGCGCGCGCACCAGATCGAGCATTTCTTCAATATCGGCGGCAATGATTCGTCGGACACCGTGCGCATCATCAGCGAGGAGGCCGCCAAGGCCGGCTATCCGCTGCGCTGCATCCACATCCCGAAGACCATAGACAACGACCTGGTCAGCAACGACCACACGCCGGGCTTTCCGTCCGCCGCGCGCTTTGTCGCCCAGGCCTTTGCCGGCGCCAATCTGGACAATGCCGCGCTGCCCGGTGTCTATGTCGGCGTCGTGATGGGGCGGCATGCCGGTTTCCTGACCGCCGCCGCCGCCCTGGGCAAGAAGTTCCCGGACGATGGCCCGCACCTGATCTACCTGCCCGAGCGGGTGTTCAGCATCGAGCGCTTTCTCGCCGACGTGAAGGCCGTCTATGAACGCCACGGCCGTTGCGTGATCGCCGTCTCCGAGGGCATCCACGACGAAAGCGGCACGCCGATGCTGGTCAAGCTGGCCAAGGCGCTGGAGCATGACGCGCACGGCAATGTGCAGCTCTCCGGCAGCGGCGCGCTGGCCGATCTGCTGTGCGAGGAGATCAAGACGCAGCTGAAGATCAAGCGCGTGCGCGGCGACACCTTTGGCTATCTGCAGCGCTCCTTCATCGGCTGCGTGTCCGATGTCGATCAGCGCGAGGCCCGCGAGGTCGGCGAGAAGGCGGTGCAGTTCGCGATGTGGGGCAGCCGCGATGGCTCGGTGGCGATCAAGCGCACCGGCTACTACTCGGTGGACTACGAGCTGCTGCCGCTGGCCGAGGTGGCCGGCAAGACGCGGGTGATGGAAGACGAGTTCATCGCCGCCTCGGGCACCGACGTCACCGACGCCTTCCGCCTCTATCTGCGGCCGCTGCTGGGCTCGGGCCTGCCGGACGCCTTCCGGCTGCGCGCCCACAGCGTGCCCAAGGTACTCGGCGGCTAGGAGGCGGTCGGCGCTCATACCCGCGGTGCGGCCTTTCGTCGCATGGGCATGCTTTGCTGCGCGAAGCGGACTACGATTGTCCTTGCGGACTCGCCTCGCTGCGCATGTGGGGCCCGAAGCAACGGAGGCGCCCATCATGAAGACTCTCGCAGCCCTTGGCCTGGCCCTGATGCTGGCGGCCTGTGCCAGTGCGCCCATGCAGACCGCGACGGCTCCAGCCGAGCTGCTCGCCGACCATGCCTTCGCGCCACCGGGGCGGTCGCCGTCGTCGCTGGACGTGTTCGCGCTCAGTGAGGAGATGCGCAGCTATCTGGCCAGCAGCGAGATGAGCACGCAGCTGCGCCACAGAGGGCGGCAGCGCGGCTTGATCGAGGCGCTCTACAACAAGAAGCAACTGCGCCTGGAGTACGACTCGGCCCTCACCCGCAATGCCAGCGAGGCCTTTGCCGCACGCACCGGCAACTGCCTGTCGCTGGTCATCATGACCGCGGCCTTTGCCCGTGAACTTGGCATGGAGGTGCAGTTCCAGAGTGTGCTGACCGAAGAGGTATGGGGCCGCAGCGGTGACCTGTATCTGGCCATGGGCCATGTCAACCTGACGCTGGGCAAGCGGCGCAGCGAGATGGTGGCCGGCTATGCCGAGGCCGACTCGCTGGTGGTGGACTTCATGCCCGCCGCCGACATCCGCGGCCAGCGCACCCGCGTCATTTCGGAAGAGAACATCGTCGCCATGTACATGAGCAACCGTGCCGCCGAGTCCTTGGCCGCAGGTCAGGTGAACGAGGCCTATTGGTGGATACGCGAGGCCATCCTGCGTGACCCCAAGTACCTCAGCGCCTACAACACGCTGGGCGTGGTCTACCGGCGGCACGGCGATCTGCAACGTGCCGAGCGGGTGTTCCGGCAGGTGCTGGAGCGCGAGCCGGGCAATACGCAGGTGATGGCCAATCTGGCGCTGACCCTGGACGACCAGGGCCGTCTGGCCGAGGCTCAGACGCTGCGCACGCAGTTGGCGCAGCTGCAGCCCAACCCGCCGTTCAGCTACTTCAACCGCGGCCTGACGGCGATGCGCCAGGG
>Ga0187842_1000184_pt1 | contig 34218 bp, 36 predicted proteins | sample SpaLakP09_SKY_41_FD_134514 | JGI IMG/M metagenome (GOLD analysis project Ga0187842, IMG submission 134514) | Oligotrophic lake water microbial communities from Sparkling Lake, Wisconsin, USA - SP09_SKY_41 | ecosystem: Environmental > Aquatic > Freshwater > Lake | place: USA: Sparkling Lake... | reverse complement strand
TACTGGCGGCGTTGGTCTCACCGGCCCTGCATTTTCATTAATTAACAATAACAGTCCAACCGGTGCCACAGGGCTTACAGGCGCCACAGGCCCATCAGGCCCCACAGGACCTACAGGTCCAGCAACAAATGTAAATATTTCCTATCTTATCAATACAGGATTTACAGGACCAGCTTTACCAGGTTCCACAGGGCATTATTTTTTAGATCCGGTAAATTTAGGCCCAATCAACGTCACCAATGTAAATAACAAATATTTAATAAATGCATCCTGTCAAATATTGAGCACATCAGGAATAGCAAATGTATCCTCATCTATTCTCAGAAGTAATTCACTCATGTCAGGCACATCTTTACCGGCGCAATTTATAAATTTGGCGAATTATTCTCAGTCAGATGTATTATATCCGCCAAGCCATTCTGGTATAGCAAGTTTACTTGATTTAAATACATCGTTGTGGTCAATTAGTACAACCAACCCAAGTGTCCAATCCGTAAACGGAACCACGATTTTTATGCAAGCATACGACACAGGGTTTCCTTCCACTGGCAACTACTATTATGCCATCCGAGTAGACACCGATGTCTCCACATTGTATTACGGTAATATACGAATGTCGTATATAACTTTTAGTTAGTGCGTAGCAATAAATTATAAAATTGATTATAAAATTCATTTTAAATATAATTTACAATGAATGGAACTATCAAAAGAACAGCAAATAGCATTTGATAAATATAAACAAGGTCAAAACATATTTATTACAGGACCAGGTGGTTCAGGAAAATCCGCATTAATTAAGATAATACATAAAGACGCCTACCAGCAATTTAAGGGTATTCAAGTGACCGCTCTGACTGGATGCGCGTCGGTTCTATTAAATTGTAAAGCCAAAACGCTTCATTCGTGGGCAGGAATTGGTCTGGGAAATGGCACCGCTGACCAACTCGTCACCAAAATAAAAAAGAATAAATTCGCCAAAGCCGCGTGGAAAAATACGGATATTTTAGTGGTAGATGAGGTGAGTATGCTTTCCTTAAAACTCTTTAATACGTTGAATGAAATCGGTAAGGCGGTAAGAGGCAATTTCAAACCGTTTGGAGGAATTCAACTGATATTTTCAGGCGACTTCTTTCAACTGCCACCCGTTGGCGATAAAGACGACCCAGATACCCAACGCTTCTGTTTTGAGAGTGAACATTGGAATTCAGTATTTCAACGCGACTGCCAGATTCAACTCATAAAAATATACCGCCAAACCGACGAAATTTATTCGACCATTTTAAATCAAATCCGCGAGGGGAAAATAAAACGCAAATCGAACGACTTGCTCCTTCAATATGTAGGGCGCTCATTGGATGCGAGTCTGGTCGCGGAACCTACGAAATTATATCCTACACGCAACAAGGTCGAAAATATCAACAATACCAAAATGTCCGCCCTACAAGGCGCCGAAAGGGATTTCAAAATAAAGTATTTAAAAGATTTGGAAATGACGAAAGCTGAACGGCTACGACGTATTGAATACAATGAGAAAGATATTCAGATTGAATTAGATTTCTTGGCGAGTAATCTCATTTGCGATAAAGAAATGAGATTAAAAATGGGTTCGCAGGTTATGTGCATTGTGAATATACAATCGGATACTGGCATTGAAGTTTGTAATGGTAGCCAGGGTATCGTTACGGAGTTTTGTGAAGTAACTGGGTGTCCTCGTGTGAAATTCAATAATGGGATTGAACGTGTGATGATACGAAATGTTTGGGCAAGTGATAAAATCCCTGGTATTGGAGTCGCCCAAGTTCCGCTCATTTTGGCATGGGCGTTGACGATTCATAAATCGCAGGGGGCGACGATGGATGCGGCGGAAATTGACGTCGGAAGTGGAATATTTGAATGCGGCCAAACCTACGTGGCCCTATCTAGAGTCAAGAGCTTAGATGGTCTGTATTTGACATCGTTTGACGCCAGTAAAATACGTATTAATAAAAGAGTAAAGGACTTCTATGAATCACTTGCCTTGTATCAGGAACAGCGAGATAAGGGTGCTGAAACCCCTGTAAAACTAGAAAACAGTGTAAAACTAGAAAACAGTGTAAAACTAGAAAACCGTGTAAAACTAGAACAAGATGGTACACCTGTAGATTCAACTATATTTGAGAAATTTCGCTATCAAGAACAGATTACCGAAGACATGAATGAAGAAGAAACACGGTGCATAAATATAGAAAAACCGTCGCAAATAACAGTTATTAAACTATAATACCAATAATAAAAACTTTTTTATTTTTCACATTTTGCCGCAGATATATAAAAATAAAATTGAAATAAAAATACTTTTCAAGTAAAATATACAACTACTTATTTAACCTTACACGACTAAAATCATAAATGAACAATGTTGTTGAATTATTTGAACAATCCAATAATAGTATTGGCGCTGATAACCTTGACCATAACTCTAATAATAGAATTAGAACAAGCGACGATAGATTGGATACAACTTCAGATGCCGAGGGAAGCGCGAATACACTTCATAAAAATAATCATCTTGACGATGCGCCTAATGTAAATATTTATAGATATAAATTTACAGATGACTTCACTGCCGAATTGTTTATCTTTTCAAAGGTTCACCAATACGACCACCGAAAGGATTTCAAGGATGCCTGGAATCTTTGGCTGGAAGATAACGACGATGTAGTCAATGCTGAAATAAGGCGATTAATCAATTTAGGATATCATGGTAATATCATGGACAAAATGTTTAAAAGCGCCAGATATTATTTTAGAAAAAAAAGCACTGAAAAAAAGGCACCAGTAGAAAGGCGCCAGTATATAGGGGTTCAAAAGGAACTACTTGATGCTATGGATAATCACATTACAACTAAAATAAATAGAAACGATTGTAAACCATCTGAAAGTTTTGATGATTTCTGTAAAAACAATATAAGCGTATTACAGGAGGAAATCGCCATACTTGTAAAAAATGGCATTACCAATATAGCAGAAATAAAGGAAAAAATCAAAAAAACGTATAAAAATCGTTATTTCTTACAGGTCAAACATAAATAGCGCAATACTTATTATAAAATATAATGCAATAAAAATATAGCATAAAAATAATAGCAAATATAAATTATTTTTTATTGTAAAAAGAATAATAAAAGTAAAATAATAAAGAAACTAGTAAAAATAAATGAATGGATACAAATATCGAAATAACAAATATAAATAAACATTTTCGTTTGTTTGATTCGAAAAAACACTCAAAAAAAATAATAAATCGCAAAAAAAATACAAAACTAATAGATTATGATTTTTATTCGATAAACGAATCAAAAATAAGTGAAAAAATCAAAAAAATACCTTATTATTCAAATTATTTTATAATAGTCGAAGATTACGATTTTGTAAATATTGGCCAATTAAACGATACATTTATCGAAAAACTTGAATTGACAACTGAAAAGAAATATTTACTTTTCACATATAAAAACGATGTTTTGGTTGCTTTTGACGATTTTTTGTTTGCTTTATTCGAACCACGTCTTTTTGTTCATAACATTATCGAGTCATTTTCTTATCTTTTAAACAGTTTAATTCAATTAAACGATAGTGGCATATGTTTTTTTAATTTATCTCCGCAAAATATAGTTTTTAATAAAAGCTGTGGAGAGAAACCGCAACTGATGGATTTTCATTTGAGTTTGATAATCTCTACTCTGAATGAAGAGTATATTTCTAAAATAATTAAGAAACACAATGATTATACGCATAAACCATTAGAAGTCCACGTTTTGTTTTATTTGATTCAAAATAATATGCCAACGATTTCATATTCGTTTATCGAAGAAATTTGCGGTGTTTTTACAAAGAATTTAACGGTTTTGGAACTATTTTCAGAAAAATATAGAGAATCGTATAAAGCGACAGCTATTGAAAGTTTAAAGAAATATGTAAATAAATCAAAAAGAGATGTTATTTTAGATATTTTAAGCAAATATGATACATGGGATGTATATAGTTTAAGTGTATTGTATTTGTATATATTCGGACATGTGTCGAAATTTTTCTCTCTAAAAACGACATTCATCAATAAAATTGCATTGGAACTTTCTAAAAATATTCACCCTGACCCTGCAAAGCGAAATAGTTTGAAAAAATTGTTAGATAACTATAATAACTTGTTATTATCTGAAAAAAACTGGGATTTTGTTACTAAAATGGAAAGAGAGATGATACCGCAATTATTCAATACATTAGGGTTATAATTTATGGGGGTATAATTTATGGGGGTATAATTTATGGGGGGTATAATTTATGGGGGTTATAATCAATAAGGATATAATTATAGATTATATACAAAGTGAATGGTCTCTTTATGCTAGAGCCAGACTCATTTTTCTTGATTTTCTAGTTTTTCTCGAATTTCTGGATTTTCTTGATTTTTTTGTTTTTCTTGATTTTTTGTTACTAGTGCTAGATGTTACACTTTTCATTTCAGATTTGCGTTTACTCGCATCCGCCAAAGCTTGTTTAAATTCATAACTACTGTCTTTTGCTTTGCCCTCACGATATATTTTTTTTACAAACAAATTCCATGAACTAAGTTTTCTACCTCCTTGCATTATATAATAGACCAATATTATAATAAAATTGAAATAAAATTATGTTTCATGTATAACAATAATATACGAATCTAAAATGGTCAAGAATACCGTCGGTGGAAGTAAACATAAAGGTTTTGCTCGAAAAAATATTATTGTTAAAAATCATAATAACGCATTACGAGTTTCAGAAGATGAAGCAGAATTATATGCACAGGTGATGAAAATTTATGGTGGGGCGAGTTGCCAAGTGATTACTTTAAAAGGTGAATCGCTTTTATGTCATATTAGAGGTAAATTTCGAGGTCGCAGTAAACGTGATAACTTTATTGGTAATGGAACATGGTTACTTGTGGGTTTGCGAGAATGGGAAAAAGAACCAGCGCCTGGTAAATTATTGAATTGTGATGTTATTGAAGTTTATAGCGACGCAGATAAAAATAGATTAAAAAATAATATTACAAGTGTGAATTGGTCTGTATTTGTAAATAATGATAACAAATTATTTACTTCTAAAGAAAATGAGGAAGATGACGGTATTGTATTTACCGATGAAAAAACTCAAGAATACGAAGAGTTAATTGAATCTCAAATAGAGTCTTCTTCAAAAGGTGTTAATCATATTATTACAACAGATGATGGAGAAGAAGTTGATGTTGATGACATCTAAAATAAATAGAAATTTAAAAATTGTGATAAACGATATCATTTATCACAAATTTTTACCCGCTGTTGCACCCAATTTTTAATAAAATTATTCTAGACCCAATTTTTTACCCACTGTTGCACCCAATTTTCTATTTTATATCAAATTCAACTAAATTTTATATACCTTTTGTGCATTTCATAAATTGTGAAAATGCGCATGGTAACAGTTGCTTTTATACAGGTAAAGGTATAAAATATATTTTATACAAATTTACATTATATGCAAATAAACAAATTATTTGCGACCTCCTGTAAAAATATATAGGGACACAGAATTTTATGCAGTTTTAACTAAATATGTTTTGCTGTGAGGAGATAAACATTATATGCTTGTATCTTTAAACCCTTTTACATCTTACACCTTTTTTCATTTCAAACACCTAAAATTGTTATTCTTTTATGTAAAAATAATACTACGTAATTTATATAAATAAAGAATTTAACAAAAAAAAGGTTAAATAAAAATAAAAATAAAAACAAAAATAAAAATAAAAACAAAACAAAACAAAAAAATAAAACTCGTAAAATAGGTGGTTCTACTATTTATGATGGTTCTGCGGATATGATAGCAGACCAAATAAAAAAAACAAATGATACTTATGATGGAAAACCGTTCTTTAGGAAACTTTATCCAAAAAAAATAAAAAGTGATGACACAAGACATATAGAAAAACAAATAGTAGAAATCCTTATGAAGAATCCTCACAAAAATATAGTAACATTTTACGATGTTAATAATAGATATTTGGATATGGAAGAGTTAGATTCACCACATTCAAACACAGAATTTTATGATAATTTTAAAGATGAAACCCCAATTATTAAAAAGGTAATGATTGAAGTGAAGGACTTTTTACAAAAATTGGGAATAATGTATATTGATTGGAAATTTGATAATATAGCAAAAGGTAAAGATGGTAATTATAAATTATTTGATTTTGATGCTTCTGGAATAGTTGATTTATATACAAATAAATGGAAAGTAAAACCACCGAAGTATTGGAGTTTTGGGACTGCGAAAAAAAGACATTGTAAGACGCCAAAAGAAATAGACGACTGGTCTTTTAGATATAACATTTTAGAAGAAGAGGATTTTGTTTGTCCTACAAACGGCGTTTGAAATAAAAAGGCGTAAAATACTTATTATACTATTTATAAATATATTTAAAACTGTACTACTATAATATAGTATAATATCCTCTAGTTTTTTATATATTTGTAATGAGTAAATTTAAGAAAAATTCGCGGTTTTCATCTTTGATGGAAAATGAAACGCCTAGTAATATTCGTAATAAAGAGAAAGACCTCTCTACAGAACAAAGAAAACTAGAAAATAATAATTCATTTAAAAATACTACATATCATGATGGTAGAACATTCAAGGAGAATAGAAACAAAATAGAAGGACAAAGAGTAAAAGATACATTGTCTATAGAAAATTTTCCTGAATTGGTAGCCCCAAAATCTGTTACTTTAAAGAATACGAATATTGACAAAAGTTTTTCCGAAAAATTGCAAAGTGTGGTCGAAAACAAAGAAACTGTGGTCTCTATTGAAACCGATTATAAACATTTGCGGCAAGGATGGAGTCTTATGAAAAAAGAGAACAATAAAATTACTATTAGATCGAAGGATTTATTTAGTGCAACACAAAATAAAACGGAACGCGATTTAGCAAATGAAGCATTAGATACTTTAGTAGAATTGCACGAAAATAGAAGACATAATTATATTGAAATGTGGGGGTATGAAGAATGGGAAAAAATGTTTGAATTCCCTAATTATGATTATGCTTATTTTGATAAATTGGATGAATTATATTACGAAGAAATGGCCATAGACAATGAGGAAAGTGAATTTGAAGATGATTATGACGATTCATTCGCCGATTATGATACGTATAATTGAAATGGGGCAAGTATTGAAATGGGGCAAGTATTGAAATGAGTTAAATATTGTAATGTATTATATCCGCAAAATATAATATATTATGGATATGGATATAGAAATTAATAAATTAAATGATGATTGGATTAGTAATTTTGAAAAAACAGATAAATTGTACCAAGATTTTTATAAAGATGATGTCTATTATGTGAACCTGAAATATGTGTATATAAATAGAAGTAATGAAATAGAAAAAATAAACCAAGAATCTTTTTTAATGTCGAATCCTAATGTAATATCGAGAGAAGAAATACTTAAAATACTTAAACGGTCGATTAGTATACATGAAACAAATTACTCATTGCTAGCCATTTTAAGATATAATATCAATTTGGATACAACTGACGTGAAAAATTTTATATTACATCCTAACGAATATAGTAGCTATTTAAGGGTAATCAAAAATATTGACGCGCTTTCATTTGAAAAAACGATTCATATGTTTCAAGATTTAAATGATTTAATACTTATATTTTATGAAAAATCCAAAGAGCTAAAAGAAGTAAACCCTAATACATGCACAAAAAAAATTTACCTCACCAAAAAAACAGCCGATAAAACGAAAAGACATGATAAAACAGTTAAAAAAAGATATAAAGAATAAGATATAGTATTTATATCATCATAAATGGCTGCACTCGTAAATTCAATAGATAATCATACAATTAGTCAAATTGGAGAAAATGGTCATGTAGAATATGGATGGTCAAATAGTATAAGAGAAAAAATAGCACAATTTAATTTTCAATTAAATAGGACCAGCAATAACGGTTTACAGAATCTGCAAGACATTTTAAAAGAATTGCTTTTTTCATTAAAGTACAATATCGAGAAAGGAACTCTTTCGGATAAACAGGTCGCAAAGGGTTACATTTCTATACTTTATAAAATGATTGGACAAACACGCGACATTATTGATGGAAAAGGGGAATATACCTTATCCTATATGATGATTTATACGTGGTTTTCATTTTATCCAGAACTGGCAAAATTCGCTTTGCGTTGTTTCGTTAATTTGGGAGATAAAACTCATCCCTACGGTTCATGGAAAGACATTAAATATTTTTGTGAATATTGTAAAAGTCAAGGAACACCAAGCACTCACCCCCTCATACAATATGCCGTGAAACTTACAAATCAACAAATAGAGTGTGATTATACGAAATATATTACGTTTTTAGACGATATTTCGTTGGCTGCCAAATGGGTTCCCAGAGAAAAGTCGTCTTTTGGTTGGTTATATCGTGAATTGGCATGTGATTATTTTAGCGATTATTTATTAACCGCTAATACGAATACGCGTTATATAAAAGCAGTGACTAAATGTAAAACCGAGTATCGTAAGGTACTTACCGTGTTAAATAAACATATTGATACTCTTCAAATCAAACAATGTGGACAGAAATGGTCTACTATTGATTTTCACAAGGTGACTTCTATTTCCATTTATAAACAAAAGAAGGCGTTTTTAAATATTAAAAATAATGGTGAAATTCGCTCTGCTACGAATGATAGAATTGACTGCGCGAGTCATTTTAAAACGTATATTCAAAAATCTATAAACAATGATTCTGATGTAAAGGGTAAACGTGTTGGAATGACGAATTTTACCAAACAAGCTATAAAAATCATAAATAATAATGATATTAATAATGATATTAATAATGATATTAATAATGATAATAATCAAATAGAGATTGATTTATTGAATTCGCAATGGCGTAATAATTCTAGTCAGACAGGAGAGCTTGGTAAGATGATTGCCATGGTAGATGTTTCTGGTTCTATGGAAGGAGACCCTATGAATGCCGCCATTGCCCTTAGTATAAGAATCGCTGAAAAATCAATTCTTGGAAAGCGTGTCATGACATTTAGTGCCAAACCAAACTGGGTAAATTTAAATGGTTATGATGATTTTGTTTCACAAGTAGATATTATAAAACGCGCTGAATGGGGTATGAATACTAATTTTCACGCTGCATTAGACACTATTTTAGACGCAATCATTCAGAATAGAATGGCTCCAGAAGATGTGCAGGATTTGGTTCTCGTTATATTATCTGATATGCAAATAGATAGCGGAGATGATAAATGTAACACGCAAGTATTGTATGATACTATGAAGTTAAAATATGAAACCGCTGGTATTCGTGTTCATGGCAAACCATATAAACCTCCTCACATTTTGTTTTGGAATTTAAGAAGCACCAATGGTTTTCCGACGTTATCCACTCAACGAAATTGTTCGATGATGTCTGGATTTAGTCCAGCACTCTTGAATTTATTTTGTGAAAAAGGAATAAATGCTCTACAATCGTGCACACCTTGGGCTTTATTGGAGAAAAGTTTAGAAAATGCGAGATATAGAATTTTAAGCGATGAACTTGATAAAGTAATTATTGCGTAATTGTTGATTTATAAAAATTTAATTATATGGATAATATAATTAAATGAAAATAGCTATGGGTAATATTATTCGTAAAAAAAATGAAGTAGAAGAAGGGGTATTTATCGAAATGAATAAAAAACTTAAAATCCCATATCCTTTGAAGGAACATTATAACAGCATTATTCCCCTAAATATATTTCAAACATGGGTTTCAAAGAAAGTGCCTCCTTTAATGGCTCAATCGATGCTCCATATAAAAAAAACAACCCTAGATTTAACTATTTTTTATTTGACGACAATGATTGCCGTGAATTTATCCGGACGCATTTCAAACCAGATGTATTGGATGCGTATGACCGTTTGATTCCTGGGGCCTACAAAGCCGATTTGTGGAGATATTGCATCTTATTTATCAAAGGTGGTATTTATTTAGATATTAAATACAGACCATTAAATGGGTTCAAATTTATTAATTTGACCGAAAGTGAGCATTTCGTATATGATACAAATGGTGTAGATATATATAATGCGCTTATGGTTTGCCTCCCAGGAAATCAAATATTATTTCAAGCAATACGTAGGATTGTGGAAAATGTTAAAAACAAATTTTATGGCAATAGTTTCTTAGAGCCTACAGGACCAAAATTATTAACGAATTTCATTTCTTCCAACCATGCAAACGTTGATTTAAAACACAAAGAACTTAACAACAACATTAATTATAAGATTATTTATTTTCATGATATACCCATTTTAAAAAGTTACAATGGTCATGCTACAGAGAGAGATAAATATTCGAGGAAAAAACATTATTCTATTTTATGGGAGGAAAGAAGGGTTTATTTGTAAATGCGTCTCTCGTTCCACAATTTGTCATACCTTTTGGTATTGTTTTTATTATTTTGCACAGTTCTCTCGTTATCATATTCAGGATATTCGGTTGAAATAATAAACCTGTTTTTATATATTATGTAGCCACCGCCTTCATAATGTGTCATATCAACATTGACGCCTACTCTATTCTTCATAATAACTGAACCCATCATTTCGGGACCTGTTGGAGATAAAGGCGTTTTGCCATAATAATTATTTTTAACATTTTCGACAATTTGCCGAATACATTTGAATAAAAACATGTTTCCCTTTCTACTGGCTAATAATGCATTGTATATGGAATTGGGAACTCTATCTTTTACAAAGTGTTCATGCTCCGTGAGTTCAATTAATTTAAACCCATTTACACCGCAAAATTTAATATCCATATAAATTCCACCATGGATAAAAAGGACACATAGGCGCCACAAATCGGCCTTGTAGGCCCCAGGAATCAAACGGTCATACGCATCCAATACATCTGGCTTGAAATGGGTTCTGATAAATTCGCGGCAATCATTATCGTCGAACAAATGGTGATTGAAACGAGGATTTTGTGCTTTTAATAAGTCTACTCTTTCTCTCATTTTTTGGGGTAAATCTTTGGTATACCAAGTTTGATAAATATCAAGTGGTATAACACTATTGTAGTTTTCTTTAAAAAAAGTGTATGGTTGATTGTAAAGCAAGGGTTTATTTATTTTATTCGCATTTTTCTTGTTTTCTAGTATTTTTAGCATTATAGTAATTATATATATATTTATATATTTATATATTATATTTATATTCTATATGCTAGTTAACAAAATCGAACATCATCGAAAAGTAAAGGACCTAAAAGAGAAACTCGAACAAAAGATAGAAGAAAACAACAAGATTATTTTTTACAAAAAGAAATTAATGCGGATTTTTCAATTAAAAAACAGTTATGATAGTGTCATTCCTTTACATTTATACACCTGTTGGCATACAAAGGATTTACCGCCATTAATGAAAGCAAATTTCGATTTTTTAGTAGAGAGTAATCCCAAAATTTCATTTCATTTATACGATGAAAATGATTGTCGTGAATTTATTATGACACATTTTAAACCAGATGTATTAGATGCTTATGAACGATTGATTCCTTGCTCTTATAAATCAGATTTGTGGCGTTATTGCGTCCTATTTATCCATGGCGGAATTTATATGGATATTAAATTTAAATGTATTAACAATTTTAAATTCATTGCGTTAACTGAAAGTGAACATTTTGTGCGAGATATAGACCCTCCCGCAGGAACACTTACTGGTTTAATGGTTTGTAAACCTGGTAATACCATTTTATTTCGTTGTATAGGAAGAATTGTCGATAATGTTAATAAAAACTTTTATGGCGTAAATGCATTATGCCCTACAGGTCCTGCATTACTCGGTGAATATTTCACGAAAACTCAGAAAAACCAAATGAATATGTACTTTGAAAACACATTTGCATATGGCAGAGATAACTTTTATATCGTGTATGATGATGGTGAAAAGGAAACAATCATTTTAAAAATATATGATGAATATAGAGCTGAACAAAGGGTGTGTCAAAAACACGCATATTACGCGGATTTATGGAATGAAAAAAACATATATAAGTTTCGATAATATATGTAAATTACAAAAATATAAAATTCTTGTTTTATATTTTTATTCCAAGGGTATAAATGTAAATTTTTTATTTACGGCGTTTATATGACTTTACACGACGATTTGATTTTCTAGTTTTGCGTTGTTTTCTTGTATAGCGCCTTTTACCGCCAGTAGGAGGATTTTTTCCCCTTAAAAAAAATAGATTACTATTTCTTCTACAGTTAGCTGAACCGTATTTATGATATGAACCACTAGTTATTGTTGTTCTTCCATCTGGTCTTTTTATATCATAATAAACACCATTGCGCCCTTCTGTGGACATCTTAACGATAGTTCCTACTAGTATTTTATCAACATCTGTTTTATTAATATAAAATTTATATCTATCCGGTGAAGGACCTGAGCTCCTACTAAACAATACAGGTGTAACATATTTCTTATCAATAAATCTTACGGTGTCTCCTAGTTTAGGAGGGTTTTCATAATCATCAATAGGCACAGCACAGAAAACTTCGTAATTCTTGTCGTATGAAGTAGAAAAAAAATTCATTATAATATATATAAATATTATTTCTCATATTCAGTGCTAAATATTATGGCGTGAACAAAACATCGCGACTTATCATTATTCTTGCACCGTTATTCTTCCGCGCCATTTGATGGAATGCACGATGTTCACAATCTTCATATCGACCTTTTACATGACCATAATCTTTATAAACTAATCCTTTCGAACGTTGCGCGAATGCATGTGATTTAATAAACTCCTTGGGGTATAAATCGGTTCGAACTCTGCCATCATAATACGTATTTAAAAATTTATTTGTTCTATAAAGAGAGAAACCATTGAAGGATGAAATACATGGCAAAAGTTGTCCAGGTTTTAACATTTTCAATTTAAGCGTAATGTATTCTCTTATCACACTATGATAATGGAAATTGTTTTGAAAATGATTATAGCTGAAACAAAATGGCCATATAGATAACGCCCAAATATCGTAATAGTGTGGACTCGTATTAAAAGACAAACCATCCCAGTCTTCTCTCATTAAACTTATTCTAAGAGGCTCCACATTTATATTTTTACAATTAACGTCATCAAAGTCCATCATTATAAAGTAGGGATACGTATCTTTATTCTCTCTAACGTAATTCAAACAGTGATTTCGTGCAATAGCTATTCTATGTGTTCTAAATTTTGATAGTGGTTTTTGATTTACATAAAAGAGTAAACGAGGGTTTTTCCGTTGATATTCTTTTAATAAATCTAATGTATTATCACTTGATGCATCATAATAAATGACTATCTTGTAATCATCAAAGAGAGAACCTATTTTTTCAATATTTTCAAAAACCTTTGTTAAATATGGTCCACAATTTTTAACAGGTCCACATATACAACAATTCATATAATGTATATTTTTATTTAAAATTGAAAAACAAACCTGCAATTTGTATTTATTACAAAACACATAAAATTAGAAACAGATAAACTATAAAAACACAATATAAACAGAATGTTAACAGTTGTAACCAGCAGATTTAACAATGAAACACGCGATACGAATTATGCTTATCGAAAAAAACACGGTTTCGCATGCATGTATTGCACACCCTTAGAATTATCGCCGCATATTTTATACAATACACCTGTATTCGTTATTGAAATGAACAATTTCACGAATAAAATAGAAGGAATTGGACTCATAAGAAACAAACCAGAAACCAAAAAATATTACAAAGTTCATTCGGATAGTAATACGAATAGATATACTTATATTGGGGATTATTTTATAGACCGTGAAACAATGGATGATTATAATTCACCCTTTGTTTATGCTCTGGAAGAAATATTATTTAAAGGATATACTCATTCCAAAAGAGGAACAGGTTTAACTAGATTTCCCACCAAATTTCTAAAATTAAATATAGAGAATACAGGCATAGACATTGTGAAAGAAATAAAAGAATTATTTGTATATCATTTCAGAGATAAATTGAGACACTATAAAGACGCTGATGATGGTGGCGCAACTATGGAAGAAAAATGACGAATCAATACTACTGAAAAAACCGCACCGAAAAAAGAGCACTAATATTATTTGCTGTGTTTTTTTATTAAAAACAAATATATAATAACTCTAATATGACAGATTTTGACACAAATGTTTCTAATTATACTTTATCCGAATTATTAACTATCGTTGAAATTGACAATGAACATACGAATTATGATGACATATTAGATAAAACAAACCATTTAATTAAGAAATTTAAAGTGAAAAACCCTATTTTATCCAATTTTTTTAAAGAGGTTCAAATACAGTTATTGCAATATGCAGAAGATTTGGAAGCGGAATCAGATGATGATACAAGTGGGAAAATCGTTGTCGAGCCCAGGGGGTCTTCGGTAGAGGGTTTTGGCAATATGAGTAATGAAGCAATATACAGTGCTGGTGAAAAACAGATTAGTGATTGGTATGAAAACGAAAATCTTACCCAGAGTGACCAAAACCAGGAAAATAAAATTACCCAACGAAAACAAAAAATAGGCGTTTTTGGCAATCAACATGCACCTATGAATCGCGAGCAAATTGCGACAACAGACACGTTTACTTTACCTGTAAAACAAGATTCATTGAACCCAAATTTAAAAAATACCATCACACGGTTTGTGAACTTAGATAGTCAATTTAGACAATATACGAGTGGAGCAGAATCTAGTTCAACAAATTATACATTTGACCTTTCAGATACATTAAAAAACGCCCTAAGTTTAAGTTTATATTCCTATCAGATACCGTTTAGCTGGTATGTCATTGATGAAGCGTATGGAAATACTTGTTTTTGGGTAGTTGACACCAGTTCAAACAATACGATTCCAGTGTCTGTTCCATCGGGTAATTATAGTCAAACCGGTTTTCAGACGCAACTTAATACGTCGTTTCAAAATGCAGGGTTTTCCACACCAGCGGTTTCAGGTTATGTGGAAGCGAATAATCCAGTGTATTATAATTCAAATAATGGTAAAATTACCCTATTTTTGTATGATGGCTCCTATAATGACCCAGAAGGAGTGTTAACATCATTTACGATTACAAGTGAAACGTCTATTGTATTTTATGATTTTACTGGAATTTTACAATGTAACGTGAGTTGCGCTAGCAATATAAATCACTATTTTAATAACACGTTAGGCTGGATAATGGGTTATAAATTACCGTATATAAATATTGACCCTAGTGGCAATACCGCTTCTTCTGTACTGGATTTAAATGGTACAAAATATTTGATACTTGTTTTAGATGATTACAATCAAAACCACGTTAATAATAGTTTGGTGTCTATTTCACAATATTCCAATAACTTAAAAATACCTTCTTATTATTCACCTGATTTACCATATACGTGTTTAACACCTGATCAACAAGGCAATAATTTAAAGGCACTTGTGGATAGTGTTGTTTTACAGTCGGTGTTTGATAATCAAACCGTGAATGCTCAAAATGGGCTATTAATTGCTGGAAAATATGAGGACGACTATTCCGCCACGCAAATAGTTTTGCCTAGTGCACCACGGACGCTAACACGCGCTCAAATTTATACCATTAATGAAATAAATAAAAACAATAATAACTTGACAAATTATTTGGCAAAAGCGCCAACATCTTCGGATATTTTTGCTATTATACCAGTGAAAACATCTACTGGGGTGCCTACCGGGTCTTTATTAGTAGAATTTAGTGGTTCTTTACAAGATAATACGAGAGTCTATTTTGGGCCTGTAAATATAGAACGAATGGCCATTAAATTATTAGACGATAAAGGAAATGTTTTGAATTTAAATGGCAATGATTGGTGCTGCACTTTTGTATGCGAATGTTTATATCAGTACTAAGGATTGCGATAATTATATCACCATATTATATGAATATATTAACTGAATTATTTAATAAAATTGGGATGTTCGGTCCTGTAATATTATATGTTTGTTCTATTCATCTTTTATGGAATCGTCAACATTTATTTTTTTACTACAACATTGGGTTTTTTGTGAACGCGCTTTTAAATTTAATTATAAAGGGTCTAATACAGGAACCTAGACCGTCAGAAGACCCCAAAACGTTTCATTTAGCGTTAACACATGGGAAACGCTTTTTGTTTAAAGATGGTATGCCACACGATATATTTGGTATGCCATCTGGACATGCACAGTCATCGCTTTTTTCCACCATGTTTATTTATCTCTCTTTCCGGAAACAGAATTTGTTGTATGCTTATTTACTAATGTCCCTTTTGACCATGATTCAACGCGTTATATACAAACACCATACCATTTTACAAGTTATAATTGGTGCGGTAGTAGGATGCGGTTTTGGATATTTTGTATACTTCTTAGCAAGAGAGAAAATAAAGGGACATATCACGGAGAAAGCAGATGATTATGGACCTTTATAATACATATTGTTAAAAATATTGTTAAAAATATAGATATAAAAAAATGTTATCATTATTTTATACAATGATAACGAACTGTTTAATTATCAATTTAGATACTAGAAAGGACCTATGGGATAATTTAGAGAATTTTAGAACCACGTGGACCAAGGAAAATAAAATAGTGCAACGTATTCCAGGAGTTGTTTTACAAGACGGGAACAATCTACTATTGCAATTAGTCGCCGCAAATAGAATTAACATAAATGGAAATGGATTTAGAAAAAATAAGGCGTCGTTTTTTGGAGAAATTGGTTGCTTTATGGGTCACTATAATTGTTGGAAATATATAGTAGATAATAATTTAGACAGTTGTCTAATACTGGAAGATGGGGTGGAGTTTTTACGCGATGATTTTGCAAATCTTAAAATAAACAAGAATCTTCATATCTTATTCATTAATGAAGAAATGAATAGAGTTGATGCAAATAAAAATTTGGTAGGTTATGGTTTACAGGGCTACGTTGTTACAAAAAAAGGTGCTGCTTTATTACTAAACAAGTGTCAATCGATGGTAATTCCCATAGATTTACAAATACGTCATTTATGTAACACAAAGGAATTAGTCGCGTCTGTCTTGTCTACTCCATATGTTAAACGTAATAATAGTAGGATGTCTTCTATTGATAATTCAGTAACCAATATGGATAATCTAAATGAAAAACAAGATACAAATAGCATATTGCAAAGGTTGCTTATAAATTTAAGAAAAAACAATATAAATTTGGATGATTATCTATAATGTAAAACATATAATAAAGTTTACATTATACTTTCTTCACATGATACACGATGTCCTAAATAATACAAGTGGTCGTCCGTGTTTGTTTTAATTAGACTATATTGGTCGGCGCATGTAGGGTCTTCGCAGTTGGTTTCGCTACATATGGTTAGTTTACCATCTACATCTTCAAAAATCTCTCTACAACTGTGATAATAACCGAAACCATCTGTTGGAGGAACATGAGGAACCATATCTTTATTGTGAACTATTCTATAATATTCACTTATAATTGTATTGACAAAGGATGCGTATTTACTATCCCCTACACGCGCTTGACCAAAATTGTACAATTTTGTTTTTATACCATTTCTCTCCAATTCCATAGCGAGTAATTGTCCGCAAGAAGCACCGTATGAATGACCTGTAACTACAACCGAATAAGTTGGATATGTGTTTTGCAAGGTTTTTACCGCACTTATGGTATGGTTACTCACCCCTAGAGCTGAGCGATAAAACCCATTGTGCACTTTACAGTCGCATTGTGGATACGTCGTGTATTCAACCTTCCTGACTTCTAAATCGTCTAGCCAATTCATTTTTGAAGAAGACCCTCTTATTACGACATATATTGATTTGGTAGAGGATAGAATACCTATAAAACCTTGTAAATCGGTCTTGCTATCATATAAAGTATCCTTATATACAAAATCGGTTGCAGGACCACTTAGTCGCATTGTTTCATATTTTTCTTTTCCGCAATAAGCCGCACCGCTTAACCATACGCTAGTGTTTAATTGCTCCAAGTCAAATTGTGTCGAATTCGCAAAATATAGGAATGATGATAAACAAAAAAATAGTGTTGTAAACATTTACAGTATATAGTTAAATTATCTGTATATATTTATTATTGTTTGATGCTATTTATTGTTGTATTTATTTTTTCTATTTCCTTTGCGAACCTTTTAGATTCTATGTAATGATTCGTGAGTCTAGCTTTTGCTATTTCTTTTTTTATTTCTTTAAATCTATAAAATAACTTATCAAGATTCTCTTCAATTAGCTCTATTTCTGCGAAATTTTTATTCATATTGTACTCGTTATTTTCATTTTTATAATAATTTTTTTGTAATATTTGTTCGCTTTTTTGAAAATCAAATTTGAATTTATAGAATTTCTCTCCGATTGTTGCACAAAATTCCTTCATAACTTGCGTTAGTTCTTCTTCACTGTCTTCTTGGTTTATAATAATTTGGTCATCCAGATTATTAAATAGTGGAGTTGTTTTAATTTGCCGAGACATATATTGATATAAGTGTATATATTTTACTTATTTTTATTAGCTATATACAGATTCCATTTTATTTACAAAATATCGCCAAATTATAAAATATTGTCCTTATATAAATGGCGTGCACGAGAGATGTTAGTTATCAAAATTCGTATGGATCTCAACCAGTTACGACTGTTTTAACTAGATGTTCAAAAAATAAAGGTTACTTACCTAGTTTTACACCAGTGATTTCCACTCTCTCGGTAACGACTAGTGCAGCAGGTGTATATTCTCTTGTTTATATTAGCGGTTCGAATTTTATTCCACCTTGTAATGGCGGTGTTACATATGTAAATTTTGGTTCTTTTAAAAATTTACCAATGACCTTTTACAGCTCATTTAATATATCTTTTGTTGTTCCGTTAAACGCGCCAATTGGCAATTATAATGTGGTCGTTGTAAATGTGTATAATAATAATTTTAGTCCAAGTGTGCAGCAGAATTATAGAGGTAATCCAAATTATTCAAATTCTCTCACTTATACAATAACATAAAAATTATATATATTAAAATATATATATATATGAAGTATTTCTATCTATATATTTTTATAATTGGGTGCATTCTTTTTGCAGTTTCTTATTACAATACGATTACGAATAGTATTGTAGAGTCGTTTAATGCTGAAAAACAAAAAATTATTTTATTAGGTGATAGTATTTTTAAAAATGACGCCTACGTATCAGATGGCCAAAGTGTAGATGAAATACTTAAAAATAGAACAAATGGTAAAACTCTTTGTTTAGCTGCGGACCATTCGAAAATTGTAGATGTATATGAACAAATTGGCAATATTCCAGATTCGTTGAATACTAACTTAACAACCGTTTTTCTCTCGGTTGGTGGAAATGATATATTGACACATTATGTTGATAAAGAGAATGACAATACAGATACAAGTATTTTATCTGTTATGTTATCATCGTATAAGAAAATCATGCAAAATATTCGAGATAAACTGCCAAAAGCAAATATTGTTGTTTTAGATATTTATTATCCTGAAAATATGAAATATAAACAATATCATTCAATCATAAATGAATGGAATACAATGCTCTATAACTATGCTGGTGAACCAAAAAATCGAATAAATAGTGTTTTTAAAATTAGTAGTATTTTAACTCAACCTGAAGATTTTTCATTTGGTATAGAACCTTCTGCAATAGGAAGTAAAAAAATGGTAGAATCAATTTTGACTAGTTATTGAAGTAGGAAAAACACGATGAATTCACTACATAGTGTAGAGAATTGTTGTATTTTAGTGCCCAAAATGGTTCCTTCATATGAAGAGACCGATGATGATTTTTTGTTGGGAAAAGTATTTTGAAAAATCGATTTTGGACATTTTTTTTGTCCATTTTTGAAAATCCAAAATATTTTATGGCAAAAAACCTGTTTTGTGACCATAATTGAATTTTATGGTCTGGACGCTGAAAAATTTTTTTTTATTTTGTGACGATATTTTTTTTTATTTTTGCGTAAAAAGACTTTAAGTTTTTTTAGGTTTCCAATATATGGAAATTAAGGAAATAAAAAAACTTAAAAAAAACTTACCGAGATTTTTTTGTGAAAATTGTGACTTTAAATGCTATATGAAAGTTGATTGGACTAGACATACCAACACACCTAAACATTTAACATGCTGTGGTGGAAATGGGTTGGAAATACAAAAACTTAAAAAAACTTACTTTTGTAGTTGTGGCAAAAGTTTCGCGACAAACTCTGGATTATGGAAACACAAAAAAATTTGTCTTGAAATTACGTGCGAACTTGAAAAAGAAGACAAAATTCAATTGTATAATAATGAACTTATTGATAAAGAAGTAACTGATAAAGAACTTATAATGATGTTGATAAAACAAAATAGTGAACTATTGGAAGTATTAAAAAATGGGACAAATAATAATTCTAATAATACAAACTCTAATAATAAAACTTTTAATTTGCAATTTTTTTTAAATGAAACGTGTAAGGATGCTATGAACATAATGGATTTTGTAGATTCTATAAAGTTACAATTGTCAGATTTAGAAAATGTGGGTAAATTAGGTTATGTGGAAGGCATATCTAATATTATTACAACAAATTTAAAAGCATTAGACATAACACAAAGACCTATTCATTGCACCGATAAAAAGAGAGAAACCATTTATATTAAAGATGAAAACAAATGGGAAAAGGAAGATGATGAAAATAAAAAATTGCGAAAAGTAATTAAGAGGGTGACGACTAAGAATCAAATGTTACTGCAAAAATTCAAAGAAACATATCCTGATTATAGAAAAGCTTCCTCCAAATATTCAGACCAATATAACAAGATAATAATAGAATCAATGGGAGGAGCTGGTGATAATGATGCTGAGAAAGAGGATAAAATTATTAGGAAGATAACACATGCAACTACAATAGATAAAGAAGAACTAAAATAAATGACAGTCGTAATAGATATTTTTGTGCGAAGTTAAATGTTCAAATGTTCAAATGTTCAAATGTGTAAATATAAAATATCTCACTTTATTATAAATGGAAAAGGGTTTGTGTTATGTTCCAGTATCAATAGGCGAATTGTATGATAAATATACTATTTTACAAATTAAAGAAGAAAGAATAGCAAATGAAAGTAAATTAGTTATGGTAAAAAAAGAATTGGATTATTTAAAAACATATGTAGACAAATTTAATTTGGATGAATTATTGATAAAGGAGATTAAAGAAATAAATGAAGAATTATGGGATATTGAAGATAAAATAAGAGATAAAGAGAGAGCAAAAGAGTTTGACAATGAATTTATAGATTTAGCAAGGCAAGTCTATATAACAAATGATAAAAGAAGTGAAGTTAAAAATAAAATAAATTTAGCATTAAATTCAGAACTAACGGATATAAAAAGTTATGCAAAATATTAGGATAAATATATAAATATAAACTTGTATATATTTATATATGAGCAAAGAGGTTGTAAGTATTTACAAAACTATCGATAAACACGTGAAAAATCTGGAATACGAAAATGCAATAGAAAATTACAACAAAATAATAGAATTAAACCCTCCAGATATAAACAAGTATTATAAAGAATTAGGTGAATTATATGAGAAACAAAATATGATTTACAAAGCGGTAGAGTGTTACGTTAAATTTTTAAAAACTGAAACTAATATTTCTAATATTGGGGTATTAACAAACCAAATAGGTACGTGTTATTTTAATATACAACAATTTAAATTGGCAATCCATTATTTTAAAAAAGTTTTATTGATAAAGGAAATCCCAGATGTATATGTAAATATAGGTTTATCTTATATTGCTATGCATAATTATACAGATGCAGAAACAAATTTGTTACGAGCATATGAATTAGATAAGGGTAATAGTAGAACAACAAGCTCATTAGGTGATATATACTATTATACTAAAAAATATAACAAATCCTTAGAATTTTATAAGAAATGTAAAATTCCAAATGACGATCATGTGCATTTATATAATTTATCATTCACTTATTTAGCAATGAAAGAGTTTAAACTTGGTTTTGATTTGTATGAAAATAGATTACGATTTAATAATATTAACAAACAGACAGGAGTGAAAGACCGATTAGATATACCATTAGAATACTGGAATGGAGTTGATAAATGTAACAGTTTATTAATAGTAGCAGAACAAGGATTAGGAGATAATATGCAATATTATAGGTTTGTTATTGAATTGTCTGAGAAATACCCAAATATGAAAGTAACTTTTTTTTGCAAACAAGAGTTAGCACATTTATTTAAAATATATAACAACATTGAAATTGTTAAAAGTTTGACGCCGTTGCATTTTGTGAATTATGAATTCAAACTATATATCATGTCTCTACCAAAAATATTAAATTTGACACATATGGTTCCAAATAATATTAATTATATCAATGTGGATGAAAGCAAGCTTGCACTTTGGAAAGAGAAAACGTCGCATTTAAAAAGGTTAAAGGTTGGTTTTGTGTATAATGGTTTGTTATCTTCGTTTATAGAAAAATACATACCTCTAAAAAAATTCGAATTATTATGTGATTTGGATATAGATTTGATATGTATACATAGAAAAACAGATATTGAAAAGGAATTGAATGACATAGAGTTTAAAGACCATATTCACTATTTCGACATTGATAAAGAAAAACCATTCGAAGATACGATTCATTTATTGCAAAATTTAGATTTGTTAATAACAATTGATACATTTATAGTGCATTTGGCAGGTATTTTGAATGTTAAAACATGGTTGTTGTTAGGAAAATCTGAATGGAGATGGTCGGATGACCCAAATAAGACATATTGGTATGATTCAGTAGAATTGATAAGAACGAATGAAAATGAAGAACTAAGTGATTTGTTAAAAGTTGTAAAAAATAAATTAACGGATTTGTTAGGGTCTTTGGTTATTTCACCCGATAATACATAAGAAGCTGATAACTCTTCGTAAAATTCCATTCTAAAGGTGTGCCGTCATAATCATTCGTGCCTTCGAATTGCCACTGAACATTACTATTCATTTTATGTTTCCATTCTAAAGGAACGAGACGGTGAAAGCTCATACCATCATATCCCATTTCTTTACCTTCGCATGTAATCGTTGTGCAAAAATGTTGTTTAGAAATATCTCTCACTACCGCGCTATCTATTTGATATTTACCATCGTTTACTATAAAAGAGAGAGGTTTGTTGTCGAACTCTCCAGCCATTTCATCATATACTTCGAGCACAATGATATGAGGTAAATGTTCCATTTTTTGAACAGATTCTACAATTTTGTCTTTCCATTTACTAGTAGCATCTCTAATGAATAATATTTGAACTGAACTGTTGTTTAAATAATTGATAATACTGGTGTAATATAATAGTGGATTACCAGCTTCATCTATATCAACAATATAAGGATATTTATTCTTGAATGATTTTGGAATGCCCTTATATAATAAATGTATAATACTGTTTGTGTTTAATTTATAAGCATATTCATTGCCAGTAAGACATGAGTCTATTCCAAAATTTAATAGAGCAAACGCGTTTCGTAATTTGTCTGGTATAACAGAGCCGTCCTTTTGTTTACCTTCTATCATGAGTTGGCGTAAAAAATGGAAAAATTTGCGACCTTTATCACTCACGAAAAAAGTGACAAACATCGCGTTAAACCAACAATTCGATTGTGATTGTATTGGAGGGATTATTTTTGAAATATCAATATGTTTATCAGCTGCTAAATTTTTTAATAGAAATCGTTTTGCTTCTGGCATGTAGTAATAAAAACATTTCTTATCATACAATGATCCTGCTATTCCAATTTGTAATGGCTCTTTTAGATTATATGCTGCCTCAATGTTACAATCTAGTAATTCTTTTCGCGGAATAGATTTTAATGTGACTAATTCATTGTTAATGGTTGGCGTGTACGAATGTGATTTAATTTTACCAGCGATTCTATCACTCATTTTACGGACCTTAAGTGAAGTTTTACTAGGTATTATTATATCTCTTTTACGCTTAACTGTTCTGTTGTGTTTTCTTTTTAAATGATTCTTGTGATTTTTTGATTTCTTCATATAAATAAATAATATTTTATTATTATAATGGGAGCAGGTATTTTACCGACAACAATACACAATGGAAAACTATACTTTTTATTCGGTAAAGAAGGAAAATATGAGGATTCCGCGCCTGGTTTCTCTGATTTTGGAGGTGGAACAGATAATAACGAAACATTTTTAGAAACCGCTATAAGAGAAGCGGGTGAAGAATTTACCGGGTTTTTAGGTAATGACGCAGACATTCGAAAAATGTTGCGTAAACATGGAACGTATACTATAGACCTCAAGACAGATGGTCATTCAACATATCGTATGCATATTTTTCCATTTGAATATAACCATTGGTTACCCCATTACTACAACAATAATCAGCGTTTCCTACAAAAACGCTTACCTGCAAAAGTATTTAAAACCACCAAGATTTTTGAAAAAGCAGAAATAAAATGGGTTTGTGTGGATGAGTTACAAAAAATGCGTCCCCAATTTCGCTCTTATTTTCAAAATATAGTTGATATGATGCTTAATCAAAAAGAAAGCATAAAATCATTTATTAAAAAGGGTTTTAGGCACCACGTAAAAAAGAGCACTAAAAAAAGGACACTAAAAAAACCACGCAATGTAAGAAAAAATAATACGCGCAAATATAAATGAAGATAAGCCACACAATGGTCGTTATGTTTGTAGGAAGTTTCTTGATACAATATTTTTTAATGCCGCCAATTATGGTGAATAATCGTGCCGAAATAACAAACAATATAGGTAAGGCATACATGTCAGTAATAATGGCTTTATTTATGGTTTTATTAGAAGTCTTCATGCATGACCATCAATATCACGTTTTAAGCGTGAATCTATATGCAATTTTGATAGCCAGTTTAGGTTTATTTGTTTATTTATATAGAAAGCAAATTGCTATAAAGGATAAACAATATTTAGAAGGAATGATAGAGCATCATTCTATGGGTATTTTAACTAGTGAGGAAATTTTGAAAAAGACAGATAACTACGATGTTGCCAAATTAGCCAAAAATATTATTCAGACACAAAAAGACGAGATACATATTATGAGTGAAATACTACGAAATAAATAAGATGAAAATAAAATATAACCAAATTTTGTTATTTATATTTTATTTGTCTATATTCTTGTTTTTACGAGTTTTGGAATTCTTTTTCGAACGTCTAGATGTTGAAAGAGTTGGAAACCTGTAATTAACAAAACATATTGCAGTAAATACGGAACCGTGCTGTTGACTCACATCTAAATTATCGTAGACAAATATTTTTCCTGGATGAATTACAAACCCTGTATCAGTCTTGTTATCATTATACATTTGAATATCTCCTTTAATGTTACCATATCCTCTTCGTTTTATCATTCCCGCTATTGATTCTGATAAAGAAATCTCAGCTTCCTTTCTTGACCCTGAACCTGAATATTCACAAGCAAACCCACCTAAATACCTTCCTTTTGGGTCTGTAATAGTTGTTGTCATGACAGCTGCACTAATTTTTGAACCTTTTTTACCGTTTGATTGTGCCTTTATACATTCAAGTACTTCGCCCCATTGCAATCTTTTTAACCCTTCTTCTTTAGAAATTTCCTTTGCCTCTCTTGGTATAACACTGGTATATTCAATTACATTGGTATTTTGTATTCCAGCTTCGTTCAATGCTGCATCATATGAACCAGTTTCATATGGAAGTCCTTCTGACCCTGCATTAGATTCTCCTTTACCTTTTGTTATAAAATATTCATATGGCACTCTATTACCTAAAATTATCATATATATATATATATTTCATTATTATTATTTTATTATTTTATTATTTTATTATTTTATTATTTTATTATTTTATTATTTTATTATTTTATTATTTTATTATATGATGAATAAAACAAGAAAAAATCGAGGCGATTCTATCACTAATCCAAAAAAAGATGGTTTTTATATGCCATCTGAGTTTGACACACAAAAGGCCACTTGGTTGGGATGGCCAAGCAACCCAGGAACATTTAACATTATAAAAGCGCAACTAGCTATTGAAAAAGTAGCACGTGCTATTTCTAAATATCAACGCGTTTACATTGCTGCCCCCCCCTCAACATGGAAACGTGCGGTTGATTTATTTAATAATGATAGTAACATTTATATTGTTGAAGTTGTCGATAATGATTCGTGGTTAAGAGATATTGCTCCAACCTTTTTAGTTAAGAATAGCGGTAAAACTACTTATTTAAGAGGGTTAGGGTGGAAATTTAATGGATGGGGGAAACCCAATATTATTAATTTTGAACAAGATGCTCTTGTATCTTTAAAAATTAGCAATATGCTTGCTATACCATTTTATGAAAATTATAATTTTGTTTGCGAAGGTGGTTCTTATAGTGTTGACGGCAAAGGTACTCTTATCACTACAGAAGAATGCTTATTAAATAAAAATAGAAATAAGAATCTTTCAAAGACACAAATAGAAAACGTTCTTTGTAAATACTTAAATGTCAATAAAATCGTTTGGCTGCCATATGGTGTGGCTGCAGATACGGACACTGACGGTCACGTTGACAATATATGTGTTTTTGCTGGCGTTGGTAAAGTTATCCTATCTTGGCCGAAGGGATGTGGTACTCCCGAATGTATTGATAAAGAACAAGAAAAACGCTCTCTAGCAGCATTACACGTTTTAGAAAATTCTACTGATTGTGATGGACGAAGCTTCACCATATATAAAATTCCTCATCCACCAATTATAACATATACACAAAAAGACGTAGATAATTTGACTCGTGTAAAAGGTTCTTATGCTCGTAAAATCGGCGAAAGACTAGATGCTTCCCACGTCAATTTAATTATTACGAATAAAATAGTAGTTGTTCCAACATTTGACTGTTCCAGTGATAAAGAGGCCATTAAGGTATTATCAGGAGTTTTTTCAACTAGAAAAGTAATTGGCGTGTATGCCAGAGAAATATTACTTGGGGGTGGTAATATTCATTGTATGTCTCAACAACAACCTTTTTCTACAGAATGTTAGAGCAAAAATAATGCAAAGCCTATAAAATCGTATTGGATTTGGAAAATACTTATAGATTTAGAAAAGAGATAGTAAATATATGAGTAATCTTTATGACTATCATTTAACAGTGTTATAATATCTTTCCGCATCAAGTGTTTCACAATGAACTTCCGGTGGTGCAGGCCATTCGGAATATGCAATTGCCTTACTAGTAGGTCTCTCTAATGCCAATAATTCTTTTAATGCCTTTATTCTTCTATCTAAAGGGTTCATTTTTAAAGGTAATTTACGAGACAATTGTTTCCAACGCCATTCAAATTGAAGCGCTGCTTGCCAATCAGGGAACCCGGAAACATGCGCGGCCCTAGTCCAATTCTCTCCTTGCGATACTTTCATACCTGTAGCATGAGCACCTCCTTTGATTTCTTTATTGTGTTGTCTTAAACGACGTTCTAAATCAACTGTGGCGCCTACATACGTATTTCCACTTGTTGAAACTAGTAAATAAACATACGACATGGTTTATTATATTTACAATAAATATATTAAATACTTTAATAGGTAAAATATATTAAATGACCAAGGTAGCTTTTATAACAGGAATAAATGGCCAGGATGGTTCGTATTTGGCCGAATTATTATTAGAAAAAGAGTATAAAGTATGGGGTATCATAAGGAGGTCGTCTAATATTGCGACCACCAGAATAGAACATATATTTCATAAATTAATTTTAAGATATGGAGATTTAACGGACAGCTCAAATCTATTAAATATTTTAATGGAGATTAAAAACACCTATCCAACCATTGAAAGATTAGAGATTCACAATTTGGGAGCAATGAGTCATGTAAAAATTTCATTCGAGATGCCAGAATATACCGGAGATGTGGATGCTATGGGAACATCGCGTTTATTAGAGTCGATAAGGACGAGCGGTATTCCTCTAGAAAAAGTAAGATTTTATCAAGCATCTACCTCTGAAATGTTTGGTAAGGTTGTTGAAGTACCACAAAGGGAAACAACGCCATTTTATCCTAGGTCACCTTATGGTGTAGCCAAACTCTATAGTCATTGGATTACTAAGAATTATCGCGAATCGTATAATATGTTTGCATGTTGCGGGATTCTTTTTAATCATGAAAGCCCTAGAAGAGGTCATAATTTCGTTACTCGAAAAATAACAATAGCACTGGGTAATATTCTAAAAGGAAAGCAAGACAAATTGGTATTAGGAAATATAAATTCATTAAGAGATTGGGGCCACGCAAAAGATTATGTAGAAGGTATGTGGCTCATGTTACAACAAGCTACTCCTGAAGATTATGTTCTCTCTACATGTGAATATCATAGTGTTAGAGAATTTGTGGAAAAGGCGTTTGCCTTGAAAGGAATTACTATTAAATGGAAGGGGGAAGGTGTGGAAGAAATAGGTTACGATACAAACACTGGTAGAGAATTGATATTTATATCAGAAAAATATTTTAGACCAGCAGAAGTAGATGAATTATTGGGTGATAGCACAAAGGCACGTAATGAACTAGGCTGGATGCCAAAATGTAGTTTTGAAGAATTAGTAAGAGATATGGTGGAATGTGACTGTGAATAGTTATACATAAATAGATGATTCATATATTTATGTATTATTTGCGAATATTTGGATAATTTTGTGTAAACCACGATATGGTATTTTGGAGCCCCTGCATGTAAAATACGCGTTGCTCTAAATAGTCCACCAACATTCGCGGCTAAATGAATGACATAATCTGGTTTATTTTCTATAAAATATGTCAATGTAGAGTCATAATTCAATAAATCACAATGTTTTCTCTCTACATAGATAAAATTATATTTTGTTTTATAATCTTTAGAAATAGTTTTTATGGTAGAACCAACTAACCCAGTACCTCCTGTTATCAAAACATTTTTCATTATAACAATATAGCTGTTTTTTCTTTAAACTTATTTGTAAATCACATAAATATAACTATATATAATATGTATTATGTCGTTAAAAACAATAAATTTAACTATTCCAGAAAACAAAATTTTATTACCAGAAATAACTAGCTTCACTCCAGAAGAGAATTATTTAATGTTAAAAATAGGAAGTAGTTGTTTGGTAGAAGGTCGAAAAGTGGTGGCTGGACTCACTCAAAAAGAGATTTATCAAAAAATAAGGGATGAATCAAAGGATGAAATCCAAAAATTGGAATTAGATGTACTAATGGAAAAGGAACTTATGAAAAAGATGGAAGAGAGAATGGCAAAAATGTATGAAGTGCAAATAGTTAAATTAGAAAAACAAAACGAAATGTTAAGTGGACAAATCAAAACATATGAAAATGAAAACAAAGATTTAATACAAAAGGAGGTTGAGAAGGTTAGAGAGAAATTTGATTTACTCCTGGAGCAAAAAGACAAACAATTAGACAAGATGAATGAAAATTATGAAAAAATGCTAATACAATCTCATAAAAGCACATCACATAAAGGTTCTGATGGTGAAAAAACATTTTGCGAATATGCTCAAACATTTATGGATTTTAAAGGTTTTGAAATAATTGATAAACATACTCAAGGCGGCGAAGGTGATTTTCATTTACATTTTGAAGATTTTGATGTTTTAGCTGATGCAAAGAATTATAAAAAGAAGGTTCCTGTTGACCAAAGAGAAAAAATCAAAAAGGATTTACAGAAAAACGAACATTTGCATTTTGCTTGGTTTGTTTCTCTCAATACATCCATTGAAAAATATGACAAGGCGCCAATAATGTATGAATGGATAAATACTACTCAATGTATAGTCTACATAAATAATCTCTCGAGCTTCGAAGATCCCAAAAAGATTTTAAGAATAGTTTGGTTTACATGTAAAGAACTATACAAATTAATTGAAGATGTTAATTTTGATGAAACCGAATTGACAGAATTGAGAGAAAAGAATTTTAAACTGATGGATAAAGTGAAAGGTATAAGAAAGACAATTAGAGAAATAAATACATCAATGAATGCGACCAGAAATTTAATTCAGGTAATGGACGATGAATTAAGAGGGATATTAGAAACAGAAACAACTGAAATAGTTACTTCAAATATTTCTCTCTTTGATGATTGGTGGATTAGAAATATTGAAACAATTGGCGGCGAAAGTGTAGTTTCATCAACTGATTTATGGAGTAGATTCAAACAAGAAAATAAAAACATCATAAATGAATTGGATATAACAGGTGATAAATTTAAACAATATATAAAGTCAAAGGTGCCGTTGTCGTGTATTGTCCTTAGAAATAAAAATATGAACTCCGCATTTGACATAAAAGGATTACGAATGAAAGAGTTTGAAAATAATGTTATTGAAGAAAAGATAGAATTGGAACTAAATGAAGAGGTTCTAAAAAAGAAAAGGATTGTAAAGAAAAAAAACACATAAAGTATATTATAAAAAATTGAATAAATAATATAAATATAAAGTATGTTATATTTATAATGGAAAATAACAGTAAAATAATAAATCATATTAATCAGATGTTTCATAATAACGGTATAAAACAAGAAGAACGTTTCAATTTATTAATTGTATTGTTAGAAAATATCAGAAATGGAAAATCATCCGACAATAAATTCAATGAGTTACTTCAATTAATAAGCTCATTTGATTATACAAATGCGGATTTAATGCAAGAAATATTTATGATAATTGGAAGTAAATATACCAAATACAATTTGGACCAATTTTACACGCCAACAACAATTTCAAAATTTATAAATAATTTAATGAGTGTAGGTGATGAATATAATGCAATAGATCCTGCAGGCGGAACAGGCGATTTATTACTACATTACAAAGGGAATAAGACAATTTGGGACATAGATGAAAACGCATTAAAATTATGTAAATTTAATTATGAGCTCAATAAACAAAGTAACTATAATTTGCTCTGTAAAAATTCGTTAGAAAGCTTTGAAGGTAATGAAGAATCATATTTCTATTCGGTTATGTACCCTCCTTTTGGTTCCAATACAATTATAACAGACGAGAAAATATTAAATAAATTTGAATTAGGCAAAGGTAAGAAGAAACAAGAAATAGGAATATTATTTATAGAATTAGGCTTAAAACTGCTTAAAACAGATGGTATTTTATTTGTCATTGTTCCAGCTGGTTATGTTGGAAATAAAAACAAAACATGTAGTGAATTGAGAGATTTAATTCTTAAGAATAGATTAATTGCATCATTATCGCTCCCTGAGAATACGTTTAAAAGAAGTGGAACCGGTGTAAATACATATTTATTAATTATACAAAAAAAAACACTTGATGAACCGTATAATGTATTCATTTCGAATATAAATAATATTGGTTATAATTTATCAAAAAAAGAAACTCCAAATAAATATAAAATAGTAAAAGAAACTGGTTCTGTAATTATTGATAGTAATGGTAGGCCTATTTTGGATAACGATTTGGAAGATATTTACATTAAATTAGGTAGTTTCATTGTAGACAATAATATAACAAAATTACGTTCTTCAAACATTGATACAGATTATGAGTATATTGAAACGAATAAATTGAGTGCAAATATTCTTGATATAAAACGCTATCTACAATCATATTTAGAAGTAACCGAAGCATTAAAGATGAATGGCGCGACAACTGTGAATAAATTAGGCAAAATTATCAATGCAGCAACAAAAATTGAAAAAACGAAGCAATATAAATATATCGATATAAGCGAAATAAACTCACCTCTTTATAGTTATAAAGCATTATATGGGTGGGAATTGCCTTCAAGGGCAAAATATTCGGTAAAGAAGAATGATATTTTAATAAGCAAATTAGAAGGCACGATGTCATATTGTGTAATATTAGACGATAACGAAAATTATATTGCAACAAATGGAGTAACAGTAATCCGTCCAAATAATATAAATTCGCTTTATATATTGATGGCAAATATAATGAATAAAAACTTTACTTCACAACATACCGCTTATTTAACAGGAAGTATTATGGCGTCATTATCTGATTCTGATATAGAAGAATTCCTGATTAATGATAAAACGGTTGATATCGAGTGTACAAAAAAAATATTGGACACTTTGGAAACACTGCAAAAGTTGAGAATGTAAATAAATATTTAGAAAAAATTTCTAAATATTTATAATTTTTACTTTAGACTAGACATAATGATTTCACGATAAATAGAGTTACTTTTCGCAAGACGTATAATTTGTTCGACTCTTTGCTGTTCAGAGTAGCCACCTTGTTCTCTATTACAAGAGCAGTGACCAATATAAACATTACCTTTTTTTGTTCCTATAACAGGGTCGCGATGACAAAAGTTAATAGAATGTTCTTTAGAGCAATATACTTGATTTAATTCTGAAATGTCCATCAGTACTCCACACCAATTACACATGTGACTATTGGGGGTAATAGTCAATTCGAGTTCCTCTTTTATTTTATCAGGACATTCTGGAGCATTTACACAATTGAATATTTGCGTAAGTAATTCCTTTTTAATTTCATTTTGTTCACTAGGTAAAGCAAAATCTTCCATACGAATTCCTAAAGGAGCAGGAAAGCTTGGAGATTCTTCAAATTCTTTACGTGTGAATGATGATGGAATTGGGGGAGCATGTCTTGTATTTCTATTGCATATAGGGTCTCCAACTCTCTCTAGTTTACTTGGGTTGGGATTTTTATTATAATTGTCATAACCGTCCATAGTAATACAGAAATTATTTCCCTTTGCTTTATGTGCATCTTGATCCGCTTTTTTAAGAACATCTGCGAAATTTTTATTATCTTTAAATTCTTTTGTTAATTTTGCGATACTAATTGGTTTAATCTTAAATTCTTCGATAGGTATTTTCCCATTTGGATAGACTGGTGTATAAACAAAAGCTGTATCAGATTCAAGATGTTTAAAATTTGTTTTAATTATATCATTAGATAAAGTGAAATTTCTAGATTTATTAAATGCTCTTATTGTTGTTTCTGTTTCGTTTTGGTTTATTATCTCGCAAGGAGTACCTTCACATAACCAATCCTTTTTAGTCTTATTTATGATTGGAATTGTTTTTATAGGGGTTATAAATTCTTTAGCATTGGGTTCTGGCTTTTCGGCATCATCTATTTTATTAAGAACCGTTTTTGTGTTACTAGACTTTTTTGCTTTATCACTCATGGTATATAAATATATTGAATTATAATTATAGGTATGTATTAATTTTATATCAATTTTTTTATCACACGATTTATGCTTTTATATTTAGGAAACGCAACTTCGTTGCTAAGGGCGGAGCCCTGTTTCCTAAATATAGTACGACCCAACGACGCCTATTGGCGTCTAAATGACACACATTGAGCGCAGATTTTAAAATTCACACTACTTTTTGGATGATAAGTTTGGATGTAGTACTTGTCATTAAATATATATATAAATTAAGAGCATTTCGGCTTACATTTTATTTTCAAATTATGACAATTTTGTTAGCTATATTGTTTCGAATCGTAAAAATATCGAATGACACGATAATATGCTGTAGACATGCGAATATACTGATTATGTCCTTACTGTAACCCTAGCGCGACACTATATCGTCACAAATTTTGGAGAGAATTCTGTTGGCATCGAGACCATAAATGGTAAGGAGACCGAATCTACATACGACCAATCTGAACGAGACCATAATAGCTGTAACAAGTCCAATAGATGAGAAGATGACATCATATACAGTCATAATGCGTTTGTTTGTGAATTTTAAAATCTGCGCTCAATGTGTGTCATTTAGACGCCAATAGGCGTCGTTGGGTCGTACTATATTTAGGAAACGCAACTTCGTTGCTAAGGGCGGAGCCCTGTTTCCTAAATATAGTACGACCCAACGACGCCTATTGGCGTCTAAATGACACACATTGAGC
>Ga0187842_1000183_pt1 | contig 34245 bp, 23 predicted proteins | sample SpaLakP09_SKY_41_FD_134514 | JGI IMG/M metagenome (GOLD analysis project Ga0187842, IMG submission 134514) | Oligotrophic lake water microbial communities from Sparkling Lake, Wisconsin, USA - SP09_SKY_41 | ecosystem: Environmental > Aquatic > Freshwater > Lake | place: USA: Sparkling Lake... | reverse complement strand
TTCCCGCAGCAGGATACCGGGCAGATCAGCGGCGGCATCCGGGCCGACCAGAGCATTTCGTTCCAGGCCATGCAGGGTAAGCTCAAGCAACTGGTGAACATTATCAAGGATGATCCGGATGTGGCCACGGTGGTCGGCTTTACCGGCGGACGGCGCGCCGGCGGCGGCTTCATGTTCATCAATCTCAAGCCGGTTAGCCAGCGTACGGTGGCGGGACAGGCCGTGATTGCCCGCCTGCGCCCCAAACTGGCGAAAGTAACGGGCGTGAGCCTGTTCCTCAGCCCCGTGCAGGATTTGCGGGCCGGCGGACGGCAGGCCAATGCCAATTACCAGTACACGCTGAAAAGCGATAATCAGGCTGATCTGAAGAAATGGGCCAGCCGTCTGGCCGAGGCGATGAAAACCCAGCCCGCGCTGACGGATGTGGATACCGATCAGGCAGAAAACGGCGTGGAGACTTTTGTCACCATCGACAAGGCCAATACTTCGCGACTGGGCATGTCCGCCAGAGATATCGACAATGCCTTGTACAACAGCTTTGGCCAGCGCCAGGTAGCTACCATTTACAGTGAGCTGAACCAGTATCACGTCATCATGGAAGTGCCGCGCGAATACGCCAGAAGTCCGGAAGCGCTGAAGGACGTGTATGTGCCGTCCAAGGGATTGCCGGCACCGAGCGCCAGCAATCCCAACGGCGCGCCTGTAGCGCAGACGATAACCACCAGCGCAGGTGGCAAAACCACCACCACGGCCAGCACCACGCCAGCCAATGTGGCTGCGCCGGCGGTCAAGGATGCGTCGTCCGGCTCGGCGCTCAGCACCAAAGCCACCACCATGGTGCCTTTGTCGGCCATTGCCAGCTTCGCCGAAGGTTCGACGGCCACCGCCATCAACCATCAGGACGGCGAACTGGCCACCACCATTGCCTTCAATCTGCAGGCCGGCATGAGCCTGTCCGATGCGGCGGAACAGATCAAGGATGCGGAGGCTGAAATCGGCATGCCGAACAATGTGCGCGGCAGTTTCCAGGGCTCGGCCAAAGCGGCGCAGGATAGCAACAAGTCGCTGCCGTTGCTGATACTCGCGGCCATCGTCGTGATCTACATTGTGCTGGGCATCCTGTACGAAAGTCTGATCCACCCGGTGACAGTGCTGACCACCCTGCCATCGGCAGGCGTGGGCGCTGTGCTGGCGCTGCTGATTTTCAAAATGGAGTTTTCGACGATTTCACTGATCGGCATTTTCCTGCTGATCGGGATCGTCAAGAAGAATGCCATTCTGATCATCGACTTTGCGCTGGAGGCCGAGCGCTCGCGCGGCCTGACGCCGCGCGAAGCAGTACGCGAAGCCTGTCTGCTGCGCTTCCGTCCTATCCTGATGACGACGCTGGCCGCCGCACTTGGTGCGCTGCCGCTGGCCATCGGGTTTGGCGAAGGTTCCGAACTGCGCCAGCCGCTGGGCGTGGCGATTATCGGTGGCCTGATCGCCAGCCAGATCCTGACCCTGCTGACCACACCCGTGGTTTATCTCCTGCTGGACAAGCTGCGTCGCCGCAGCCCATCCGAACAACACCTGAGCCGCCTGCATGATGCGGCCCCGAACACACCATGAGTCTAACTATGTCTGCTTATCGTTATTCCTCGCTGACGCTGGCCGTGCTGGCCGCTTTGCTGGCCAGCGGCTGTGCCGTCACGCCGGCCTACCAGACGGCCAGCACGCCGCAGCCGGCTGCCTACAAGGAAACCGCCAGCCCGGCGGATAAAGCTGCTGCCGGCTGGACTGCGGCAGCACCAGCCGATATGCTGGAACGCGGCCCCTGGTGGCAGCTGTTTGGCGACCCTGTGCTGAATCAGCTGGCGGCCAGCATTGACGTCTCCAACCAGAATGTGGCGGCGGCGGTGGCCAACTATGCGCAGGCTAGGGCGCTGGTGCAGCAGCAGCGCGCCAGCCTGTTCCCCAGCGTGACACTGTCGGCCGGCGATACCCGCTCCGGCGGCGGCGACAAGACGCCTGCGGCAAACCAGTACCGCGCCAGCATAGGCGCCAGCTGGGAGCCCGATATCTGGGGCAAGCTGGGGGCCGGCGTCGACAACGCCCAGGCCAGCCTGCAGATCAGTGCCGCCGATCTGGCCGCTGCGCGCCTGTCGGCGCAGGGTGAACTGGCCACCAACTATTTTTCGCTGCGCCAGACCGATGCCCAGAAAGCGCTATTGGACGCCACGGTAGAAGGCTATGCGCGCGTGCTGCAGATCACCCAGAACCGCTTCGATGCCGGGCTGGCCGCGCGCTCGGACCTGCTGCAGGCGGAAACCCAGCTGGCCAATGCCCGCATCGACCAGCTGACGCTGACGCGCCAGCGCGCCACGCTGGAACATGCCATGGCGGTGTTGCTGGGTCAGGCCGCCAGCGATTTCAGCCTGCCGGTGGCCGAGTGGAAGGTGGTGGTGCCGGATGTGCCGGCCGGCGTGCCGTCCACGCTGCTGCAGCGCCGCCCCGACATCGCTGCGGCGGAACGGCGGGTGGCGGCAGCCAATGCGCAGATAGGCATTGCCCGCAGCGCCTACTTCCCGTCGCTGAATCTGACGGGCAGCTATGGTTATGCAGCAGCCAGTTCGGCGGGCCTGTTCAATGCTTCCAATAATTTGTGGTCGCTCGGCCTGTCGGCCGCGCAGACGCTGTTCGATGCCGGCGCCACGCGCGCGCGCGTGGCCGGTGCCGAAGCCCAGCGCGATGCCGCCATCGCCCAGTACCGCCAGAGTGTGCTGGCAGCGTTTGCCGATGTGGAGAACCAGTTGGCCGCTACCCGCGTGCTGGCGCAGCAGCAGGATTTGCGCAAGCAGGCCTCGCTTGCGGCGGATCAGGTGGAAGCCCAGATGCTGAACCGCTACCGTGCCGGGCAGGTAAGCTATAGCGACGTGGTGACGGCGCAGAATACGGCACTGACGGCGCGCCGCGCGCTGGTGCAGGCGCAGGCCGACCGCCAGACTACGGCGATAGCCCTGATCCAGTCGCTGGGCGGCGGCTGGCATGTGCCGGCACAGTAAGCGGGGGCAGGCCTGATTTCTGGCGGTGCAGCAGCGGGAAATCAGGCCGGGCGTACGCAAAAAGGCCACTCAGCGCTGTCAAGAAGGAATATACTCCCGCCAGAACTTAAACCGGGGTATAAATCTTGTTAAAACATCTACTATTACCCGCCGCACTGCTAAGCGCATTTGCGGCACAGGCCGACGAAGGCCAGTGGCAACCCTACCAACTGCCACTGTTGAAGTCCGAATTGAAACGCGTGGGCATCACGATTCCGGCGGAAAAACTGGCCGATCTGTCCAAGCACCCGATGAGCGCCATCGTGTCGCTGGGCGGCTGCTCGGCCTCGTTCGTGTCCGATGCCGGCCTGGTGGTCACCAACCACCACTGCGCCTATGGCGCCATCCAGCGCAACGCCACGCCGGAACACAATTACATCGTTGATGGCTTTTTGGCCAAGACCCGCGCGGAAGAACTGCCGGGCGGCCCGAACACGCTGGTGTACGTGACCGATAAGGTGGAAAACGTCACCGACCGCGTGCTGAAAGACGTCAAGCCCGGCATGTCGGGCAAGCAGCGCCACGAGAGCGTGGAAAAAGCCATCAAGGCCCTGATCGCCGAATGCGAAAGCGATAAATTCTACCGCTGCTCGGTGCCGGCCTTCCACCGCGGCCTCGAATACTACCGCATCCGCCAGATGATGATCCGCGATGTGCGTCTGGTGTACGCACCGGCCGACATGATCGGTAACTTTGGCGGCGATATCGATAACTACGAATGGCCACGCCAGGGCGGCGACTATTCCTTCCTGCGCGCCTATGTCGGCAAGGATGGCCGTCCGGCCGATCCGTCGCCCGACAACGTGCCATATCACTCTAAAGATTTTCTGGTGGTATCGGCCGAAGGTCTGAAAAATGGCGATCCGGTGCTGCTGGCCGGCTATCCGGGCCGCACCAGCCGCTACAAGCTGCCGTCGGAAATCCGCGCAGCGCGCGACGCGGCCTATCCGGCCCGCGTGGCTGAAATTCAGGCCGATCTGGACGTGATTGCTGCCGCCACCAAGGGCAATCCTGCCGCCGCTGTGCGCTACGCCAGTGTCGACAAGAGCATGAACAACGTGATGAAGAAGACCCAGGGTCTGCTGGACGGCTTCGCGCGCAAGGACATCGCCGCCATCAAGGATGTGCAGGATGCCGAGTTCCGCGCATGGTATGGCAAGCAGGCCAATGTGTCGAAAACCCTGCTGGCCGAACTCGATAGCGTGATCGCCGCCGATCTGGCCCTGAGCGACGAAGAATTCGGCTACAGCGTGGCCACCACCTCGGATCTGCTCAAGAGCGCCATTACGCTCAACCGTCTGGCGCGTGAAAGCGCCAAGCCGGACGCCGAGCGCGGATCGGGCTACCAGCAGCGCGACCTGAGCTTCATCAAGGCCCGCCTGAACCGTCTGGAACAGTCGTTCGTGGCCAGCGTGGATCAGGCCCGCTTTGTAGCGGCCCTGCAGCGCTATGCCAAACTGCCGAAGTCCATGCATGTGACGGAGCTGGACAGCCTGCTGCCGGCCGTCGACGCGGTGCCGGCGCTGTACGCCCACACCGAGCTGGGCGACACCGCCAAGCGCCTGGCCTGGATAGGCAAGGATGGCGCAGCCTTAGTCGCTTCGGACGATGCATTTGTGCGGCTGGCCATCAAGCTCGATGATGTGACCCAGTCGCTGAAAGAGCGCCGCAAGGAACTCGACGGCAATCTGGAACGGGTGATCCCGCAATACATGCAGGCCGTGATCGCATGGAAGAAATCGCAGGGCAAGCCAGTCTATCCTGACGCGAATTCGACCCTGCGCGTGACCTACGGTACGGTGTCGCCATATTCGCCGAAAGACGGCATCACCAAAGGCCCGTTCAGCACGGTGGAAGGCATCGTCGAGAAGCATACCGGCAAGGATCCGTTCAACGCGCCGCAGAAGCTGCTGGACGCCATCAAGGCCAAGTGCTATGGCCAGTTCAAGGATCCGGTGCTGGGCACTGTGCCGGTGGATTTCCTGACCAGCGCCGATACCACCGGCGGCAATTCCGGTTCGGCCGTGATGAACCGCAAGGGCGAGCTGGTCTGCCTGAATTTCGATTCGACCTATGAATCGATTACCAAGGACTGGTACTTCGACACAGCTATCACGCGCGCCATCCATCTGGATATCCGCTATATGCTGTGGGTGATGAGCGAAGTCGATCACGCCGACAACGTGCTCAAGGAAATGACCATCAAATATCCGGCCAAAAAGTGATGGAAATGCTCGCTGCTCTGCTGGGCTACGCCTATATGCCGTGGAAACTGGCAGGTCTGGCGACGACCCCGCTGGAGCTGCTGTCCTTCCTGCTGTCGGTGGCCACGGTGTGGTTCAACATCCGCCAGTCTCACTGGGGCTGGCTGTTTGCCATCATTTCGTCGGCCACTTACGGGCTGGTGTTCTTCGGCTCGCGCCTGTATGGCGACATGGGCTTGCAGCTGGTGTTCATCAGCGTGTCGATCTACGGCTGGTATCAGTGGCTGCATGGCGACGATAGCCACGAGCGTCTGCCGGTGACGGAGCTGAGTTCCCGTGGCCGCTATGTCGCCGCCGCAGCGTGGCTGGGCGGCTTTGCCGTGCTGGCGTGGTTCCTCAAATCGTACACCGATACCGATGTGCCCAATTCCGACGGTTTTCTGACTGCCGGCAGTCTGGTTGGCCAGCTGCTGCTGTCGCGTAAGAAGATCGAGAACTGGCATGTGTGGATCATCGTCGATGTGCTGTATGTGGCGCTGTACCTGCACAAGCATCTGGTGCTGACGGCCATCCTGTATGCCGTGTTTGTGGGCATGGCGGTGATGGGCCTGCGCGCATGGCGCGGCGACGTGCCGGCCAGTGGCCGCATGGCGCTGGAATGAGGCCGGCCGCACCGCTGCGCATCGCCATACTGGGCGCAGCCTCATCCGGCAAATCCACGCTGGCTGCAGCGCTGGCAGAGCACTACCAGACGCTGTGGGTGCCGGAATATCTGCGCGAGTTTGTCGATGTGCAGGGCCGGGTGCCCCGTTCCGAGGATCAGTTCCACATCGCCAGCACCCAGCGTGCGCGCGAGGAACTGGCGGCGGCGCGCGCCGGCAAGTATCTTTTTTGCGACACCACGCCGCTGATGACGGCCATCTACAGCCGCCATTATTTCGGCGCAGTGGACGCGCCACTGGCCGCGCTGGCCGCCAGCCACCAGCAGGATTACGACCTGACCCTGGTAACGGCAGCCGATATTCCGTGGGTGGCCGATGGTCTGATGCGCGAATGCGAAACCGTGAGCGTGACCATTAACCGCATGCTGCTGGACGAACTGGCCGCCCGTGCGATACCCTATCTGCTGGTGTCGTGGGACCCCGGCGAACGACTATCTCAGGTGGAGCGGCATCTATGAAGCGGCTGGCGGTGATATTGACGTTCGTATCGCCGCTGGCGCTGGCGGATACCGGCTATTACCTCGTTTCTACCTACGACGTCGAGCATCAGGCCTCGGTCGATTTCAAATACTGGAATGCCCACTACAACGGCCGCACCGTGGCCGCGCCGGAAATCGGCATAGGCTACGGCGTCACTTCGCGCTGGTACACCGAGGTGTACGCCAAGTGGATCAAGCTCAATGGCGGCGCCGGACAGTGGGTGCAGACCGACTGGCAGAATGATTTTCTGTTGACGCAAGGGCAGTACGACTTCGATCTGGCGCTGCACACCCGGGTGGCACGCGCCCGCAATAGCGATGATGGCTACAGCATCGAATGGGGGCCGGTGCTGCAAACCGAATATGGCCGCACCCAGTTCAATGCCAACCTGTTTTTCCAGCGCGATCTGCGCGTGAACCAGCCGGCTGCAACGCCGGCCGCGCTGACCTATCAGCTGCAGGTCAAGCACAACTGGCTGCCATGGCTGCAGCCGGGCGTGCAGGCGTTTGGCGAAGTAGGGAAGTGGAATGACTGGCTGCCTTACCGGCAGCAGTCGCACCGTGCCGGACCGATGGTGTACGGACACCGCGATATCGGCCGGCAGGAAGTGAAATACGAATTTGCCTATCTGATCGGACGCAATTCGGCCCGCGCAGCGAAGAGCGTTACGCTGCGCGTGCAGGTCCTGTTTTAAAGGTCGAACTGGGCCGAGACGCGCACCGTGCGGCTGGCGCCCGGCATCAGGTAGCCGCCCAGATCAGGCGTCACGTCGCGCCAGTAGAACTTGTCGAGCGCGTTGTCCACGCTGGCGCGCAGCGTCATCGGCGTATTGCCCATGCGGGTGGCATAGGCGCCGCCCAGATTGAGTACGTGGTAGGACGGCACGAATACCTTGTTCTCGATATCAAAGGCTTTCTTGCCCGAGTATTGCCAGTTGGCGCTCAGCGACAGGCCTGTCACCTGCGGCACGGCGTAGTCGGCATAGACGCTGGATTTGAAGGCCGCCACGTTGGTGACGCGTTTGCCATCGAGGCTGGCCAGACCCGTATCATGCTGCTGGGTGTTGAGCGCAGTTGCGCTGACGCCCACGTTGAGAGCGCGGCTGACACGGCCATTCAGCGCCATTTCCACGCCGCGGTTCTGGGCTTCGCCATTGCGCACGAATTCATTCTGCGCCGAAGTGTACTCCAGACCTTTACGGATCTGGAACAGCGCCAGCGTGGCGTTCAGGTCGGGATGCACGTCGGCTTTCACGCCTACTTCCACCTGTTTCGACTTGTTCGGTGCCAGTGCGCGGCCCTGATTGTTGGTGCCCAGCGGCGCGACGCTACCATATTCCAGACCCTGTGCCAGCGAGCTGTAGACCGATACGTTGCTGCGCAATGCATACACCAGCGCCAGGTTCGGCAGCCAGTAGCCAGTGTCGGTGTGGGCGTACTGCAGGGCTACGCCATTGTCGTCGGCGCCCACATACTCGTCGCGCTTGATTTGCACATAGCGCGCACCGGCGTGCAGCTTGAGCTTGTCGGTCAGGCTGGCCACATCCTGCGCGAACAGCGCACGGTCCAGCGTATGGCGGCGTTCCGATACGGGGCCGCTGCTGCCTGGCGCCGGCGCCACCACGATAGGATGGTAGATATTGCTGTAGCCGGTACCGTCCACGCCCGCCTGCGTGTACAGGTAGTCGCCCCATTTTTCGCTGTTACGGGCCAGCGAAGCGCCGAACGTCACAGCGTGATTGACGCCGGCGCTGACGAAGCGGCCTTGCAGCAAAGCCTGCACGGCCAGCGGCGATTTCTTCTCGCCCAGGCTCTGGTAGTCGTACACGTCGAAATCGCCATTGCCGCAGTAGCCCGGGTACAGGCCCTGGGCGCCGCAGCCGTAAGGGAAGGCGGTGTAGTCGTCGCGCTTGAACTGGTGCTGGTTGGCGCTGATACTGGCGTTCCACTCGGGCGAGAAGGTGTAGGCAAAGCGCGCGCCCAGATTGCTGCTGGTGGTTTCCACCGGACGGCTCCATGGCTGGTTGTTCAGCATGGTGTCGGCGGCCACTACCGGCAGAGTGGTGTTGTTAAGCAGCTGGAAGCCCGGTGCTGTGACCTGGGCTTTTTTCTGGATGTCGCCGTCGATCTGCAGCAGGGCCTGTGGCGAGATTTTCCAGTCGAAGGCGGCGCCGGCGAACTTGCGGTTGCCGTCCGCGCCCTTGATGTAGGAGCGCAGGCGTTCGGCCGCCAGATTGACGCGGTAGCCAAAGCGCGCATCGTCGAAGCGGCCGCCCAGATCCAGCGCACCGTACAGGTTGCCGCGCTCGCGTTCTTCCAGAATCACGCTGCGCAGAGTCTGTTCGGTGGGACGCTTGGTGACGTAGTTGATCATGCCGCCCGGCGCAGACACACCGGCCTGCAGGCCGGACAGGCCTTTCAGCACTTCGATGCGCTCCTTGTTTTCCAGCGGGATCTGGGTATCGCCCGGAATCGCCATGCCGTCCTTGCGGTAGCTGGTGGCGTTATCGAGCTTGAAGCCGCGGATCGAGAACTGTTCGGAATAGCCGACGGCGTTGTAGGCGTCGCTCAGGCTGGCGTCGTAGCGGGCCGCGTCGGTGGTGGAGTGGATCTGCAGGTCCTGCATTTGCTGGGCGCTGAGGACGCTGACGCTGGCCGGGGTTTCCAGCAGGGGCGCGTCGCTGAACCCGGCCACGCTGGCGCGGTTCAGCTGGGCTTTGCTGGCAGTAACCAGAACTTCAGGCATGCTCGGTTCGGCGCTGTCGGCGTGGGCGCAAACAGGGAAAGCAAGGGCGATCGCGAGGGCGAGCGGGCTGGCGGTGAATTTGGTGGTGGTCATATGGTCTCTCTGCTTGTTCGGCTGGATGCCGTGCGGGAGAGTCATCAAAGGAGGGGAGAACTACTTTGCGCTTTCCTTCGCTGGCATTATCCAGATCAGGTACGAAGGGTATCTCTCACCCGGACACAACGGCCCAGGACCCCTAGCGAAAGCGAGAGTTTATCACAGTTGCGGGCTGGCGTCGCGCCCTGCCGGGCGGCGGGGCATGGCGCCGGCCTGGCTTCAATGCAGTGCGTCGGCCACGGGCGTGGGCACTCCTATCGGTTGCAAAGTGGTCAGATCATAGCCCACCTTGGTGCTGTAGGCATTGTTGACCTTGCCAGTGTCGTCATACGCCAGATGGGCATGGGTGAACTGGTTGTACACCAGCGCCAGACTGCTTTCGGCGTCGGTGGCATTGCCGAATTCGCTCACATAGGCGCGGTTGAAGAAGTACTCGTCGACCAGATCGGCATGGCTGCTGCCCGGACTGGACTTGTAGGCTTCAATCTGAAGATTGACGGAGCGCCCCGGTATCATCTGATTGATGAAATCGGCCAGTACCTGATTCTGTCCCAGCGCCAGCGTCAGGGCTTCGGCCGCCGGCTTGCCGACCGAAGTGCCAGTGCCTTTGGTAAAGCTGCTGTCGGCAGCGAAGCCCATGCTGAAACCGTCGAGTTTGATCCAGCCGTTGATGCCGTCGACGTGCACATAGTAGGCGAGCGGCGCACTGGTGGGCAGATCCGGAACCAGCTTGCTGTTTTGTGCATCGGCGCCGGGATCGACCCGCTGGGATGACTGCAGATCGGTATTTTGCTGCGCCACATTCCAGGCGATTTCGCTGGACGGTCCCGGTTTGCCCTGATTGTCGAGCGGCGTCAGGGTGCTATCCACGGTTTTGAAGACAAACGCCAGGTCATTGCTGGTCTGGCCCGAGCTATTGCTGCTGGTGCTGATTTTGGTGCTCAACACCTCGCTGAATTTGTATTCCTGCACCACTTGCCCCGGCGTATGCGCGACCGGGCTATAGGCTTCCATTTCAACGCTGGTGAAGCCGGTTCCTTTCAGCAGCGCCGTAGTGAAACTGGCCTGGGCCGGGCCTGTACCCAGCTGGAGATGGAATGCTTCGGGCGTGGCCTTGCCGGCACTGATGCCCACTCCTTTGGGGTTGGAAATACTGGCAGTGACGTCCCAGGAAAAGCTGTCGACTGCCATCCAGCCGCTGACTTTGCCCGTGAGATCGGTGTAGCGCAGGTAGTAGGTGAGCGGGGTGCCGGCTAGTGTATCGAGCAGCGGCGCCTTGAGCGCCTCTGCAGACGGATTCGGCACGCTGACTGGCTGTAGCAAAGCCAGATCGTAGCCCACCTTGGTAGAGTTGCTGCTGTCCAGCCGCCCCCGTGTATCGTAGGCCTGATGGGCGTGGCTGAACTGGTTGTACGCCAGCGCCAGGCTGCTGTTGGCGTCGGTGCTGTTGTCAAATTTGCTCACATAGGCTTGATTGAAGAAATATTCATCGACCAGCTGGCTTTGGCCATCGATAGGGTTGTGCTGATAGGCTTCGATTTGCAGGTTGGCGGAGCGTCCCGCGATCATCTGGTTGACCAGCTTGGCCAATACCTGATTCTGGCCGAGTTCCAGCGTGACAGTATCGGCCACCGGATTGCCTACCGTGGCGCCAGTCCCTTTGACGAAACTGGAGTCGGCGCTGAAGCCCATGCTGAAGCCGTCGAGTTTGACCCAGCCGTTCACCCCGTCGGCATGCACATAGTAGTCAAGCTCGGCGTTGGTCGGGGTATCCGGCAGCAGGTGGTTCAGCTGGGCATCGGCGCCCGCACTGACTTTTTCGCTGGCTTGCAGGCTGGTACTCTGCTGCGGCACATTCCATGCAATTTCGACGGGCTGGGTCAGCTTGCCCTGATTGTCGAGCGGTGCCAGCGTGCTATCGACCGTCTTGTACACAAATGCGATGTCATTGCTGGTTTGTCCGCTGCTATTGCTGCTGGTTTGGAGCTTGGTGGCATAGGCATTGCCGAATTTGTATTCCTGCACCACCGGTCCGTTGCCTTGCTGGCCCTGGGTGTAGGCTTCGATTTCGACGCTATCAAAGCCCGCGCCTTTAAATAAAGCGTTGGCGAAACTGGCTTGTGCCTGCCCCGTGCCAAGCTGGAAACTGAAGGCTTGCGGCAATGGCTTGCTGACACTGGCGCCTGCGCCTTTCAGGATGGTGACATCGGCGCTGCCGGCCCAGCTAAAGCCGTCGATGCTCATCCAGCCGCTGGTCTTGCCCGCACTGTCGGTATAGCGCAGGTAGTAGCTGAGCGGTGTGCCTGCTTGCGTGTCCGCCAGCGGGGCGCTCAGTGCCTCGGCAGTGGGGGCGGGGGGGCTGATGCTGGTCAGCGTGGACAGGTCGTAGCCCACCCGGGTGGAGTACTGGCTGTCGACCCGGCCCAGCGTGTCATAGGCCTGGTGGGCATGGGTGAACTGGCTGTATGCCAGCTCGATGTCGCTCTGTGCATTGTTGCTGTTTTCGAAGCCGCTGACATAGGCGCGGTTGAAGAAGAATTCGTCAATCAGCTGGGGCCGGCCGGCAGCCGAGTTATGCAGATAGGATTCGATCTGCAGGTTGACGGAGCGGCCCGCGACCATCTGGTTGATCAGCTTGGCCAGTACCGGATTTTGCCCGAGCGCCAGTGTAACGGCGTCGGCCTCCGGTTTGCCTACGGCTGCGCCGCTGCCTTTGAGGAAGCTGCTGTCGGCATTGAAACCCATGCTGAAGCCGTCCAGCTTGACCCAGCCGCTGAGGCCATCGATGTGGACGTAATAGTCGAGCTGGGTGCTGCTGGCCAGGTCGGGAAGCAGGCGGTTGATTTGCGCATCGGCGCCCGTATCGACCTTCTGGCTGGGAAGCAGATCGGTATTCTGCAGCGGCACGTTCCACGGCATGTCTATCGGTGCCACTGGTTTGCCCTGACTATCGAGCGGCGTCAGCGTACTGTCCACGGTCTTGTACACGAAGGCGATGTCATTGCCGGTCTGGCCGTTCTGATTGCTGCTGGTGCTTATGCCGGTGGCATACACGGTGCTGAACTTGTATTCCTGAACGACCTGGCCAACCCCGCCCTGGTTCGGGCTATAGGCTTCGATTTCCACGCTGGCCAGGCCGGTTCCCTGCATCAGCGCAGAGGTAAAACTGGCCTGTGCCATACCGCTGCCCAGCTGGAAGCTGAAGGCGTCGGGCGTTGCCTTGCCGGTGCTGCTGCCCAGGCCTTTGAGACTGGAGACTGCAGCGCTGCCGGACCAGGAGTAGCCATCGATGCTCATCCAGCCGCTGGCTTTGCCTGCGCTGTCGGTGTAGCGCATGTAGTAGCTGAGCTGGCTACCTGCGTCGGTGCTGGGCAGCATGCCTCCGCTGGTATCGCTCAATCCGCTCACCTGTACGGTGACGTGGGCCTAGCTGCTGCCGCCATGGCCGTCATTGATGGTGTAGTCAAAGCCGTCATTGCGCTGATCGCCGCTTTGCAGCGCCTGCAGCGTTGACGAGGTGAGCGGGTTGTACACGAAGTCGCCGTTGCTTTGCAACGTCACCGTGGCGCCCAGCGCGGTGACAAAGGTGCCCGGGTTGCTGACCACCAGAGTGTCGCCATCCTTGTCAGTATCCTTGCCGCCGCTCGTGCCGTCGATTACATTGCCGCTCACGGCGACATTTTCGACCGTGCCTAGGCGGTCGTTGACCGCGACCGGCGCATCGTTGACGGGTTTGATGGTGAGCTGGACGATGGCAGTGTCGGAACTGTCCTTGCCATTGCTGGCGTGGTAGCTGAAGCTGTCGTCGCCGTTGTAGTCGGCATCGGGCTGGTAGATAAAACTGCCATCCGCGTTCAGCTTCAGCGTGCCGTGGCTGGGCCCCTGTTCCAGCACGGCGCTGAGTGGCTGGCCATTGGGATCGCGGTCGTTGGCCAGCACGCTGGTATAGGTCTGTGCCGGCGTATCTTCGTCCAGCGTGTAGCTGTCGCCGTCGGCCTGTGGACGGGCCAGCGCAAAGCTGATGGCATGCAGCAGAAAATCGCTGCCATGCTTGCTGCCGCTGGTGTAGCTGTTGCTGCCGAAGCTGCCGTCCGGATTGTTGTAGGCGCCGAAGGCAAAGCTGCCGTTGTCGCGTTCGGCGCCGGCACTGAGCTCGATGCTGGTGAAATTTGCGCTGCCATCGAGCTGTACCTGCTGATTCCCATCCAGACTATCGGCCGTGACGAAATGCTCGCCAATCAGATTGCCGTCGGCATCAAACAGGCGGATGCGCATCGCTTCAGAGTAACCGGTGCCATTGTCGTTGGCAAAGAAGGAGGCCAGGCTGAGGTTGACGCCATGGGCTGCTTCGCTCAGGTTGAAGCGCAGTGCTTCGCGGCCGTCCACTTCCTGCCGTACCGTGCTGGTGCCCAGCGATTGGCCGCTGACGCCCAGATCGCCGCGATAGATATCGCCGCCTGCCAGCGTAGAGCTCAGCAGATCGGTATATTTGACGGCCGTCCAGGCTTCGGCGGCGTTGCTGGCGTCGGCTTTGTGCACGGCGCTGACGCCGCTGTAGGACCAGGCATTGACCCATAGGCCGCCTGCGCCGGTCTGGCTGGCCGGGGCGTTGCCCAGGCTGATAATACGGTCGGGCGGCGTTAGGCCCGCAATGATGGCATCGGACATGGCGAACTCCTGCGCAATTAGCGGCGCCGCCGCGGCAGGACCAGCAGTGCCAGGCCGCCAGCGAGCATCAGCCAGCCGGCCGGTTCGGGTACGGGGGAGGTCACATCACGGATGCTGATGTCGTCCAGCAGCCAGTAGGTTTCGTCATGGCGCAGACTGAAGGTCAGCAGGGTATTGCCGGTGGCGCTAAATTGCACCGTGTATTCGGTATAGGCGCTGGCAGTCTTATCCTGCAGGGACCAGATGCTGTGCTGATCGGCCAGCACTTCCACCGCGCTGATGCTGGCTGCATTGTTCGCGCTGGCACCGAGGTTGGCGAGCCAGAAGCTGATTTGATAGCTGTGCCCGGCCTCGGTGGCGAGATTTTGGCTGAGCGTGGCGGAAGAACCGGTCTGACCGAAGAAAGCGCTGTAGTTGCCGCTGTTGGGGAGATCGGGGGCGACCAGGTTGAGGTCAGCGTCGCCGCTGAATATCCAACCGGTAAAGTCGCCGGTTTCGAAACCGGCGTTGTTGATTGTGGGGGCTGCCAGCGTGGAAGTTATGCAAAAACATAGAGCGGCGCCTGAGAGACCATGCAGTAAAGTCTTCATTCTACTACCCCTGAATTGTTATAAAAATTACACCAAGCTGGCGTATTCTGCGCTCATCTGCCGGTTTTTTCAGCTGTTTTTTAATGTACAAGTTTAAATAAGTTCAAATGTTAAAGAATTGCCACGTAATGCTTTTTAGTAATTCCCACTAGCCATGGATAGCCGTGCGCCTTATATCGGCGCGGGTGATTAAACTCGCTACGGAAGGTGGCCCACGTCCGGGCGGCCATGGTGGTAGAGGGAAAGGGGCAGGATGAAGCCATCCTATCGTGAAGGCAGCTGGTTTGCGGTGCCGCTGCTCGATGGCGGCTATGCCTGGGGCATGGTAGCGCGTCTCGCGCCCGCCAGCAGGATCATGCTGGCGTATCTGTTCGGCCCCCGTCTGCCGCAGTTGCTGAGTACGGATCAGCTCGATCCTTTCGCGCCGGAGCAGGCCCTGCGCGTGCTGCGGGTGGGCGATATGGCACTGGCCAGCGGCCACTGGCCCGTGCTTGGACAAAGCCGGCACTGGCAGGCGGCACGCTGGCCGGTGCCGCAATTCTTGCGCCGCGCCCATAGTTTGCAGCGGGCCTGGCGCGTCACCTATGCCGACACCGACCCTAGCCGTACTGAACGGGAAGAGGCGGTGCCCTACGATACGCCGGGCCTGGAAGCTGATTCCCTATACGGCTATGGTTCGGTGGAATTATTGCTGACCCGGCTGCTGGCCTGAAGCGACGGCGGCGAGCGGGCCGCTGGTTCTGCCTGCATCAGGCCGCGCACTATCTGCTATCTGCTATTTGCCATTCGCTAGCCGCAACTGACATTCCATGCCGCGTATTCGCCGCGGTGCTTGCGCACGGCCACCCGCACGCGCGTGTCGCGGTCGCTATCGAACACCAGCGCAAACATTTTGGCCGCACCGTCGGCAGCGGCGGCCGGCTCGATGGCGGCGAGCGAGAACGGCAGGGCGCGCTGGCGTATGCATTGCGAATTCCCCGCCAATAGCAGGCGGGCGCGTTGCAGCAGTTCGGCGTGCTGGCGCAGCAGGGCCACCACGTCTTCGGGCGGCACGGAGGGTTCCATCAGCACCGTGTGGGCAGCCGCCGTGCAGATGGTGTTGGGACGGGCCAGCCAGACATGCCATGTGGGCACCAGCGCTGCCGGTTGCCAGCGTGCGCCGGCCTTGGCGCTGGCGTCGTAAATGTAGCTGGAGCGGATCTGGCGGCACAGGTCCACGGCCGAGTGGCGCGGTGCGCTGTCGACGCGCGCGATGACCTGCCAGGGCTGGCCGCGCCGGCGGGAAATGTCGAATGCCGGTGCAAACAGCGGGGCCACAGGACGGGCACCGTGCGCTTCGCTTAGTGCCAGCTCGCGGTAGTACAGGTCGAAACTGCTGCGTTCCGCTGCGCTGGGTTCGCGCTGCTGCAGTTTGCCGGCGGACGCGCTGCCGGCCGTTGCCGGCTTGGCGCTGGCGTGGGCTTCCCGGTTTTGTCCGGCGTGGGCCGGTGCGCCGCTCAGCAGCAGGAGCGGCAGGCATAGTGCCAGGCCGCGGGGCGGCGCAGCGTCGCAGCGCTGCCTCATACCGCCTTCATGCTGATCTGGATCTGCAGGCCGCCGCCCTCGCGGTTGCGCACCTGCAGTTCGGCGTCGTGGCGCTGGATCACGCGTTCGACGATGGCCAGTCCCAGGCCGGCGCCGTTGGCCTGTCCGCGTGCCGTGTCGAGGCGGGTGAACGGTTTAAGCAATTGTTCGATCTGCTCGTCGGGCACGCCGCTGCCATGGTCCTGCACTTCTATCACGACGCGGCGGGCCGAATGGCTGCCCTTGATGCTGCAGCGGATATCGATTTCCGTGACGTCGCCGCCCGGAGTTTTGCCGTAGCGGCGGGCGTTCTCGATCAGGTTGTTGATGACGCGCTTGATATCGGTGGCATTGCCCATTGCATGGGCGCCTGCGGCAATCTCGGTGCTGATGCGCACATCGGGCAGGCGTTCCGCTTCATGCGCCGTTTCTTCCAGCAGGGCCGAGAGGTTGACATTGGTGAAGCTGGAGGTTTCGGTCGGTTTGGCGTAGTCGAGGAATTGGCCGATGATGTCGTCCATCTGGGCGATGTCGGACTGCATGCCTTCGCGCGCTTCCCTGGACAGATCGGCCATTTCCACTTCCAGCTGCATGCGCGCCAGCGGCGTGCGCAAGTCGTGCGAAATCCCTGCCAGAATCACGGCGCGGTCCGATTCCACCTGCTGCAGCTGCACCACCATCTGGTTGAAACTGCGGTTGGCCTGCATGATTTCGGTCGGGCCTTTTTCCGGCAGGGGCGCGGGGCGCTTGCCCTGCGCGAAAGCGCGGGTGGCCTGGGTCAGGCGGCGCAGCGGCAGGTTGATCAGGCTGGAGATGAAGGCAGCGCCGATCAGCGACACCACCGACACCACGCTGGCCCAGCCCAGCCACTGTATGCCGGTCAGGCCGCGGATGCGTTCGCGTTCCAGCATCAGCCAGTAGGCGTCGTCGTCGATCTTGAAGCTGACCCAGAAGCCCGGCGTGCCATTCACCTTGGAGGAGAAGCGCGTATCGGGACCCAGCTTGGCGCGCACCAGCTTTTCGATATCGGGCATCAGCGCATTGGCCGGCGGCGGTTCGACCTTGTCGTCGTCCTCCAGCGAGAACACGCGGATGCCTTCATTGGCCACCAGATCGAACAGCAGTTCGCGCCGCAGTTCGGGTGCAGAGTGGGTCAGGGCGGCGTGGGTGATGGTGACCACCGAGATCACCTGGGAGGAAATCTGCTGGACCTGCGGTTCGTGCTGCACCACGCTGATCATGCCGACCCATGCCGTCATGCTCAATGTGGTGAGGGCGCCCAGCAGGAAAAAGGTGCGCCAGAACAAGCCACTTTTCAGGCTAGCCAGCCGGAGCGAAAAACGGGACATCATTGCGCTGGCGCGCCTTAGCGCGGCTGGCCCTCCGGAATGAAGACATAGCCCAGGCCCCAGACGGTCTGGATGTACAGCGGGCTCGATGGATCAGGTTCGATCAGCTTGCGCAGACGCGAAATCTGCACGTCCAGGCTGCGGTCAAACACTTCGTATTCGCGGCCGCGGGCCAGTTCCATCAGCTTCTCGCGCGACAGCGGCTGGCGTGCATGGCGGGCAAATACCTTGAGCACGGAGAATTCGCCCGTGGTCAGCGGCACGGTTTCGCCATTTTTCTTCAGCGTGCGGGTGCCCAGATCGAGCACGAACTGGCCGAACTCGAATGACTGCGGGGTTTCCGACGGCGCGCCCGGAATTTCGTCCGGACCACGGCGGCGCAGCACGGCGCCGATGCGGGCCACCAGCTCGCGCGGGTTGAACGGCTTGGGCAGGTAGTCGTCGGCGCCCATTTCCAGGCCGACGATGCGGTCCACATCTTCGCCTTTGGCAGTCAGCATGATGATGGGGGTCTGGTCGCCCGCACCGCGCAGGCGGCGGCAGATCGACAGGCCGTCTTCGCCCGGCAGCATCAGGTCGAGCACCAGCAGATCATAGCGTTCGCGCAGCCAGAGCTTGTTCATGGCGGTGGCATTTTCGGCCGTGAAGACGTTGAAACCCTGTTCGGTCAGATAGCGGCGCAGCAGGTCGCGCAGGCGCACGTCATCGTCCACCACCATGATCTTGGCCTGATGGCCGTTCAGGTTGGCGGCACTGTTGCCAGATTCGGTCGATAAACTAGTCATATCTCTGCCAGAATTGTCTTATTCATGTTGCTATGGTAACGTCATAATCGTTCCGCGAAAATGCCTGTTTTAAGGCATTACAAAGTGTTACAAACTTTACCCAATTGCTCTTACGGCGTCAGGTAATCCAGCATACACTCGGGGCATAGATTCAGTCATTGGGAACGCCAAGATGGGCATCAGTCACAAAAAAATGAACGCGGCAGCCAGCGCATATTTTTGCGTGCAATCGTCCGTCGGCACCTTGCTGGTGTGCGGCGGCTTGCTGGCAGCCGGTTTGGCGCAGGCAGCCGATATCGGCGAGGGCCAGCACCGTGACGAAAACCGTGGCGGCGGACGCGAAATCCCGGCCAGCCGGGCGCAGGATAGCCGCAATAGCGATATCCGCCAGATCGATCCGCGCAGCTACGAGGCGCGCGCCGAAGAACAGCGCCGCGCCATGCAGGAGGCCGGCCGCAATGCCGAAATGAATCGCCGGGCCGGCCGTCTCACGCCCGATGAACGGCGCGACCTGCGCCGCCAGATCAACGAAGTTGGTCAGGATATCTACGCCAATCCGCCGCGCCGCTAGTTTTTATTGTGGCGCCGGCGGCATACTTATCAATGTATTATTGATATGTAGCAATTAGTTCACAGTTACGCTTCCCACAATGTGAATTATTTAACCTTCCTTTTAGGCAGCGTGTAAGATTAATTAATTACACGCAATGTCTTCGGCGTGCAGGCCGATGGGAGGGGGATGGTGGTTCAAGACGTTGCTCTAGTGACATCAGGGGAGGAAGTTCATACTCCGGGCGTCGGCTTGCCCGTCGGTCTGGTGCGCCAGAGCGATGGCATTTTCATCGATATGTCGATGTCGCAGCTGACGCTGGTGGCCGCTATCAACGAAGTGTTCCATTCACACCGTTTTTTCTCCGGGCTCGACTACAAGGTGCTGATCAAAGCCCTGTACGGGGTCGGGCCGGAAATGCCGAACCAGGAGCTGGTGCGCATCGCCACTGACCTGGGTGAAATTCCGCCCGAGCGGGTGGCCCTGTACAAGCCGCCCAAACTGGGACGCGGCTATGCCGAATACTATTTCGAGACGCTGTATCTGGAAGCCCAGGAACTGTCCGACGGCACCATCATTCCGGAACGGCCGACCCGTTTGAACGTGGACGAATTCGTCACCGAGATGTGGAACAAGGGCATATTGTTCGGCATCGAAGTGGCGGCAGTGGCCGCGGCAATTGCTTCCACCAAGCCGGACCGCATCACCGTGGCCATCGATCTGGACCCGCAGCCGGGCCAGAATGCCCGCGTGATGGAAGTGTCGTCCGATCTGCACCGCAGCGATGCGCCCAAGGAAAGGGCCGATGGCCGGGTCGATCTGGGCAGCTTCCAGAACCGATTTCCGCAGATCGAAGCCAACGTCAAGCTGCTCAAGAAGATACCTGCCGTGCCGGGCTTGCCCGGCTATGACACGGGTGGACGCCGCACCGCGCCCGATGCGCCGCAGGATCTGACGCTGAGCTTCTTTGCGGGCGAGGGCACGGAAGCGCGCATGTTCGAAGACGGTGAATATGTGGTGTCGACCCGCAAAGGCTTCCTGAATGTGGATGCCAAGTCGAAGCGCATCTCCATCACCGACAAGATCATCAGTCTCGACGGCGTCAGCGGCAAAACCACGGGCAACCTGGAGTTGGCTGGCGCCTACGAGGAATTCGGCGATATCCAGGAACAGCGCGAAGTGACGGGCAGTGACATCACGGTGCATGGCAATGTGTACGGCAACATCACCTCGCGCGGTGGCAGCGTGGTACTGGGGCAGAATCTGGTGAATGGCGCGGTGCATAATACGTCCGGCAATATCACCATTAGCGGCGTCGCCTCCGGTTCCGTGATCCATAGCGACAGCGGCCAGATCGTCATCGGCCGGGCCGAGAACTGTGTCATTTCCGGCACTTCGGTGACGATTACCGATGCCTCCAACTGCGAGATCATTGCCGATCTGGTGCGCATCGAGCTGGCCGAAGGCTGCGCCGTGGCAGGGCGCGATGTGGAGGTCGACAGCGCGGGCCCGCGCCGCCGCACGGAAATGCTGGTGCATGTGCTGGTGCGCGATGTCAGCCAGTTCGATCAGGAGATCGGCGAACTGGGCCAGCGCGAGGCTGCGCTGCTGCAGGCAAACGATGAAATCCAGCAGAAAATCAACGTCATTGCTGCCATCCCCGATGTACGCCGCTATCTGGCGCTGGCGCAGAAGCTGCGCAATCAGGAGTTGCAGCTATCGCCCGAGCAGGGCCATTTGCTGCGCAAGATAGCCGGTGCCGTGGCCAGCGAGCTGCAGGCCATTTCCACGCTGCGCGACGAATTGCGGCCCGGCCAGGCCCAGCTCAAGATCACCCAGGATAAGCTGCAGCGCGTGATCGAACAGAAGCTGGCCGCGACCGGCCACGCGCGCTGCTGTCTGCGCATGGTATGTGGCGAAACCATGGTGCGCACCATGCCGTTCCAGAGCAGCAGCACGGACCTGATCCTGCAGCCGGCCAAGGACATCAAGCTGCGTCTGCGTAATGGCGGCGCAGGCCGCATGCTGTTCTGCGATAGTGCCGGCGTGCTGGACTGGCATCTGGACCCGCGCGCTGCTTCGATAGCTGGATAGCGATGCACTGCCAAAATTCAAGCGTTCATGCTAATCTAGGACCGGGAATTGCCCCGTTTTGTGAGGAACATTGTGTCGGATGAGGCAAAGGCGCTAGGACAGGCGGCGGAAAGCGATCTGCCGGCAGCAATCATCAAGCGTCCCGACGGTATTTTCTTCGCGCGGGATGCTTCGCCACGCTCATGCCTTTCTGCGGTAAGTCAGGTTTTCCTCAGCAGCTCCTATTTTGCCGGGCTGGATTATGCCGTTTTAATCAAGCTGCTATACAACTGCGGGCCGGATCTGCCGCCCAATGTGGCCAGCCAGCCCATGATCCGCTTTGCCGCCGGCATCGAATCGTTCCATCCCACCCGCCGCACCCTGTACAAGGCCGTCAAGCTGATCAACGGTGAAGCCGAGTACTTCTTTGAGCCGGTATTCTTCGATATTCCCGATATGCCGGCCCAGCCGGCGCGGCTGAATTTCGACGAATTCGTTTCCGACATGTGGGTCAAGGGCGTGCGCTTCGGAATCGATGCGCCGGCGGTGCGCGATGTGATTTCCTATGGCCGCGTGGCGCGTATCGTGGTGGCGCGCCGGCTGGCCGCAGCACCGGGGCGCGACGCTACTATCGAGGAAGTGTCGCAGGATATCCACCGCAGCGATGCGCCGCGCGAGAAAAAGGATGGCAAGCTAGATCTGCAGGCATTCCAGAACCGCTTCCCGCAGGTGAAAGCCAATGTGCGCCTGCTGCGCAAGGTGCCGCGCGTGATGGGCGCGCGCGGCTACGAACTGTCCGGCATCGTGCTGGAGCCGCCGGTGCCGCGCGATCTGGAACTGAGCGATATGGCCGGCGAAGGCACGGTGATCGAGAACAGTCCTGATGGCGAGTTTCTGGTCTCGGCAGTGGAGGGCTTCCTCAGCATCGACGCGGCCAGCAAGCGCCTGTCGATCGGGCCGAAAATCATCAGCCGCGAGGGCGTCAGTGCGCGCACCACGGGCAATCTGCAGCTGACCGGCGAGTACGAGGAATTCGGCGACGTACAGGAACAGCGCGTGGTCGATGGCGGCAACATCACCATCCACGGCGATGTGTTCGGCAACATCAGGTCGCGCGGCGGCACCATTACGCTGAGCCGCAACCTGATGGGCGGCACCACCACCAATCAGGAAGGCGATATTCTGGTGCGCGGCGTGGCGTCGGGCGCAGTGCTGCAGACCCGCAAAGGCGAGGTGCATCTGACGCGCGCCGAGAGCTGCATCATTTCCGGCTCCAAGGTGTATATCGACGAAGCCAGCAACTGCGAAATTTTGGCCGAGGAAGTCCACATCAAAGTGGCCGAAGGCTGCGCCATCGGCGCACGCAAGATCGAAATCCAGAGCGCCGGGCCGCGGCGCCAGCACGAAATGCTGCTGTACACGCTGGTACCCGATCTGTCCAAGTTTAATAAAAAGATCATGGAACTGCAGCCGCGCGTGCAGCAGACCGCGCATGAAGCGCGCATCCGCCGCAATGAAATCGAAGCGCTGTCGGGGCAGGCCGACGTACGTACCTATCTGACGCTGGCGACGCGCGTGCGCAAGCGCGAAGTGGTGCTGACGCCTGACCAGGAACAGCTATTCCACAAGATGGCGGCCAATGTCGGGCCTTCGCTGCGCGCCATTTCCAAGCTGTCGCTGCTGCTCAAGGCAGCCGAAGTGCAGCACGAACAGGCGCAGGAAGAAGTCAATCTGATCGAGCGGCAGAAGCTGGCCATCATGCGCGGATCGTACTGCAAGGTGGAACAGCTGACGGGCGACGTGCTGCTGCGGACCATGAGTTTTGCGCCTGATGGCAATCCGCCTTACGACCGCCCGGCCAAAGAACTGAAAGCCAAGGTACGTACCACCGTGCCCGGCATGAATGTGGTGTTTTCCGGCAGCAGGGCGCCGCTGGACTGGACCCCGCCGCTGGAACCGGACGCCTGAACGGCGTCTGCCATCCATGCGTTGTGCTAGCCGTGGAACTGCACCGGCTGGCCCACGCTCCAGTACCAGCCTTCACTCGGATGCTCGCGCTGGCTGACCAGCGGCGCAAATAGCGGGTGCTGCAGGGCTTCTTCAGTAGTCAGTACAGGCGTCACGCAGCAGTCGGCGGCGGCGAAGCGGGCACTCCACTCGGCCAGCGTGCGGCTGGCAAACAGCGCCGCCAGTTCCGCCTTGACGGCCATGGCATCGGCACCGCCGACCTGCTGGCCTAGCTGCCAGTGGCGCGCTTGCAGGTCGGGCCGCTGCAGCACTGCGCAGCAGGTCCGCCAGAACTTGAGTTCCAGCGCACCCACTGCCATGTAGCGCCCGTCCGAGGTGCGGTACACGCTGTAGCAGGGCACGCCGCCGGTGAGCAGGTCGGCACCGGCCGGGGCCGGCGCGCCGTTGTTCACGGCCACCAGCGGCATGATGTTATGCGCCATCACCGTGGCCGTCATCGAGATATCTACCATCCTTCCGGCGCCGCCCATCTTGACGGCGACCAGCGCGGCCAGTATGCCTTGCAGCGCCGCCTGCGCGCCGCCCAGCAGATCGCCCACCTGCAGATTGGGCAGCACCGGCACGCCGTCGCTGGCGCAGTTCTGCGCCAGCATGCCGGCGTAGCCGATGTAGTTGATGTCATGCCCCGCGTGCTGGGCGTAGGGGCCTTGCTTGCCGTAGCCGGAAATGGCGCACATTACCAGATGCGGATTGCGCTGCTTGAGCACCGCCCAGCCCAGCCCCAGCTTGTCCATCACGCCGGGACGGAAGCTCTCCACCAGCACATCGGCCTGTTCCACCATGGACAGTAGCTGCTCGCGCTGGGCCGGGTCTTTCAGAACCAGCCGCAGCATCTGCTTGCCGCGGTTGACGGCCACGAAGAACTGGGAAACCTGGTTGCGCACCGGGCCCATGCTGCGCGCATAGTCGCCGGCGCCGGGGTCTTCGATCTTGATAACTTCGGCGCCCATGTCGGCCAGATGCATGGTGGCGACGGGGCCGGGCAGCAAACGGGTCAGATCGATTACCCGTATGCCCTGTAGTGGCTGGTCAGGTTTCATGCAAGGATTGTAGCAGCGGGGCGCACAGCGGCCGGTAAAAGTTGACGCTGCTCAACGCTTTCCGGACTGGCTGAGGCTAGGATGAGACATGCCCGTTATCGCGCTTCTGGACGAAAGGATGATCATGTCTGGTTTGACTATGCACACGCAGGACGCCGCCGCCGGCGCTGGACAGTATCTGGTGTTCCGCTTGGGCGGGCTAGATTACGCGCTCGACTTCGCCAAGGTCAGGGAGTTGCGTCCCTTGCAGGCGCTGGAGCGCTTTGCTACGGCAGGAGAAATCGTGGCCGGCGTGGCCGTGTCGCACGGGGTGATCATGCCGATCGTCGACATGCGGGTGGCGTTCGGCCCGCGCCCGCCGCAGCATGATCCACGCACCGACGTGATCATTCTGCAGCTGGCCGATGCCGTGGTGGGCATCGTGGTCGATGGCATTACCGATGTGGTGACGCTGTCGCTGGCGCAGGTGCAGCCGATAGCCGGTGCGGCCGGGGTCGACTACTTGCTGGGGCGCGGCGAGGTGGATGGACGCCGCCTGATCGTGGTGGATATCGAGAAGCTGATGTCGGTGCGCAAAGCGCCGGTCGGGGTGCGGCAGGCGGCCTAGGCGCCTGCTCATGCAGTGCGGCTAGCCACGTACCGGCCGGCGCGGGGCAAGCCGGTACTGTGGCCGCAGTGGCCGGTGTTTAGGCCAGCGCTTCCAGCTGTTCGTGCAGCGACAGCCATTCGCTTTCCAGCTCGCCCAGTTCGCGCGTAACGTCGGTCTGTTCGGCCAGCAGCTTGATCAGGCGCGGCTTGTTGGCGGCGTCGTAGATGTCCGGCTCGGCCAGCTGTGTTTCGATCTGGCTTTTCTGCGCACTGCGTTTGGCCATCTGCTCGTCGACCTTCTTGAGCTTCTGTTCCAGCGGCTTGCGCTGGGCCGACAGGCGCTGGCGGTCTTCCGCTGCCTGACGCTTCTGTTCCTTGCTCTGGAAGGCGCTGGCCGGTGCAGCTGGGCTGGCTGCAGCCGGTGCCGCTGCTGGCGCCGGTGCTGCAGCCGCAGCCACCGGCGAAGTCACCGGATAATCAGTCTGGTTGGCTTTGCCAGCAGCGGGCAGCACATCGGTGCCTTTACCCAGCTTGGTCTGCATCATCCAGTCCTTGTAGTCGTCGAGGTCGCCATCGAAGGGCTGCAGCTTGCCGTCGGCAACGATGATGAACTGGTCAGTGGTGGCGCGCAGCAGGTGGCGATCGTGCGATACCACCACCAGCGTGCCTTCGAACTGGGCCAGTGCTTCCGTCAGCGCTTCGCGGGTTTCCAGATCCAGGTGGTTGGTCGGTTCGTCCAGCAGCAGCAGGTTGGGGCGCTGCCAGACGATCAGGGCCAGCGCCAGACGGGCTTTTTCGCCGCCCGAGAACGGTGCAATCGGGCTGGTGACCATGGTGCCGGGGAAGTTGAAACCGCCGAGGAAGTTGCGCAGTTCCTGTTCACGCACGGTAGGCGCAATCTTGGCCAGATGCCACAGCGGCGATTCGTCGTGGCGCAGCATTTCCACCTGATGCTGGGCGAAGTAGCCGATGTTGAGGCCTTTGCCCACGGTGGCGGTGCCGGTCAGCGGCGCCAGTTCGCCGGCGATGGTCTTGATCAGGGTCGATTTACCGGCGCCGTTCACACCGAGCAGGCCGATACGCTGGCCGATCTGCAGCGAGAAGTTGATGTGGTTGACAATGGTCTTGCTGGTGATCTCGCCGGTCTTCTCGTTTTCGCTGCGGTAGCCGGCATCCACGTCTTCCATTACCAGCAGCGGGTTGGGGGCGTTGAGCGGCTCGCGGAACTCGAACGAGAATTCGGCGGCGGCGCGCAGCGGCGCCAGTTCTTCCATCTTGGCCAGCGCCTTCATGCGGCTCTGTGCCTGACGCGCTTTGGAAGCCTTGGCCTTGAAGCGGTTGATGAAGGATTCGAGGTGGGCGCGCTTGCGCTGCTGCTTCTCCATCGCACCGGCAGCCAGTATCATCTGCGCGGCGCGCTGGCGTTCGAACGAGGAGTAGTTGCCCGAATAGCGCTTCAGCTTGCGCTCGTCGATGTGCACGATGACGTTGACGATTTCGTCGAGGAAGTCGCGGTCGTGCGAGATGATCAGCAGGGTGCCGGTATAGCGTTTCAGCCAGTCTTCCAGCCAGATGATGGCGTCCAGATCCAGGTGGTTGGTCGGTTCGTCCAGCAGCAGCAGGTCGGAAGGGCACATCAGCGCCTGCGCCAGATTCAGACGCATACGCCAGCCGCCCGAGAAGCTCGATACCGGCTGCTTCATCTGGTCCAGCGTAAAGCCCAGACCCAGCAGCAGCTGCTCGCCGCGCGACTGCACGGTGTAGGCGTCGGCATCGGCCAGCGCGCTATACACTTCGCCCATAGCTATGCCGTTTTCGCTCGATTCCGGCTCCGCTTCCAGCCGCGCCAGTTCCGCTTCCAGCTTGCGCAGATTGACGTCGCCATCGATGGCGTAATCGAGTGCGGCGCGTTCCAGCGGCGGGGTTTCCTGTGCCACGTAAGCCACGCGCCATTTGGCCGGGAAGTCGATTTCGCCCTGATCCGGATGCAGCTCGCCGCGCATCATGGCGAACAGGCTGGATTTGCCGGCGCCGTTAGCGCCGATCAGGCCGATCTTGTCGCCGGGGTTGAGGGTTACATCGACCTGTTCCAGCAGCGGCTTCACGCCGCGCATCAGGCTTACTTGGATAAAACGGATCATCGGTGGTTTTTCTTATCGGGGCTAGGGTGGCAGCAGGTAGCGTGTGGCATCGCGGCTGGTTACAGCTTGAGCTGGTCGGCGGTGAGCAGGAATACCATGTCGTCGCCATTGCTGGTGGTGAGCCAGGTCAGGCCCAGTTCACCGAAGGCAGCTTCGGCGAAATCGCGCTCGTTGCCGATTTCGACGATCAGCAGGCCGTCGTCGGTCAGGCGTTCGGCGGCACCGGCCACGATCTTGCGCACCAGGTCCATGCCATCCTTGCCGCCGTCCAGTGCCAGTTCCGGTTCGGCGCGGTATTCCATCGGCAGCTTGCTCATCGAGGCCGAATTCACATACGGCGGATTGGTGATGATCAGATCATACTTCTTGTCCGGCACGTTGCTGTACAGGTCGGACTGGATCAGGGTCAGACGGTCCTGCAGCTCGTAGGTAGCGACGTTTTTCTTTGCTACTTCCAGCGCATCGGCCGAAATGTCCACGGCATCCACAGCCGCATCAGGGAAGGCGTCGGCCAGCATGATGGCCAGACAGCCGGAGCCGGTGCACATTTCCAGCACATTGCGCACGTTTTCCGGTTCCGTCACCCACGGTGCGAAGTATTGCGGAATCAGTTCGGCGATGAAAGAGCGCGGCACGATGGTGCGCTCGTCCACGTAGAAGCGGTAGCTGCCCAGCCATGCTTCGTTGGTGATGTAGGCAGCCGGCACGCGCTCGTTGGTGCGGCGGTCGATCACGGCCAGCACGGTGGCGATTTCTTCGGCCAGCAGTTTGGCATCCAGGAAGGGCTCGAGCCGGTCCAGCGGCAGCTTGAGCGTGTGCAGTATCAGGTAGGCCGCTTCATCGAAAGCTTCCGTGCTGCCATGGCCGAAAAACAGGCCGGCAGCATTGAAGCGGGTGACGGCGTAGCGCAGCAGGTCGCGCGGCGTGGTGAATGGAGTGGTATTCATGGCTCTCTCGGTATAACGTTCAACAGGTCGCGCACGCCGCGCAGCGGCAGATCAGGCCAGCAGATTTTCCAGCGTGCGGCGGTAGATATTCTTCAGCGGATCGACGAAACGCAGTTCAATATGTTCGTCGATCTTGTGGATACTGGCATTGGGAGGCCCGAATTCTATCACCTGAGGGCAGATCTGCGCGATAAAGCGGCCATCCGAGGTGCCGCCGGTGGTCGAGAGTTCCGTCTCGACCCCGGTTTCGCTGCGGATCGCCGCCGACAGGGCATCGCTCAGGGTGCCGCGTGGGGTCAGGAAAGGCAGGCCGCTGAGGGCCCATTTCAGGTCGTAGTGCAGACCGTGCTTGTCGAGGATGGCGTGGACGCGGCGTTTCAGCTCTTCGTGCGTGCTGGCGGTAGAGAAGCGGAAGTTAAAGTCGATCACCATCTGGCCCGGAATCACGTTGTTGGCGCCCGTGCCGGCATTGATGTTGGACATCTGCCACGAGGTAGGCAGGTAGTATTCATTGCCTTCGTCCCAGCGCTCGGCCACCAGTTCGGCCAGTGCCGGTGCGGCCAGATGGATGGGGTTGCGCGCCAGCTGCGGATAGGCGATGTGGCCCTGCACACCCTGGATGGTGAGTTTGCCCGAGAGCGAGCCGCGGCGGCCGTTCTTGATCATGTCGCCCAGCGTCTCGTCCGATGTCGGTTCGCCGACGATGCAGTAGTCCAGCACTTCGCCCCGTTCCTTGAGCATATTGCACACTATCACCGTGCCATCCGTGGCCGGACCTTCTTCGTCGCTGGTGATCAGGAAGCCGATCGAACCACGGTGCTCGGGATGGGCGCCGATGAATTCCTCGCAGGCCACCACCATGCCGGCGATCGAGGTTTTCATGTCGGCCGCGCCGCGGCCATACAGCTTGCCGTCGCGGTGGGTAGGGTTGAATGGTTCGGAACGCCATTGTTCGACCGGGCCGGTGGGCACCACATCGGTGTGGCCGGCAAACACCAGCAGCGGTGCCGCCGTGCCCTTGCGCGCCCACAGATTGGTCACGCCGTTCGACTCGATGGTCTCGCAGACAAAGCCCAGCGGTTCGAGCAGGCTGATCAGATGTTGCTGGCAGCCCCGGTCATCGGGCGTCACGGAAGATAGCGAGATCAGTTTTTCAGTCAGGGCCAGGGTGCGGGATGGGATCATGGTCATTTCAGGCAGAGAAAATTTGTTGGTACTGGGCGGCGGAGTAGCCCACGGCGAACTGGCCATCCTTGTCCAGCACAGGACGCTTGATGACGGAAGGCTGTTCCAGCATGAGGGCAATGGCACTGGCATCATCGACGATGGCGGCTTTGCGCTGGTCGGATAAATTGCGCCAGGTCAAACCTTTCTTGTTTATCAACACGTCGCGCGGGATCTGTTGTAGCCACATGGCAACAACTTCTGCCTTTAAACCCTGTTTTTTAAAGTCATGGAAGACGAATTCTGGATGGCGTTCTGCAAGCCACGCACGGGCTTTTTTGACGGTGTCGCAATTGGGAATACCGTACACGGTGATAGGCATGGCGTAAATGCTGGGTCGGATTAGGGGGAAAGGGGAGTATAGCGGGGCGTTAGCATACCATGGGCGGCATAGCACAGGCAGGGAAGCGGAGTTCTAGCACACTTTCGCCATAAAAAAATTGATTTAATTGTTGAATTCAATAGAAAATAATTTCTCTCTTAAGATTGCTTAACGAATTTGACGGTGCTATAGTTCCCGCACGCAACAAATAAGTTGCCGGCCATAAATGCAAGCCAGACACCCGCTTGCGTCACCATTTTGGCTAGGTCTGCCCGATACCATGCGCCAGATTTTTTTTGCAAGTTACTAATATTGTGGGAAGTTCATAAGACTGACCGCGATTGAACTTTAGAGGAATATCATGCGCAATAATGGGCCAGTAACCAATGTCGAATATGTGCTGAGGGATGAAGAGACCATCGTCTCGAAGACTGATTTGAAAGGGAATATCACCTACGTCAATCAGGATTTTGTCAGAATCAGCGGTTATACAGAACAGGAATTGATGGGCGCGCCGCAGAACATCCTGCGCCACCCCGATATGCCGGCCGCAGCCTTTGCCGATATGTGGCACTGCCTGCAGGCAGGCCAGGCCTGGAATGGCGTGGTCAAGAACCGCAGCAAGAATGGCGACCATTACTGGGTGGAGGCGAATGCTGCCCCGGTGGTGGAACATGGCCGGGTGATCGGCTACACCTCGATCCGCATCAAACCTAGCCGCGAAAAAGTCAAGGCCGCCGAAGCTGCCTATAAACTGCTGCGCGAAGGCGCTACCCATATTCATGTGCGTCACGGTCAAGTGGTGCCGGCCCGTCACAAGAGCCGCTTCAGCCTGCGCCGGGTACGCACGCTGGCTGGCCGTCTGGCGCTGGCTGGCGGGCTGGCCGTGTTCGTGGCATTGGCTACCGCGCTGTTTGTGGCGCAGGGCATGCTGATGTGGGCCAGCTGCAGCGCGCTGCTGTCGGTTCTGCTGGTGGCCACCCTGTGGTGGGTGGCGTATAGCAATGCCGTCGAGCCGCTCAGCCAGATTCGCCACGATATTGAACAGATGAGCGATGGCGATCTGACCCGCCATATCGAAGCCAATGGCTGCAAGGAAGCCAAAGACGCCATGCAGGCACTGCGCATTTTGCAGATCAACGTGAAGCTGCTGATCGGCCAGATCAAGGAGTCGAGCGATGTGGTCAGCCGCGGTGCGATTGAAATGGCATCTGGCAATAATGAATTGTCGGCCCGTACCGAAGCTCAGGCCAGTTCGCTGGAGCAGACTGCAGCCTCGATGGAAGAACTGACCCAGGCCGTGCGCGATAATGCCGAACACGCCAACAAGGCCAATGTGCTGGTCGATACCGCAGCCGATGTGGCGGCGCAGGGCGGTGAAGTGGTACGCAAGGTGGTGGCGAATATGGAAGAGATCAGCCAGGGTTCGCGCCGCATCACGGAAATCATCGGTGTGATTGACGGCATCGCCTTCCAGACCAATATTCTGGCGCTGAACGCAGCGGTGGAAGCGGCGCGGGCCGGCGAGCAGGGACGCGGCTTTGCCGTGGTGGCGTCGGAAGTGCGTACGCTGGCCCAGCGCTCCGCGGCTGCCGCCAAGGAGATCAAGGCAGTCATCGAAGCCTCGTCGCAGGCTGTGGCCAGCGGCAGCCAGTCGGTGGCTGATGCCGGCCGCATCATGCAGACCATCGTCAGCTCGGTGGCCGAAGTGCACACCCACGTGGCTGACATCAGCATGGCCAGCAATGACCAGCATGGCGGTATCGAACAGGTGAATGAAGCGGTGATCCACCTGGACGAAATCACCCAGCAGAACGCCGCCGTGACAGAGCAGGCCGCTGCTGTGGCCAGCGATATGCGCGATCATGCGCTGCATCTGGGCCAGCTGGTAAACCAGTTCAAGCTGGTGAATGTCTCCACCCAGCGTCCTGCTGCCACGGAGCGCCAGTCACAGGTGCAGCAGCGCCAGCCGGCGCGCCGCGCCTTGCAGCTGGCTTCGTAAGCATTTGGTGGCGGCGCCGCCACGCCGGCGCCGCTTTACCGCGACTTTTCCCCGTATTGCGCTTACAATTTCCGTAATAAATTCCACACGGAAAAACTGATTACCTTGGCGGCGCGCCGTGCGCGCTTTGTCCATAGTTAGCGCACATGAACTCAGCCACTGCCGCCGTGCTGCCGCCCGCCGATTCGCTGGTCCGGCGGCTAACCCGTCTGAATCTGCGTCTGCTCAGCATGACCATGCTGCTGACCTTTCTGCTGCTGGCCACAGCCACCTGGTACGTCGCGCGCGAGCGCCAGCTGCACAGCGCCGAGCTGAGTGCGCGTCTGCTGGCCAATAGCGTTTCGCCCATGCTGGTGTTTGCCGACCGCGCTGCCGCGCAGGTCGAGCTGGAGGCATTCTCGCGCCGCAGCGATCTGCTGCTGGTGCAGGTGCAGACGCCCGATGGCGCCGTGTTTGCGCAGTGGCAGTCCGGCCCGCAGGCCAGCCCGCTGCAGCTTGCCGCGCCCGCCGGGCTGGCGCAAACTGGCGTGCAGTCCGCCACGGGCTGGAGCGCGCTGGAAGTGTGGGCGCCTATCCGTCTCAAGGATGAACTGGTGGGCGTGCTGGTGCTGCGCGAAAGTCTGGCCAGCCTGCATCTGTCGCTGCTGCTGCTGAGCGGGGTAGCGCTGGCGCTGATGGCGCTGATGATACTGATGGCATGGCGCGGGCTGGTGCTGGTGCAGCGCAATGCACTGGGGCCGCTGGTGGAACTGTCCCACCTGGCCGAACAGGTTGCGCAGCAGCGCGACTACAGCAAGCGCGCCACCATCTACCGGCGCGATGAAGTGGGGCGGCTGGGCGAACGCTTTAACGAGATGCTCAAGCGCATAGAGATCTGGCAGGCCGACCTGCGGCTGCAGCTGGAACAGGAGCATGAGGCGGGCCAGAAGTTCGAGCGGCTGGCACACCAGGATAGCCTGACCGGCCTGCCCAACCGGCTGTACTTCCAGGGCGAGCTGCAGCGCCATCTGGCGCTGTGCGTCGATCACGGCGAGCTGATGGCGCTGATGTTCATTGATCTCGATAACTTCAAGCAGGTCAACGACCAGTATGGCCACGATGTGGGCGACGAGGTGCTGTGCGAAGTCTCGCGCCGCATGTCGGCCGTGGTGCGCTCGCGCGATGTGCTGTGCCGTCTGGGCGGCGACGAGTTTGCCCTGATCCTGCCGGAGCTGCCTGACGAAGCGGTGGCAGAACAGCTGGCCCAGCGCCTGATCGCTGCCGTGCGCGTCAGCATGACCATACGCGGCGCCGTGATGCCGATAGGCGCTACCGTGGGGCTGGCGTTTGCGCCGCTCGATGCCAGCGAGGCGACGGCGCTGCTGAACGCCTCCGACCATGCGATGTATGCGGCCAAACGGGCGGGTAAAAATACTTTCAGGAGGCCGCAGGATGACGGGGCGTAAGTTCACCTTGCTGATATGCGCCATGCTGCCGGTGCTGGCGCTGCCGGCGCGAGCGCAGCAGCAGGACCCGCCTACGCTGGAAGAACTGTTGCAGCAGGCGCCCAACGAGGTGACGCGCGACATCGAGGAATCGACTTCCTCGCGCTTTGCCCGCAGTGCCGCACAGGCGCCCTCGGTGACTTATGTGGTAACGGATGTGGACATCGCGCGTCAGGGGCTGCGCAATATGGCCGACATCCTGCGCACCATGCCCGGCCTGTACGTGAGCTACGACGGCGAGTTTTTCTATGTCGGTGCGCGCGGGCTGGGCCGCCCGGGCGACTTCAATGCGCGCCTGCTGTTTCTGGTCGACGGCATGCGCGTCAACGAGAACATCTATGATGCCGGCTTGCTGGGGCCGGAGTTCTTTGTCGATGTGGACCTGATCGACCGGGTCGAGTATGCGCCCGGTCCCGGTTCTGCGTTATATGGCAACAATGCCTTCTTCGGCGTCGTTAACATCATTACCAAGGGCGTGGACAAGCTCGATGGCCTGCAGGCGCGGGTCAATACGGATAGCCAGCGCAAGCGCGAGGCGCGGGTCAGCATGGGGCACCGTGCCGAGCAGGGCTGGGAAAGCTGGCTGGCACTCAGCGCTTACGAGCAGGATGCGATCGGCATGCAGTTCCTGGTGCGGCCGGATCTGCAGCCGGCCGTCAACCAGTACAGCTGGGAGCGTGGCCAGCGCGCGCTGGGCATGTTCAAGTTCGGCGACTGGACCCTGCGTGCCGGCGCCAGCCTGCGCGAACATGGCATCCCTGAATACAAGGGGCCGGATGCGCCGGTGGCGATCGTGCAGGACCGGCGCATTTCCAGCAATGATTTCGCAGTGCTCGAATATCAGCGCCACCTGGGGCAGGACTGGGAGCTGTATGCCGCCATTTCCAGCAAGCGCACCGATTATCACGCGACCTATCCCTTCATCGATGCCGCCAATAGCTGGAACGAATACAGCAGCCGGTCGCAGGGTAGCTGGTGGAATGCCGATCTGCGCATCAGCACCCAGCGCTGGCGCGACCATAATCTGATGGCCGGTTTCGAGTACCAATACGACCGCCGGCAGAGTATAGACTATGGCCTGAGCGACGGCACGCTGTTCGAATATTTCTACGGCGCCAACCGGCGTCATGGCCTGTTCGTGCAAGATGCCTGGACCCTGAGCGATAGCCAGCAGCTGACCCTGGGCTTGCGCTATGACGAAGCCAGAGCGGGCGGCGCCAGCACCAATCCGCGTCTTGCCTGGACCTGGAACGGACGGGACGATGCGACGCTCAAGCTGATGTACGGCAGCGCCTTCCGCGCCGCCAATCTGTACGAATACCATGTGAATGCGCCGCTGGAAGCGCCCATACCCGCTCCGGAGCGTATCCGCACGGTGGAACTGGCGTGGGAACAGCGCCTCACGCCGCAACTGCAGTACCGTGCCTCGCTGTATAGCTCGCGCATGCGCGATCTGATCAGCATAAACCATGAACTCGGCGTATTCGAAAACAGCGGGGTTATCCGCAGCAGCGGCGCCGAACTGGGGCTGGAGCGGCGCTGGAGCGGCGGCCAGCAGCTG